>Ga0247841_10005297_pt1 | contig 21052 bp, 16 predicted proteins | sample LaCruzMarch2015__2_FD_192410 | JGI IMG/M metagenome (GOLD analysis project Ga0247841, IMG submission 192410) | Freshwater microbial communities from meromictic Lake La Cruz, Castile-La Mancha, Spain - LaCruzMarch2015_18m | ecosystem: Environmental > Aquatic > Freshwater > Lake | place: Spain... | reverse complement strand
ATGGGAATTGCAAAGAAAGGCATATCCTCTGTTGCATTAGCCGAGCAGTTAGGCGTTCAGCAACGCACAGCGTGGTTTATGGGACAGAGAATAAGAGAAGCGTGTTATGAATATGGAAAATTGAAAGGACAGATTGAAATTGACGAAACCTATATCGGTGGAAAAGAAAAAAACAAACACGCCAACAAAAGGATAAAAAAAGGACGTGGAGCAGTTGGTAAAATTGCAATCGTAGGAATGAGAGAAAGAAACGGGAAAATTGTCGGAAAAGTTATGGATAGCACAGGAAAATACGAAATGCACAAACTGATTGAAACTAACGTATTAAAAAACTCTGCTATTTTTTCAGACGACTACACTTCTTACAGAGGCATTACCAAAAAAGGATATAAGCACCACGTTGTAAATCACAGCAAGGGCGAATATGTCAGAGGTATTGCAGGAACTAATAGCATTGAAAGTGTGTGGGCTACTTTCAAGCGTGGAGTTAATGGAACTTACCACCATTTATCAAAAAAACATTTACAAAGATATGTTAATGAGTTTTGTTTCAAATTATCCAACGGAGGACAATCAATGTCTTTCTTGGACGCAGTTTGTAGCAACAAGCAAAATGCGTTAAACTATAATAAACTAACAAGTAATTATGCGAAAACAAATTATAGAGCCGTTAGAGCAGGAGTTCGGGGAAGTCGTGGAAGCGGTAGCGAAATACAGACCAAATCTGCGGAGCGTGTTTTCATCGGAACGCCTGTTGCAGTCGCCTAAAATCACGCTTGACCCTAAACTCAAATTGAATAAAAGGCAGAAAATGGACGGACTGAAAATGTTGAAACTCTTGGACGACAAGACAATACCTCTTGTTTTCTTTGACCCTCAATATCGGAGCGTTATGGATAAGCAGAATTACGGAAACGAGGGCGAGGGCAGGAGCAAAAAGAGGGCAGAACTTCCACAGCAAACAAACGTGCAGATTAAACATTTTCTCAAAGAGATTGAAAGGGTTTTAATACCAAGCGGGCATTTAATGATGTGGATTGATAAATTTATTTTAGTTTCGGGTGTGCATACTATTTTGGAGGGTTGCTCTTTGCAGTTGGTTGATATGATAACGTGGAATAAGGAAAGAATGGGAATGGGCTACCGCTCACGCAGATATTCGGAGCATTTGCTTATTTTGCAAAAGCCACCTGTCCGAGCCAAAGGAATATGGGTTATACACGACATACCAGACGTTTGGAGCGAGAAAATAGAGAATGGCGATAAAAACCACACTCACGCTAAACCTGTGCTATTACAGGAGCGTTTAATCAAAGCCACAACTGATAAGGACGACATTGTTGTTGACCCTTCTGCTGGCGGTTTTTCAGTAATGAAATCGGCTCAAAGGGCTGGTAGAAACTTTCTCGGTTGTGATATAATGGGATAACTTAATAAAACCATTATGGCACTAATACAAAACGCAAAAGGTAGGCGAGAAAATCAATCACCGAGCGGATACACTCGGCTTTTTGGCATACCATTATTAGGAAATCTTATAAGTAAAATACAAGGAGCGTCTATCTCGGCAGGAACGGAACTTGAAAAATTGATAATGGAAAGAGTTAATAAAATTGATAACTTGGACGACTTTCTTACTCGGACATTATCTGACGGAGAGGATAAGATTTTTGTCGCCACTAAAAAACAGGTAAAGCAATCACAGAAAATAAACTCTCAATATGAACCCGACTTTTTAGGTTTTAATCCACACAAAAGAATATGCTATATTGTAGAGGTTAAAGATGGCGACCAATTTGATACTAAAAAAGCAAGTGGTGAGCATACGACTTTGCATAATTTTACAAACGACATATCCTCTGAATTACCATACTCCACAGCAATTTATTTATGCAGTTTTAATGCAAGAACTAAAAAGGAAATTTATGACGGATTAAAACATAAATTTTCAATGGAGGAAATTTTAACAGGACAAGAACTCTGTGACTTATTCGGAATTGATTATGACGAGATTATAAAAATACGCACAGCAGACCAACAAACTAACTTGGAGTATTTTATAAAAGAGATTTTACATATTCCCGAAATAAAAAATATGATTATTGGACTTCTCAAAAATTCAAAAGATTAGTGTTTAGTTATACATAGTTCCCCTTTAAAAGAGCTTGACAATGGTCGATAAACTAGGTAATATTAAAGTGTCTCAGCAAGATGAGTGATTGCCCCGACCAAAGCTTCGGCATTGTGGCGGGGAGGAAAGTCCGAACACCATCCTGAACCGATTTATCGGTGAAGGATAAAATAATAGCGGCTAACAGCCGTCCACAGTAATGTGCGAGGTGCGAACAGAAACGGCTCAGATCGAAAGGTCTGGCATTCCGAACCCAGCGTGGGTACCTTGGAATATTTCTGCAGTAATGCAGGACTGAAACGGCTAAATCCTTATTGGGCGCAAGAACAAAGCAGAAGATTGGGTTAAATACATCTCAAAATTCTGTTAAAAGTAGTTCGCTTGACCCTGAGAGCAATCGAATGGGCAGACAGATAATCACATAATACAGAATTCGGCTTATAGTCTTGCTGAGACAACAAAAAAACTCGATTTTAGATCGAGCTTTTTGTTTGCGCTGTTATGCTGTCATTAAAACAATGTTTTGGCACTGCCATTTTGGTCTAGCGCTTCATTTACCAGTTTGTCTGCTTCTTTATTTTTTTCGCGGGGAATGTGTTTAAATTTCACCGATTTAAAATCAAACTTTAAATTCCAAATTTCTATAAAAAATTGCTGAATTTTGGGGTCTGACAACCTGTACTCGCCGTTTAGCTGTTTTACAACCAACTCCGAGTCTGCACGCATTTCAACATCAGAAATTTCTGCAATAGATTTTCCAAAAAGCGCCTTAAATTTTTTCAAAGCAAAAATTATGGCCTGATATTCTGCATCATTGTTTGTTAAATTGTCTCCCAAATATTCACCAAATTTTTTAATAACCTGCTCTTTCTCATTGCAAAAAACAACCCCTATGGCCGCTTTCCCGGGGTTCCCCCGTGACCCGCCATCTGTATAAATTATTATTTTCTTCATAAATTTTTAGGTTAAGCCTTCTTGGTACTCCACTCCGTTTAATTTTGGAAATGCCGGGTAAATTTTTTGTACTCTGCCTACTTGGCCGTCCTCTAGCCTCACTTTAACTCCGCGCGGATGGAAACTGTCACCGGTTAAAATGTCTGCCACCTTTCCATGGGTAAGTTTTCCAGTAGGTTGGTCTTTCTTAAGCACAATATCCACCTCTGTTCCCTTTTTTATATTTGCTCTAGTTTTTCCATCCATGGTCTTTACTTCTCTTTTTTGAAGAAATCGTTGAGGCTCTTTTCAAATTTGCCTAAGTGCTCATTTTTAATCCTAAAGCCAGAAGCCTGCGCGTGGCCACCATAAGTCATTAAAAATGCATCACATTCCTTCATTGCATCTACGGAATTAGTACCTTTAGGGTTTCTAACAGAACCGCACGATTCTTTATCCATTTTTTTAAAAATAAAAGCCGGCTTTTCATATTTGTTGCAGACTGTTGAGGCAACAGAGCCAGCCAATGTTAATTTCCACGAGGGGTCTCCTTCAAAAATAATCGGCTCATCTGATTTTTTAGAAATTCTTCTTTCAACCTCTTGTGTGATATTTTTAACCAAGGTTTGTTTAAACCTATTTTTACTTAAAAGAACTTCGGCTATTTCTTTGCATTTTGGAATTGACGGGCAGGTTAAAAGCAAGTACGATTCATTCTCAAAATTTACAGATTCGGCTGCGTTTAAGGCTGAAATAATTTTTGGCAAAGATTCCTCAAAAACTTTTCCGTCTCCTAAAATATCTAAAAAAGCTCTCAACGCCGGGCGAAAGGTATTTTTTAGCGATCTCAAGCCCTGCTCAATAATTTCTTGATTCTGTTCAACCTGCGGAACCATATCGGCAATAGTGCCCAAAGCTGCTAATTCCAAAAAACTGTTTTTTAAATTCTGAGAAACGGGTTGCGACCCAGATTCACCCAATAATTCCATACAAAGGTTAAAAGTAACCCCAACATTGGCCAGTCCTTTAAACGGATAGCTGTCTGATTCTTTTTTCGGGTCAACGATTATGGAAGCTTTAGGCAGCCCAAACAAAGATTCGTGATGGTCAACAACAATAACTTCAAAACCCATTTCGTTTGCTATATCAATCTCTTTAAGGTTCCCTATGCCAAGGTCCAATGTTATTAAAAGAGCGGGAACCCTATCTTTAAGCATATCTAAAGCCCGCAAATTTATTCCATAACCGTCATTTTCTCTGTCAGGGAAAAAAGCAACATCAATATGCCCGCCCAAACTTTTAATGGCTTCCTCTAAAATAACAACAGACGATATTCCGTCTAAATCAGAATCTCCATACAAAATAATCCGTTCTTTATTTTGAACAGCTTTTTTAATCCTCTCGGCAGCTTTTTCTATGTTTTTTATCTTTTGCATTCTAAAAAGTTTAAGCGAGGGAAATGATTTGGAGCGTACCTCGCAAGGCAATTTGGCATGGTCCCGCGAAGCGGGAAAATTGCCGCGAATTGAGTGAGCCCCGCGCTGGCAGGGCGAACGCTAGCGTAAAATCATTTTCCGAGCGAACGAAAAAAGTTTGTTGCCGAGCGATCTACCCAAGCGCTTCTATTCCCGGCAAGCTATCTCCCGACAAATACGATAGCATTGCTCCCCCTCCGGTTGAAACATGGCTGAACTTATCAATCATACCCTGTTTATTAATAAATTCAACAGTCTCGCCTCCTCCCACAACAGAAAAAGACCCACTCTTTATTATGGCGTTAGCAATGGCCAATGTTCCCTTTGCATAGTCTTTATCTTCAAATTTTCCAAATGGACCGTTCCACAAAACTGTTTTTGCTGATACTATTTTTTCACAAATAATTTTTATTGACTCTTCGTTTATATCCAAGGCTCCCAAATCTCCAACAGGACTTACTATTTTTTCTGGGTGCTTAAACTCTATTTTTTTATCTATTATTCCTTTTTTTATCAAGCCGCTTATAATAATTGCCACTGCTATCGTAGAAAAATTTTCGACTAACTTTAACTTAGTTTCCTCCACCTTTGCGCCGCCTATCAAAACAACCAGGGGCTTTTCGGGGCTCTTCATCAAATTATCTAAAACCTCTATTTCTTTCTGCAAAGTAAGGCCGACTGCCGACGGTAAGTATTTGCAAACACCAGTCATTGAAGCATGATTGCGATGAGAATTAGCGAAAGCATTGTTTACATAAATGTCCCCCAAATATGAAAGGCTTTTTGCAAACCCAGGGTCGTTGCCCTCCTCTTCTTTATGGAACCTTAAATTTTCTAAAACCAAAACCTTGCCCGGCGCTAATTTATTTGACTCTGTTTCTGCGTCTGGCCCAATGCAATCGTCTTCTTTTTCAATAGAAATATTCAAATATTCCGCTAATTTTTCAGCAACCTTGTCTAATTTCAACTCGGGCACAACTTTTCCGCCGGGCCTGCCTAAATGACCCATTAAAATTACCTTTGCCTTTTGCTCAATCAAATACTTAATTGTCGGCAAAGCTTGTTTTATTCTAAAATCATCTAAAATGTTGCCCTTTTCGTCTACGGGCACATCAAAATCGCATCTTACTAAGACGCGCGTGTTGTTTACGCTAAAATCTTTCAAAGTCTTAAACATAGCAAAATAATTAAGTTATTATATAATATTTTAAGCAATTACGCTACTTCGGCACTATAGCACTGCTTACAATAAACTATTTCCGACCTGTCGGGCGCGTAAGAGGTTTTAATTTCTTTCCCGCATTTCGCGCACGTGCGGTCAAAAAGTTTAATGGGTGCGCGCTGGGCAAGCCGCGCGAAATGGCGACAGTTTGGGCACAGTTGCGGGGCAGGAATACCCACGCGTTTGTAATAATCTAAATCAGCTGGCCTAATCTTAAACGCCTCTGTGCACTGGTGGTTGCACTTTCCTCCGTGAGCGCAACCAATTACTTCTTTTAAAATACTATCATCAACCTGGTCAATTGAGTCGGGAACATCTTCTCCCCTTAAAGTAGCTGTATGTTTCTTGGGCTCTGGGTCAATCCACCTATATCCCTGCTTTTCCGCTTCCTTTCTTGAAATTGGAAAAAGTTCTTGAGCAATTGTTTCATTGTATGCAAATGTGTGAATATCCAACGGAAAAGTTGAGCCATATTTATATACTCTTTGCAAAGAGTCTTTGTAGGGCATTTCGTCCATATGGGCAATAATTTTAGCCCTAAGCGCCTCATATTCTTCTTTTGTATATTGCTTGTTTAAAATGCAGTACTGCTTTTTTCGCAAACCCACACAACCAAATAAATCAGACGAATTGTGACAGTTTATACAATATTGAGCGCGGATTAACTGATCCCAGCATTCGTTAGAAAAAAACACAGACGAGCATTCGTATCCAACACTTGAACATTCATAAATCAACTCTGCTGTTTTGCCCCAATATGTATAATCCATCACATCTTTCGCTTCCAAAATTCCAAAGAGATATTTGCCATCTTCAACTTTTTCACAATTAAAACCGGCGCTGACATTTTTGCACTCATTAAGCCAATTGCCAGAGACATTCGTGCTGTGGTTTTCAACTACAGCCGGTACTATAAATTTCTTAGAAAATTCCAAAAACTTTTCTCGCATTTTTTCAACGCCGCTACGGCCGTTAAGTTGAACTTCGGCAACGCGATTTTTGTATTCATCTTTAGTTAGTTGTTCGTTAAAAAAACAATAATTTTTATTACGTAGATTCACACAACCAAAACAGTCGGTGCAATTTTTGCAGTTAAGCAAAAATGCAGAATTCAGGCAGTCGTTGCACTCCTTTGAATACGTCAATCGGCTACAGCCGTAACAATCAATACACTCAAAACACAATTCACAGGAATGGATATTGTAATTATCCATGCTGTCTTTTGAGTCCCATAAAGAAGTGCCGTGTGAGCAATTTTCGTTTCCGTTGGCGGCAAAAATAAGATAGCAATCTTTGTTATTGCTTGCCCTGTTAGTGTAATCGCTGTTCACATTTCTCCCCTGTGAAATAATTCCCATTCTCGGCACCTTAATAAACAACTCCTCAAACTGCTGAAGGAACGGCTTCTGAAAATCATAATCTTTTGCATACAATTCTCCAGCCCATTTATCAGAAAACCAACAAGAGTAGCAATAAACAGTATAGGGGCTTTCCGGTGGGAAAATTAAGATTTTTTCTTGCCCGCAAAGGTCGCACTTTCTCTTAAAAAGTGACCTTTCGTTTCTCCACGCCAAACGTTTAATCAGCCGGCACTCAGGACACCAGGTTGGAGACGGCACTTTTATTTTTTCATAAAAATTAAAATCCTCGGGCTCTATGGTAAAGTCCTTTTTACAGTTTTGGCAAACCTGCGCTGAGCTCTCGCCCTGAGCGGAGCCGAAGGGTGTCGAATGTGTTTTTGTTTCTTGTTTCATAAATTTTTAGGCTAACATTTTTTTAAATAGAACAGTCTTTGGTTTTATTTTGATGTCTTTTAAAAATTTTCCGTCGATGTTAAGCGTTGGCTCGTTAATAATAATACCATTATACTTTTTATTTAAAATAATAGCATTTTCTAAAATATAGCAAAGTTCCATGAAACTGTTCTCATCTTTATAGTTTTTGCTGGATGAAGCGTTTGCTTTGAAATAATTAGAAAAATATTTTCTCAATTCGCTAAAGTCTTCGGTAGCTGGCAAGGCTTGCGGAGTAATATGGTGGGCCCACACTACTATTTTGGGTTTTAAAAGTGATATATTTTTTATTACTGTTTCATCATCTTTGCCATCTAATTTTATTTTGCTAGGAGAAATAAACAAAACATCTATTTTTCCAATTTCTTTAATTTGTTTTTTTGTTAATATGTGAGCATTGTCGGCAAGATGCAATAATCTTATGCCATCTACTGTGTAGCTGTATGCTATATTAACGTCGCCACTCCACTCATAAACAACCGTGCCACGTAAATTAAAACCAGGAAAAGGGCTACTGTTGGGTTTTGTCCGTGGAGCATTATAAAGCCAATCTCCCGGAGCATTGGCGTGGTCTGCGTCTGGCTCGGTCATAAGCACAATGTTGGCTCCAAATGGCTGGCTGTTGAATTGTTTTGGGAAAATCGGGCCCAAAGTCCATTCTGGGCTATCATTAAAAGGGTCCACGCAAATTCGAAATCCCGCCTCGTTTTCTATCATGAAGCAAGATAATCCAATAAAAGTTATTTTCATAAATTAATTTTTTAGGTTAACACATGTTAACCTGATTATTTTTACGCTACTTATGCGTTATAGCACTGCTCGTCCGCCTTCGCCAAAGCTTCGGCGGGACTTCAGTTGCTTTTATTTATGCCACTTCGTTATTGTAGCACTGCTCGCAGTAAACAATTTCTTTGCCGTCTGGAGCATATGGGGTTTCAAACTCGTTGGGGCACTTGCCTGCTTCGTGGAAATGTTTTGCTTGGTTTTTATATGCTCCATTTTCCGAGTTTTCACCCGCCTGCGGTGAGCTCGTCGAACCGATGCAAGCGCATTTTCTGTGCCACAATTTTAGCCCGCTTTGGTTTCTAACGCGCTTTACGTGCCTACAATTATGGCACAGTCGTGGAATTGGAATGTTGTTTGCCCTATAAAAATCGAGCTCCTGTTTTGTTATGCGGAATGCGCTTGTGCATCGGTCGCTGCATTCGCCCTTATGCGCGCATCTAATTGACTCTGACATAATTCCATCGCTTACGTCTTTTATATGGTCGGGAATTGATTCTGGCTCAAGCGTGACCTTGTAATCTTTTTCCTCGGCGTCCTTCCACCTATAACCTTCCGCAAGCGCCTCCTCCTTAGTCAGCGGGAATTCGCTAAAGCCGAGGGTTTCGTTATAGGCAAAAGCCGAGAGTTCTGGCGGAAAAAATTCTCCATATTTATAAACTCTTCCCTTTTTATCTATGTAGGGCATTTCGTCCATATGGGCAATAATTTTTGGCACCAGCTTTTCATATTCTTCTTTTGTATATTGTTTGTTAAAAATACAATATTGTTTTTTCTGCAAACCGACACAACCAAACAAGTACGACGAGTTGGCGCACTGCATACAATAAGTGCAATCATGTGAACCACGGTAGGTGCGATAACTCAATTTAACTCTTGAGCAATCTTCCCCACAACTCGATACCTCGTAAATAAGTTCCGAATTTTCGCCCCAAAGCGAAAAATCCATAGAATCTTTTGTGGAAGGCGTTATCAAATATTGCACATAGCGACAATTTTCTCCGTTTTGCACATAATAAGAATCGCGGACATTTTTTGAATTGTTTATATATTCTCCCGAAACATTAAAATTGTGTTTGCCGTGGACATAGCGAACAATATTTTTAGAAAAAAACTCTTCAGCCTGCGCAGAAAATTTCTCTAAATTTTTTAGCGACCCTAAATCAAGCTCTAAAAACTTTTTTTCATACTCTTTTTTAGAATAAGGCTGGTTAAAAATATGATATTGCTTATTGCGCAAATTAACACACCCCAAACAATTCATACACCCCTGAAGGTTTTTAGAAAACCAAACATCAACGCAATCCTCGCAATCAGATGAGAAAAACGTCTTGTACGATTTAATAAGCCCAAACGATTCATAACAACTGTCAGAAGATTCTGTTCGTGTAACATCTATAGAATTTTTTGTTCGATTAATCCACGAGCTGTACATGCAATCTTCGTCGAGCGTAGCCACAAAAACTAAATAGCAATTCTTAAGGTCGTGCGATCCTGTGCAATAATCACTGTTAACAGCACCCCACATTGTTTGGCTGGGCTGAGGAACTTTTAGGGATAGTTCCTTGAGTTGCTCGAAAAACGATTTTGAAAAATCATATTCCTGCCCACATTCCATTGGGTCCCATTTGTCTGACCACCAAAAAACGCGGTCGTACACTTTATATGGCGAGCTTTGCGGAAATATTGAAAATATAGTTTCTCCATCCCAGTCGCTTTTCCTTTTATAAAGCACACGAAAATCCCTAAACGCTAATCTTCGTCTGGTTCTGCAAAGTGGGCACCACGTTGGTGCAGGCACCTTCATTTTTTCGTAAAACGCAAAATCATCGGGCTCTATGGTGAACTCGTTTTTGCAATTTTGGCAAGCCTGCACTGAGCTTGTCGAATGTGTTTTTATTTGTGACTCCATAGTTAAATTTTATGCGACCTCGTTATTGTAACAACTCTCGCAGTAAACTATTTCCGGCCTGTCGGGAGCATAAGACGTTTCAAATTCGTTAGTACATCCGGGCTTCATACATTTCCTGTGCCAAAGCTTTACAGGATTTCGCCAGGCAAATCTTGCATAGTGCCGACAGTTTTGGCATATGCGTGGCAAAGGTATATTTAGCAATTTATAAAACTGAAGTTCTTGTTTGGTGATTCTGAATACTCCCACGCATTCGTGCGCGCAGGTTCCTGCATGAGCGCAGGCAATTACTTCTTTGGTAATGCTTTCATCAACATTAATAATATCATCGGGCACATCGGCGCTGGCCATGGTCGCCTTAAATTGTTTTTCTTGTGCATCCCTCCAGACAAGCCCTTTATCTTCAACTTCTTTTTTTGTAAGAGGAAAATGCTCGTAAGCGAACGACTCGTTATAGGCCAAAGGGCTCATCTCCGCTGGGAAAAATTCACCGTATTCCCCAGTTGATTTCATGTGCTTAATAATTTTTGGCACCAACGCGTCATATTCTTCTTTGGTGTACTGTTTATTAAAAATGCAGTACTGTTTATTACGCAAGCTTATACATCCGAATAGATGCGAGGAATTCTGGCAAATAAAACAATAATGTAAATTAGCATCGGCGGGGTAACAGTAGGCAGAAAATTTTACATTATATGCTCCCTCGCCCACAATAAGCGAATCATAAATCAACTCCGAGGCATCACCGTAGTTGCTGTAATCATAGCAATCTTTCGCCGGCCCTAAAGTAAAATTTTGGCAGTATTTTACATTCTCTCCGCCAACAATTCTCCAGCAGTTTTTAGCGTCTTTTGAATTGAAAATATAATCGCCCGAAACATTAGCATTGTGGCGTCCGTGTATAAATTTATTAGGAAACTGCATCCAGTGCTTAACGCTTTTTTCCCGCAAAGCTTCAATATTTGTCCTAGAAGTTACGCTCAACTCTTTCAGTTTTTTTATATACTCATCTTTAGTATAGGCCTGGTTAAATATGCAATAAGACTTGTTTTTCAAATTTATACAGCCGAAACAATTATTACAGCCAATACAATTTTTACAAAACATCACCTCATTGCACCCCTCACAGTCTATGGAGTATAGGGTTTTATAGCATTTGGTTATGTTTACGCAGTCATAACAAAGCTCTGATTCATTATAAATATGGCAGTCAAAAATATCTTTAGATTTGGCTCCCCAAATAGAGTAGGCGGAATTTTCCACATACGACAGGCCGAATGTAAGATAACAGTCCTTGGGTTGGGTAGCATTAGAACAATAATCGCTGTTTACGGGCCTTGTAAGGTTTCTGGACATCAATGGAACTTCGCTAAAAAGATCTTTAAACTGCTCAAAAAATGGCCTAGAAAAATCATATTCCTGCCCATATTCTGTTGGATCCCATAAATCAGAATACCATTCTGCCACTTCCATTATTTTAATAGGAGAATCTTCGTGGAACATAGAAAAAATTTCGTTGCCATGGATATCTTTTTTTCTGAAAAGCTTCCACTCATTTCTCCAAGCCATTCTGCGTTGAAATCTGCACCCAGGGCAAAACGTCGGCGAGGGCACTTTGATTTTTTCATAAAAATCAAAGTCCTCGGGCTCTATGACAAAGTCCTTTTTACAATTCTTGCAAGCCTGCACTGAGCTCTCGCCCCGAGCGGAGCCGAAAGGTGTCGAATGTGTTTTAGTTTCTGATGCCATGTTATTTCAAAAGATTAGTGACAATTTTTATTAATTTGTCTTTTTCTTTGGGGTCTGAAACTGCAATTAAAAGCGCGAGCGCCGTAAGTGCGTTATCATTTATTTTTCTCTCGCCCGTTTTCCTATAAAGATACTTATTTTTATCTAAAAAATAAACAAACAAAAATGAACCAATTCTTTTGTTGCCGTCAATAAACGGGTGATCCTTTATAATAAAATACAAAAGGTGAGCTGCCTTTTCTTCTATGCTTGGATAAAGTTCTTTTTTGTCAAAAGTTTGCAAGATGTTTCCCAATATGCCAGACAGTTTATTTTGCGCATCTGCACCGAACAAATCGCTCGCCTCTTTTTTTACAACAAGCTCTTTCTTAATTTCAACTATAATTTTGCTCGCAATTTCGTAATTTAAGACAAATTTTCCCTGACCGCTTTTAGATGTCGAAAGTTTCTCCGTATCATATTGTTCGAGCAAAGTTAAGGTTTTAGAGTAGTCTGCAAGCAAACTCAAAATCTCCTGCTCTTGTCCGGCGAGCAATTCGTGTTTTGCTTTTTGACGCAAAAAATCAACTGCGTTTTGCAATTCTTTAAATCTATTTTCCGCTTCCAGCAACCTTTTTTCATCAACTACATAGCCTTTGACCAAATAACTCTTTAGAGTATTCGTTGCCCATACCCTAAATTGCGTTGCTCTTTTGGAATTAACTCGATAGCCAACCGCAATAACCGCATCTAAACTATAAAATTTAACTGGCTTATCAGAATTAGGAATGTTCCATTTTGGAACGTTGCTTTTTTCATCAAGCTCACCCGATTGGAAAATGTTGTTTAAGTGCTTAGTGATGGCCGGTCTTTTTGTACCAAAAAGCAGCGCAATCTGATCCTGCGTTAGCCAAATATTTTCCTTATCAAGCTTAACTTCTATTTTCGGACCTTCTGCAGATTTATAGATAATTATTTCCCCTTTTTTTAGTTCTTCTTTCATAATTGATTCTTATACCACCTCGCGCTGGTAGCATTCAAGGCAGGCTATTTTTTGAAAACCAAGTTCGGGAGCATAATAATGTTCAATTTCTCTTTTACAGTGATAACAAACTCCCTTTTGTGGCATTATCATTAAACTAAAAGGCTTAAAGCGTTCCAAAGTGCGCCAGTCAAAATGTCTGCGTGGAAGCGGAATCTTGTGCTCTCTATAAAACGACAACTCTTGCTGAGTAATGTTGTAGCTCAGTTTTGTTTCAGGACAAAGAATACGTTGTTTTGTAATTTCGTCACTAACCTGTTCAATGGTGTCTGGCAAATCATCTCCGCTGATAATATTTTCATAATGAGGTTCAACGGTTTCTTCCCATTTAGCCCCAAATTTCAAGGCCTCATCTTTTGATAGGGGGAACATCATATGCGCCAAGGAAAGATTGTAACCGCAGTACGCAGAAGAAAGCGGGAAAAACTTTCCCCACTCTCCCCTGTTTTTCATATCGTTTTTAATCTTTTCAACCAAAGCACCGTATTCTTCTTTTGTATATTGCTTATTCAAAATACAATATTTCTTTTTACGAAGGCCCACGCAGCCAAAACAATATTCACACTCCTCGCAACTATCTAAATAACTGCTATACCGACAATTATTAGTATAGAGACAGCATAAATTATTGTAATCATAGCCAGTCTGCACTTCTAGCGCGCACTTCTCTCCGTCAAAAACTCCTACCGAATCAATGGTTTCTTTCGACCTTCCGCGAAAAGAATACCTGCAATTTTCTGAAGCCTCAATAAAATAACACTGATAACAATTTTTATCATTATTAAGAAAATTTCCCGGAGAATTCACTGCCTGGAGATTGTAATCTTGTCTATGCACAGCATTTTGCTCTATATACTGCCAAAATTCCTTTTTTAATTTATCAACTGAAGAATACGACGCAAAATTATATTCTTTAATTTTTTTAAAATAATCTTCTTTAGAATACGGCTGATTTAAAATGTGATACTTTTTGTTGCGTAAATTCCAAGACATAAAACAGTTCTGGCAATTTCGGCAGTCGTACAAAAAATAACTGTCCATACAGTCACGGCAGTTGAAGGAATACTTTAGATTGTAGCTTTTAAAACAATACAGGCAATCATACGATTGCTCGAGATACCAGCAAAATGTCAGGTCGATAGAATTTTTACAACCCAATACACGATATCCGTAGATAACAGACTCTAAGTGCAAGCCGGAACGAGAGAGGTATGCGTCTTTCGATTCCCATATATCATCGGTCCAGTCAGAATTAAAATTTTTGATGCCATATTGGTGAGGATGAGGCACAACAGATTGAAGCTCGACGACCTGGTCTATAAACGACCGCGAAGAGTTGTAATCCCTACCATATATAAGTGGGTCCCAGGCGTCGGATACAAATTCATTGCGTTCATAAATCGGAAAAGGTACCGACTCTGGTAGAACTGTTATAATTGTTTTACCGCTTAATGCAGACTTTGCGATCCTAAATCTTCCAAAAACCCAAAAAGCCAAAAGATATTTCCAACGGCAGTAAGGGCACATAACCGGCGAAGGTAAATCAAATTTCTCATAGAACTGAAAATCATCAGGCTCAATGGTGAAATCCTTTTTGCAGTTCTGACACCCGACCAAACGCGCCCCTGGTGCGATTGTGACGGGTCCGTCTAAATGCCCGCTAGGGCTTTTGTCGGATTGGCGCGTTTCTTGGTTCATAGGATTTGTAATTTATTTTTATTATCTTATCCTATCAAAAAACCACCTCAAATGGAAGTGGTTTTTAGCGTCTTTTAAATTAATGGCTCTTCGGGCTTGTCTTCCTTTACCGCTTGACCTTCGGGCCCGGAGGCGGTTTTTGGGCCCTTTCCCTTGCCCTCAATTATAGATTTCTCGTGCGAGCTTCTCATAATCTTTGACTCTTCTGCCTGCATAAGTTTTTGCGCAGCCTCAGCTGGAACCGCATACTTTGAGCGAGACATCTCAATAATTTCTTTTCTAAAAGATTTGTGAGACGGAGGCAGAACTTTAAGGGTTTCGGCAGAAAAAGGGTCGTAGGCTTCCCCGTCAATAGTTTCTTTGATATAAAAATTTTGAACTCCTAAGTTTACCATGTCTTTAACTCCAAATATTGGCGCCATTTCAGGCTCCAATTTAACCGCATCCTCACCGCCAACTCTAAACACAATAATTGTCCCGGTGTTTCCTAAAACTGCCTGTTGAACCTTAGGAATGAGCTGTCCCATATATTGGTGCGCAACAGTAAGGCAAATTGCGTATTTACGGGCTTCAGACAATATGTTTTCAAAAGTTTCTGTCATAAGGTTATGAAACTCGTCAACATACAAATAAAAATCTGTTCTTTTGTCTTCTGGCAAAGCTGCCCTGGCCATACCAGCCTGTTTTATTTTTGTAATAAACATTGAACCAAAAAAGCTGGCGTTTTCTTCTCCTAATTTACCTTTGCACAAATTAATTAAAATAATCTTTCCTTCATTCATTAATTTTTCCAAATCAACCTTGTTTTTCTCCTGTCCAAAAATTCCGCGCAAAGCAGGGTCCGACAAAAACTGCGCCAGTTTATTTACCAAAGGAATAATAGCTTCGGTATCGTATTTTTCCGACCAATCGGCAAACTCAATAGCCCAGAAACGTTTAACCATATCGTCTTGAATATATTCAACCACCAGTTGACGATAATTTCTGTCGGTAAGCATAGAAATCATTCCCCGCATGGTGCCATGTGGATAATCTAAAAGTGCCAAACAAGTAAACCTAAATACGTGCTCAAGCCTGGGTGTCCAGTTGGCGCCAAATTGCCTTTCTAGAACTTCAATTAAGCCCTGAGTCAGCTGATGCTTAAAGCCAGGGTCAATGTTGGCTAATGGGTTAAAAGAAATGGGAAACTTGGAGTCAGATGGGTCAATAAGCACAACGTCGTCCATGCGGTCTTCTGGAATAAAATCTAAAATTGCTTCAATAACGTCTCCATGAGGGTCAATAAAACAAAGCCCATGGTTGTACCCAATGTCTTGGCGGACAAAAAGTTCCAAAAGTTTTGACTTTCCCACCCCAGATTTACCAACAATGTACAAGTGCCTGCGCCTGTCTACTCTTTTTACGCCAAAAATAAACTTTTGTTCTTGCAAAGCCGCTTCATAATTGGTTTTGCCAATAAATGAGCATTCGGCTGGCTCAACTGCGCCATAAATAGGCAACTCTGGAGGCGGAGGCGCCAATTTAAATCTACGAATTCTATTTTTCTCTGCCATATATTTAAAATATTTTAGCTATTTTTATATCATAGCCTTTTTATGCGCTTTCTTCAACCTATTTTTAGCTTGTTGAGGCAATCAGCCAATCTTTAAATTCGCGATTCAGGCGATACAGCGAAATTGTAGCCATGCAAGGGACACCATCCTGATAATGTTCTCTGACAATGTCTTCTATGTCTTGAACATGCTTATCTATGGTCATAATAAGCATGGCCGCCCCCGAGACCTCGGCGACCCCTCCTGCCTCGCCAGAGGGAGGGTTGTCAACGTGAGTAAATGAATTGGTGAGCATAATATCTACTTTGCCCGCCATTCTTTTCTCAACCAAAACCCTGGCAATGATTTTAGCCGTATCAAGAGTTTGACACGGCACATAAATAAAGATCATATGATTTAATCTATTTAATTGAAATAATTAATTGATTAAAATCGACCTTTACTAATTATTTTATCTTAACATAGTTAAGATGATATTTAAAAAATCTAAGCGACCTCACTATTATAGCAACTTTCGCAATAAACAATTTCCGGACGGTCGGGGGCATAAGAAGTTTCAAATTCATTAGGACATTTTCCGCTATGGTGCGGATGATTCTTATTACACATACACTGACGATGCCAAAGCTTGGGTGGATTTTTTTCTTAAGTCTTTCGTAATGTCTGCAATTTGGACAAAGATGCGGAATTGGAATTTTAATCTTCTTATATAAATCCAATTCCTGCGGAACTACCTTGAATGCGCCAGAGCACATGTCGTCACACAAGCCCTTATGCGCACATTCAATAACCTTACCCGTAATTTCCTCTCCAACTCTGTTAATGTTGTCGGGAATCGAATCGGCGACTATGTCTATCTTGTAGTTTTTATCTTCGTGCATGTGCCATTTAAAACCAGTCGCTTCTGCTATATTTTTTTTCAGAGGAAAAAATTCGTAAGCGATTGTTTCATTATAACCGTACGGACTTAATTCAACTGGAAAAAATTCGCCATAGACATATGTTCTGCCAATATCATCTATGTACGGCATCTGGTTCATTTGCTGAATAATCCTTTCCCGCAGGGCAAAGTATTCCTCTTTGGAATACTGCCGATTCAAAATGCAATATTCTTTACTTCTAAGTCCGGTACAACCAAAAAGATTGTGAGATGTGTGGCAGTTAAAACAGTATTCAATATTGGAGCATCCCCAACCAAAGGCGGTAAATTTTATGCTCGAGCTCGAAAGCGTAGAGGAGACTCCCTCGTAAACTAATTCGCTGTTGAAAGACCCAGAAAGACAATCGTAAGTATCTTTAGCGCGCGGACCGCAACGAATTATATACTTGCAATTTTCGGAGCCAGCCAATGAATCAAATGCGAACTGGCAATTTTTTGAATCAGCCAAGTTGTCGCCGGTGACGCGTTCGCAACGCAAAATATTGGCATACTTTCTAGGGAAGGCAAGCAGAAATTTTCTGAACTGGTGCTCCATTTCTTGAATAAAATCATAACTGCCGAAATCATATCCCGACAAAATTTGTTTATACTCTGCGTCGGAATATTCCTTGTTAAAAATATAATTTTTCTTATTTCTTAACCCGGCACACGCCATGCAATTTGTGCAACCCTTGCAGTCGTATAGAAAATAAGAATTAGTACAAGATTCGCAGTTTTGGGAATAAAAAAGGCGATAAGAATTTTTACAAAAAATGTCCTCGTAACAAAGCTCCAGTTTATCGGCTAAATACATATCCAGGGAATCCCGGCAGTCAATCACCTTCCCAGAAGAATAGAGAACATTTTCTAAGTGCGACCCCGAAGAGACAAGGTAGCAATTCTTGCTGTTGGCCAGCCCGTTGGAATAAGGACTGTTTATGTTATTGGTCGCAAAAAGATTATCTTGCGGGACGCTCTTTAACAATTCCTCAAATTGTGTAAAAAACGGCCTAGAAAAATCGTACTCCCGCTGGTAACCTGTCGCATCCCACTTGTCTGACCACCAATAATCAAGGTCATACACTTTATATTTTGGTGAGCCAATGGCAGACAATATAATTTCATTGTGCCCTGGCGCATCGCATTTTCTTTTATGCAGAGAACGCTCATTTCTCCAAACCGCACGTCGTTGCAGCCGGCAATCTGGACAAAACGTTGGTGCAGGCACCTTCATTTTCTCATAAAAAGCAAAATCCTCGGGCTCGATAACAAAGTCCTGTTTACAGTTTTGACACTGGCGCGTTTCTTGGTCCATAGATTTATGCTACTTCGCTGTTATAGCACTGTTCGCAGTAAATAATCTCCGGCCGGTCGGGGGCATAAGAAGTTTCAAACTCATTGGGACACCCAGGCTTCACACATTTCCTATGCCAGAGCTTGAAAGAATTTCTCTGCTTCCTGCGTTCTGCAAGCCGGCAATAAAAACATAACCTGGGCAAAGGCAAATTTGCCTTCCTGTAAAAATTCAGCTCTCTAGACGTAATGCGAAAGGCAACGGTGCATTCGTCGTTACATTCTCCTTTATGAGAACAACTAATAACTTCCTGTGTAATTGTGTCGGCTACATCTTTTATGTGGTCTGGCAAATCTTCTGGTTGCATAGTAATTTTGTAATTTCTCTCACGCATATCTCGCCATAAATAGCCATTTTTAACGGCTGTTTCTTTTGTTAGTGGAAAATGCTCCTGGGCAATGCTTTCGTTATAAGAAAAAGGAGAAAGCTCTGGTGGAAAAAACTCGCCATAGCCATAAACCCGACCACCTTTGTCTGTATAGGACATTTCGTTCATATGCTTAATAATTTTTGTTCTCAGCGCCTCGAAGGCTTCCTTGGTGTATTGCTTGTTTAAAATGCAGTACTGTTTATTGCGGACCCCTACACATCCGAATAAATCAGATGATGAGCCACAGCAAATACAATATTCGAGATTTTTAACATTTGGCCAAGACATCTCACAAAAACGAATATTTTTTGCCCCAAGCCCGCATTGGTCACACTCGTACGTAAGTTCATTTCCTGCTCCCCAAATTGAATGGTCGTAACAATCTTTATTTGGAGGAACCTGGAGATATTGGCAATAGCGCAAATTCTCCCCTTCTCTCACAAGATATGAATTTTTAACATTTTTTGAATAAGAAATATATTCTCCGCTTACATTATTATTGTGCGTGCCTTCAAGAAATTTATTAGGATATAACAGCCAGAAATTTTTTACCTGGGCAATAATTTTTTGCAGGCCTATATAAGAGCCAGTGTCATATTTTTCTAATTCTTTGAAATATTCTTCCTTAGGGTATGGCTTATTAAAAATACAATATTTTTTGTTTCGCAAATTAACGCAACCAAAGCAATACATGCAACCGCGAAGATTTTTAGAAAAATAAATATCGCTTGAATCTTCGCATTGAACAGAAAAAGATACTCTATTCACCCTGGTAAGCCAAAGACCCTCGTATGCAAACTCGCATTTTAAGGCATGCGACACATCAATACAATCTTTTGACTGGTCAACTCCGTTGCTATACATGCAATCCTCGCCATAATTTGAATTAAACACCAAAAAACAGTTTTTTGGCGCAGTGGCATTATTGCAATAATCGCTGTTCACTGCACGTATAACTTCAAGCGCTTTTTTAGGCACCTTGTCTAAAAGTTCCTTGATTTGAGAGAAAAAAGATTTGGAAAAATCTACATCTGCGCCATAATCTAAAGGATCCCATTTATCGCCAAACCATATATCGTTCTCATACACTTTCCCGCTAAATTCCGGCGAATACGATGAAAAAATTTCTTTGCCAGAAAAATCACTTTTCCTTTTATACAAAAAGTGCTCATTTCTCCACAAAATTCTTCTCTGCGCCCGGCACATCGGGCAAAATGTTGGCGAGGGCACCTTCATTTTCTCATAAAAATCAAAATCCTCGGGCTCAATAGTAAACTCGTTTTTGCAATTCTGACATTGTTTGATTTGTGATTCCATAATTTAATTTTATGCTACCTCGCTGTTGTAGCACTGCTCGCAATAGACAATCTCCGGGCGGTCGGGAGCATAAGATGTTTCAAACTCATTGGTGCATCCTGGCTTCATACATTTCCTGTGCCAGAGCTTTAAAGGATTTCTCTGTTTTAGACGTCCATAATGCCTGCAGTTTGGACAAAGCCTCGGCAAAGGTAAATTCATTTTCCTGTAGAAATCAAATTCAGAAGAAATAATTTTAAAAGCAGTTGAGCATTGTTCGTTGCACTTTCCCTTGTGGGCGCATTCTATTACTTTACCCGTAATATTTTCTGCAACATCTTTAATATGGTCTGGTAAGTCTTCTGACTTAATGTCTGTTTTATAAGTTTTAATGTCACTCTCTTTCCATTTATAACCCTGTTCTTCTGCCTGCTCTTTGGTTAAAGGAAAATGTTCTTGGGTAATAGTTTCGTTATAGGCAAAAGGAGATATTTCCGGCGGAAAAAATTCGCCATATTTATATGCCCTACCTTTTGAATCAATATATGGCATGCTGTCCATGTGCTCAATAATTTTAGCCCTCAGCGCCTCGAAGGATTCTTTTGTATATTGTCTATTTAAAATGCAGTACTCTTTTTTATCTAACCCTACACAGCCAAATAAATCTTGAGACGAAGAACAATTAATAGAGTATTGAACATTTTTACTGCCTCTGACAAAGAAAGTAAATGCATAATCTGAGTTTTCCATCATATCAAAACCTGTTGCAAGCGCCTCATAAATTCTTTCGGCCCGGGGCATACCATAGCTGTCGTATGAATCTTTAACACCCTGCACCGCATA
>Ga0247841_10005296_pt1 | contig 21055 bp, 19 predicted proteins | sample LaCruzMarch2015__2_FD_192410 | JGI IMG/M metagenome (GOLD analysis project Ga0247841, IMG submission 192410) | Freshwater microbial communities from meromictic Lake La Cruz, Castile-La Mancha, Spain - LaCruzMarch2015_18m | ecosystem: Environmental > Aquatic > Freshwater > Lake | place: Spain... | reverse complement strand
GGAACCGCTTCGTTCTCTTCTTGCTTTCGCGCGGGACCGCGTCGTTGCACGCCAAGGACGACGCCTGCGCACGATTGATGCGCATGACATCATTTGCAAGATAGGCGAATGCGTAGTGGCAGGCGGTGTGCGCCGTACCGCCATGATATCGCTTTCCGACCTTGATGATGTTGAGATGCGCGATGCGAAAAAAGGCCAATTTTATATGACCGATCCTCACCGTTCCGTCGCGAACAACTCCGCTGTGTATGAAGTACAGCCAACGAATGCGGAACTTATGGACGAGTGGGTCGCGCTTATGAAAAGCGGAAGCGGCGAACGCGGGATATTCAATCGCGGATCGCTTGCGGAGACGATGCCGAAACGCAGGAAGGAATATTTTAAGAAAGTCGGTCTTATAGAAGACGATGGAGTGGTACACGGATCCGTCGGAGTTAATCCGTGCGCAGAGATTATTCTGCAATCAAAACAATTCTGTAATCTTTCAGAAGTTATCGCGCGCGCGCATGATACAGAAGTGTCTCTTTTGCGGAAAGCGCGTCTAGCGGCGATTCTGGGTACGTACCAATCAACTCTCACGAAGTTCGGTTACATTTCAAAAGAATGGACAGACCACTGCGCCGCGGAACGCCTGCTCGGAGTTTCAATGACAGGGCAGTGGGATTCGCCCGTTGCCCGACAACCTGAAGTGATGCGAAAAGTTCGCGATATGGCGATAAAAACGAATGCAACCTATGCAAAACGATTCGGAGTTTCGCCGTCAATGTCGGTGACCGCGGTAAAACCTTCCGGCACAGTATCCCAAACTTTCAATTGTGCTTCAGGAATTCATCCGCGTCACGCGCCATATTATGTCCGACGGGTGCGAATAAGTTCGGCTGTCTTTCTGTTTAAGATGATGCGCGACCAAGGTGTTCCGTATTATCCGGAAGTGGGGCAGTCAATTGAAGAAGCGAATACTTTTGTTCTTGAATTTCCCGTAAAGGCACCCGACCACTCAAAAGAAGCGCGATTTAAAGACGACCTTTCAGCGCTTGAACAGCTTGAGTACTGGAAGCTGGTAAAACTGAATTACACCGAGCACAATCCTTCAGCAACCGTTTCTGTCGGTCCGGATGAATGGATAGCAGTTGTGGATTGGATACAGAAAAATTGGAGCATTGTCGGCGGGCTATCATTCCTTCCGCGTTCTGACCATGTGTACCGCCTTGCTCCTTATGAAGCAATAACAAAGGAGGAGTATGAAAAGCGAGTTGCCCGTTTCCCCAAACTTGATTATTCAAAACTCGTTGCTTACGAACTGCATGACGAGACGGAAATGAAAAAGGAGCTTGCCTGCGCAGGCGGTACGTGCGAGATAATGTAGAAATTTAGCGGTGTGTTTGCACCGCTTCATATAAGCAAAAACCCACGCAGGAGCGTGGGTTTTTGCATTTTTTTGGACCGTGCCGATAAGCCGAGTTCTGTCGTGGATGATCATTTATCTAGGCCCTCGATTACTCTCGGGCTCGAGCGGCACCCCGACAACGCGAAGCGTTGTCGATACGGCCTTGCATACGGGTAAGGATTTATTCGTTGCACCCCCGCCTTTCAGCGGGATTCTCCCCAAAGCTTGCCTAACAGCAATCAGGGGAGCCCTTCACTTGCGTTCCGGACGTCACTGTAGGCACCTCTATCCTTACGGACGACGGGCGTTACCCGCTACCTGTTGCCGATTCTGCCCACCGAAGGTGGTTGCAGAACCGAGCATCCCGAGGCTTTTGCGAGGGACTAATCCTTCGCTTTGCTCAGGACGCTCAGTTTTGCAGCTGCCTGCGGCAGGCAAAATTGGCGTATGCTCGGACTTTCCTCCCTTTGATTGCTCAAAGAGCGATCATCTAGCGCGGTCCGAACGTATTATACCACACTCCATAAGATGTCACCTTATGGAAGATTTGAATCAACATCATACAATCGCGCTTCTTGAAGCATCTTTTGTATTCGAACCGGATGCGTTATAGAGAACACTTCTGAATCCAGAATGACGCTTATTGGAGTGGGCACTCCCGTATGAGCTCCAAGGCTTGAATATTGGTATGCGGCTATTTGTTCCTCCAAGAATTGAGGATCCACAACATGACTGGTTTTCCATTTTGGTTCAAAGAGGGCTGCCGGATTGCAGTGCACATAGTTGATGAGATGCTGGAAGTAACGATCTGTAGAGACGTGGCGAGACTGAAACGGTTTGAGGAATAAGTTTCCGGTTCGTCCATATCTCGCATTGAAATACATTGTATAAGCCGTACCAAGTTTGTGCATGAATGTGGTAATGCCCCCATCTGCTATCTCTTTCAGTACCAGATGAAAGTGGTTGGGCATGAGGCAGAAGGCGCCAATAGCGACGAGTCTCTTGCTGCGATGAGTATTCAAGACTTCTTCAAATTTGTGTATACCTATGTCGTCGCGCCGGAGAGGTGATTCGTCATTTGCCAAATAAAGAAGTTCAAGAAAACGGTGATAATCTCGAACATCTTCAAACACAATACGCTTTTCAACCCCACGGTTGTAGCAGTGGTACCACTCGTCGATAGCAAACGGAGCATCTCTCTTTGGCATATTCATAATATTAGCATGTTTCTAAAGCGATTCCGTAAGGCGTCGCCTTACGGAATGAGTGAAATTAGAGATTCCGTAAGGCGACGCCTTACGGAAAGATGGGGATAGTCGGCTAAACAACGAGATAACGGGATATACTGAAAGGCATTATTACTGTGCAGTCTTATTATTTTAGAGAATCACCATGCCTCCATACCAACCAGCAGTTTCTTCGCGTCGCTCGCTTGAAACCATAAGCATCTGGGCGCTCATAGCCACGATTGCAGTGGCAGTGTTCATTTTTATCCCGTCATCTGCCACGTCGCCGGTAACTACCAAAGCTTTCGTGCTCGCCGCCGGCGCACTGATAACTCTCGCGCTTTATATTCTTGCGCGTCTTTCCCGCGGAAATATAATTTTGCCGCCGTGCATCCTTATCGGCGCGTTATGGCTACCCGCTGTTGCGTACGCGCTGTCCGCAGCGTTCTCAGGAGCCCCATTTACCAATTCAATATGGGGATCCTCCCTTCAGCCGGACACTCTTGGTTTTATGCTCGCCGCCGCATCTCTAGGAACTCTGGCCGCTGTTATTCTGCGCCGTTCTGAACACTACGGACAGTTTCTCCGCGCGGGCGCATGGATATTCGGCATAATTACGGCTATTCAAGCAATTATTGTTGTCATCGGGCAGTTCTCATCAAGCATTTCACCAGCATTCTCGATAATCGGTTCATTCGCAGATCTCTCGTTCATTCTTGGACTCGGTGTCATATGCGTTCTGATAACATTGCGTTTTCTTGATCTGAACAGGCGCGCACGTCTGGCGCTTATTGCCTGTGGTACTGTCGCTCTCGTTCTTCTTGCCATAGCGAATTCCTCAATAGTTTGGGTGCTCCTGGCTCTTGTCTCTCTAGGCCTATTCGTAGAAGCTATAATGCAACGCGGACAAAATACTTCAGAAGCAGATATTGATGAGGTAAGCAGTATGGACGAAATGCCCATGGAAACGGACGAGGCAAATCATTCAATCATTTTGCCGCTGGTTGTTCTTGCTGTCTCGCTATTCTTCCTTATAGGAGGAACGCTTGGCGGCGCTTTGGCGAACGCTCTCAATGTGAACGTTGTATCCGTCAGCCCTTCATGGCAATCAACGTTTTCTATTGCGCGCAGCGTGTATTCCACGGCGCCTGTCTTCGGCACCGGCCCCGGTACATTCGGAGTTGAATGGCTTAAATATCGCGACGCATCGCTTAATTCAACCGTCTTCTGGAACACTGACTTCTCATCCGGCATCGGCTTTATTCCGACTTCATTCGTAACCACAGGTCTTATAGGAATTCTCGCGTGGGCGGCATTTCTTGTTCTTCTGATAGGATTTGGTTTGCGAACACTTATTCTTCGTGCGCCTCAGGATGCATTTATAAGATACGTTGCGATATTGTCGTTCGTAGCTTCTGTCTATCTGTTCACAACGGCAGTGTTCGGTTTGCCGAATGCTGTCATCCTTGTTCTGGCATTTGTCTTTGCGGGTATATTTATTTCCACTACACGCTTCGCTGTGAATGGCCGCCAATTTGGCGTCATGTTCTCGCGAAGCCCGCGCATCGGTTTTGTTATTGTGTTCTCTCTTACAATTCTTCTACTCTCATCTGTAGTTGCCGCTTACTCGCTGGTTAATCATTACATTGCTACGTCGGAACTTGGAAGCGCGAATGCGGCGTTCTCCGTTGGCAATCTTGATGCGGCCGAAAAAGCAGCTCAAAACTCAATATCTTTCTCGCCCTCAGCGGCGGCTTACCAGATAGAATCTGCAGTTGCGGCTTCGCGTCTTAACGAAATAGCCGCTTCAACAACGATGCAGGCATCGGCGGCACAGCAAGCATTCCAAACCGCGCTATCGTCAGGCATTAATTCCGCGTTGACAGCGACGAACTTAGCGCCTTCTGATTATCAGAATTGGCTCGCATTGGGAAATCTGTATGCACAAGCGGTACCTCTCGGCGTAACTGGCGCATATGACAATGCAAAGACAGCGTATGACAAAGCAAAAGCTCTCAATCCTACAAATCCGCAGATCTTCTACATCCTCGCTCAACTTGATATAGCTAACAAGGATACAAAAACGGCCGAGGAAAACTTGAAAGCCGCTATTACTCTCAAACAAGATTACACTGCTGCCATCTTCCTTCTCTCACAGCTTGAGGTTCAGGACGGCAATGTGGAAGAGGCTCTTTCTTCAGCTCTCGCAGCTGCCTACTTCACGCCGAACAATCCGGATATTCTATTTCAGGTTGGAATCTTGTATGCCGCGACAAGCGACTTCACGAATGCCGCTGCAGCACTGGAGGCATCGGTTGCCGCGAATCCTCAATTTGCAAATGCGCGATATTTCCTCTCGGCTGTGTATGCAAAACAGGGCGATATGAAGAACGCTCTTGCACAAATGCAAGCCATCGCGGATATGTCAGCAGACAATGCAAAAGCCGTAACATCACAACTCGCCGCGCTTGCCGCAGGAGAAAACCCGTTCCCCAAGGATCTTCTGTCAGTCTCCTCAACACCTGTAAAGCAATAACGAGTTAGGGTATTATAGGAGAATGGTTAGACGGTTTTTTGAACGTATCGCGGCACCAATACGCGGCCTGCATCAGGCCGCGTATTTGCTCGCTGGTTTGACGCTAGCATCGCAGGCGCTGGCACTTTTGCGCGACAGAACTTTTGCGCATACATTCGGCGCGGGACAAATACTCGACCTCTACTATGCTGCATTCCGCGTACCAGATCTTGTTTTTGCTCTTGTTTCTTCGTTGGTTAGCGCATATGTAATTATTCCGCGCATTATGGGAATGGACAGGGAATCGACCCGTCGTCTTTTGAGCGAGTCATCAACATTTCTGTTCGGTGTCGGCGGTTTGATATGCGTAGTTCTCTGTATATTCATGCCGCAGTTCCTTTCCGTCTTGTATCCGGATTTTGTTCTGTCGCCGTATAATTCAGAATTCGTTTTGCTCGCGCGCATTCTTCTTATTCAGCCGATACTACTCGGATTTTCAGGAATCATATCCAGTGTGACGCAGGTACAACGGCGTTTTGTTCTTTTCGCTCTGTCTCCGGTCCTCTACAATGTAGGAATTATCGTCGGTGCAGTTTTCTTTTATCAATATTGGGGATTGGTAGGAATAGGCGTAGGCGTTGTTCTTGGCGCAGCTGCATATCTGACCGTTCATATCCCGGTTCTTAGGGAAGCAGGCGTTATACCATCGTTCCGTTTTCCTACATTCGCGATTATGGCATCGGTCGTGCGTGATTCTGTGCCTCGCTCGCTCGCTCTTGGTATAGGTTCCATAACCGCGCTCGTTCTTACGGCACTGGCTTCGCGGATCGGTATCGGGCAGATATCCGTTTTAACGCTCGCGAGCAATCTTCAAGCTGTTCCGCTTTCGCTCATCGGCGCCTCTTACGCAGTAGCGGCGTTCCCGGCGCTTTCTGAAGCATCTGTTTTGGAAAAGCGCGATGAATTTACCCGCATTCTTTCAACAAGCGCACGGCATATTATTCTCTGGTCGATGGTGTCTCTTGGCCTTATCGCCGTTTTGCGCGCGCATCTGGTACGCGTAATTCTTGGGACAGGCGCTTTTGATTGGGATGCGACACGCCTTACTGCCGCTCTTCTGGTTATTCTTACCGTCGGTCTCGCGGCGCAAGGTCTTGTGCTCCTGTTCTCCCGCGCACTTTATGCCGCAAGACAATCGTGGCGTCCTCTTTTGTATCAAATCGCGGGGGGCGCGCTCACGATAGTTCTCGCAATTGCTTTTCTTGCTATGCCAGATACCGGAATGCCCGCATCACTCGCTGTTTTATTGAGAGTGAGTGATGTGCAGGGGACATCCATTCTTCTTATCGCTCTTGCGACGATACTCGGACAATTTTTTCTCGTCCTTCTTTCTATTATTGCCTTGCGCAATGTCGCACCTGGCCTTACGCGGATGCTCGTCAGGCCGTTTATTGACGGTTGTGCAGCCGCGGTGGCCGGCGGTGCCGCAACTTATGCAATGCTCGCTTTCCTTGGCGGAATTGCGCCGCTGACGACTTTGGCTGCTGTATTTACGCAGGGATTTATTGCCGGCATAGTCGGTCTTTCCGCTTCGGCGCTCGCGCTCTATCTTATAGGAAATGAGGAATTCCTTATTATGGTAAATGCTTTTGATACTCTCATACGTTCGCACACCGGACGTTCTAAAGTTCTTGCGCCTTCCGCTGAGGAGCCGATACAACCGTGAACCAGAAACATATTCGCAACTTTTCTATAATCGCGCACGTTGACCACGGCAAGTCCACTCTTGCCGACCGCCTTCTTGAAAGAACAGGAACAATTCCAATGCGCAAAATGCGCGACCAAGTGCTTGACCGCATGGATTTGGAGCGCGAGCGCGGTATTACCATAAAAATGCAGCCCGTGAGAATGGTTTACCATTCTCACGGTCCCGAACGAAGTGAGGGGCCGGACTACATCCTCAATCTGATCGATACTCCCGGGCACATAGATTTTTCTTATGAAGTTTCGCGCGCTCTTCATGCAGTTGAAGGGGTATTACTGCTTGTTGACGCAACTCAAGGGGTGCAGGCGCAAACATTAACGACATTAGCCGCCGCAAAGGCTCAGGGATGTGTAATTATCCCCGTAATTTCTAAGATTGATTCTCCAATCGCCCGCGCTGACGAAGTCAGGTTAGAACTAGCGCAATTGCTACATGTTTCTGTAGATGAAATTCTTGCAGTGTCAGGAAAAACCGGCGAAGGTGTTGATGAATTGCTTGAAACGATAGTAAAGAAAATTCCTTCCCCGCAGGAAAATACTACTGAAGAAGCTCGTGGTCTTATTTTTGATTTTTCGTATTCAACGCACCGCGGAGTAGCGGTTTATCTGCGTGTTTTTGACGGAACGTTCAAAAAAGGCCAAACGCTGACTTTCCGCGCCGCCGGAAAGAATTTTACAGCGCTTGAAGTAGGGATATTTGCGCCGGACGAAACTCCGGCAGATTCTCTCTCTGCAGGCGAGATAGGCTATATCGTAACAGGCATAAAAGAACCGGGAATCGTTGCAGTAGGGGACACTATCGGCAAAACAGGCGGTTCTCTGTCGGCTCTCGCCGGCTATGGCCGTCCTCGACCGGTCGTATGGGCCTCGGTATATCCGGAGAGTCAGGACGACCTTCCTCTTCTGCGCCAGTCGCTCGAAAGATTGAGACTTTCCGACTCATCGCTTTCTTTTGAAGAGGAGTCATCCGGCGTGCTCGGCAGGGGATTCCGTTGCGGATTCCTCGGACTTCTGCATCTGGAGATCATCACCGAGCGTTTGAGAAGAGAATTCAGTCTCGCTCTTATTGTAACTATCCCGACTATTTCATATGTGATAACAAAGACGAACGGCGCACGCGAAACGATTTACACGCCGGCGAAATTTCCAGAACACGGCGAAATAATGAAAATTGAAGAACCGTGGGCAAAAGTCATAATAATCACTCCGCCGAATTCAGTAAGCACTCTTGTCCAATTATTGTATGAACATGAAGCGCAGACGCTCGCTACGGAAACCTTTCATGACGGCCGAATTGAAATGACTGTGGAAATGCCTCTCAGGGAACTTATGCGCGGATTTTTTGATACGTTGAAAAATATTTCTTCAGGTTATGCTTCGCTCTCTTATGAAATTCTTTCCGAACGTCCGGCAGACGTGGTGCGCCTGGATATTCTCGTGGCGGATGAACCCATCCCCGCATTCACTCGCGTTGTCGCACGCCGTCGCATACAGGAAGAAGCAGAAAAGATGGTGGAGAAATTACACAAGAATCTGCCGAAACAACTCTTCGTTACCAAAATACAGGCAAGAGTTCAGGGGCGCATAATTTCTTCAAAAACACTCTCCGCAATGCGAAAGGATGTTACGGGATATCTTTACGGCGGCGATATAACGCGGAAAATGAAACTCCTTGAGAAACAAAAAAGAGGCAAGAAAAAGCTTCTCGCGCGCGGGAAAGTGGATATTCCCGAGGAAGTATTTATGAAAATGGTGCAGTCTTCCGCCGAATAACTAAGAGGTATACTGAAACGATGCGCGCGAAACAACTGCGTCAGGGTGTTTTCATAGGCATTGCATTATTTGCCGCTTTTTGGCTTTTGTCTCTCATTTGGGGTCTTGTCGGGAAAGCACAGATAGCTGTTAAGGAAGCGCGCGATGCCGAATGGCAATATCAGGCACTTGAGGAACGCAAGAGAGTTCTTCAGGCTAATCTTTCAGCTCTTGATACAGATCGCGGCAGGGACGCAATCGTCAGAACTACTTTCGGAGTTGCGCGCCCAGGAGAAGAGGTTATCGTTGTCGTACCGCCTGCCACGGCGACTCCGACTACAACACCGTCTTTGTGGCAGAGGTTCTTGGATTGGTTCAAATAGCGGAATTGGTTTAGTGGCAGAACAGTTGCTTCCCAAGCAACGGGCGGGAGTTCGATTCTCCCATTCCGCACAGGATATGAAATTAAAGGAAATATACTTTAAAAACCGGTTGTGGATATTACTACTACTGTCCGCGGTTATTCTTTTCGCAATCTTTTTAGTACCCATATTTATATGGACGCCACTTTCTAAACTATTCACCGATCCTGAAAATATCAAAACATTTGTTCTGTCGTATGAAAAATGGGCAATTTTTGTTTATGTTCTACTGAGTATTGTCGCAATAATTGCGCCGCCAATACCAAACGATATCGTTCCGATAGCCGGAGGTATTATTTTCGGATTTTGGACGGCATTAGTATTTGGGCTTATCGCAAGGATAATTGGATCAACCATAAACTTTTGGCTCGGTACAAAAATAAGAAAAGGAATATATGTAAAACTGATCAGCGAAGAAGAACAAGAAAAGTTAAAAAAATATACCCAGAAAATCGGCTGGCAAACTATCTTTATTTCTCGCTTTATACCCAGCACAGATACAGACTTGATTGCTTATATTGCAGGAATAGCAAAAATGAATTACCGGACTTTTATTCTCGCATCATTTTTTGGGATGCTCGCGCCGGTTTCTGTGACCATTTTAATCGGAGCGTCATTACTTACAAATAAATATTTATTCCTTGCTTTAATAACTTTTTACGTTATTGGTATGTTATTCGCCCCTCAAATCATCAGGAAATTATTTAAGGATAAGATTCCAGTTTCTGTGGAAAATACAATGTGATATACTCATCACATAACAAAATATCATGGATAAAAACGTTACTATCTACAGCACGCCGACCTGCCACTTCTGCCAAATAGCAAAAGATTTCCTGAAAGAGAACAGCATCGGCTATACAGAGTTTGACGTTGCGCACGACTTGGAAAAACGGCAGGAAATGATACAAAAGTCAGGACAAATGGGCGTGCCGGTTATTTTTGTCGGAGAAGAGATGGTTATCGGTTTTGACCGCGAGAGGCTCACTGCCATTCTAGGCCTGCCTGCCGACAGGTAGGCATTACCGGATAAAGTTTTTGCCCTCTTAGTTCAATGGATAGAACGGCTCACTCCTAACGAGCTGATTCAGGTTCGACTCCTGGAGAGGGCACCGGATTTGCTATACTAAAAATATATGGACCCTGAAACAAAACGCCTTCTTGACGAGACGCATGCGCTCGCTAAGGACAATCACCGCATGCTCCGCGCAATTAGGCGCGGTCAATGGTTCAGTTTTACGAGCACGGTTCTTGTTTGGATAGCTGTACTTGCCTTGCCAATTTATCTCTACAGGCAATACGTAGAACCGGTAATTACGCAGTTTTCAGAAGTATCAGGAATGTCTACCACAACAACTTCCGGATTTCTCAAGATCCCATCTTTCGCTGAAATAGGAAAGCTGATAAACTCTTACACAGCTAGTGAGTAGTTCTTTACCTGCTTGGATAGCTCAGTTGGTAGAGCACTTCCCTGAAGAGGAAGGGGTCCCCGGTTCGAGCCCGGGTCCAAGCACTACTTCGCTCCGTTCAGAAACGGAGCTACGAAGTGCACAGCACTAAAATACAAAACAATACCGAATTTAAACGCTGGCTAGCGAAGTAGCCCTTCGTAGCCCGATAGGGCGAAGTAGGGCATACTTTTCATATGCATTATGTTTATATTCTGCAAGACGCTTTTGGCAGATTATATATCGGCTACTCTGACAATCTCCGCCAACGATTACAAAATCACAAATACAAAGATGTGCGCACCACGAGCATATATAAAGATCCAAATTTGATTTGGTATTGCGCTTTCATAGACAAAAAGAAAGCTTTAAATTTTGAGAAATATTTGAAAGCTGGTTCCGGTCATGCTTTTACTAAAAAACACCTAACTTAATTTTGAGCTATAGTTAAGTGATATGTATCGTAAGATCTTTGCGTGGATGCAGAAATACGAGAGACACCTGTCTGCGCTCGCGATGATTGCCGGTTTCGTTATCGATAATATTTTCTTTGAACGCGTGGATATCTGGCAAACGCAAATATGGCTGGCTTCGTATGCCGTCATGTGTTTTATTGCAATTCCGTCACTTCACTTTATTGAAGCGCGCGTGGAGCGCGGCCGTCCGCGGCCGCGCTGGCGCGTGATTTTGCCTCTCGTAACGCAGTTCGCACTCGGAGGTTTCTGGAGCGCATTCGTTATTTTCTACGCGCGTTCGGCAGTCCTCGGCGCCTCATGGCCGTTCCTTCTCCTTTTGTTCCTCATTCTGCTCGGCAGTGAATATTTCCATCAGTATCATGAGCGGCTTGTTTTCACTAGCTCTCTTTTCTTCTTCGCACTGTACTCTTGGGCGATTTTTGAGGTGCCTATCTACACAGGAACTCTGGGTACCCTTACTTTCTTGGGAAGCGGCTTGGTCGCCGTATGTATTTTTGCATTATTTACTGTGCTTTTGCGCATTCTGGGCCGTGAACGATTCTTGGCAGATGTAAAACGCATTAGGATCGGGGCTCTCTGCGTCTTTATTATTATCAACGTCTCTTATTTCACCAACATATTGCCGCCACTGCCGCTTTCGGCGTCATCTGCGGGCGTTTATCATTCAGTTGAGCACGTTTCCGGTTCATATACAGGCATGGGCGAGAGCGAACCGTGGCAAGTTCGCTACCTGGGTTTAACACCAACACTCCATGTCGTCTCTTCCGGAGAATCGTTGTCAGCATACAGCTCCGTTTTTGCGCCAACGGAACTTAAAACGAATGTCGTGCATCGCTGGCAATGGTATGACCAAACAAAGAAAGAATGGATAACAAAAGCCATCATTGCATATTCTATAGTTGGCGGTCGCGACGGAGGATATCGCGGATATTCAACCGTGAGTATGAGCGAGACAGGGAAATGGCGCGTTGACGTGGAAACGAATGACGGCCGCCTTATCGCGCGCCTTCCGTTCACTGTTGAAATGATTGCAAAGTCTCCTCCAGAAGAAACGATTGTTTTGAATTGAGTATAAAAAGTTTAAATGATTTTTGAGTACGCGTATTTTTCTGCTGAAAAATCGCTCATGCCTCGCGCCAGTCGCGCTTCGGAAGCCTCAAAAATCATTTGAACTTTTTGTTTAGCCCGCCTTTACGCGCAATTTCGTTTGCTTCGCCTTATCAAGTTTCGGCAGGATTATCGTCAGAAGACCGTCTTTAGCGCTCGCAGATGATGCTTCAACGTCAACTTCCTGAGGGAGCATTATTGCACGCGAGAAAGAACCCCAGAAAAGTTCACGCGTGAAGTAGTCAGGGCCTACAACCTGATCGCGTTCCATGCGGGAGCCCTCAATTTCAACCATATCCCGGCTTATAGAAATACTGAGCTCGTCAGGACGTACGCCGGCTACAAAAGCGCGAACGATAATGTCGCCCGCGGTCTGATGCACGTCAACAGGAAGCTGTCCCTCGCTTCCGGGAAGGTCGTCATCCAAAGTGTCCGGACGGGCGACTTTATCGTTCGCGCGTTCGCGCGCCTCCTTCCTTGTCGGTATTGTGGATGTCGGCAGTTCATCATCAAAAGAATCAAATGCATCACTCTGGCCGGAAGTAGCACTGCCGGAAAGACGATCAAAGAACGAGCGCTTCGTAGTCATAGTTAGTAAGTGTTTTTATGGAGGTTACAGAACTGAAAATATTTAAGCACTTCAAACGCCGCAAAGAAAATAACAGCGACAACCCACACAAGAAAGAATGCAGTAAGTGTGGAGGAAGCACCTTGGTTAATAATAAGCGTGTTGAAGGCAGTGTGCAATGCGATGGCGAGGATAAGTCCGAACCATGCTGCGCTCAATCGCACTGACGGGCTGCTTTTGACAGAAAAAGCTAGAGAAAAACCGATTGCCGCGGATGCAAGAACGTGAAGTAATGACGATCCCAAGAAACGAACATTGCCTGTGAAAATACTACTTGCCATATTTCCATCCATGAGAGGAGCAATAAGGAAAAGTATATTTTCTGCTGCCGCAAAACCGAGCGCCACAGTAATCATGTAAATTACATAATCAGGAGCTTCATCAACCGCACGACGCCAGAAAATAAGCAGTGCAGCCACGGCATACTTGAGAATCTCTTCAATGAGCGCCCAAGCGGTAAAAACAGGAAAATCTCCTGTTAGATGAGATTTTGCGAATTGCTCCAGAGGTAATGCAATGGGCACCGCTATCATTCCGGCTATAAATGCCAAGGCAATAAGTTTTTTCGGTTCCGGATGGCTCGCGTCTTCCTTTAACAGGAAATAAAGCCAAATAAAAGAAGGCAGAAGCCCGCCTAAAAATGCGTAACCGAGCGTAGAGAAATTCACTCCTTTATTCTAACACCGGCCAGGGCGAGGTCATTAAAAACTGTGCATTCTTTGTTGGCAATGATTGATAAATTTCTTCAGTGACAAATGGCATGAAAGGATGGAGAAGCAAAAGAGCGCGATCCAAAAGCGCCAGAAGAAGAGTTTGTCTGGAATTCTTTGCCGAAGCATCGCTTCCTGCAAGTATAGGTTTTGATTCCTCAATTATCTTGTCCGCGAATTCGTGCCATGCGTAGTGATATATTTTTTCAGCGGCCATGTAGATCCTGAATTCTTCAATGTCAGAAGTTACTTCTCGCGTTAGGGCATCACATTCGGTGAGAAGTTCACGCTCGCGAGCAGAAAAAAGGCCGCGCTCCGGGCCGCTAGGCCAAGTCTTACTGCCTTTTTTCTGCTCGCGAGCGTTCTCCAGTACAAATCGCGCGATATTCCAAAGTTTATTAGCGAAGTGTTTGTAGCCCTTTATTTTATCTTCGCTCATGCGCATATCGGTTCCGGGAGTATTGCCGACCACAAGCGCCATTCGTGCCGCATCCGCTCCGAACTTCGAAGTGATATCGAGAGGATCAAGGTTGTTACCAAGCGATTTGGACATCTTGCGCCCCTGCGCATCGCGAACGAGGCCATGCAAATAAACCGTCCTGAAAGGAATATCATTCAGAGTGAATTCGGTCATAAGTATCATGCGAGCAACCCAGAAAAAGAGAATGTCATAACCTGTTTCAAGCAGATCTGTAGGATGATAATTCTTGAAATCTCCAGTTTCATCCGGCCACCCAAGCGTTGAAAAGGTCCAAAGACCGGAAGAGAACCAAGTATCGAGAGTGTCCTCATCTTGTTCCCACCCGCTTTCTGCAGGTTCAATGCCGACCGAGATTTCTTCGCCTTTATACCAAACCGGAATTCGGTGTCCGTACCATATCTGGCGGCTAATGCACCAGTCGCGCAGATTTTCTATCCAGTGAAAATATGTTTTTTCAAAATAGTCCGGGATAATTTTAATAGCTCCGGAACGCACAGGTTCAAGCATGAGTTCTTTCAAAGTCTTTCCGCGGCCTTCAATTTTTTTGTTCACTTCAACGAACCACTGCAGTTTCGGTAAAGGCTCTACAACTCCTCCGGTGCGTTCGGCCGTTGCAACATTTTGCGTCGTATCCTCTTCTTTTTCCAACAGTTCCTCACTTTTTAGCCATTCCACGACCATCTCGCGCGCCTCAGTCACTTTCTTATCAGACAGGCGCCCATTGACCGTCATCCTCGCATATTCGTTTATGATGATTACCTCATGAGATAGTTCGTGCCGGTCTGCAATATCCCAGTCAATATGGCTGTGCGCTGGAGTTATGCCGACTGCGCCGGTGCCGAAAGCAGGATCGACTTCTTTGTCAGCGACAATTTTTATGTGTATCGGTACATCGCAAAAGACCGCATCATATTCTTTGCCGACGAACGTTTTATAGCGCGCATCATCCGGATGCACGGCGACGGCGACATCGCCAACTTTTGTTTCCGGACGCGTTGTCGCTATTGGAATAGGGAAGTCTTTGCTGTAACGAAACGTGTAAAGTTTCGCGGCGCGTTCCTCGTATACAATTTCATCATCAGAAATAGTAGTTTGTCCCTTCGGGTCCCAATTCACGATGCGCTGGCCGCGGTAGATAAGTCCGGCGTCATACATTCGTTTAAAGACCGAACGTACGGCCCGACTGCGGGCTTCGTCAAGTGTGAACGATTCGCGCGACCAATCGAGCGAAGCGCCCATCGTCTTCAATTGTTCCACTATTGTGTCATGGCTCTCGCCGGCAAATTTTTCAATGCGTTTCAATAATTCTTCACGCCCGAGATCGTGCCGGCTTTTGCCTTCTTCTTTTTTGATTTGTTTTTCAACGACCGACTGCGTCGCAATAGCCGCGTGATCAGTGCCCGGCAACCATAGAGTGCGGAATCCGCGCATGCGCTTATAGCGGACAAAAACATCCTCAATCGCGAGCATGAGCGCATGGCCGATATGAAGAATGCCTGTGACATTCGGCGGAGGGAGCACAATGGAATACGTCGGCGCGTCCGCTTTTGCGACGCCTTGCTTGACACACTCATCAGGATTAAAAAGACCGCTTTTCTCCCATTCAGCGTATATTCGCGCCTCGGTTGCGATTGGATCGTACGGTTTCAGGAATTTCTCGGGCATTGCTTAAAAATATAACAAATAGGCGCATTTATGCGAATGGCTTTGCAAGCTTGGCGTTGCCGTTTGCCTCGAGCTTGTCGAGTGACTGTACATATTCATTGCGCCGCGCCCGATAATATCCTGCGAGCGCTATCATGACGGCGTTATCGGTGGTAAGCGCGAATGTCGGAATGCGAAGATTAACATGCTGGAATTCCTCGACAATTCGCTCTTTAAAAGTCCGTTTTATGTGCGTATTTGCAGAAACCCCTCCGCCGATGACAAGTGTTTGCGCGCCGGTTTCTTCCAATGCCTGAGAAGTCTTTTTCCACAGTACCTCAGCAACTGCGTTTTCAAATTCGTGCGCAATGTGTTTTCTATCGTCATCGCTCACGTCCGGCATTCCCTTGAGAAGATACAAGACCGCCGTTTTTAATCCCGCAAAAGAAAAATCGCAGGTACCGGAATCCATCATCGGCCTCGGCAGTGTGAACTTGGGGGTCGGACCCCCAAGTTCGCTAACTTGGGGGTCGGACCCCCTAATGGATTCAGCGAGTTTTGAGATCTCGGGACCGCCGGGATAGGGAAGCGCAAGCATGCGCGCGACTTTATCAAAAGCTTCTCCAACGGCGTCATCGCGGGTTTGTCCCACCAACTCATATTCCAGCCACTTTTTCATCAGTACCAATTCGGTATGTCCGCCGGAGATAAGTAGTGCAAGCAAGGGCATCTGTACGTTTTCTATTTTTAATTTTTCTGTTTGAAATTTATTTGGTCCTTCGTGCTTGATGCTTGATGCTTCTTGCCGAACAAGTGCGGCAAGTATGTGTCCCTCCATATGATTCACTGCGACAAGCGGTTTATTCCAGACAAAAGAAAGTGCTTTAGCGAAACTTACGCCGACCCATAGCGCCGGTTCAAGGCCGGGACCGGCGGTGACGGCTATCGCATCTATCTCCGGCGGGTTGCATTTGGAAATAAATTCAAGAAACGCTTCGGCGAGGCCGTGCTCGCGCGCCAAAATTTCAGAAATTTTGGCGCGCGTCCCTTCAGAAATCTCCTTATCATTTTCTTGCAGCAATTTCGCTTCTCCAAGCGCCGTTTCCAATATGGGAACGAGGTTTTTAGTGTGCTCGCGTTTCGCGAGAGAAGGGAACACCCCGCCGTATTTCTTGTGCAATTCTATTTGCGAAAGAAGGGCGTTCCCGAGCACGGTAAATTTTGCGTTCTGTTCGCTTGCCCCGAGAGCATTCGAGGGGTATCCGGCACAATCAAGTATTGCAATTGCGGTTTCGTCGCAGGACGTTTCAATCGCGAGTATCTTCATGTTCATCTATAACGACCCACGGCAACGCATCGCCCCATTTCAGGCGGAAAGCCGAGGCCTGAGGATGGCCATTTCCGCCATATTTTCTCGCGATGGCGGATACATCTACGCTCGGGTCGCTTCTGAGAGATACGTTCATTATATCGCCATGCAGATTTACGACAATTCCCAACGGCGGCTTCATTATTGCCAACCTGTTCCCGACATCCGATGCGAACATATCAGCGGCAGTCGCCATATAACAGTTGAATCCTTCAAACGATACCAACGTCGCCTTATTTGAAATCTGTTCAACCAGAATTGCAAAATGCTCCGCATAAATCCTTCCTTTTTCTATCAAAGGTCCTCTTTTCTCGTCATCATCAAGTTCTTTCACGAAATCATCCCATTCTTCAAATGCGAATTTGTGCGCGTATATATATGAAAGTACCGCCCGAGAATCCGGAAGTTTAAAAACATAAAGATCGCCGTCCTCAACATATTTCAATAACATAGGTACCTGAATATCCGGAAAGAAATAATTCCATGCAATAGTCGCACCTGAACGCTTCTCATCAAACACATGGTCCGGAATGCTTTCCACGACTTCTTTAGTGCCAAGATGATGATCAAGAACTGTAACGGACTCGGCTGTCTTCAATATTTCATTCATTAGATCTTGAGGGTACGAAAAATCAATGAAATATAATCGCTTTCCCGCAAGACCTTCAGGAACAGGACTTCCGTGTTTTGCCGGAATATATTCTGCAGTGTCGCCGAATTTCTTCCATGCCACGTATGCTCCTCCGAATCCGTCCGGACAACCGCCATGATAAAGAACGGCTATCTTTTTTTCGTTCATACAGGCAATTTATTGCTTAACGCTTCTGGGTGTTTCCGAGACCATTCATAGAAAACTACAGCGGCGGAGACCGAGGCGTTCAGCGATTCAGTTCGCGCATGCATTGGAATGGAAATAGTTACATCGCAGGCCTCAAGCGTTTTTTCGCGGACTCCCGCGCCCTCATTGCCGATAACGAAAGCGACCGGAGCGTCAAATGTTTCCGTGCCGAGATTTGTTTTCCCTTGCATGGCTAGGCCGTATATCCAAAAACCCTTCTTTTTAAGCACATGTATCGCATTGTTAACGTTGCCTATGGAAACCAGCGGAACGCGGAACACCATTCCGGCAGAACTTTTTACGACGGTGCCGGTGATGGGAGCCTGATTATGCTCAGGTATAAGAACTCCTGAAAGACCGAATGCTGCGGCAGAACGGATTATGGCTCCGACGTTATGGGGGTCCTGAACTTCCGCAAGTATTGCAACCGCTATTTTAGCCGAACCTGCCGCAGGAAGGGTCGCCAAAAAATCATCAAGCGACATGAGCAATGCAGACGGATTCATTGTGGCGATAACTCCCTGATGCACAGCGTCTCTGCCGACAAGTTCCTTGCCTTTGCCTGGCGAGAGCGAGGCGGTAGGGATGTTATTTTTCTCCAATAATATACGCAATTCCGTCTCACGCAGGTCGGGCGCGAGAAAGACTTTTCGTATCACTTTCGGCGAATTGCGGAGCGCCTCAATAAGAGCGTGTTTGCCGTACACATAGATCTTCCCTCCGGAAGACGGTTTGCCGTGCTCGGGCTTATGGCGCGCCGCATGTTTTGAGTGAACTATTTTTCGTTTTGGTCTCATGTGCGCGGTAAGGGACTTGAACCCCTGACATCTACAACGTCAATGTAGCGCTCTACCAACTGAGCTAACCGCGCCTGTCACACTGAATGGCCTTGTCGCAGGCCTTCGTGTAATCGTCGTTTGAGAGCCGTGCGAGCACCAGGCGAATTCTTTAAGCGGAACTCTCGAGCTTTTGCATCAGCCTGCGACGAGTACGCTTCGTAATATAGCAAATCGAGGGGTAAACGGAAGCGGGTAGATATATTAGTACCGCTTGTATGTTCGGCAAGACGACGTTTCAAATCATTTGTATAACCAGTGTATAGCTTCCCGTCTTTTCGACTTCGGAGTATGTAAACGTAGTACATAGTCGTCTTGCAAGGCCATTTCAGTGTGTCAGGCCGCGCTCATGTATATTCCAGACTATACCACAAAAATAAAACCGCGGGATCTTTCGGATCCCGCAGTCACAAACGATTAATAATTCCTCCTCGCATAAATGGCGCACGTTTTGATGATCTCCCACAGGCAATCATCACATCGCCCCTCTTCAATTTTATTAGAAGTTGGGGAGACAGAGCAATAGTTGCAGTCGCAGGTTCTGTTGGATTGCATGTTGCCGTCTATGAAATGACAGCCATAAATCAATCCGCACCCTTCACATATCATAAAGTATTTCATTTCTCCCTCCTTAATGAATGACAGAGCTTTAACGTCCCTCATGAATCTATCCTAGCCACTCATTTTGTCAAACACATAAAACTTGTAGCCCTACGGAGAATCGGACTCCGATTATCGGCTTGAAAAGCCGGCGTCCTAACCGTTAGACGATAGGGCCTCACTTAGTTCGGCTATAGAGCCGTAACAAAACCTTATCATTTTCGTCACGAAATGCTAGGATGGCCAGTATAGGAGAGGTGGCAGAGTGGTCGAACGCGCTGGTTTCGAAAACCAGTAGGGGCGCAAGCTCCTCGTGGGTTCAAATCCCACCCTCTCCGCCGAGTTATACTGAACACATGGATTGGACTTCCATACCCTTTGCTCTGCAGATAGCGGCATTTGTTGAATCATCAAAATACGCTCTTCTTTTTATAGGCACTTTTACCGAAGGACCGCTGGTGATGATGGGCGCGGGCTTTCTTCTAAAGCTCGGGAAAGTGGAGTTTTGGCCTGCATATTTAATTATGGTAGCGGGTGATTTTGTGGCGGACTTGGTATGGTATTGGGTCGGCTATTTTACAGCCCGCCGTCTGATAGAACGTTTCGGGCATTGGATAGGAGTAACCCATTTGGTCATTGATGAAATGGAGCGCCTTTTTAAAAAATACGATACGAAGATACTCACCATATCAAAACTGACGATGGGATTCGGCACCGGTACGGCAACGCTTCTTTCGGCAGGGATGTTGCGCATACCATTTATGCGTTACGCGGCGGTAAATCTTATTGCCGGATTTGCATGGGTGTTAATCCTGATAGTCGTCGGTTATTTCTTCGGCAATATCTACACTCTCATTCCGTTCTCATTCAAGATCATCTTTACGGTTATTGTATTCGTATCCATTTTCTTCGGTTTGCGCGCGTTCTCTCACTATGTCGCGCGAATGATACACTGACGCCATGAAAATCTCATTCATAATCCCGACACTGAACGAGGGCAAAACACTTGAGCGGGTTCTTCTTTCATTGCGCAAGTTCGACGCAGTGCCATATGAGATTATCGTTTCTGACGGCGGTTCCACCGACGACACGATCTCCATAGCGCGCCGCTTCGCAGACAAAGTAATTGAGTGGAAAGAGCCGACTCGCCAGAACATCGCCATGGGCAGGAACGCAGGCGCGCGCGAGGCGAGCGGAGATCTTTTCGTATTCATTGACGCCGACGTTTTTATTTTGAATATGGATGAATTCTTTTCTTATGTACTGAAGCGATTTGAGCGCGATCCGAAAATTTCAGGCCTGATACCGCGCCTTAAGGTGCTTGAGTCAGAACGCACCACAGCCGATGCGATAGTTATGGAATTCTTCAATGTTTTTAATTTTGTCATGAACAATATTTTGCACAGTCCCGCCGCGCCCGGAGAACTGCAGATGATACCTGCTCCGGCATTCAGGAAGATAGGCGGTTACAACGAACGCATCGTAGCGCTGGAAGATATGGACATGTTCATGCGTCTGGCGCATATCGGCAAAACTAGGCTTGACCCAAAACTGGTCGTATTCCATACGGGCCGTCGGGCGCACAAAGTCGGCTGGCTTCGCCTCTGGTGGCAGTGGTTCTCAAACGGCGTAATGGTGAAGTTCTTTAACCGTTCCGTCAGCAAGGAGTGGAAAGTAGTGAGATAAACGCCCCGTACACATCTTGTGGCGATATGTGGTCAATAAACCGGTTTTTCCCTTTGTAGAAAAAGCGCTGATATAAGCCGTGTCCTCCTGAGCGGTCAATAACTATGTCGCGGGGATTGGGCGGGGTATACATGTGCGGTCCCGGCCCCAGCAGGGTAATGCTGGG
>Ga0247841_10005291_pt1 | contig 21075 bp, 19 predicted proteins | sample LaCruzMarch2015__2_FD_192410 | JGI IMG/M metagenome (GOLD analysis project Ga0247841, IMG submission 192410) | Freshwater microbial communities from meromictic Lake La Cruz, Castile-La Mancha, Spain - LaCruzMarch2015_18m | ecosystem: Environmental > Aquatic > Freshwater > Lake | place: Spain... | reverse complement strand
CCTATCAGCCGTCCGATATCAAGATTTCTTTCCGTCTGGTGCATTTTTTTTTCATCCCAGAAAAAGTCGCTTTTAACATTCAGCAGGTAACCGACTTTTTTCGTCTTTCCGTTAATACTGTTCACGCCCGCCCTTATCTTAGCGCCGGATAAGAAATTAATATAATGCGAAGTCTTCGATATAGAAAATGTAGACGGAACGATACCGATATCATATTTCCTGCTCCTGAGTTTCTTCAGAAACCTGAATATGTGTTTTACCGTTGATTTATCATAAACTATCACTTCGTCAATAAAAGGGTTTACCCCGCCGGAAAAAAATTTGTAGTTCATCGGCGAAGCGACTAACGTAATCGAGGCGTCCTTAAACTTTTTTCTTAATGCGGCAAAGAGAGGAACGGAACAAAGCATATCGCCCAGCTGATTGTGCTGTCTTACAATGAGTATATTTTTTACTCCGGCGGGATTGATATTCATTTTAATTCTTCAAAATCTGCGTCAACAGCTTTGCTTTTATCAAACTGATTTTCAGACTGCTGTTTTACCGTCCTGCTGTTACCGTCGTTTACTTTCGGATTTTTCGGCGGCGCTGTAAATGCCTTTATCAAAAACTTTATGATAGTTAACAGTATGTATCCTATAAAAGCGAAAAATATAAACCTGGAGAGCATCTTAACTGTCTGCCGCCTTTCGTACCGAAGGATTAAAATATTCAATATTCGAGTGAATCGGTTTAAGAATTTCCGATACAAGATTTTCAAAATCGTCCTGATTATTAACGAAGTCAATATCCGCGGCATTAACTATCATGACCCTGGTTGCCTTAAACCTGAAAAAGAAATAGTTGTATCCTTCGTTCAGGTCGCGTATATACTGTTCGTCCATCTTCCGCTCCGCAGGCCTGTCCCTGTGTCTTATATTTCCGAGCAGTCTGCCGACGGTTGATTGCAGATATATAATCAGGTCGGGTATGATAATATTTTTCTCTAAATAAGAAACAATCTTTTCGTATAATACCAGCTCGTCATTTGCGAGGTTCAGATATGCAAATATTTTATCTTTCTCAAAAATATAGTCCGAAACCAGGTATTCGTGAAATAAATCGTCCTGCCTGAGGTTCAGCAGCTGTTTATACCTGCTAAGAAGAAAATGTATCTGTGTATGGAATGCGTATCTGGGCCTGTCTTCGTAAAACTTCTCGAGGAACGGATTGTCTTCAAAACCCTCAAGCACAAGTTTTGCATTCAATTTTTCCGCAAGCATTTTCGCAAGAGTTGTTTTCCCTGCGCCGATTACTCCTTCGATAGCTATGTACTTAATTTCACTTCCCTGCAAATTCACTCTCCATGTTTTATTTTATATATCTGATTACTCCGGACGTGTCTCTTGTTTGCCCGAGCATCTCAGATATCGTCTTTCCGTTTACGGGATGTTTAAAATCCGGTGCAATTTCATTTAGCGGAATGAGAACAAATTTTCTGTCTTGTATCTCGCTGTGAGGAATTGTCAGATTACCGTTATTTATTATTCTGTCATCACAAAAAAGTATGTCTATATCAATCTCCCTCTCCAACCATTTTCCCCGTACTGATCTTCCCAGTTTTACTTCTGTTTCCTTTATTTTCGCTAATAACTCTTTCGGCTCAAGCGTTGTTTCAATTTCCGCCGCCGAATTAATGAAACTGTTTTGTTTAACTATTCCCCAGGGCTCAGTTTCATAAAGCGAAGAAGTATTTATTACCTCAGTACACATAAACCCGGATATTTCTTCAATTGCTTTCTCTATAAAAACATGCCTGCTGTGCATATTGGAACCTAATCCGAGAAAAACCCTCATTCGCGTTCAAGCTCGTTTATTATTTCAACCGAATCAATAATACCGAGCGGTGCATTTGGTTTTCTGACGCTTACTCTGACTTTCTTCACGGGTTTGTAATGTTCAATTATTGACTCGCATATCATAATATTTACGGTTTCAACCAGGTTAAACTTATGCTTACTGAATAAATTTTTAACCAGGCTGTAAACGGACAAATAGTTGACCGTTTTATTAAGTTTGTCTGAGTGTCCCAGTTCCGATAAGTCGCATTGCATTTCAATATCAACTTCAAACTGGTTACCGAACACTTTTTCGTGCTCAAGATCGCCGTGATACGCGAAAAACTTCGCATTGTTAATACGTATAGTCGTCAGTTTCATTTTTTCTCCTTGTTTTTGCCCTTATCTTTTTATTCTTGTCAGCTCTATATCGTAATTTGCCTTAGCCCGTAATAATTCGTATCTCCAGCTCTTCGTTCTTACACTTAAAAAAAGCTCTTTAATCTGTGTTAATCTGAGGCAATTGCTCTTATTTCTTTTTTTTTGCCTTCTTTATTTTATTTTCAGCCTTCTTAACTTTTTTCGCGGTTTTATCTATAAGTTTCTTTTCTTTCTTACCACTATTTTTCACCGATTTCTTCGCAGATTTTTTACCGGATTTATCTTTCGTCTTACCTTTAGCCTTAGCTTTATTCTTATCCAGTGCTGCTTTTACGGCAATTCCGATATTCGCCGGCGATTCCACAACGTGAATACCGCATTCTCTCATCACCTTCATTTTCTCCGCCGCCGTTCCCTTACCGCCGGCAATAATAGCGCCTGCGTGCCCCATTCTCCTTCCCGGGGGAGCCGTCTGTCCCGCAATAAACCCTATAACAGGTTTCTTCACATATTTCTTTATAAACAGCGCCGCTTCTTCCTCCGCGCTTCCGCCGATTTCACCAATCATAACTATTGCATCCGTATCCTTATCCTCGTGAAAAAGTTTTATCGCATCAATAAACCGCGTGCCGATGACGGGGTCACCGCCGATTCCGATACATGTAGATTGACCGATTCCGAGTTTAGTCAACTGGTCAACCGCTTCATACGTCAGTGTTCCGCTTCTCGAAATAACGCCCACTCTGCCTTTCATGTGAATGAATCCGGGCATAATTCCTATTTTCGCTTCACCCGGTGTTATAATACCGGGACAGTTAGGACCTATAAACCTTACGCTTCTGCCGTCTCTGTTAAGGCTCTGAACGTAATTATAAACTTTCACCATATCCTTCGCCGGAATTCCCTCCGTTATGCAAACCACAAGGTTAATACCTCCGTCAACCGCTTCCATTATCGCATCAGCCGCGAATCCCGGCGGAACAAATATTACAGATACATCCGCTCCTGTTTTCATCACAGCTGTTTTTACGGAATTAAAAATCGGCACTTTCTCAAGAAATAATTCGCCGCCTTTCCCGGGTGTTACACCGGCAACAACATTTGTGCCGTATTCCATCATTTGCGTCGTGTGGAATGTGCCTTCAGAGCCGGTTATACCCTGTACTAATACTTTAGATTTTTTGTTTGCTAAAATGCTCATAATTTATTCTTTTTTTTTATAATAGGAAATTTCTATCTCTTAACACTTATTTAACAAGATTACTTTTAATTTTCCATTTACCGTTTTTATCTGCCGAGAGATTATAAACTACGGTACTTTCCTTCTCCTCTTCTTTACCGTCCTTGCCGGTGAATGTCTGTTTTACTTTAACCTTAACGCTCGCGGTTCCGTCCTTTTGTGAAACAACGGTCGGCTCTTCTGTAACTATAAACTTTTTAGTGCTTTTATAGCTTTTCTTGAATGCGTCGGGAGACCTGCTTTCCCACACCTGACTGGCTTTAGTCATATTCGCATCAAACGTTTTATCGTCGCCTATTCCGCGCTTAATAAACTCAAGGTAATCATTTATGGCTACTTTCGGATTATCCAACCGCTTATTAAGCTCTTTCTCTTTTTCGTTAAGCTTTTTCTCTTTAGTCGTAACAATTTCTTTTGCCTTTAATGTATCTTTACCCTCGGGGGTTTTCGTAATAGTATCTTTAAGTGTTCCTCCGAAGTTCGGGTCAGATTTCATAAGCCTTTCTTCCCAGAGTTTCAGCTGTTCTTCTTTTATCCTGAGAAATTCTTCTTTCTGTTTAAGTTCCTGATCTTTGTTAACCGTCTGCTCTTTCGGAGGGGTGAAGTTCTGCTGTGGTTCTTCTCTTTTTTCGCATGAAGATATACAAAATATTACAGAAGATAATATTACTGCCGCAAGAAACGATTTGATAGCTTTCATAATCAATATGTTATTTTTTTTAAAATACTCCATTTCATTTTGATATTCAATTGATTATTAACATTTACTAACTTGAAAATACAAAAGCTATATATTAACTTATTGGTTAGAAAATATCTCAAATTAAATTATATAATAATATGTCGCCGGATACTTACAAAGAACCCGCGCCTTACCATAAAGGCGAAGCCAATCCGTTTGAGTCTATGCTTATCAGGTTTGATAAAGCCTGTAAAATGTATAATCTCGATCCTGGATTATATAACTACCTTAAACAACCTGTAAAACAGGTAATTATCTCCATTCCTGTCCACATGGACGACGGCAGGCTGGAAGTTTTTGAAGGATACCGTGTAATCCACGATAATATTCTCGGTCCTTCCAAAGGCGGCATACGCTATGCGCCCGACGTTGACATCGAAGAAGTAAAAGCGCTTGCATCGTGGATGTCATGGAAGTGCGCCATTGCGAATATACCGTTCGGAGGCGCGAAAGGCGGCGTAAAATGCGATCCGTCAAAAATGTCACAGTCCGAGCTTGAAAAACTTACACGGCGATACACATCATCGCTCCTTGAAGTTTTTGGACCTGATACCGATATACCCGCTCCCGATATGAACACAAATGAACAGGTGATGGCATGGATTATGGATACTTACAGCATGCATGCGAGAAAAACCGTGACGGGCGTTGTCACGGGCAAACCACTAATAATAGGCGGATCGCGCGGACGCACGGAAGCCACGGGCAGAGGTGTGATGATTGCCACTATGGCGGCACTCGAGAAAAAAGGCGTTAAACCGGAAGAAACCACATGTGCCGTTCAGGGTTTCGGTAATGTCGGCTCGGTAAGCGCAAAACTTCTCGCCGAAAAAGGCGTAAAGATTGTCGCAGTCAGCGATGTATCAGGCGGTTATTATAATAAAGAAGGTATTGACATTCCGAAAGCAATAGAATACGTTAAGAAAAACGGCTCACTTAAAAACGCTAAAATAGGAAATAAAATTACAAACGAGGAACTTCTCGAATGCGATTGTTATATACTTGTTCCGGCGGCAAAAGAAGACCAGATTACGGGTTCTAATGCCTCGCGTATAAAAGCGCGTTTAATTGTTGAAGGCGCCAACGGACCGACTGCCGCAAGCGCCGATAAGTTTCTGGAACGCAAGGGAATTATGGTTATACCGGATATACTTGCCAATTCCGGCGGAGTCATTGTTTCCTATTTCGAATGGGTACAGGACAGACTCGGGTATTTCTGGGATGAACCCGATGTTAATAACCGCCTTATGCGCATGATGAACGAAGCTTTTGAAAATGTTTACAAGTCGGCAATGCAGTACGAAACCACTATGAGGCTCGGAGCGTATATTTATGCAATTGATAAAGTTTCAAAAGTCCTGAAGCTCAGAGGTATTTACGGCTGATTTATAAATGAAAATAAGAGTTTTATTTTTTATACTGTTCTTTTTGATAGGTTTTTGCCGGGCACAGCAGGATGCGGCTGAACTCCCGCGGTCTAATTACGACGTGTTATCAGGACTTCTTAACCGGTGTCTTGACCCCGTAGCGGACAGGATAACCGTTATCGGACAGGATAAATTTTTCCGTCTGATAATAAATGCAGATGCGCAAAAAAGTTCTGCGGAGGAGAAGTTTTTTAACGATGTTTTTAATTTGCGCTTTCCGGGATTAAAAGTAATAAAGGGAACGGAACTTGACAGCCTCGCGTTTAAGGTTATTGTTAATAATACCGAGTTTAGCCTGAAATATCCGGAAGCAAAAACCGGACGACTTTTCGGCGATAAAATTCTTTCCCGTTCGGCATCGGTGAAATTCGCCGGCAGAATCGAGAGCCCTTCGGGTGAATTGCTGTGGTCGGGAACGCCCGTTGATAAAAGCTTTGATGTTTTCAGGCAGGATAATCTTGAGTATGTACAGAATAATGAATACGATTTTATGAAAGCTTCCCTGCCGGAGGAAAGCGTTATTTCAAAACTTATTGTTCCGGCTGTTATAGTGATTGCTTCGGCAATCGCAATTGTTTTATTTTTTGCTGTCAGAAGCAAGTAAATTAATAAAGGATAAAATCAGATTGGTAAAATTTCAGTTAATTGTATTTACGCTGTTAACAGCGTTGGTTTTCGGAGCATGCTCTTCGTCCGATAAAACCGATATTCAGACAGATGACCCTGCTAAAGCTTTTCAGGTCGCAAAAAAAAATTACGATAAAAAGGATTATCTCCAGTCTATAGAAGATTTTTCTTATATGAAGATAAAATTTTCCGGTTCCCCGGTGAGCGACAAAGCTCAGTATTACCTTGCAATGAGTTATCTGAAACGCGAGGAGTTTATACTTGCGGCTTACGAGTTTGAATATCTTCTGAAAAATTATGTTACGAGTCCGCTTGCCGCAGATGCACGGTATCAGCTTGCAATGTGTTATCTTGGTTTGTCGCCGCGGTATAATCTTGACCAAACTTACACGCTGTACGCAATAAACGAGTTTAAGACTTTCCTCGAGCTTTATCCTAACGATAAAAACGCCCCGGAAGCGGATAAAAAAATTCTCGAACTTCGCGATAAACTTGCCTATAAAGAACTTAAAAGCGGGGATCTGTATTACGTAATGGATAATTACAGAGCATCCATAATATATTACGATAATGTTTTATCGGAATATTTCGAGACACAATACGCCGACGACGCTCTTTGCGGAAAAATTCAGGCGCTGGTTACAAAGAAAAAATACGAAGAAGCAAAAAAGGAAATTGCGCGTTTCGAATTAAAATTTCCGAAGAGCAATTTATTAAATAAAGTCTTAATTTTAAAAAGAAGCATCCCGTCATAAAAAAAATTCATAATGTCAGAAGTAATTAAATCGGTAAAAGAATCGCAGATAGAAATGATTGAACTGGTACTGCCTAATGATACCAATATGCTCGGAAACCTTCTCGGCGGACGATTAATGCACTGGATTGATATTACCGCGGCACTGACCGCATCGAGACATTGCAATAACATCGCAGTAACAGCCGCAGTTGATAACCTCACATTCAACTGCGCAATACACCTCGGCGAAATTGTACGTCTCAAAGCCTCTGTAAACCGCGCCTTCAGGACATCTATGGAAATAGGCGTCCGTGTTGAAGTTGAAGATATCATCTCGGGAGATGTAACGCATTCCAACAGCGCTTATCTAACTTTTGTAAATGTGGAAAAAGACACTAACCATCCGATTTCTGTACCGCAGGTTAAACCTGCATCCGCGGAAGAAAAGCGCCGCTGGGAACAGGCGGGACAGCGCCGCGAACAAAGACTGAACGAAGAATCTGGACTCATGCAGAAAAAAGTTCTTAAACAATGATTACGCCCGTTTCCCTGAAATGCGAAAATCTCGAAAAACGCTTTCTCAGTAAGATAATCTTTAGCGGAGTTAATTTCACCTTAAACACCGGCTCGTCAATCGCCGTAACGGGAAGAAACGGCTCGGGTAAATCCACACTCTTAAAGATTATAGCGAACCTTATTAAACAGAATAAAGGGAAAATAATTCTCACAGTATCCGGTAAAGATATAACGGATGAAAAGCGTTATGAACATCTCGGTATGATCGCGCCGTATATAAATCTCTATGATGAACTTACTGCATTTGAGAACCTTGAATTTTTCTACGGGTTGAAATGTGAAGATAAAGGGGCAAAATATAAACTCGATTACATCAGCGCCCTCTTCGAAAAAATCAATCTTTATAACCGCAGGAACGACCTCGTGAAGAACTATTCCTCGGGTATGAAACAGCGGCTTAAACTCGGCTTTGCAATTCTAAATGAACCTCTGCTTTTGTTAATGGATGAACCGCGCACTAATCTCGACCGTGAAGGTATTGACCTTGTTTACTCGGTCGCCGAAGCGCAGAAATCACGGGGCATATTAATAATTGCCACAAACGAATCCGAGGACACGCGCCTCTGCTCCGAAACCCTCAACGTTGAATCCCATAAATAATTAATTCATTTGCCGTTATGATTCTAAAAAAAGTACATATTCAATAATTCGTATTAATCTGCGGCTGTGGCTCTTATTTTTTACTTTTATTTGCTTTCCATCTGCCGTTCATTTTCATGCTTCCGTTTGTGGCAGCGGCGCTCCATGTGCCCTCAATATTGTAAACACCGTTTACCAGTACAACTTTTCCCGAAAACCGATAATTGTTCATCATATACAGCGTACTTGCAGATAAATTCCCGTCATCAAAAGAAAAATCAAGCGGCGGGGACGGCATTTTTGAACTGCTCACATTCATATTTGTATTTAATATGTTTTCCGAACTCAGCGTCATAGTCATTTTCATTTGCAAAAACTCTCCCTTTACGGATACTAATTTTTCTCTTATTTTCGGCTCCGCTATCTTATAAGGCGTACTCCAGTCGTCATGACAAACTCCTCCGCTCCATTCTCCGACCAAATCTTCGGCTTTTATCTTCCCTCCGACTTCGATACTCTTACAAACATCAAAGTCGAGTCTTTTGATTTTAATGGTCACCGGTTTTGATTCATCTTTAAGCGTTATGCTCCACGAAACCTTCCCCGGACTGTTTAAATTTTTTTCTTTTTCGCCTTTACCGGAACAATTATCACCCGAATATTCTATTGTTAAACTTGTGCCTTTTTCACTTACTGATTTTATTTCCGCAGTTATTGTAAATTCTTTCGGTCCTCCCGAAGAGCTTACCTCTAAATTTGCAAGCTGTAGTAAATCTTCTTTCTTCAGCTCCGGTTTGTTTTCTTTTTTGCGTAAATCATTTATTACTTTTAAGACTGCATCATCTATCCTGACTAAACCGCTCCCGCTGTTTGGCGGCATATTGTTTCCGTTTACTGATTTGGAAGATGTTGATCTTAATATATCTTTGATTTCTTCATTTGTTAATTTCGGATTTATTGACTTCATCAATGCTATCGTTGCAGTAATTTGCGGGGTGCAGGAACTTGTTCCGTATCCCTGATCATCGGCATTTCCATAAGTATAACCGGAAATACCGCATATTGTTATTTCGCCGCCCTCACCCTGATGCGAGCCTATCATTTGCCCGTCTCCGGATACACCGCTGACTGTCACGAGATTCGGAAGTTTATGCCCCCACCAGTCATTCTTCCCGTTTAATGCATTCTTATCGTTTGGTGCGGCCGCTACTATTATTACGTCAGGATGTTCTTTATTTAATTTTTCCAGAAACAATTTAACACCTTTCACGTCATCTCTTTCCTTATCCTGATTTTCATACGCATATAAATATCCTATTGAACAATTTATTACTTTTGCTCCGCTTTCAACCTGTGCTTTCATTCTGTCTATCGCATCCGTATAACAAATTGTTCCGTTTTTCATAGGACTCGTAGCGGTAATTTTCAGGTTCTCTTTCAATATTGAAGCGACACCCGAACCGCCGCCGTTTGTCATATCCCCTCCGATAATATCTATCACCATATTGCCGTGGCTCTGTCCCCGCCTTAAAGTGTCTTCACCTCTGAGAACAGATATGTTTTTATTGTTCTTAATTTTTCTGTCACTTTTAATGCCGATCTGCTCATCTATTACTCCAACCTGCACATTATTAAATTTGACACCGCTTGCTTTAATTATCATCCATGCTTCTTTTAATCCTATATGTTCAATCGGACTGCCGATACCTTCCTTATAATTCGATTTGTCATACACGGGATCATCCAGCGGATCGCAGGCGGCAGCCGTTTGCCTCAGAACAAGTTCTGCGTTTGGAAATGCCGCATACACACCATCTTCTTTTTGAATTTTTTTTATTTTCTCTTTTAATTCTTCAAATGTGGAAGATTTTATTTCTATTTGATATAGATTCAGAAATTCAATATTACCCGTTACCTTTCCTCCTGCAATTTCCCCGATTTTTTTTGCTTTACTGTCGCCCTCATCATCATTCAGTATTACGAGTATTTGATTTGACGGTATCTTGCCATATTCCTTTGTTTTTATAAGAAGATTTGTATCAGCATCTTTAAATTCACTTTTGCCGAGTGATTTATCTCCGGAATTAACAAATTTCATTAAAATGAATATTATTGACGCAGAGAACAATACTCCGAAAAACAGGATTAAGATAATTAACAATTTCCTGCTTTTTTTCTTTTCTTTTTTTATCGGAATTTCGTTAATACTCTTTTCCTGCTCTGTTACGCGCGGCATTAAATTTTTTCCGCATTCGGGACAAAACCTTACACCTTCATTAAGTTTACGTCCGCAATTATTGCAATAATTCATAGTATTGTAAGTGAAAGTAATTAAATTTAAGATCAGGTTCTTTGTTCTTATTCTATCAAATAACAGCTCTTATTTTTATATCGTGTGTCTGCAGTAAAAGCTCTTTCGTTTTCATCTCATCCTCTAATAAAACAGGCAGGCTTTCACAAGCCTGCCTGTTTGTTAAATGTTATTTCAAATTATTTCACGAGCAAAAGTTTCTTAGTATCGGTAAAACCGTTAACTTCGAGCCGGTAGAAATAAACACCGCTTGTTAAACTGCCGGCGTTGAAATCAACGGAATAACTGCCTGCTGTTTTGTTTTCGTTTACCAGATTCACGGCTTGCCTTCCAAGCACATCATAAACCCTGAGCGTTACAAATCCGTTTTTTGGCAAAGCATAATTAATCTTTGTAACGGGGTTAAAAGGATTCGGATAATTCTGGGATAAAGAATAGTTTTCCGGTACTTCCGAAGTTATCGGGGTAACGCCCGTGACAACTCCGAGATTATAATTCCATGTAGCGGTAATTTCAGCTTGATTTAAAGCCCTTCTGTAAACGCGGAATTCATCCATTTGTCCGTTTATTCCTGCTAAAGTACTGTATCCGCCTACCTGAAAGTTAGCTCCGGTTGCGAGATTTAAAGGCACTGCCTGAGGAACACTTAAGGCGAAAACTCCGTTTTTGTATCCTGAGATAGTCGCAGTGGCAGAATCATATACAAAATGAACAACAGTCGGTCCCGGTGCAATAGCCGGAATGATTATATCGGTTAAGCCTGTTCCTCTTAATATTACATTACCTGCTCCTGCGGCACCGCCTATAAAACTGCGGAATCCTCCTGTTCCTTCCTCGAACATGTAATACAGAGTTGTATTGTTCGGAAGATTATTCAGCCACATACTAATCGTCCAGCTTCCGGAACCAAAGTTTGTCTGCCAGTTTGTATTAACGTGAGACCCGGTTGTTCCCGTTCCCGATATGCATGAATCGAACTGTCCTCCGGGTGTAAAAATCAAACCGGTACCCGTTAAAGGCGCCGGATTAGAGCCGACACCCGGTACTGCAAAATTAGGCGTAAATCCCGGAGTGTTATTTTTAAACTTATAATAAATCAAATCAGGTAACGCTAACGTTGTTGTCCCGACATCAATCCCGCAATTGACAACAGAAGTAGTCAACCCGCCATAGACAAAAGGGCATGCGGTACCGCAATATGATCTTCTGCCGATACCCGGAGTAGATGTCTGCTGAACGGCATAACCTGAAAACGTTCCGGTAACGCCGCATTGCTCAATCTGCACGACAAGACTTTGTGCCGGATTGTAGGCATATGGATGGTCTAATGTAAAAGCCAGCCAGGTATCTGCGCCGGCTGTCAAAGTTACACTTGCTCTTTGATAAACAGTGTCCCATGTTCCTGAATAAAAAGAACCCGAAGGCAAAGCCGTGAGTGCCGTCTGACTGAACATAATTTTTAAATTTGTGTATGCAGCAGGTCCAAGCGGATATCCGGTTGATATCCTTATATAATATTTTGTAATATTCCCTGCTGTGGCGGGTACCGGCTGATTAAACTCTCCCGCGGCAATAAGCGTCTGGACCATTTTACCCGCCGCAATATTCAACGGAAATGAATTGTATGAAGTACCGTTATTAGAATTGAAAAACTGCGGTGTTTGCGCCGTTAAATCACCGGCACCGAAAATAAGAATTACTAAAAGTGCTGACGCACTGCTGAATAGTGAAAGAAGTAAATTTTTCATAATTTATTAAAATAAGTTTATAAATATATCAGAAAAAACTCTAAATCTTTATTCATTGTCAGAACTTACTTTAAAAACCCTAAATGCCGGCGGAAAATATATAATAACCTTACATCAGCAAAAGATAACAAATTATCCGCAACTAATACATGGGACATACATTTCCGATAATTTGAGAGATTCAATTATTAAAAGCAATACATTTAACCGAGAATACAAAGATGTTTTCTGCTGGCGGGGTGAACCCCGGGATAATTACTCAAACCGTGCGGTGGCGTGACTTTTGCACCGGAAACATCTATAGATTTGAAATGTTCGGCAGTCAGAGTTTGTGTAATTACAGTCCATGCAGAATTCGATTTGAAAGCAAACATATTTATATACAAGCGATTGACTTGATTATTAAATCTATTAATATAAAGTTTGCTTTCCCGGGGGGAACTCTGATATAAGTTATAGAATAAAACCATTTATTTAAAAAGCAAATTATTTGAGGTAAACTATTATGAAAAAACTATTTACACTTCTATTCGCACTTTCAATTTATCATTTTACATTTAGCACTGATAATTGCACGGCGCAGTGGGTGCAGATGGGCGGTCTAACAGGAGGAAGTGTTAAGTGCTTTGCAGTTTCAGGAACAAATCTCTTTACAGGAACAGCAAGCGGCGGAGTATTTTTATCAACAAACAGCGGCTTAAACTGGACTGCTGTCAATAACGGAATAACAAACGGACATATTTCGGCGCTTGCAGTTTCCGGGACGAACATATTTGCAGGGACTACAACTTATTCATACCCCCCCACACAGGGCGGAGTTTTTTTATCTACAAATAACGGAACAAGCTGGACTGCGGTTGATAACGGAATAGCGGGGCAAACTATTTATGCACTTGCAGTATTGGGAACAAACATCTTTGCAGGAACTTATTCCGGCGGTGTGTTTAGATCTACAAATAACGGCTCAAGCTGGACTGCGGCGAATAACGGATTATCGGGTAATTGGTTTAGTTCTTTTGCAGTTTCAGGAACTAACATCTATACAGGCTCTAAGGGCAACGGGGTATTTTTGTCAACTAATAACGGTACGAGCTGGACTGCAGTCAACACAGGATTAACATATAAATCGATTAATGCACTTGCAGTTTCAGGAACAAACATCTTTGCAGGTACATCTTACAACGGAGTGTATTTATCAACAAATAATGGAGCAAGCTGGACAGCGATAAACAGTGGTTTAAGCAACTTGAGCATCAACTCACTTGCAGTTTCGGGAGCAAACATCTTTGCAGGGACTTGGGGCGGAGTTTTCCTGTCAACAAATAACGGAACGGGCTGGTCAGCGGTTAATAACGGATTAAGCAGTTTAGTTGTTTCTACTCTTTCGGTTTCGGGCACAAACCTCTTTGCAGGAACACAGGCAGAACCTGCCGCGGGCGGAGTTTTTTTATCAACAAATAACGGCACAAACTGGACGGAAGCTAATAACGGATTAACGTGTCAGTTCATTGGTTCGCTCGCAGTTTCGGGAATAAACATCTTTGCAGGGTCTTCCGGTTCAGGAGTTTCCTTCTCGGCAAATAACGGCACAAACTGGACGGAAGTAAATAACGGATTAACGAACCGGCAAGTTAATTCACTTGTGGTTTCCGGTACAAACATATTTTCAGGAACTGAAGGCGGGGGTGTATATATATCAGGCAATAACGGCACTAACTGGACTGCTGTGAACAGCGGTTTAGGCGACTTGAACGTCTGGTCCTTTGCGGTTTCGGGAGCAAACCTCTTTGCCGGAACATACGGCGGAGTATTCCTTTCTACTAACAACGGCACAAGCTGGACTGCGGCCGGATTGTCGGAACTCTTACCATCTGGGTTTGCTGTTTCCGGCACAAATATTTTTGCAGGAGTTAACGGCTACACCACCGGCAACGGAGTATATTTATCAACCAATAATGGTGCGAGCTGGACTGCAGTTAATAACGGATTAACGAATCTGAATATTCTTTCACTTGCTTTTTCAGGGTCAAATCTCTTTGCCGGAACATACGACGGAGTATTCCTTTCTACCAACAATGGCACGAGCTGGACAGCCGCCGGATTATCGGGTTCATATATAAATTCTTTTGCTATTTCAGGAATAAATATCTTTGCGGGGACTTGGGACGGAATTTTCCTGTCAACAAATAACGGAGCAAACTGGGTAAATAAAAATCAGGGTCTGAATTTTCCTATGTATATGAGTTCATTATTAATTGTGAACAATTACATATTTGCGGGAACTTCCGGCAGTTCAGTATGGCGGAGAATGCTTTCAGATATAACAGGTTTGGAAAATATTAACAGTGAAATTCCTTCATCATATTCGTTGTCTCAGAATTATCCGAATCCGTTTAATCCTTCAACCGTTATTCGTTTTCAGTTGTCAGTTGCCGGGAATGCATCATTAAAAGTTTTTGATATGCTTGGTCGTGAAGTTCAAACACTCGTGAACGAATCGCTAAAACCCGGAACATATCAGGCAACATTCAACGCTATTAACTATCCAAGCGGCGTATATTTCTACAGATTAACAACAAACAGTTTTTCAGAAACAAGGCGAATGACTCTATTAAAATAGATTCAAATAGTACGGACTAAAAATAAATTGCTGTTGATACGGCACACCAACGGGGGTTTATTGAACATTGAACGCAGTTTATCTTCTTAAACTGCGTTTTTGTTTAAACTTAGCCCGGCACTCACTTAATCATTGTCATGCGTTTCGTTTCCATGTAGTCACCTGCTGTTAAAGTATAAAAATAAATTCCGCCCGGAAATTGTGAGGCATTCCAATCCACTTCATAAGTTCCCGGTGCAAGCTGTTCATTCACCAAATTTGCAACTTCCCTGCCGAGCATATCATGAATTTTTAATGTTACAAACTGAGTATTACAAATTGAAAATTTAACGTTGGTAGCGGGATTAAACGGATTCGGATAATTTTGTTCAAGAACATATTTTTTGGGAATTTCATTTGATAAATTATTTATTCCTATACTCCCGTGATCTGTTGCTAAACTTGCCAGTGTAACAAATGCGGCTTTAACCATTTTCAAAAAATAATTCGGGTTAAATTTATCGTATGTATCATACTTCGTATGTTCATACGGTGTAAAATTCGAATCGCTTTGCGCGTGGGTTATGGCTTTGAATCCTTTAAGCCAGAAAGAATAATGGTCGGAATATCCGCCGTTAAAATTTTTCTGTCCCTGCAGACCTATCTGATAAACCTGAATTGCATTCAGAAAATAGCCTGCCAGTGCTTCGGAATTACTATTGGTTATAAGCATAAACTTCCCGTCATTATCCGAGTCATATCCGAGCACCTCTAAATTTATTACGCCCTTTAAATTCATTCCCTGTCTGACAGCGCTGTCTGCGAATGCAAGACTACCAATTAATCCTTTTTCTTCTTCGTCAAATGCAATAAATAAAACCGAATATTCGAGCGGAAAATTAACAAGCAGTTTTGCCGTTTCAAGAATACCGGATATACTCGAAACATTATCGTCCGCGCCCGGTACAGTATCCAAAGGTCCCGGAACCGGGTCTAACTTAAAATTGTCGTAATGTCCGCAGACAACATAGTACTGCTCCGGATACAAAGTACCGGTGATTTTTCCGATAACATTTACGCAGGAACTGCTGATATTCTGATATCTCACATTAATACCGTAACTCTGAAGTTTTTCGTAAATATACTGAGCGGCTTTTGGGTTTGAAGGTGAACCCCAGTATCTTGAAAATATTCTGTACGGCGAACCTCCGATGACGGTTATTGTATCTCCGGATAATTCCCTAACAATTTTGGAAATTGATTGCAGTGAAATAAGATTTTTCATTGAATCAATTTTGCTGTCATAAACTATCTGCGGGTTTAAATTAACCGCAAACCCCGATATCATTAATACAAATAAACTCACCGTCAAAAAACGATTTTTCATTTTACCTCCGATTTAATATTTTCTTTTAAAATGTTTAAGCAGATATTAGTCTTTTATACGTGTTTTGTACTGTTTCTGTTACAAAACAATAATATAAAGATTTTCGTAAAATGACTATTCCAAATTCATACCCCTCTTTCCCGTGCCTTTATGTATGGCATATTTTTAATTATGTTTTTTTATTGAAAAATAGATTATGTTAATTTTACAGACATTCATTATAATAACCAAAACTTTAAAAAATGATAAAATTAAATTTCACATTAATTCTTCTGTTGTGTATCGTTATGTCATTTACCTGTTCCTGCAAAAAAGATTCCGTAAAACCTGAAACCGGTAAGGAGCAAAAAACTTCCGCAAATTCACCTAAAGACAGTATTGTTCCCAAAAAGGATAACGCGGTTACCGGAAAAGAAGTACAGCTGACTCCGGCTGAACAAAAGAAACTGAACATTTTTTTCAGTAATTTTTCCGAGGTTTACCTGGAACCGTTTGCACGCGGAAGTATCACAGACGATGAATTGATTAAATTCGGAGTATTGCATAATCACATAAATAATTTAAAACTTTTTCAAAAAGCCGGTAACGGCAATCTGAAGTTAAAAGAAGAAGCCGTTTCAAAAACAATCGGGAAATATTTCGGTATAACTTTCACCGGACATAAGGCGACAACGGACATAAAATATAATGGCGGATATTATTTCATCCCTGAGTCAGACGGAGAGGCATACACATTTTCTCAGGCTGAGAAAGTAACTGATATTGGCGGTGACCGTTACACTGCTTACATAAATGTTTACACTGCAAGTTCCGGCTGGACCGGGAATGCGAATGCAAATCCAAAGAGCTGGGGCACAGACAGTAATGAAAAACCCGAACTTACAGGCAAGTTTAAAGCAACCTTCAGCAAAACAAACGGTCCAAACGGCGAAAGTGTTTATAATTTAATTGATTACATCAAACAATAAAGAACTAAAGACCGGTGTGATAGTGTTACGTGTTAAGTGTTAAGTGTTAAGCAGGGAGCAGAGGGGTGGTTTGTTAGCCCAACGATGGACTCAGGTTAAAACCTATGCGCTAACTTTGGCAGAGCAGAAACAACATCTCGCAGAAATATTAGACAAAAATCAGTTATACGTAAATCTTTTTTCGCTGAACGACAAAGACTTTGCGGTTACGCAGGAAGAAAAGAAAGTAACAAAAGAATTTTACCAAATATAATGTAATAGGGTAATGGAAAAGAAAACATCTATAAAGCTGTTTGAAGAAAAAAAAATCCGTTCATTATGGAACGACGAGGAAGAAAAATGGTATTTTTCAATAGTGGACACAATAGGGGTTTTGACAGACAGCCCAAACCCGAATAATTACTGGAAAGTACTGAAACACAGGCTCACTAAAGAAGGTAGCCAGTTGGTTACAAATTGTAACCAACTGAAAATGCAATCTACTGACGGAAAATTCTACAAAACCGACGTTGCCGATACGGAACAGCTCTTTCGTTTAATCCAATCCATCCCGTCGCCAAAAGCAGAGCCTTTTAAACTATGGATAGCAAAGGTTGCCCGGGAAAGAATTGACGAAATTGAAGACCCGGAAATCGGCATTGACCGCCTGATGGAAACATATCTGAAAAAAGGATACAGCAAAGAGTGGATTAACCAGCGCCTGAAAAGCATTGAAGTAAGGAAAGAACTTACCGACGAATGGGAGAACAGAGGCGTTAAAAAAGGACAGGAGTATGCCATACTTACAGATGAAATAACAAAAGCCTGGAGCGGATTTTCAGTTAAGCAATACAAAAACTATAAAGAACTGAAGAAAGAGAATTTAAGGGATAATATGACAAACCTCGAACTGGTTTTGAATATGCTTGCCGAAGCTACGACTGCTGAAATAAGCAAAGAGAAAAAGCCAAAAGGCTTTGAGCAAAGTAAAATAATTGCCAAACAAGGAGGCACTATTGCAGGCAATACGCGAAAAGAAATTGAAGAAAAATCGGGCAAAAGTGTTGTGAGCAGAAAATCAGCTAAAAGTTTACTTGCCGGTAAAACCAAACAAATCGGGAATAAATAAATATGCCGTTTTTATACGATAATTTTAATTCGTTTACTCAATTCGGCGTAATTACAAATAAAAATTTGCAGCGATAGAAGACAACTTATTCTCAAAATTCCCAATAAGAGAGTATCAAATAAAATCGTTCACCAGGTTTGGTTATTTTATGAACACGGATTTTGTTGATAGTTCAACATAAACCATTTCTGTTGAACTATCAGTAATTCCAAAACATATTATTCATTACGCGCTATCTCAAAACCCTTTTTTCTACTTCGATAATTTGACAGAAAAAGTAAAATGCTTTCCGAATATTAAATCTTTGTCAGAATTCATTGAAAGCAAAGATTAACAGAGTTTGCCCTGTAATTTGCTTTTTATAGAGTTTTGACGGTGCACCGCGATTCCATAATGCGTTCAGAAGATGTCTGTTCTTTAATATTCCGCCGATAGCCTGCAGACTCTGGTCTAATAATCGCTGTATTGTATGTTTTCCGATTTTGTTGTAACTTTGGTTTTTAATAACGGCATCAGTATGTGGTTTTTAAAAAATTCTGCGGGGTGCCATAAATTGTACTCTTATGAAAAACAGAATTTTACTTATTCTCGTCCTTCTGGCAGGAATTACCGCAACAGAATTTTTTGGGGGATTTAAGAACGATGATGTTAATTCCCAGTCAAAAATTGCGGAGCTTCACAGAACTATTTTTGAAGTTGTTAAAAATGATGTCCCGTTCAATACAGAAAAATTTACACGCATCGGTTACACACTGAAGATGTGGGAATACGAAAAAGACGGCATGACTCTCGAAAAGGTTGTTGTATTTGACAATAACACAAAAGCCGAACTTTTTACGATTCAAAAATCTGAATTGCCGCCGATATATAAAGATCCCCTGTCTGCGCCAAAGGAAATAAAGGTTGACAAAATTGACGCTTACTATATGTCCATACAGCTCCCTATACCACTCGGACAGGTATTACCTTCGGTTGTAAGCCACCGGTTATTCTTAAAAGATACTGTTAATAATCTTGAAGTTATCAGGGAAGGCGGAGTTTTTTCTCCACGTAAAAACGAGAAACCGCTTGTCATAAACTCCCCCGTTAAAGGAGAAAACTGGATATTTTTTAATCAGTCAACTTTGTTATATCATTTTTATACTCTTTTCTTTGTTGACGGAAAAATCGGCTGTGGTGAACGGTACGCTTCTGATCTTCTTAAATTAAATGATCAGGATGAATTGTATAAAGGAGATCCGAAAGTAAATGAATCTTACTTCTGTTACCGTGACACATTGTATGCGGTGGCAGATGCAATTGTCCATCATACTGTTGACGGACTTCCCGAAAACAAAGGCGATGCGCGCGATGTGAAGTTTAATACCGTGGAAGAGTATGCCGGTAATTATATTATTCTTGATATCGGAAACGGAAATTATGCGGTTTACGTACATTGCGTTACCGGCTCAATCATCGTTAAAAAAGGCGACAAAATAAAAGAGGGGTCACCGATAGCACTTCTCGGGAATTCAGGAAATTCAACTTCGGCTCACCTGCATTTTTCAATAAATGACGGTCCGGACTTTTTTATGTCAAACGGACTTCCGTTTATGCTTAAACAATACGAAAAAACCCGTGAGGTGGATGCGCCGGAATTTAAAGGTCCTTTAAAAGTATCAAACTCAATGATGGAGGAAAAGAGCGTTGTTAAATTCTAATTTAAAATCAATATAGACACGAATTATCCCAAATTTTTACGAATTACACGAATTAAATAACTTTTTTTATTAATATCCAAAAAATGGACAAACACATTATAACAAGTCTTCTGGATAATGATTTTTACAAATTCACTATGATGAACTTTGTATTAAAGCAATATCCGGAAACAGATGTTGTTTATCATTTAATTGACAGAGGTCATAGCATTAAAATGCCGAACTATGTGCTGGAAATAATAAAAGATGAAATAAATCAAATGAACGAACTTCGTTTGACCGATGATGAACATAACTGGATTAAGAAAAACATTCCATATTTCGATTCGTTATACAGACAATATTTATCTAATTACAGATTTGATCCAAGCCAGATAAACATTTACCTCGACGAAGAATCTCACTTAAAATGTGAAATATCCGGAAAATGGAGAGACGCTATTTTATGGGAAGTTCCGTTAATGGCGTTAATATCCGAAATTTATTTTCTGGAAGTTGATAAAGACTGGGAATTTAATACCGCACAGCAAACAGATTTAGCATTTAAAAAGGGGAAATTGTTGTCAGATGCCGGCTGTGTTTATACGGACTTTGGAACACGCAGACGAAGAAGTTTTGAATCACAGAAACTGTTCGTTGATGTCAATCAACAGTTTAATAATTTCGCAGGAACAAGTAATGTGTATCTTTCATATATATATAACACAAAACCAAAAGGAACTATTGCCCATGAAGTCATTCAGGCAATTTCTGCGCTGGAAGGGTTGAGACATGCCAATAGATTTGCTTTGAATAAATGGAATGAGGTTTATAAAGGGTATTTATGTACAGCGCTTGCAGATACTTATGGTGTTGATGCATTTTTAAACGATTTTGATTTTTTACAATCAAAAGTATGGGATGTAATAAGGCATGATTCCGGAGATCCGTTCTCATTTGCAGATAAATTCATAAAACATTATCAGAATACCGGAATAAATCCGGCTTCCAAAACAATACTTTTCAGTGATAATTTAACGGATGATACTGCTGTTTCTATTAAAAAATATTGCGGCAACAGAATTAACTGTGCGTTCGGCATCGGAACATTCTTTACAAATGATTTTTTGAAAGCAAGCAATCCATTACA
>Ga0247841_10005287_pt1 | contig 21082 bp, 10 predicted proteins | sample LaCruzMarch2015__2_FD_192410 | JGI IMG/M metagenome (GOLD analysis project Ga0247841, IMG submission 192410) | Freshwater microbial communities from meromictic Lake La Cruz, Castile-La Mancha, Spain - LaCruzMarch2015_18m | ecosystem: Environmental > Aquatic > Freshwater > Lake | place: Spain... | reverse complement strand
GAATAAAGATTAGAATTATAAACATTCCTGACCTTTCTTTCATTCTTACCAATATCAAAAGTAATATCAATTTCAGGATATATATCACCTTCTATTTTAAAGTTTCCAAATAATTCAAGTTTTTCAAATAAACCTTCATCTTCTTTATTAATTGCGATATTACCATTCGAAGAGATGATGAATGCTGGATTATTATTGAAATAGGTTTCTAGAAGATTTTTATCATTTTGATTATTTATAAATAATGAAGGATTATCATTTGAACTTATAATAGATATATTAGAACTAAATATATTAGAATTATAAACATTTCTTATTTTTCTTTCATTCTTACCAATATCGAATGTAATATCATTATGAGGATATATATCACCTTCTATTTTAAAATTACCAATTAAATCTAATCTTTCATTAATTTCAGCAATTTTGTTAATTCCAACAAAACCATTCGACGATATTACGAGAGAAGGATTAGTATTACTATAAAATTCTGCTACATTTTGAGTATCGCTTAATTGTTTAATAATCATAGATGTAGCAGTTGTATCATTAATAACTTGAAGTTGTTCTGTTTGATATACAGTTGTATTAAGAGTTGTAGTATCACCAATAACACTTAAATTAGATGTTATTATATTTGAAGAAATAATTAAAGTTGAATTAATATTTGAAGAATATAATTTACGAACTCTATTCGCATCTCTTCCAATATCAAAAGTAATATCAATTTCAGGATATATATCACCTTGAATTTTCATATTTCCTAAAATCTCCAATTTCTCAATTAATCCTTCATCTTCTTTATTAATTGCGATATTACCATTCGAAGAGATGATGAATGCTGGATTATTATTGAAATAGGTTTCTAGAAGATTTTTATCATTTTGATTATTTATAAATAATGAAGGATTATCATTTGAACTTATAATAGATATATTAGAACTAAATATATTAGAATTATAAACATTCCTGACTTTTCTTTCATCTCTTCCAATATCAAAAGTGATGTCAAATTCAGGATAAATATCACCTTCTATTTTCATATTTCCTAAAATCTCCAATTTCTCAATTAATCCTTCGTCTTCTTTATTGATTGCGATATTACCATTTGAAGAGATGATGAATGCTGGATTATTATTGAAATAAGTTTCTAGAAGATTTTTATCATTTTGGTTTTTGATATATAAAGATGGATTATCATTTGAACTTATAATAGATATATTAGAACTAAATAGATTAGAGTTATAAACATTCCTGACTTTTCTTTCATCTCTTCCAATATCAAAAGTAATATCAATTTCAGGATATATATCACCTTGAATTTTCATATTTCCTAAAATCTCCAATTTCTCAATTAATCCTTCATCTTCTTTATTGATTGCAATATTACCATTTGAAGAGATGATGAATGCTGGATTATTATTGAAATAAGTTTCTAAAAGATTTTTATCATTTTGATTATTTATAAATAATGAAGGATTATCATTTGAACTTATAATAGATATATTAGAACTAAATATATTAGAATTATAAACATTTCTTATTTTTCTTTCATCTTTTCCAATATCAAAAGTAATATCAAATTCAGGATAAATATCACCTTCTATTTTCATATTACCAACGATTTCAAGTTTTTCAATTAATCCTTCATCTTCTTTATTGATTGCGATATTACCATTTGAAGAGATGATGAATGCTGGATTATTATTGAAATAAGTTTCTAGAAGATTTTTATCATTTTGATTATTTATAAATAAAGAAGGATTGGCGTTAGAACTAATAATAGATATATTAGAAGAATAAAGATTAGAGTTATAAACATTCCTGACTTTTCTAATATCTCTTCCAATATCAAAAGTAATATCAAATTCAGGATATATATCACCTTCTATTTTCATATTTCCTAAAATCTCCAATTTTTCAATTAATCCTTCATCTTCTTTATTAATTGCGATATTACCATTTGAAGAGATGATGAATGCTGGATTATTATTGAAATAAGTTTCTAGAAGATTTTTATCATTTTGATTATTTATAAATAAAGAAGGATTGGCGTTAGAACTAATAATAGATATATTAGAAGAATAAAGATTAGAATTATAAACATTCCTGACTTTTCTAATATCTTTTCCAATATCGAAAGTGATGTCAAATTCAGGATAAATATCACCTTCTATTTTCATATTACCAACGATTTCAAGTTTCTCAATTAATCCTTCATCATCTTTATTAATTGCGATATTACCATTTGAACTTATTATAAATGCTGGATTATTATTGAAATAAGTTTCTAGAAGATTTTTATCATTTTGATTATTTATAAATAAAGAAGGATTGGCGTTAGAACTAATAATAGATATATTAGAAGAATAAAGATTAGAGTTATAAACATTCCTGACTTTTCTAATATCTTTTCCAATATCGAAAGTGATGTCAAATTCAGGATAAATATCACCTTGAATTTTCATATTACCAACGATTTCAAGTTTTTCAAAAATATCAATATCATATTTATTGATGGCGATATTACCGATGGAATTTACGATAAGTGCTGGATTTTGATTATAATAAGTTTCTAATAAATTTTTCCCATTTATATTATCAATAACAAGAGAAGGATTATTATTGCGACTGGTGATGGAGATATTGGAGGCGAAGATATTAGAGGTGAAAGAATTTGAGGCGAGAATTGATCTAAATCGTCTATTTTCTCGTCCAATATTGAAGAGGACATCATTTTCAGGATAAATATCACCTTGAATTTTCATATTACCAACGATTTCAAGTTTTTCAAAAATATCAATATCATATTTATTGATGGCGATATTACCGATGGAATTTACGATAAGTGCTGGATTTTGATTATAATAAGTTTCTAATAAATTTTTCCCATTTATATTATCAATAACAAGAGAAGGATTATTATTGCGACTGGTGATGGAGATATTGGAGGCGAAGATATTAGAGGTGAAAGAATTTGAGGCGAGAATTGATCTAAATCGTCTATTTTCTCGTCCAATATTGAAGAGGACATCATTTTCAGGATAAATATCACCTTGAATTTTCATATTACCAACGACATCTAATCTTTCATTAATTCCAGAGATTTTATTGATGCCGATAAAACTATTGGAGGAGATGATGAGAGATGGATTATTATTAGAATAAAATTCGGCGACATTATTGCTGATATTTATTTGACGGACGGTTAAGGATGGAGAATTAGTATTATTAAAAATTGCGATATTGGAGGTTTTGATATTGGAGGAGGTTGTGAAGGTGGTGAAGACATCGGTGGAATTTAGATTGAGGGTATTGATATTAAACCAACGATAATTGAATAAACCTAGATTATAAAAGACATCTAATTCAGGATAAATATTACCTAGAATTTTCATATTACCTGCGATTTCAATTCTTTCACCAGAACCCAAATCATTTTTATTGATGAATAGATTTCCATTAGAATTGAGGATAAATGCTGGAAGATTATTACGATAAACATCAATAAGATTTTTATTATTTCTATTGTTGATATATAAGGATGGATTTTGATTATATGAATTGATAGAAATATTGGAGGAGAATGTATTAGAGGCGTAGATATTGGAGACAAAGGTATTTCTTATTTTATTATTAATTCTGCCGAAATCAAAAGATCTATCGAATTCAGGATAAATATCACCTTGAATTTTAAAATTACCAATCATTTCAAGTTTTTCGATTGTTTCTTCATCTTCTTTATTGATGATGATATTACCATTCGAACTGATAATGAGGGCAGGGTCATTTTGACGATAAAAATCGGCAATATTATTATTGATATTATTTTGACGAATGAGAATGGCAGGTGCTTCGGTGTCATTAATGACTTGAAATTGTTCTGTTTGATAGACAGTTGTATTTAGAACGGTAGTATCACCGATGACATTAAGATTGGAGGTGGTTAGATTAGAGGTGATGGTTAAATTTCCATCATAAATATCATTAATGATGAAACGATTTGTTTGTCCGTCTTTGACATAATCTAAATAATGATAATTCATAATATAATTAGAATTGATGATTTCAAGATTGCTTAAATTTTGAATAATATTTTGTTGTGTGATTAGATTGGAGAAGATGATGTTAGAACTGGAACGAGACATTATTTCTGTTTAATATATATAATTTAAAAAATGACGAATAATAAAATGGATAAAAAAGATGATTTAATAATTGTAAATTCTGCTGGTGATGGTAGTTTTATAGATGGAATAAAAAATTATATCTATTTATTTATTTTATGATATAAATGAGATAAAAAAAATGAATGTTAGTAGTAATCTACATTTTAGATGACAATCATAATTATAAATAAAATTTTGTGATGGATTTGGATTTATATTGCCAAAAAGTTCCATTAAATTATCATTTAATATAGATTTGAATAAGAATTCATTTTTATTAGATGTTTCTTGTGTATTTCAATAAGAAGAGTTGGAGTAAATGCTGGATTTTTATGAAATAAATGATAAAAATAAGGAATAATTAGAAAATCCTATATATATCTTATTTTTAATGGATGATCTCTGTTCTATAAATCTAATTGGTTTATATTAATTATGATTTTATTATTTAAATTTAAATAAATAATCAATTATATTTGTTATGAAAAGCATAAAAAATTATATAAATTTAAAATCATTTTTTATAGTAAAATGAATTCAATTGAATATAATTTGAATATGGAGAAATCTTTTTTTTCCAAGAATAATTTTTACGGACATTATTCGCCATCTAATTTGGATAAGAATATGATTTCTTGTTCTAAAATCATTCAATTTCATTATGATACATCATTTATATTAAATTTCATTTCAAGTTTATATATTGAGATAAAGAATACAGAGAATAGTTTTAATTATAATATAAAAAAATTTGGTGATTTAATAGAAAATTTAAATATTCAAATTAGTAATGATAATTCACCCTCATCTTTATCATCATTATTATTAAATACTTTCACATTTTATTATAAGAAATTTGAGAGTGAAACACAAAATCAAAATAATTTATATTCATCATCAATACCAGAAAATCAAAAACCATATTTTGGCGATTATGGAAATATATTAATACCAGATAATTATATAGATAATTATGGATTAATATTTAATAATTCATATAATAAAAAGAATATAAAATCGTATAATAGTGAATGTAAATTCAAGGAGGTTTTGGATGAAATTTTAAAACAAAAACCGGAGAATATATTAGGTTATTTATTATATAAAATAATATATTATAATATTATTTTATATAATATAAATATTCAAAATTCGGTAAGGATTAATTATTTAAATAAACCATTATTAACTTATAATGATATTAATATAGATCCTTTAACATTAACAAATGAAATAGATGATATTCGTTCGATTATAAATGATAATGAAAGGAATATAATAGAATTAAATAGACGATTTTTTATAAATACACAAAATGATTATTTAATGGAGAAGAATATATATAGAGAGAAAATAAATTCTTTAAATACAATCAAGGATGATTTTAAACAATCCCAAGATAAATTCAATAAATCTATAAGGAATTATAAGTATAATATAAATAATTATGATATGATAAAGAAATATTCAAAATATGTGGTATATTCCTTAATATTAATAATAATTATTGTTATTATATTAATATATTTTAATGAAAGAACAAATAATAATTTCTTATTATTTTTGATAATTATATTGATGATAATTTTGATTTATTTATTTTCCAGAAAATTCAAATATGTAATAAGAGAAAGATTTACAGCGACACCAACATGTACTGAACCTTCTTTAACAACAATAAATATAAATAAAATAGGATATGAAATAAATAATATAATATTTAATTCAAATATTTTTTTTAAATTAACATATAAACCAATATCATTTATAGATAATAAAGTTAAATTATATTTTAATACTTTAATAAATGAAGAAAATCCAGAAATTTATGTAAATCTTGGAAAATCATTTTTAGGAAATAATTATTTAAATACAAATAATACTTTTTTAAATAATTGGAATATGTATAGTGAATTAAGTAAAACACATTTAATTTATTTAAATACAGATGATTTTACTCATTATTATTATGTTAGTTTACATAGATATACAGAAACTATTTATACTATAAATAGAAATTTATTTGAAGAACTACCAAATATAGTTTTATTTAATTTGACATTAGGAGGAGGAAGTGGATTTGATGGAATAACAATTAAACCAGCAATTTTTTTAATTGAATTGGTTCAAATGTCAAATAATAATAATTATTATTTGCCACAAAATTTATATATATTAAATGGAGGGGGTGGATATAAAACATTACCAACATCTTTAAGTTTAAACGATAATTATTATTCATCATCTACAAATAACATCAATTTTAATACAATTTTAACAAATATTAATAGATATAATTCATATCATATAGTTAAGGAAGAAATTATTAATAAAGGATTATTTTTTAATAATAATATATCATATCATAGAATTAATAATAATATTCCATTAGCAAATCTTCCAGAATTAAATGTATTGATAAAATCTAGTTCTATTAATTATTTTACAAGTAATTATAACAATCTATATAATGAAATAGATTATATGAAATGTAAGATAAATGAAATTAAAATAAGAGCAACAAATACTTCACCTTCATCAAGTTATTTAACTAAAATAACTTCATCTTATACAGATATTTCAACATTTTTAACAAATATTTCAAATAAATATAATGATATTATTAATTGTATTATTCCAAAATTAAATAGAGAAAGAATATCAACGGATAGTAGTGAATATTGTAATAGTGGAAATATAGAAACAATAAATACATTTCAAACTAATTTATTAACAGATACAATAACACAATTTAATAATTTAAAAACTTCAGTTTTAAATGAAACAAAATTATTACTTGATAAATATATAAATATTAAATATATATTAGCAAGATATAATATTGATAATACAACATTTAATAATATAATAACTTCAAATGAAAGAAATAAAACAATTATCGAAAATACTAATTTTGATAATGAATTTAATTTGGATAATTTAAGAATAAAAAGAACAAATCTAATTAGTAGAGGAAATTTAATTTATAATAATTTTATTAATATTTCAACAAATATAATTCCCACATATTTATTAAATGATAATTTATATTTAAAATTGTTAAATATAAGTTATAATGAAAATTGTTTTTTGACTTTAACTTCAACATTACCAACAACAAATTTATTGCCAATTGTATTTAATAATCAATTTGGTAATGGTGAAGTAGCACCAATCGTGAATGTTAAAATTGGAAAAGGTTTTAATATATCACAATCAACAAATATAGGAATAGATGATTTTATTGTATTTTTTAATAACGAACACGATATATTAGATGTAACTAATAGTCAAATAACAATTTTAGGAAGAATAACAAGAGAAGAATTAAATAATAAGAATAATAGAATAAAAATAGATTTGGGAAATTCATTAGATACTAAATTATATAAATTTTCATCAATATCTAAATTAGTATTGAATAAAATATTAATAAAACTTGTTTTTACAGGTGGAACAAGTTTTGAAGGTATTACAATAGAAAGTCCTGAAATATATGTTATATTATATAAAATTATTAAAAATGGTGAAAATTTTTATGCTCCTAAATATATTATAATATTAGGAGGTGGTAAAAATTACAAAGTATTACCATCAGGATCATCTTTACCTAATTGGATTATTCCTGAAAATGATAGTTCGAGAATAGATTTTTATAGTTTAATTCGAAGTTATTTAACAAATATTAATTATAATATTGCTGGTTTTGATATTCAAAATAGAGGAAAGTTTTTTTTTAATAATAGAAATTTAACAGGAAATATACAGAATACAAATAACAATTGTCCTTTAACTTTCACAACAACAAAATTTAATGATGCTTTAAATCTTAATTTATATAATACTAAAATTGATGAAATAACAGATATATATAATAATATAAATATTAATTTACAAAATATAGTTCAAAATGTTTATAATAATCAATCTATTTTAGATGATAATAAAAATATATATAAAAATAATTTTGACGATAATTTAAATAATGTTAATATAATTTATTCCAAAACTATTTGTGTTGGAATAAATTTAGGAAGAAGTTATAATTCTGATTGTGCTAATTATATAAATTTGAATATAGAAAATATTCAAGATTTATTAGATGAAATATTGACATTTGAAATAATAGCATATAGAGAAACAATTAAAATTTATTTATTATATGTAAATAAATTATTAATCGATGTTAGTTTATATAATTTTGATAGATTAAATGTTTCTAATCTATCAAGTAGAACAAAAGAAATAATATCAAATATTAGAATATATGATTACTTAATAGGGTATTATAGAAACTATAATTATAATGTATCGCGACATACAAATATAGCTGATTTTAAAGAATTATATATAAATGTATTATATTTAAAAACAAATATGATAGATGAAAAATTATTATTTATGTCTAAATTATATGTTGTTATAAATATATTAAATAATTTAAATACAAATAAAAACTATAATTTTTATTCAACAAAAAAAATTGATGCTATTGAAAAAGCAATTCTTGCTAATAATTATTTGTCTGTTAAAAGAAAAATTGTTGAATTTATAAAAAAATTAGCAGTAGGAACAGGAGTATTAGAACAATTTACTAATTGTGATCATGGAACATTATCTAATATTAAAAACGAATATATAAGTTTTACGAATATATATAATACTGCTGAAACAAGAATAATGACAATTTTAAATGATGATACTATAACATCTGTGAATATAAATATAAATCAATTAAATCAAGAAATAACACGTTATATCAATAGTGCAAATGAAAAAAAAAATAATATAATATGTTATTATAATAACATAAATAATTTATATGAGGAATTATTAACATTTAGAAATTTAATTCCTTCTTCTTCGTGTTCTTCTTTAAGAACTCTTAATCCAACTAATAAAAATGAAATAGATAAACATTCATCCGTTTATAATTTTTTGGTTCCTTATATAAATAATTATGCGAATACGATTGAGGAGATTATGAATAATATGAGGATGAATATTTTAACATTAGGGAATAAGAGTTTTATAATGGATAAAAATATTTATTTATATGAATTATATTTGAAGAAAAAGAAAGAAATTACTGAATTTAAGTTGAAATTCACAGATTATGTGAATAAGACGGAATTAGTTAGAAGTAATTCAAAGGATTTATATAATTTCATAATATTTTTAATTATCACATATATTATAATAATCATAGGAATTTATATTTATTTATATCTAATACCTTCTTTATTATTCGTAATAATATTCATTATAATTATGATTATAATTGTAATGATATTCTTTACCTTTAAATTAGGAGTTTCAACGAGGATGTTGGCGGATAAATATTACTGGTCTATGATGACTTTAAAAAAAATTGATTAAAAAATAGATGAATAATAGATAAATATGAATATAGATAATTCATTTGAAGAATTGAAAGATTTTTATGATAATAATTTAAATAAGGATAGGAGTTCATTTAAATCTTCTAATGATGAACCAACTCCTATTGATTGTATTAATGAAATGATTGATAAAATTCCAATAGAATTATGGAAACGAGATAAATTATTAATAATGGATGCGTGTTGTGGAAATGGTAATTTTTCAATAGCAATTTATAATAAACTTAATAAATATCATAAGAAAAATGAGATATTAGAAGGAATTATTGAATTTAATGATATAAATGAGGAAAGATTGAGAAATGTGAAAAAGATATTTAAGAATGATGAATATCAATTGAAGATAATAAAGGATGATTATTTGGAATATAAAACATCAAAAAGATATGATTTAATAGTATCAAATCCGCCATATGCGAGATTAATGGAAGATGGAAAAAGAACATCAAAAAATCATAATTTAATAAAGGATTTTATTGAAAAGACATTATTATTATTAAAACCTGATGGATATTTATTATTTATAACACCTGATAATTGGATGTCATATGCCGATAGAAATTTATTGATAGAAAAAATAACATCATTACAAATAATTCATTTGGATATTCATATAGCGAAGAAATATTTCAAGAAGATTGGTTCAAGTTTCACTTGGTATATAATTAAAAATTGTGAATATTATGAGGATATTAGTATTAGAGGAATATGGAGGAATAATATTTATGAAGGTTTTGTGAAATCGCAAAAAAGACGATATATTCCATTATTATATAATCAAATAATTCAAGGAATATTGGAAAAAACAATTGAGAATAATAAATTGAAGAAATTTGAAATTAAAACGAGTAGTTATTTACATAAATATACGAAGGCAAAAATGATAAATACAGAAGAAAATAATATATATAAATATAAATTAATTCACACACCAAAACAGATTGTATATTCATCAATTCCTCATAAATATCAAGAAGGTTTTAAGGTATTTATATCAACTACCGATAAATATAAGATATTTGTGGATAATTGTGGAATGACACAATCAATAGCATTTATTATATGTAGGGATGAAGAAGAAGCGAATAAATATCAGGAGATATTAGAACATCCAGTTTATAAATTTATAAATGATATATGTAGATGGGGGAATTTTAATAACATTCGTATATTACAACAATTTCCAATACCAGATAAAGAAGATATTTATGAAAGTTTTAAATTAACAAAAGAAGAAATCGCATATATTAACGATAATCTGGATCACAATTATCATTTAAAATAGGATATGATTTATAATTATCTTTATAATCTTTCATAAAAGTTGTTTCGTATGCATGATATGTTTGAACTGCTATATCAATTTTTTTATCAAATATATCAATATTCATTATAATTTTTGGAAGTTCATAAGCAAACATTTCAATATAATATCCTAATTCAAGATAATATTCAAATGTATTATATATAAAAGCATTAGTTTTAGAACAATCGCCAGATTTTCCTCGTTCTTGAATATGATGACCGCATAAATAAGAGGAACATCTTCCATAAAGACCTGTTCTCGTTCCTCCAATTTTAACAATCCTTTTATTTATTAAAAATATATAAATCCATTCTTTTTTCTCTTTAAAATCATCTATAATAGGTATGAATTTAATGAGTGTTTTTCTTAATTTATCATTATCTAAACAAATGTCAGCAACTTTTTTGAAATAATCTTTTCTATTATAATCATCAAATAGAATTGTTTCATCTTGATTTATTGATTTAATCCATTTCTTATAAGGTGATTTAATATCCATTATAAAATTAATTTCAAAAACTAAAATCATTTTTTTTATGAAATAATAGAATAAATTAATTGTATCAAATCTTCAATAAAAATCTTATTATCAATTTTATTGATGATTTGATATAAAGGAGAAATATTTTTGAAACTAGATTATTTTTTATATATATATATTAGAATGTTATTTATAAATTTTTCAAATTATATAGAAGTTATTATGATATATTATAAAAAAATATTATATATATTAAAGGAATATAATAATGTTTATAAAGGAAATGAAAAATATCTTATAGATAATAATTTAGTTAAAATGATTAAATTAAATAATTATTTACTTTCAATTTATAAATTATTATATTTAAATAATAATATAAATGAATTTTATAATTTATATGAAGATTTTAATGAAGAAAATTATAAATTAGATGATATTAATACATTTGTTTATCATTTTAATATAGAATTATATAATGAATGTATAAATTTATTTAATTATTTATTAAAGATAGTAATAATTATTAAAAAATTAATTGATAATATTAAAAAACTTAATGAAGAAATTGATGATAAAATCAAAAAACATGAAAAAAGACATTTAAGTTCATCAAGTTCTTTAAATGAATTTAATGAAATGATAATACGAAGTTTAAATATAAATATCAAAAAAGATAGTAGTAGTAGTATAAAAGATGATAAAATTGAAAAGATATTATTAATATTATCAAAGATGAGTGAAAGTGAATTAAAAAAGATAAAGAATGATTTGATTACGAAGAAAATATATTTAGAAGATAATTATGAGAATTATCTTAAAATCCAAACATTAAGAACATTAAAAATAATATTAAAAGTTTTGGAGATGAATAATAAAGATAATATATTAGAGAATTTAAATAGATTTAGAAATTTTATAAATGATTTTTCAAATATATATATATATGATTATAATAATATAGAAATATTTTATGAAGTAAATTTTCATATTACAATTAAAGAGGATTTTATAAATAGTGATTTAGAAAATAAAAATTTGATTATTGATAATATTAGATTTTATTCAAGTATGTCAAATGATAAACTTAATGTAAGATTATTTGAATTAAAAAATAATTTATCAAAAATAGATTATTATAATTATCGAAATGAAGAAATAACTATATTATTATCAATTTTAGGATTATATGAAAATATAGTAAGTGTAAAATTAACGGATTATAATATAAATAAAAATATTGATTTAATTAAAAAAAAATTAAATCAAAAATATTATGATAATTTCAAAGATAGAATTAATAAAATAAATTTTCATTATAAATTTAATTATGATACAAATAATATAAATAATTTAAATGATTTATTAGAATATTTGGATAATTTTTATTTATATAAAAATTATATATATCAAATAAAAAATTTATATGATTTTTTTTTATCAATAAAAGATAATTTTAATTTAAGTTATATGACAATAAAAAATATAAAAAAAATAAATATAAATATATTAAATGAAGATTTATTAGAAGAATTATTAATATTATTAAATAAAGTAAATATAAAACATAAAATAGATATTATATTTATTAAATATGAAGAATTTATTCGATTTATAAATATTTAAACTAATTTATTTATAATCATATTACACCAACCGAAAAGATAAATGGGACAAAATTATTATATTTTTTATAATAATCTTGTCCCATTTATCTTTTCGGTTGGTGTAATTGGTTTTATTATTTTAATTTTCTTGAAATCGTCTTGGCAAAATCTCTTATTCTTTTTCATTTATAATTCGTCAATTAAATTATTACCTATTTTAATATTATCAAATTTCACAATAAAATTAAAAGATATTGTTTTTGGTGTTTATTTTTATCTGTTATATTTATTTCATATGATTATTATAAAGATTTAATACATATATTTTCAAAACAAAGTTATAAAAATTTTATCAAAATAATTATAAATGATATATATAATCTCTGGTCTCCTTTCCGCTCTCGCATATAGTAGTGATAGTATATTTGGAAAAATTGCTTTATCTGGAATGCCTCTTAACATCTATTTCATTTTTGTCTCCTTCATCTATACCATAATAGGTATAATTTTATCCATAATTCATAAAAAAGAATTGATTACCTATCTTCAAACACCTTCAAATCTTTATTTCATAAAATTTGCGATTATTGCTGTCATCATAGGAACTATCGCAGGAGATTATTTGATGTTTTATACTATCAATAAATCATCTAAAACCAATCTTCCAATTGCCATTTCTCTTATTCATCTTGCACCTATTTTCTCTTTATTTTTTGTTTATTTGGTATTTAATAAAAAAATGAATATTGGTTCTGTAATAGGAATATTCATTGTTTTTATTGGAACTATTATAGCAATCAATTTTTCTACTTAACAACTTCTACCGCATATTTTTTTAATAAATCATATAAAATAGGAAATTTATCTTTATTTATTATCAACGCTTTTATGATAATAATCTTCTTGTCTGTTTTTAAATTCCAATGAATTTTATAGGCGACTTTTCTTTTATATTTTTCATTCAATACATTTAAACGAAGATTATCTTTTTTTTGAATATCAATATCGGTTTTGTTGATTTTTAGATTTATGAAAATATCTTCTTCAAGTGTATCAAATTCGAATTTGATAAAATGTTCTTTGGATTGGAAGTCAATTTTGATATTATCATCATCTCTATTGAATTTACAAATGAGAATATTTGATTTGATGGAATATTTGGAACCATTATTATTATAAAGTTCAATAAGACAATTCATTAAATATTTTATAATTAATTAAAATCATTTTTTATAAATAGATAAATGGAGTGTAAAGCGCCTACTTGTGTTTATAATGAAAAGAAGAATAAATGTCAAAAACCAAATTCTTATATTCAGTGGTTGTCAAAATGTAGAAAAACAATAAATTCTATTCAAAAATGTAAAGACCTTTATTCAAAATCAATAACGAAACATAAGAAGAATGCGTGTGATTATTATCTTGAAAATTCTAAAATAAAGAATTCAACTTGTCCTCGCAAAAGATTACCGGTGAAGGATAAATGTCCCAAGGAATTTCCTATTAAGAAATTGAATAAAAATAATGATGAATGTTGTTTTAAGGAGAGAAAGAAGGTAGTGAAACCAAAAGGAATAAAAGTTCCTAAACCAATCTTCTCACCTCCTAAAAAACCTGATTATATGAAAAGTGAAAAAATGGCAAAAATCGTTCATAAATATCAACATAGAATACCTGTTAAGAAAATACCTAAATAAATAATAGATATGACTTATAATTTAAGTATTGCTATTAAGAAATTATCGATTAATAATATTGAAGAAAGGATTAAGGAATATAATGAAACTGAATTTTATTTAAGGAAATTGAATAATTACAATTGTTTAAATGCTGTGAATATTAATAATAATGGAGATTATGAATATGAATTACATAATGGTTCGCTTATTCTCAAAAATCGTATTGGTTCTAGAAGTAAATATGGAATTATTTATCTAACTTTGAATAAATTCAATAAAACAACATTTGCGACAAAAATAATGGTTATGGATGAAGATAATTATAGGGAGATTAAGATTGCGAAACGATTATCTAAAATAACTATGAGAAATCTTTCACCTCATTTCTTACTTGTTTATAAATATTTTTATTGTATGGAGAAGAATAATAAATTACCTTCCTTAATTAAAAATGAAAATTATTATATATCTGTTAATGAACTTGTTAATGGAAATCTTAAACAATATTTAGACTTTAATTTAAATTATTTATATGTCATAAACGCACTTCAACAGATATTAATAGCAATTTTATCATTTCATTATTTCACAAATGGCATATATCATCACGATTGTCATTATAAAAACTTCTTATTCATTAAAATAAAGGCAGGAGGATATTTCCATTATAATATCTTTAATAAGAGTTATTATGTGAAGAATATGGGATATTTGTGGTTAATATGGGATTTTGGTTTGGCACAAGATGATCCTTATTATAAAAACCAGAGAATAAAGGATTATTTTAGAATAGTGAATTTTTTTGATTTAAGTTCAAGATTATTCTCTTCAAGTGATAGTTTAAATGAAATTGTAGATATTAGTGAAAATATTTTAGCATATGAGAATAATTTTCAAAAACTATTTGGAAGCTCTGATAAAAAATTCTTTGAAGATGTTCTTTTAAAACAACCTAATTTATTCCTGACAAGAAACGATATTCCAAAATCTTTCAAAAAAATTAATAAAAAAGCTTATTATATAAATGAATTTTAATCTATTATTTTTATTTTTAGTTTTATTAAAATGAATTCTGGTAATTTGAATAAAATTACTAATATTGGAACATATGGTTCATCAATAGCGAATGATGTCTTAACAAGACAATATGATAGTATTCGTATTGGAACCTATGCAGGTAAATATCTATCATCTTCTAATAATGTTTTCATCGGTGATAAAGCAGGTCAAAATTCTTATGATGTTGATAATTCCATCTTCCTCGGTTATAATGCAGGTGCTAATATCATCAACGGTGATAGAAACATTATCATCGGTTATAATCTCAATAATGACGCTTCTAATTCCATTACCTTTGGCAATAATTTCACATCCTCTCATTCAACCACTATCGGTGATATTAATGAAAACAAAGGTTCGAATAATGTCCTCATCGGTTATAAAAGTTGTAATCTTGGAAATAATCTCTTTACGATTGGTGAAAATCTCATCATCAAAAATCTTAATGTTTTTTATCATAATGGTTTTGATGACCCATCTCTCTCAAATATCTCTTTCAATCCTAATCATAATCTTTTTTATGATGATTATTCATCTGTTCTTTCTAATATAGAAAATTCGAATACATTCAATCCATTTATAACATCTATTATCCAATTCCAGAAGAAGAATATTATTACTGATTTCATTCAACCTTTTTTAAGAAAAGAATGTCTAATCATCCAAGGAATTATTCATATAATTTATGATAATTTATCTATTCCATCAATAACATCTAATATCATATTTAATGAAAATCAAATTTATAATTTAACAAAGTCGCAATCATCTCTCCAAATTCCATCATCAATTTTGAAAAGATTTGCTAAACCTATTTTAAATACTTTTACAAATGAGATTACATTTGATAATTATTATATTCCAAATATCGATGAATATGAAATAAAATATTATGTTTCTACACCACCAAATTTTGGAACATTTCTTAATAATATTACTAATAAACTTGAATTTAATTCTTCAAATCTTGTTTATATTTCTTTCAATAATTTCACCGATATTAATGATAGTTGTGGTATATCTCCTTTACTTTTCATTAAAAATTCGTCTGATGATATTATAAAAGGTGATGAAATATTTATTAATTTTCCTCGTATTTTTTCATTCAGCGAATTTTTACCAAATCCTCCTATTCTCATCAATTTTCTCAAAGAAATTGAATTTAATTCTCCTATAATTACGATTGATGTTTTATCATTTGATTATGTCTTCCTTAAATCTCATATCATTTCATCGATAAAAGATATATCTTCTTATGATATTTCTAAAATCCTTGTTAGTTTTCATCAATTTCCAAATTATGGATTTATATGTGATATTGAGAGAAATCCAGTCGCATCTATTCATTTAACTAATCTCGATAATATCATATATCAAAATTATAATAATAAACAAGATTTAGATATTTTTGATGTTAATATCTCTTATGGTTCTAATTTTGCTAATACAATTGATTTAACTATCCATATAAATATCATAAGTTCGAATGAGATTAGATATAGAGATGTTTATATATATGATGAAATTCCTATTGAGAATAATATCATTTATTCTAAATATCCAACTTATGTGATAGAAAATTCGTCATTAATTAAAATTGAAGATTATTATTCTAATTTACGAAATAAATCATCGGTTTCTCTTAAATTAACTACAAATCGAAATGAATTCTTATTATTTGATAATCAAAATTTTTATGATTTCTTTAATACCATCCAATTTAATATCATTCGTAATAAATTCGTTTCTTCAAATATCCTCAAAACCCCTATTAATTATGATTATCAATTCCTTAATTATAAAATCAATTCTCAAATCTTCGATAATCCTCTAACAATCTCATTTAATTTTATGCCTCTCGTTGAATTCCCTTTCTCAAATATCAATAATATCTATAATTTTAATCTTTCATTTTATCAAAATCAAAATCTCCTCCAATCCTTCAATTATAATCATCTAAATTATCCACTTCCTTTCAATTCCTTTTCAAAAATCTTGAATTTCATCAATCTTAAAAATGCGACGGACATTCGTTTCGAATTCTATCTATCATCTAATCTCAATTCTTATGATTATTTCGAGAATTATCCAACGAAAATTATTATAAGAGATTTCTCGATTAGTTATGAAAATTATGATATTAATAATTTTGGTGTTTCCATCGGTAAAGATTTGACTATCGAAGGTCTTAATAATCTCGTCATCGGTTCAAATATGAATATCATAGGTAATAATTCCGTTGTTATTGGGAATAATAATAGCAAACATCCTATATTTGAATCAATTATCATCGGTAAGAATAATCTTCAAGATAATTATTCTAAAAATGCCTTAATCATAGGAAATGATAATTCGACAGAAATTACGAATAAACATCAAATCATCATCGGTAATAATATCCATAATAAATATCTTCTTAATATCGATAATACGATTTTGAGAGATAGTAATAAAATCCTCATCGGTATTGAAGAAATTCCTGTTGCTATTGGATATAATTCGAATGATATTATCGATTTAAGTGATAAGAATTCTTTATATATAAAAAATGGTGTTAGTTTAAATAATATAAATTTTGTTAATTCTAATAATTTCCAAACATCTCTCAAAATTCCTGAAACCTTGATGAGTAATATCACTTATACTCTTCCTATAATTCCAAATGAATTTTCACGAATTCTCTTAACGACTGATAATAATGGAAATTTGAAATGGACGGAAACCTCTACATTTGATTTAAACACCAATCTTAATATAAGCAATATTTATAGTTCTAATATTTATATCTCTGGTTATATTTTTGGTGATGGAAGAAATCTATCAAATGTGAATATTAGTGATAAGAATACTGATGATTTGATTGAAGGTTCAAATAATCTCTATTATACAAATGATAGAGCAAGTAATATCTTCTTTAAATTCGTTTCAAATCTCTCGACGGATAATATCAAAGAAGGTTCAAATAATCTTTATTATACATCAACAAGAGATAGTAATTCTTTTTATTCTAATATAAATAATATAACAACTGATAATTTAAGAGAAGGTTATAGTAATCTTTATTATAATTATAATTATCTTTCAAATGCTATTCTTAAAAATTTTGCAACATTCACAACAAATGACCTTAAAGAAGGTTCCTCGAATTTATATATAACACCGGCGAGAGTTGATGAAATTTTAAATAAGAAAACGACGGATAATTTCAAAGAAGGTTCCAATAATCGTTTTTTCACGAATGAGATCGCCAATAGTAATATCAATCGTTTCTTTTTAAATATCTCAACGGATAATATCAAAGAAGGTTCATCCAATCTTTATTTTAATAATCAACGACTTTCATCAAATATCACTCAAATCATTAGGACAAAAACTACGGATGATATTATAGAAGGAAATATTAATCGTTATTATAATGCGAGTAATGTGAATTTCATATATTCAAATATCTTACGAACAAAAACCACCGCGGATATTCAAGAAATAGGAAGTAATCTTTATTTTACTTTCAATCGGTTCAATTCCTATCTTCAAACAAAATCTACGGATAATATTCGAGAAGGAACAAGTAATTTCTTTTTAACAACACAACGGATTATTTCTTTATTATCTTCTTTAAATAGTGATAATATCAAAGAAGGTTCAACAAATCTTTATTATAAGGAGATTTATGCTCGTCAGTTCCTTATCAAAAGTCAAAATCTATTATCTACTGATTTAATTAAAGAAGGTTCAAGTAATCGCTATATCGTAAATAATACATATCCAACGAATTTAACGATTGATGGAAAAATAAGTGCTTCAAATGTTTTTATAAATAATTCAAATATCTTGGATATATATCAAGATAGTATCGATAATGCTCGATTTAATTATGCGAAAACTTATACGACTATAATGAAAACATCTAATTTAATTGTTAATCCAAAAACTTCATTAAAATTGAATATTATAACTTCTAATCAACCTCTTTCATTAGCAGGAAATGGATGTCCTTTCATTATAGTTGGTTCTAATGTGGGAATAAATAATCTCAATCCAATTTATAATCTCCATACAACAGGATATTCTTATGCGGATTATTTAATTGGCGATGGTTTCAATATTACGAATTTAGATATTAATAAGATTAGTTTTAATGCGGATGATGTTAGAAATGGAACTTCTAATCGCTGGATTACGAATAATATATATGATAGAGGTTTGACAATAAATGGTGATTTGATGTTTAATAATGGGATTATGAAAGGTGATATTATTCCTTTTGCCGATAATTCATATAATCTTGGAACGATGAATTCATCTTTTTCAAATGTCTTTACATCTAATATTAAATTAAATAATCTTCATATTAATTTTGATAATAAATTAAATTTTGTGGATAGTAATAAAAAATATCATTCGAATATTATCAATTTTGAATATTTATCTAATTCTCCTATTATCAATTCAAATAATTCCGCATATATTATTAAAAATGTTGTTTTAACGAATGATGATATTCATAAAAATCCATTTGAAATCATTCATAATAATTCATCTATTTTCAAAATCTCTTCTAATAATGATTTATTTATCAATAGTTCCAATTTATCTTTGATTAATAATGGAGATTTTTCTATCAATAGTAATGATTATTATCATATGATTTTCACCTCTAATTCAAATATAGGCATCGGTTTATCTAATCCCAATTCTAATTATAAATTAGATGTGAAAGGTTCTATCAATTGTCTTGATTTATATATAAATGACATCAATTTCGATGAAATACTTTCTATAACTTCAAATGAATTATATCTAATCTCATTAAATAATTCAAATGATTTATCAATAAAAAGTAGTAATTATAATTACATAACTTCAAATAATCTCATTAACCAAACTTCTAATGAGATTTATCAATCTTCTAATTTAACCTCTAATAATACATTCTTAACATCAAATAATCTTATAGAATTCACTATCACAAATTCTAATCAAACCTCTAATAATACATTCTTAACATCAAATAATCTTATAGAATTCACTATCACAAATTCTAATCAAACCTCTAATAATACATTCTTAACATCAAATAATTTAATTGATTTTACAATCCAGAATTCTAATTTAACCTCTAATAATACATTCTTAACATCAAATAATATAATTGATTTTACAATCCAGAATTCTAATCAAACTTTTAATAATACATTTATAACATCAAATAATTTAATTGATTTTACTATCACAAATTCTAATTTAACCTCTAATAATACATTCTTAACATCAAATAATTTAATTGATTTTACTATCACAAATTCTAATCAAACTTTTAATAATACATTCTTAACATCAAATAATTTAATTGATTTTACTATCACAAATTCTAATCAA
>Ga0247841_10005285_pt1 | contig 21090 bp, 25 predicted proteins | sample LaCruzMarch2015__2_FD_192410 | JGI IMG/M metagenome (GOLD analysis project Ga0247841, IMG submission 192410) | Freshwater microbial communities from meromictic Lake La Cruz, Castile-La Mancha, Spain - LaCruzMarch2015_18m | ecosystem: Environmental > Aquatic > Freshwater > Lake | place: Spain... | reverse complement strand
ATATCTCTATTTACACCTTGGCCGATAGCATCAAAAATACCAGGCTTATCTACAACTTCGATTTTATACTGCATAGCTTTTTAACGAGGCTTACTGCTGGCTCAATATAAAAGGCAGGTTAAATTATAATCCAACCTTAACATAAATTTTATCAACGTTGCGTAAGTAAAAACTTAAATCAAACAGCTTATCCATTTCTTTAGCGTTTAAATATTTAGCTACTTCGGGTATCGACAAAAGATTATCCTTAAAATTACCGGTTCCCTTCCAGGTCTCCATCGCGGCTTTTTGCACTAAATCATAGGCCTTAATTCTTTCTAAGCCTTTATGCATTAAAGCAATTAAAACTCTCTGAGAAAAAATCAGCCCGCGAGTTTTAGCCAGGTTAGCCAGCATATTATCCGGATAAACTTTCATTCCGGAAACCACTTCAATAAATTTATGCAACATATAATCTAAAGCTAAAGTAGAATCAGGAAAGATTACACGCTCAACCGAAGAGTGGCTAATATCGCGTTCATGCCAAAGGCACACATTTTCCAAAGCCACCTGAGCATTCGCGCGTAAAAGCCGGGCTAAACCGCAGATCCGTTCACAGATTACCGGATTACGCTTATGCGGCATGGCGCTAGACCCTTTTTGTCCTTTGCCAAACGGTTCTTCAACTTCCAGTACCTCAGTCTTCTGTAAATGCCTGATCTCCGTAGCAAACTTTTCCAAAGACGCGCCGATTACCGCCAGAGTCACCATATATTGTGCGTATACATCCCGTTGTATAACCTGCGTGGCAATGTTTACCGGCTTAAGATTAAGCTTCTTGCAAACATAATTTTCCACAAACGGCTCAATATTAGAATAGGTGCCCACAGCTCCAGAAAGTTTCCCTAAACAAACTTCTTGTTTAGCTTGTTTAAGACGAGCTAAATTACGCTTAGTTTCATCATACCAAAGCGCTAACTTCAAACCAAAAGTAGTGGGTTCAGCATGCACCCCATGCGTACGGCCGATACAAGCCATCTCTTTATAAAGGCGAGCTTTTTTAGCAATCACTGCAAGCAGTTTTTCTAAATCTTCGATTAATATCTCAGACGCGCTCTTTAATTGTACGCCTAGTGTGGTATCTAGAATGTCAGATGAGGTCAAACCCAAATGCAGATATTGGGCGTCTTTGCCTATATATTGTGCGACATTAGAAACAAAAGCCACAACATCATGTTGTGTCTTCGCTTCAATTTTCTGAATTTGGGAAAGATTAAATCTGGCTTTTTGTTTAATGCGTTGCACTGCTCCGGAAGGGACAATCTTTTTAGTCGCGTAAGCCTCTAAGGCCAAAATCTCAATCGACAGCATGGTCTGAAACTTAAACTCCTCCTGCCAGATACTTTTCATTTGCGGTAGGCTGTAACGTTCAATCATGCGAAGCTCCTTTTATCTTTTGAGAGATTAATTATAGCAAAAAAACATCATTTAGCAAACAAAAAAACATGGAAAAAACCAACTTTTAAAAAAGAAAAACTAATCTTGCAATCTATCTATTTTATCTTATAATTAATGAATAATAGGAGGATACAAAATGTTAAGAATATTACGCAATAAAAAAATCGCAAAGAAAATCTGGATTGGTTTGGCTATAATTATTATCCCGGCATTTGCTCTCTGGGGCTTTGGAGGAGCAGCCCGCAGTCGCGAAGAATCTGCTTCGGCTGGAAAAATGTTCGGCCGAAATATCTCCTTTGTAGATTTAAAAGAGGCGGTATCCGCGGTAAAGACTTCCGCCTTAATTCAATTTGGAGATCAACTCCCCCAAGTTGAAAAATACCTAAATTACGAACAGCAGGCCAAAGAAAGATTAATTCTTTTGCATGTCGCCAAAGCGCGCAGAATTAAAGCGGATAACCAAGAAGTTATTCAAACCATTCAAGAAGCGCCTTATTTTCAAAGTAAAGCCGGCTTTAATAATAAAGTTTATTTAGAAACTTTGCGTTATGTTTTTCGCTTACAACCGCGTATTTTTGAAGAACAAATACGCCAAAGCATAATTTTAAGCAAACTTTATAAACAAATCACCGATAAAGTAAAGATAACTGATGCTGAATTGCGCGATGAGTTTATGAAAACTAACGCCGAGTTAAGCATTTATTATATTGCTGCCCTTTATGAAGATCTCGGCAAGAAGATTAGGCCGACACAAGAAGAAATTACCAATTATTATAATAAAAATAAAGAAATGTTTAAAGGGGCTGCGAGTATAAATCTAGAATATATCATCATTAACACCGATGAACAAAAAGACAAAGTAGCTGCTTTAACCGGAAAAAATTTCGATTTGGGAAAAATATCCACGGAATTAGGAATAATTAAAAATGAAACCGGATTATTCAAGCTCTCTTCACCGCCGACTAATGTGGGATTATCCAAAGAAACTTTAACTTCAATGCTCAATGCTAAAATCGGCCAGCCGATTGCTCCGATCCAAATGGGTAAAGCCTATTATGTCTACGCGCTTAAAGATAAACAAGAAGAACTAGTTGCTCCTTTAAAAGAAGTTTCTGATAAAATTAAAAACAACATTATTAGAGAAAAATCAGAAAAAATGGCTCAGGAAAAAATGGTGCTTTATACCGAAAAATTAAAAACTGAACCTTTTGAGAAGATTTCTAATACCTCTGACGCTGATCTTAAGATCGGACAAACTGCGTTTTTTAAAGCTACCGACCAAATTAAAGAGCTTGGCCCAGCGGGAATGTTTTGGGATAACGCGAGAAAATTAAAAGATAACCAGGCCAGCAACGTTCTGACTAACCGAGCCGGCCTTTACATCATTAAGCTTAAAGAGTTAAAACCACTAGACGAAGAAAAATTCGCCAAAGAAAAGAACGCGCTTAGTGAAAAGATGTTACCCCAGAAGAAAAACGAAGTTTTCACTAAATTTGTCGAAGAAACAAAGAAAAAGGCGCAATAAAAATTATTGCGCCTTTTTTATAATATTCCTACCTAATTTATTAACTGACTTTAATTGAATTAACCGGACAAGAATCCGCAACTTCCTGCAAATTGCAAGATGCACAAACCTGCAATTTTACATGAGCGATACCATCGCCTTCTACTTTAAAAACATCCGGGCATGACTGCTCACATAAACCACAACCTACACAACTTGAAGCATCAACAGTTACCTTAGCCATACTATTCCTCCATTAAACAGGTTTTTATTTAGAATAACGATAAATTATCTTTCCAACAAATTTTCAAACATCTCTTCGTGGCCAACCTCTTCACTCAAGATATGCGCAACTAATTGATAAGTAACATTATCTTTACCAAATGTCTTCTTAGCAATTTTATTATAAACTTCAATTGCCCCGGCTTCCGCCTCGGCGACAATACGAATAATCCGATTAATATCCGCGGTGTTTTTCGGCGGAATTAAATACGGGCTATTGGCTCCCTTTTCTAAATCCATCGGATTAGCTACTGGAACATCTCCAAGCTTAGTAATTAAATCCGCTAATTCTGTCGCATGTTCTAATTCATCTTTAGCTAACTTTTCCAACATCTCTTTGACATCTTCATAAGCCCGCCCAGAAACAGTTTGCGCCATATACCAATAAAGATAGAATGCTAACCATTCATCGCAATATGCCTTATTTAAATCCCTAACCAGATCCTTTAAACTTAAATCCACGATTGCTCTTGCTTGTTTTCCCATTTTTTTATCCCTCCACTTGCCTACCGATCGCCTGTCTGACAACAGTCAGGGCAGGTAGACTGATCTTAAGCTTCTACCTTAAGATTATACTTCTTTATATTATTATCCGCAATCTCCTGAATTTTTTTAATCTCTTCAGGATTATTGAGGAGATGTTTAAATCTACCCTGGCTCTTTAAATATTCTTCCACCGGCTTTGGAGTAAACTGCCGACGATTGGCTAAAACGCCATTTTCATATTCAAACAAAGGATAAAGTCCGGTTTCTACCGCTAATTTTGCTACCGTTAACATCTGATTGGTTTCATGACGCCAACCTAAAGGACAAGGCACGTGCACCTGAATATACTTCGGCCCTTTAATCGCAATCGCCTTTTTTACTTTACGCGTTAAATCCTGCGGAAAACCCGCGGAAGCCGTGGCCACATAAGGAATTCCATGTGCCACACAGATTTCCGGTACGGCTTTTTTCGGCCGAATGTTTCCTGAAGACCGCGCGCCTGAAGGACTGGTCGTAGTATTGGTATCAAACGGAGTCAACCCACTGCGCTGCACTCCGGTATTCATATAAGCCTCATTATCATAACAAACATATAAAATATCATGGCCGCGCTCAAGCATGCCGCTTAAAGCCTGTAAACCGATATCCCCGCTTGAACCGTCTCCGCCCTGAGCAATGACATTAATCGTGTCTTTCTTGCCTAAATAGATCAATGCCGCCTCAATACCCGAAGCCACCGCCGCGGAATTTTCAAATAAAGAATGAATCCAAGGTACACCCCAAGCAGTTTCCGGAAATTTAGTCGTAAAAACTTCCAAGCAACCGGTATTGTTGGCAATAATCGTATTTGCCCCGGCCGCTTCCACCACTAAACGCGCGGCAATCGCCTGGCCGCAACCAGCGCAAGCCGTATGTCCGGATTTAAATAAAGGCCTATCTTCCATATTCTTCTTTCAGCAACTCTGGTTTTAAATCGATAAAATCAGAATTAACTTCCTTAGCCGTTAATCTTCTAAATACTTCCTGTATAGATTCTAAGGTGATGTCTCTTCCGCCTAAACCACCAACAAAACTACTAATTACTTTCGGGCCTTTCTTTTTGCCATAAAATGCCGCCTTTATTTCCACGGCAATCGGCGCGTAAGCTCCTAAAGAAACGGCTTTATCTAAAACCGCTACCCGGGGAACATCTTTTAGTGCTTCATAAACCCTGGCGTAAGGAAATGGGCGATAGGTAATAATACGCAAGAGCCCGACTTTTTTCCCCTTAGCGCGCTGTTCATCCACTACTTCTTTAATCGTACCGCAAACTGAACCCATGGCGACAATTACTTTATCGGCATCCTTAGTCTGATATTCTTCCACCAGCAAATCTTTATAATCCCGGCCAAAAGCCGCGTTAAATTCATTACTAATTTCGGATAAATAACCTAAAGAAGATTTCATGGTTTCCTGAATGGCATAGCGCGCTTCCATATAATAATCCGGATCAGCTAAAAGCCCCATGGAAATAGGCTCCGCCGGATCTAATTTATATAAAGGAACATAATTAGGTAAAAATTTATTTACTTTATCCTGCTCCGGCATGTCCACTGTTTCCATACCATGAGTAAGTATAAAACCATCCATACAAACCATCACCGGCAGCATCACCCGTTTATCTTCGGCTAAACGATAAGCGATTAAATGAAAATCCACGGCTTCCTGATTATCTTCAGCGTAAATCTGAATCCATCCGGCATCACGCAGAGAGATAGAATCCTGCTGGTCATTCCAAATATTTATCGGAGCGCTTATCGCGCGGTTAGCGCAGGTCATCACAACAGGTAAACGCATTCCGGCGATATTAAAAACTACCTCCTGCATATAAAACAAACCCTGGGAACTCGTGGCAGTATAAACCCTTACACCGGTAGCCGAAGCGCCTAAAACTACGCTCGCGGCGGAATGCTCACTTTCCACATTCACGAACTGCGCCTTAAGTTCACCATTAGCGACAATCTGCGCCAAATCTTCCACAATATGCGTCTGGGGTGTTATCGGATAGGCTGAGATTACCCCTGGCTGGCAGGCCTTAATAACTTGCGCTATCGCGTGAGACCCTTCTATAAATTCTTTCATTTATCTTCACCCTTAGATTCTTCAACCACCATAGCAATATCTTTTTTCGGACAAATCTCCGCGCATAATCCACAACCCTTACAAAAATTATAATCCGCCCAAAAAGCGTTCTTTTCTTTTCCGTGCACACAACCTTCTGGACAAATGATCAAACACATCCGACAGGCAATACAGTCCTTATGTAAATAATGCGGACGTAATTGGGTTCTCCAACTACCGGTTTTACCACCCTTACTCTCTATTGGATTTACATTTAACGGACCGAACATTTTATTCCTTTAATTTATTCTTAACGAATTCAAAACCTTCTTTAACTGCCTGAATATTACCTTCTTGAGCCTTACCACTAAAACGATTTTTAACTACCGCGATAAGATTATCTAACTTTAATTCACCGGTAGCCGCGGCAAAAGCACCAATTAGGGTCGTATTTCCCAATGGACGGCCGATATTTCTTAAAGCAATTTCATTAGCCGGAACGATAAAAGCCTTCTGCTTAGCCTTTAATTTCGGCAATTCCAGATCATCTTTACCATTAATAATCGCGATTCCGTCTTCTTTTAACCCGGAAAAACAGTTAAACCCGCGCATCAGCGTGGGATCAACGATAATTACGTAATTCGGCTCATAAATCTGGCTGCGTAAACGCACCGGATCACTATCTACACGCACGAAAGCATTCATCGGCGCACCCATCCTGGCTGCCCCAAAGTTGGGAAAAGCATAAGGGAATTTACCCTCATTAAAATAGCTAAACCCTAATAATGTCGCGGTGGTAATGGCGCCCTGGCCGGCGCGGGCATGGATTCTAATTTCTTTCATCATACTCCTATTAAATAGACACTTTCCCTGAACACTGCAAAAACGAGAAAGGATTTATTGATTATATAACTTAAGGCGGTTTTGTCAAATGATTTATTTTTAGAAGTTTTTACAGATAAACTGGCTGGTTTGGTTAAGCAAACTCAAAATTCCTTCTGCCTTTTGCGCATCCAGAGTCCCTAAACCGCAAGCCGGGCTGATTAAAAGCCGCTCCAATAAAAGTTGACGGTCAATACCCTTCTTTACTAGCATATCTAAACCATGTTTTATCTTTTGCGTTAACAATTCCGGACTTAGGCTAGCATTAAACTCCTGCGTAGGAACAATCCCCCAACAAATAGTACCTTCATTCTTAAGGAAACGATTAAGATCATCAGCGTATAACACAAACCGCTCTTGAAAATTAAAAGCGTCAAAGTTAATAATGTCTACACCCGCAACATCGGTGAGCATTGACCAATCCGTATTACCGCAACAATGTATACCAATCAAACTACCCTGCTTTTTTAGGGTATCCGTAAGCTCAGCGTAAACTTCGATAACATCATCTCGAGTAATCGTCGTATAAGCAGAACCAACCCCGGTTAGGACTGGCTCATCAAAAAACATAATCATCTTTTTGCCAAATTTCTTAAAATACTCCAGCTGCCAAAGCGCTTTCATGCCTAAGCCTTTAACCATCGCCTGCATGAGCACTTCATCATGTAAGATGATCTTGCCCTGTTCATCCGTTATCCCGGAACAAAAAGTAAACGGGCCAGTAACCTGACACTTAATAAACTCTACACCGGATAAATCCATACTACCAAGACGTTCATGAAAAGCATACAAACCCCGGGCAAAATCCGGGCTGATCTTAAAATATTCCAGATCCTGAGCGATAAATCTGTCATAAAATAACTCCAGGTCTTTTTCGCGGTCATGGGAAATAAAACGTAAATTGCCACCTTCGAATTTAAGCCCCGGCAGATTTTCGCTAAACTGCGCGATCATCCCTTCACGCAGATCGCATTTAGGCAACTGCGGCCAAAAAGGTGCCGCGGGAAGATAGCGCAAGATTAAATCTATCGCGGTTTGAGCGTCCGTTAAAGGAAGACTGCCAATACCTGTAGCCAAACCTTTTAAACTGATCATACTTTTTCCCGTTGTAATTTACCGCTTGAATGGATCTGAACTATTTCCTCAACCTTAACTTTTAAAATGACAAACTGTCCAGTCGCCGTTACTTCATAAGCCTTATGCGCCTGCCCCTTAATTACTCCGTCAATAATCCTGGTTGTAGATAAATCAATCTCTTTGCGTGCTAAATCGTTGAGCGCGGCCAAATATTCCGGCCCGTGATCAATAATCTGAACTTTACCGTTTATCTGATACCCGACCAAAGCGTTATTATCGAAAAATGAAAGTGAAATGCGCGGATTAATCTTAAGGTTACGGAAAGTCTTTCCAATAATATAATCCACCAAATAAATGTAGCTCGACTCCACCTTTAACAGAAATTTAGGAGCAGCGTTAGGCACAGACTCCAAATTACAAGTGGCGGCGCTGATAAATTCCTTAGACTCTAAAAGCGCGATAACATTTTTATTAATCATTTTTTTGATTTAAGCCCGGCAATTACGCTCTCCGCCAAAACATTGGAAAAAGCAGTTTTAAAATCATAAACGCAAGCAAAATCCGCTAAATGATCATCCTCTGTTTTAGATAAAAGTTTCTTTTCAATCAGGTTAAAAACAATATTACCGAAATCCTCCGTCTGGCTTATTCCCCAATGCGCTAATACTTTAAGTGCCAAAGCGCCATACTGATCAATGGCGAAATCCCGCAATCCACTGGCAAGTTCCCTTCCGGAAACATGCGCCTGTTTCTTAAATTTTTTTTGGGTAAAAGTTAAGCCCTGTAGCAGGAATTCATAAGCATCCGGCTTATACCGTTTATCCTGAAGGCAGATATCTTCAACTAAATCAAAAAATTCGCTCATTATTTTAACCTTTACTTAAGTAAAATACTTTTGTAATCATCCGGTAAGTTATTAACCTGCGCAATTACCTCTTGGGCTTTATCCAAAAAGACAAACGTAGGCACACCCATTAAATCATATTTTCTAGCCAATAATCCGTCCTGATCTAAAAGTATTTTTAAATTAAGCTGATAATTATCAAAAAACTTTTTTACTTTATAGCTTGATTCTCTAACATTAATACCTAAAACAACAATCCCCTCTTTTTCCATCACAGAAGACTGCTGGTTTAATTTTTTAAGTTCCACACGGCAATAAGGGCACCAGGTTGTCCAGAAAAAAAGAACTACCGGCTTGCCTTTATAGCTAGAGATATTCACTGCCTGGCCGTTTAAATCATTTAAGATGATATCTTCAGCCAAAGCTTGCTGGCTAAAACCTATAACTAACCCAATTAACGTCATGAATAATAGTATCCTAAATTTTCTAAAAATACGCATTAGAACCTCCTGATGGCCGCGATAATAAAATATACTCCGGTTAAAACAATAATCCCCGCGCAAATTTTCTTAATCGCCACCATCCACTTGCCCGGCTTCGGCAGTCCAGTAACCGTAACTCCAAAAGTACCGATGAGGATAAAGATCAAACCCATACCATAAGAAAAACTAAGCAGCAAGAATCCACCGTAATATATATTTTTTGTCGTCGATAAATAGGCTAGGATCGCGCCCAAAATTGGCGTCAAGCAAGGTGAAATCATTAATCCGGAAACCAGACCTAAGAAAAGGGCTAAAAAATAGCTTCTTTTTCTGTGCACCGGAGGCTTTAAATCCAAAGTAAAATGGAAATGAAATAAATCAAACATAGAAATTCCAAAAATTAAAATGAGGATTCCGGACACCAGATTAACCAAAGGATTTATGCTGAATTCCCCAAACATTCTACCGGATAATACTGCCAAAATCCCTAAAGAAGAATAAGTAATGGCGATACCGGTAACATAAAACAAACTTAATAAAAACCCTTTAATTTTAGAACTTTGCGCGTTGCCAATGATATATCCGGTAGAAATCGGAATAAGCGGATACACGCAAGGAGTAAAACTGGCGAGCAATCCTCCAAAAAAAGCCCAAATAAAATCAAACGGGCTACCGGAGAGCAGCATCAATCCACCTCAAGTAGGGCCGGTCACCAGCGACGATAGGGATGGCGATAATTTCCGGAACATCATAACTATGCAAAGACTTAACTAATTTGATAATTTGAGAAAATTTCTCTTTTTTGGATTTAATCAACAACAGGCATTCTTTAGCTCGATCAATTTTACCGGCCCAAAAAAATACAGAATCAACTTTATTTACGATATTAACACAAGCCGCTAGCTTATGCTTAATCAGGCTAGTGGCAATCTTTTGCGCTTCTTTTTTATCTTTCGCAGTAATCAAAACAACAATATACATAACTTAAACTAACCTCCAATTGAAATAATCATACCATGGATAACTGCAGCATTCAACTCATAAGCCTTCATGCACTTTGACCGACCTGATTCTTCCTAATTGCGAACATAGGTCAAAAACTAAAGTCGGATCTTCAGTCGTCAGACTTACTTTATAATTGCTGTCTTCCCCCGGCTCCTGAGAATCACTAACGACTAAATCACTGCCAAATTCTGCCAAAGAACTTTTAATAATTTTTGGCGAACTGTCCTTAGCGTGTAAAATAAACTCCAATACGTATTTTGAAATCATTTGAGCATAATCACCGAAATCATCCTACCGGCATCCTTGGCTTCTTTACGAAACGAAAAAAAATCTTCATCCATAAAGGTACAAAGTTCTGGATCAAAAATGTTTTCTTCTTTTACTCCACAATCAACCAGTTGTCTGCGATTAATTAAAGCAATATCCATAAACACGTGTCCGTCCCTATTAATTAGACCAAAAGGAAAATTACTTTTAAAATTATCTTCTACTTGAAAACAACAAGAACGAATCGATGGACCAAAACCCACTAGTAGATCTTCCGGCTGGCTGGCAAATCTATTTTGCATCGACCTAACTGCTTCTTGCGAGATATTCTTTTCAGTGCTACGCCAACCCGCGTGTAAAATAGCAACCGCCGGGCGCACAGGATCATAAATAAAAACCGACAAGCAATCAGCAGTTAATATCGCTAGTGGAACACCGGGCTGATCAGTTATAAAACCATCCGTATCCAGTATTGAACTATCATAATCCAAAGCACCACTGCCTAAATTAGTTTGAGTAATATATTCAACTTTTTTTCCGTGCACTTGTTTAGCGCAAACTAAGTTTTTATAATTAATACCTATACCCGAAAGAAATTCCTGCCGGCTCGCTAATGAATTACGAATATCCCCAAAACTCAAAGACATATTACCATCCTGACGCCGGCTAAAGGCCGCAATTACCGAGTCGATTTTGAATTTTTCCAACGGATTAAATGGTGGCATCTATCTCTACAAGTTTATTACGGCATTTTAGGCCGCTTTTAATTCTAATCTGATACTTTTTTATTTTAAAATGCGCGCTTAATAAATCAATCAGCTGCGCGTTGGCCAGGCCTTCGGCAGCCGGCTTAGTTAAATATACTTTTAGAATATCTCCAATTTGCTCAACCCGATTACGGCTGGCGCGCGGACTAACACGAACATTAAAAATCATCGATAATTTTATTTAAGACTCTATTGCTTTGGTATCCTGAATATTTATCAGGCGCTCAGAGACCTTATCAAAACGCTTCTGCGCATCCTCATATTTGGTCTTGGCGTTAACTAGATGGCTGCCTAAAATATTAAAATCTTCTTTAAATTTATCCGTCTCAATTGAAAGAGCGCCGAGGCTCTTTAAAATCATCTTGGCGTTCTCCTCCACCTTAAGGCCACGCAACCCTAAACAGATTACCTGCAAATAGGCATAAAAAGTATTCGGCGAAACCGGAATAACCTTTTTTTGCATACTATAAGAAAAGATATCCTCTTTTATAATTACTTCATAATAAACATTTTCCGCAGGGATGTACATTAAAGCGAAATCATAAGTATTTTCCGCCGGCAAAATATATTTTGAGGAAATCTCATTAATCCGGTTTTTTATATCCTGAATAAATTTTTTCCGAAAGGCATCTTTAGCCGGCTCATCTGCAGCCTCAATCATCCTCTGAAAATTTTCTAAACTAAACTTAGCATCCACCGGAACCAGCCGCTCGCCAAGACGAATAATCGCATCCACCGCATCGCCACTTTTAAAACGATACTGCGCCTGATAATGTTCAATCGGCAGAACCTGAGAAAGCAAATTCTCCAATAAAGTCTCACCCATTGCTCCGCGAAACTTTGGAGCGCGTAACAATTCCTGAAGGCTGGAAATATCACGGCTTATGGCAATAATTTGCTTATTCGTCTCCTCTAGCTTTCCCAACTGCTCTTTTACATTTCCAAAAACTGATGTCGCGCTGCCTAAATTCTGGCCAATAATTTTATTCGCCTCCTGAATAGACTGGTTCATCTGATTCAGGCGCTCATTAACCTGCGTGGAAATTTTTAACACCACCGCAAGGATAAAACCCGCTAAGACTAAAAATAATACCGCGACTAAAATGCTCATAAAATTATTATACCACTAAAAGAGAATCCGGTTAAAGTAAATAATCTTTCTTTATTCGTTTTAAGGAACGATAGATATTCTTTTTTACATTGGGAGAGATTTTTTCTAAGCCTTGAATAATCCGGCCCATTCGATTACGGTTAGAAATAACAGAATGCGGACAAACACAACTGGAATGTTGCAATTTTGTTTCTTTAACAAAACGTTTAATTAAACTTTCTTCTACATAAGCCAACGGCCGGATCAGCGTAATTTTACCTTTAAATAACTCCTGCTTGGGCGCCATGGTTGATATCTCTCCCCGAAAAAATAAATTTAACAACATGGTTTCGGCAATATCATCCATATGATGCCCCAAAGCAATTTTAGTACACCCCAATTTATTCGCCGCTATAAACAGCTCTTTCCTTCTATTCCAAGAACACCAAAAACAATTAATTTTACTTTTGTCTGTTTTCTTTAAAATATCGGTTTTAATTATCTTATATTCTACGTTGAGTTTCTTAAAATATTTTTCTAACCTTAAAGAAATCGATTTAGGATATCCCATATCGATATGAATAGCGACAACTTTATATTTTAACGGCACAAACGCCTGACGATCAATTAATAAGCGTAATAAAGTTAGACTGTCTTTACCGCCGGACACGGCCACCGCGACCTTATCTCTGGGCGCCAGCATTTTATAATCCATGATTGCCCGCCCCATGCCCTTAGAAATATAATATTCCGTTCCCTTTAACATCCCCATCTATTATCCTTATTAGTAGACAGTGTATGTAATCCTCTGCGGTTCAATTATTTACAAAACAAATACGAAGAAATGTATTTGTTTTGTAACTTAATTAACCCCAATGAGTTACATACACTGTCTACAATTATTAGCCTCTCTCAGAATCTACCACCATCCTACGGATTTGTTGATTTAAAGGATGTACAAGTAGCTCCTCGAGGCTAAGCGGAAGCCGCAACGACCAATTTTTTGGACTGATTGTTCCCGGAACATTGACCCGATACTGGTAGGGATCCCCTTTAAAAATATCCGCCATACTCAAATAATCTCTTATCGAATTAATACAAAATATCGCCTGAGAACTTAAAACAAACTTAATCATTTTACTTAGCAATTCCGCACTTGCCTCTTCAATCATTATTCCAGAGCAATCTAAAATTTTCCAAAGTTTTTCTTTTTCGCCATAGGTATTTTCATAAAGCTCAATAAAATCCCCCACCTCTTCCTTATTTCTACCCAGCTCCCAAAGTAGTTTATCCACACAATCAACTTCTTTATTCCAGCGCAATCTCCCATGGAAAGAAAGATTCATATTAAAAAGCTTTAAACTTACCTTAGTAAAATCTATTTTTCGTTCATTACATTTTCTCACAAATAAAGCCTCATCTACTGTACCGGCCTCATATTGCCACCAGGCTTTCCAATTAGTCGTATCATGAGTAGAAAGCATGGCTACGGCAAGCGCCCGATACTCACCCGGCATAAGAAAATTATGTCGAACATTCCAATCTTTTACCCAGCGCTGCACATCATTACCGGGGATACCAAATTCATTTAAAGTATCTGTACAACATTTTGGAATAACCCCTAAATCTTCCGCGCAAAGCAGCATCTTAGTGTTTTCTAATAAAACTTTTAATATATTTCGGCCATGATCATTCCAAAGATCTTCGCAAAACGGATCAAACTTACCGTTTAACCCTTGATTATCCTGGAGATCATCATAAGGAATACTCCAGATGCGGAAAAGCCCGACCACGTGGTCAATTCTTAAAATATTATAAAATTCCTGCGCGTAAATTAATTTCTCTTTTATATAACGATACTCATCTTGCTGGATCGCCGCCCAATTATAAGTTGGCATTCCCCAACGCTGTCCCTTAGCACAATACATATCCGGAGGCGCTCCGGCAGCAAAATCAAGCTTGAAAAATTCTAAATGGCTCCAAACATCCGCGCTGTCCCGAGAAACCAAAACCGGCAAATCGCCTTTAATTAAAACACTATTTAATTTAGCATAAACGCTAGCCTTTTTAAATTGCTTAAAAAGAATCCACTGCAGCCACATTTGAAAAGTTATTTTTTCAATATTATCCTGCTGAAATTGTCGTAACGCTTGGGGCTGGCGATTTTTAAAATTTAACTCCCATTCATACCAAGGCTTACCCTGATGATAATCTTTTAACACTTTAAAAAGAGCAAAATCAAGCAACCAATAAGCATTATTTAGCTGAAAATCTTCAAAATCCAAAGCTTCGGTTAAATCTGTCTTTAAATAAACATCCCAAAGCAATTGTAACTTTTCTTTTTTCAGCCGATAGTCAACATAATTAGGTTCCGTGGAAACAGATTTGAATTTTTTTTCGGAAATTTCAGGAAAATCTTTCAAGCAGATATAAGACGGCTCAAGAGCAAAAGAGCTCGAAGCATCATAAGGACAAAAAAGTCCACCGACTTCATTCATCGGTAGTAACTGAATAATCGAGTTAGCCGTTGATTTTGCCCAATCGATAATCAACTTTAAATCACCCAGATCACCAATGCCAAAGCTACTCTTTGAATGAACAGTAAACAGTGGAATTAACACCCCGGCGCGCTTTTTTAAACCAACATTCTTCCAATTAACGCTAGAGATACTTTTAGAAAGGTAACTTTCGAGGCTAGATTCAGACATAATTTAAATTATCTCGATGGTAAAATCAAGGCGATAATCTTATCTGCCCAAAATAAACTAATCAAAGCAGCGATAGAAAGAAATGGGCCATAAGGTATAGTGTGATCCTTTTTAGTCGTTAAATTTATAATCCCAATCACGATACCTAAAAACGGTGCCAAAAAGAAGGTTAAAATAGCCATCTGCCAGCCCATAAACGCGCCAATCATCGCCAACAGTTTTACATCGCCTCCCCCCATAGATTCGGTTTCTCCGTTAATCGCCGGACGCTTAAGTAATTTAAAATAAAACAAATCAAAAATTACACCCGTTAAATAAATAATTCCGCCACCGGCAATTATACCTTTTAAAGACTCTAACATCGGGACAAAAGTAAATCTTAACGGGCCAAAACCAAAACCGGTTACAGAAACCATGATAAAACCAATAATCATGCCTCCCACGGAAACCTCATCAGGAATAATCCGATGCGGAATATCCACAAAAGTAGCGATGATTAAACACCAAAGCATAACCATATAAAGAAAAAACTCATAATTCATGCCAAAACGATTAAAAAGCGCGACCATCAAAAGAGCAGTTAATAATTCTACCAAAGGATAGCGCAAAGAAATCTTTTCATGACAGAAACGGCACCGGCCGCCAAGCAACAAAAAGCTGATAAAAGGAATATTGTCATAGCCAGGAATTCTTTTCTGGCATTTCGGGCAATGTGAGCGTGGCCAAACTACGGATTCACTCTTGGGCATACGATGAATACAAACGTTTAGAAAACTGCCCACAATCGAACCAAAAATAAAAACAATTATTTTAGCAATCATTTGTTCATTACTCCTTTCAAAAGTGCCTTTTTCATAACCTCAACCGGCCCAGTTCTTCCAGTAAAATGCTTAAAAGCAAAAACCGCCTGGTATAAAAGCATCCCCAAACCATTAGAAAAATTCAAATTATGTTTTTTAGCCAAAGAAATTAACTCTGTCTCCAGAGGGCTATAAATAAGATCGTAGACAAACAATCCCGCATGCAAGTCGCCAGGCGCAATCAAACAGGGATCACTCTGACGCATCCCCACCGGAGAAGCATTAACTAAAAAATCCTTATTTAGAATATCTAAATCTTCAATACGGCTAGCCACATCAAATTTAATCTTGGGAAAACTGGAATTTAATTTCTTAAAAAGGTTTAAACTTTTAAACTTATCAATATCATAAATACAAAGCTGAGTAATTTTCATTTTACCCAAAGCAAAACAAACTGCCTTTGCCGCGCCCCCTGCTCCAATCAAAGCCACATTTTTAGGTTTAAGTTTTAATTCCTTAAGATGCGCTATAAATCCCAAATAATCCGTGTTAAAACCTTTTAATTTTCCACGTTTATCCACAACCACGGTATTGGCCGCGCCAATTTCATTTACTGGTGCAGATTTACTCCCCAGGAACTTAATGATTTCTTCTTTATATGGATAAGTGACATTAAACCCACAAATATTTTTTTTCTTTAAACTACTCAAGAATCCATTTATCTGACTAGGTTCTAATTCGAACAATTTATATTTAGCTTTTATTTTTAACGCACAAAATGCAGCATTGTGCATACAAGGAGAGAGGCTATGTTTGATAGGAAAACCAACTAAACCATAAAGTTTCGGCTTTAAGGTCATTATACTTTCAGTTTATTTACGGCATCAACATATGCCTTAACTGCTGCTTCAATAATATCGGTACTGGCGCCCCGGCCGCTAATCACTGCATCCTTAATTTTTAATTTAAGGCTCACTTGACCTAAAGCGTCTTTTCCGGCAGTAACCGCTTCTAAACGAAAATCTTCTAACTTTGCTTTATATCCAGTAATCTTATCAATAGCTTTAAAACAGGCATCTACCGGGCCGTCACCAGAAGAAACTCCGGATATAAATTTAGCATCTTTAATTAATATAATTTGCGCCTGGGGATTAATCTTAGTGCCAGAATTAATTTCAAAACTCTCCAACTTCCAAATAGGTTTAACGACGCGAATCTCATCCTCAACAATCGCTCTTAGATCATCATCGAAAATATCTTTCTTTTTATCCGCAACCTCTTTAAAACGCACGAAGGCTTTATTTAATTGATCCTCGTTAAGATCAAACCCGAGCGTTTTTAATCTATCTCTAAAAGCATGCCGGCCGGAATGCTTTCCCAGAATCAACTGGCTATCAGCGATTCCCACGTCGTGCGGATCCATAATTTCATAGGTAATCCGTTTCTTTAAAATTGCATCTTGGTGAATTCCGGATTCATGGGCAAAAGCATTTTTGCCAACAATAGCTTTATTCGGAGGTACGAGGAAATTAGTTAATTTGCTTACCAAACGTGAAGTACGGTATATTTCTTTAGTATTAATATTGTTATAGAAACTGCCAAAGACATCTTTACGCGTTCTCATCGCCATCACCACTTCTTCCAGTGAGGCATTTCCTGCACGTTCACCGATACCGTTAATCGTACAATGCACCTGACGGGCCCCAGCTAAAACAGCCGACAAAGAATTAGCCGTAGCCAAACCCAGATCATTATGGCAATGAGTAGCAATAACTGCTTTATTAATATTCGGCACATTATTTAGAATATCCGTAATCAGGCAATAAATCTCCTGCGGATAACTATACCCCACGGTATCAGGAATATTAATCGTCCGGGCACCTTCTTTAATCGCCATTTCCACCATGCGGAATAGAAAATCCTTTTGCGTGCGAGTAGCATCTTCCGGAGAAAATTCAACATCCGCACAAAATTTCTTAGCCTGCCGGATAGAATCTCTGGCAATAACAGCTATTTCATCTTCAGCTTTCTTAAATTTATATTTTAAGTGAATCTTGGAAGTGGCTAAAAAAAGGTGGATTCGCGGATGTTTGGCTTTTTTTAGAGATTGGCCGGCGCTTTGAATATCCTTAGAAATACAACGCGCCAAAGCGCAAACTGAACCTTTTTTAATCAATTTTGCAATTGCACTTACTGCCGCAAAATCATCCGGTGAGGCAATCGGAAAACCTGCTTCAATAATATCCACTCCCAGCTTTTCCAGTTGAGTAGCTATTTCCAGCTTTTGAAAACTAGTTAATGCCGCACCCGGCGCCTGCTCCCCATCTCTCAATGTAGTATCAAATATAATTATTTTTTCCATTTTTCTAACTCTACCTCCACCCACCCTAAAATATTAAATTACAACTTTTAGGATTTTGCGGGTGACGAGGGAGATGCCTCGAGCCAAATTTGGCGAGAGGCGCTCCCTCGGCAGGCCCTGCAAAATCTAATATGTAATTTATTATTTTCCTCTTACTTCTTCATCCAAGGCATCATTTCCCTTAATTGCTTACCCACCTTCTCAATTAAGTGATCGTCGCCAGCTTTAATTAAACTATCAAAATTCTTGCGTCCGGTTTCATTTTCTTTAATCCATTCCCGAGCAAATTTTCCAGATTTAATTTCTTTAAGAATCTTTTGCATTTCTTTACGTGTTTTTTGAGTAATTAGCCTTGGGCCCCGCGTTAAATCACCATAGCAAGCAGTATTAGAAACTCCTCTGCGCATTCCGGAAATACCACGCTCCTGAATCAGATCTGTAATCAATTTTAACTCATGCAGAACCTCAAAATAGGCAATCTCCGGTTGATACCCGGCATCAATTAAAGTATCAAAACCCGCTTTAATCAATTCACTAACTCCGCCGCAAAGCACTGCCTGTTCGCCAAAAAGATCGGTTTCGGTCTCCTCATCAAAAGTAGTTTCAATTACCCCGGCGGTAGTCGCTTTAAGCCCTTTGGCATAAGCTAAAGCTAAATCTTTAGCCTGGCCGCTAGCATCCTGATAGATAGCAATCAATGACGGTACGCCCTTTCCTTCGACATACATTTGTCTCACTAAAGCGCCCGGCCCCTTTGGAGCAACCATAAATACATCCACATTCTTCGGAGGCTTGATCTGTTTAAAACGGATATTAAAACCATGCGAGAAACAAAGCGCCTTGCCTTTTTTTAAATTTCCTTTAATTGACTCTAAATAAACCTTAGCCTGCGCGTGATCCTGCGTAAGAATCTGGATGATATCCGCTGCTTTTGCCGCTTCCGCCGCAGTTACCGGAGTAAATCCATCTTTTACCGCTAAATCAAAATTAACCGTTCCCGGCATTTCAGAAACCACCACTCTAATTCCGGAATCCCGCAAACATAATGACTGGCCACGGCCTTGAATGCCATAACCAATAATAGCCACGGTCTTATCTTTTAATAAATTTAAATCCGCGTCTTTATCATAATAAATCTTTGCCATCTTTTGTTTCCCCTTTCTTTTTTTTAGTTACTAATTGCTAATTTACCTGTGCGTACCAGCTCTTTTACTCCAAATTTAGCTAAAGCCCCTAAAAGCGCTTTGATCTGCTCCTGGTCACCGATCGCTTCGATGATGGCGATATTCTCGCGAGCTTGAATAATTTTTCCCACAAACTTACCAAATAAATCATCAAGCGCTTTTTTATCTTTAGGTGAATAATCAACTTTGACTAAAACTAACTCCCGATCAAGATGTTCCTTCTTCGTAAAATCCGTAACCGAGATCACATCAATTAATTTATTCAGCTGCTTATTGATCTGCTCTAATATTTTTCCATCCTTGGCTTCCACCACAATGGTCATATAAGAAATTTCAGGATCCAAGGTTTCCGAAACCGCCAAAGAAGCAATATTATAACCTCGCGCGCTAAATAGCCCAGCTACCCGCGCTAAGACTCCAAATTTATTCTCCACTAATACGGATATCGTATGGCGCATTAAGCTAACCCCTCAATCATCTTATTAATCGCTTGACCCGACGGAACCATCGGATAAACATTTTCTTCCGGTTCGATACGAAAATCAATAAAAACCGTATTATCCGTGGCAATCGCTTGCGCCAAAGCCGGAGCAACTTCTTCTTTTTTAGTCACCCGAATTCCTACTGCGCCGTAACTTTGCGCCAATAAAACATAATCCGGGCTGGTAATCGGAGTGTAAGAATAACGTTTTTTATAAAATAGTTCCTGCCACTGCCTGACCATGCCTAAGAAACCGTTGTTAAATATTAACACTTTCACGTTAATTTTATTGGCCACACAAGTAGCCAGCTCTTGAATGTTCATCTGAATCGAACCATCTCCGGCAATATTAAAAACTTCCTTTTTCGGAAAACCCACCTTTGCTCCCATCGCCGCCGGAAAACCAAACCCCATGGTGCCTAACCCGCCGCTTGAGATAAATGTGCGCGGAGTCAAATACTGATACCATTGACAAGCCCACATCTGGCTCTGGCCTACTTCCGTACAAATAATGGCTTCTCCTTTAGTTAATTTCCAAAGCTCCTGGAGAATATATTGCGGCTTAATCATCGCGGAATCATCTTTATAAGTTAAAGGATGTTTATTTTTCCAAGCTTCTACCGTCTTAAGCCAAGTGGCGGTATCCGGAAGCTCTTTAATATCTAAAATAAGTTGCTCCAGAATACTTTTAGCATCCCCGACGATAGGAACATCCACCCGCACATTTTTACTGATCGAAGACGGATCAATATCGATATGGATAACTTTTGCTCCGGGAGCAAAATCATCCAGCCGTCCGGTTACCCGGTCATCAAAACGCGCGCCCACGGCAATAATTAAATCTGCTTCCATTACCGCGTGATTGGCATAAGCCGTGCCATGCATCCCCAACATTCCTAAAAATAATTTATGCGCCCCGGAAAAACTACCCAGCCCCATAAAAGTGGTGGTCACCGGAACCTGAATCTTTTCCGCCAGCGCTTTTAATTCCAGATGCGCCCCGGAAGTAATCACTCCGCCACCGGCGTAAATCACCGGTTTTTTAGCCGCAGAAATTAATTTCGCCGCTTTTTTAATCTGTCCGGGATGGCCGCAATAGGTCGGTTGATAACTGCGTATATTTATTTTTTCCGGCCAGATAAATTCCGTATCCGCCCGCTGCACATCCAAAGGAATATCAATCAACACCGGGCCCGGACGGCCGCTCTTCGCAATATAAAAAGCCTCCGCGATCGTGCGTGCCAGGTCTTTTACATCTTTAACTAAAAAATTATGTTTAGTGATCGGACGGGTAATCCCGGTAACATCCGCTTCCTGAAAAGCATCATTACC
>Ga0247841_10005283_pt1 | contig 21097 bp, 23 predicted proteins | sample LaCruzMarch2015__2_FD_192410 | JGI IMG/M metagenome (GOLD analysis project Ga0247841, IMG submission 192410) | Freshwater microbial communities from meromictic Lake La Cruz, Castile-La Mancha, Spain - LaCruzMarch2015_18m | ecosystem: Environmental > Aquatic > Freshwater > Lake | place: Spain... | reverse complement strand
AGAAATCGAGCAATGATCTCCGATTGTCAAACCACCGGAGCCGTCGAGGATCGTGAACGGCCCAATCCAGGTGTGCTTGCCGACTTTGACCTCGCCGAAGACGAGAGAACTGTCATAAATGCTCGTACCTTCGCCAAAGCCGAGATAGCGAGCCTTTTCCCAACGGTCGACGATATAGTCTCCAAAAGGAAGGACACGGTGGAACCGACTCTTTTTGTCGTCCCGGAGCTGTGCGAAACAACGTATTAATTCGTCAATTATTTTCATTATAGATATTCTTCTTCGCGACGACGGTAATTCCGGCCTCCTGAATATCGATTCTTTCAATTGTGAGCTCCGCCTCGTTTACCCAGGCAGTGACCTCTTCCGGAGTCTGACGCAGGCAATTGGCGGGACGGAACCAATCGAAATTGATGTGGTTCATTTCATCCAGGGTCCAGTCCGTGCGGTAGTAGAGCTTGCAAATATGCCAATAGAAAAAACGCTGCAGGTCAATCCTGCCTTTTTTGATGCCGAGAAAGTCGATATCTTCGGGAACATCGATTATGCAGGCCTTGTTGCCTAATTCAATTCCGAGCTTGGTGAGTGGTTCCAGGGCGCGCCATGCCTCCCCATCGCTCATCCCCTTGAGCTTATCCCGTATGTAATCATCAGTGAATTCACGAATAACCGCTTTTTTTGCATATACATAGAAAAGGAAACGTCCCCCGGGCTTCAGTTTAAGCGCCAGCGACTTCAATGCCCGCTCGGTGCTATCGGTATGGTGAAGGACTCCTTCCGAAAAGATGATGTCCACGCTCTCTTCGGAAATTGGCAGTTCCATGATGTTGCCTTGAAGAAAATCGGCTGGACAGCCCTGTTCGTGAAAGCGCTTGGCGGCGATCTCAACGGCGCTGGATATGTCCACCCCTAAATAGTCATGGTCTTTCAAGTAATCATCGAAGAACAGGAGCGCCGAGAAACCGGAACCGCACCCGGCGTCAAGGATAATTTTTCGCCCCCCCGCCAGCCATTGCGCCAGCAGTTGAGGATCGTTTCCACAATAACGCTCGAAGAGCCAGTTCCGGGCTGCATCCTTAACGGCTTTAGATTCATAGGTTTTCCTTTGCGCCCATTTGAAACCGAAAGCATCCCTGGTTTGCTGTTGGGAGGAGCTAGAAGTTGCTTCTGCTGCCCCTCGGGCTTTCTGAACGATATTGAGTCTTTCCAACGCCGACATAATGCCCTTTCAATTAGAGGTATTGTTGACACCACTGTTCGGCGTTGAGCAAGGACCAGATGAAGAGACGCCGGTTCAGCTTGCCGTCCAGGTGTTCGTTGACCCTTTCCTGCACTGCCTTGGGGTCGAAATAATCATAGATTCTGGATTTGTTGTTGAAGATAATCCTCCGTACATAATCGATGCTGTCCCCCTTGAACCAACTGGCGTCAGGAGCGGAAAACCCCTGTTTCATGCCAGCGGTTATCTCCGCGGGAATATACCTCTCCATTACCTTGCGCAGAACGATCTTCCCATCTCGATGCTGTTTAAAATAATGATCCTGTTTATGTCCAGGTTCGTTTTCATTGATCCGTGTGGCTTCGGCAAGATTTTTTAATTTTAGGTTCACGGGGAGGGAGATGGCGAAATCCACCAGATCGTTATCCAGGAAAGGGACACGCACTTCAAGTCCATGGGCCATGCTGATCTTGTCTTCCACAAGCAGCAGCCCATGGAGAAAGGTCTTTGCTTCAAAGGTCATGGAATGATTGACATAATCTTCCGGCTTTCCCAGCGGTTGATGATGATCGAGAAAAACGTCCCTAAAGATATCACGGGTCCAGACGTGTTTTACATCTGTCCATACGGGGGCAAATATCTCTTTGAGATGGCGGTTGTCGATGAGGCGCTGCCAGTATAGATAATACTTGTCGATATACTCTTCAAAATTGTCATTGGGATCTACAGCCCGGTAATACCGCCAGGGGTAACCTCCGAACAGTTCATCGCCGCCACTGCCGGACAGGACGACTTTAACGAATTTTGAGGCCAGTTGGGCCACATAGAAATTGGGGTAGCTCTGCCCGACGCGGGGTTCCTCCAGATGCCAGGCCAGCTTGGGTAGTATACGTTCCATGTCCCCGGATTTAAGGACCATTTCATAATGTTCGGTCTGAAAGAGGTAGGACATGGATTCCGCTTTTTCCCGTTCGTCGAAGGCGAGTTCCAAACCTGATGCCGAGTGAAGATCGAAGCCGCAGGTGAAGGTTTTCATATATGGAAGCTGGCGGGCGGCGATGGCGGTAATTGAACCGGAGTCCATACCGCCGCTGAGGTAGGCGCCCACGTCCACGTCACTAACGAGTTGGCGGTTGACTGCCTGCAAAAAAAGTCGGTCCAATTCCTCGATGTATTCGCTTTCCATGACCGGATGCTCCGGTTCGTGAAAATAGAAGGTCCAATAGGGCTTGATGGTCAAATTCCGTTCCTGGGAGGCTAAGGTCAATTTTGCCCAGCATCCGGCCGGGAAGAGCTTGATTCCTTTCATCAAGGTCTTGTCCGTAAAAAAATTCTGGAATGTAAAATATTCGAGGAGCCCTTCAAGATCTATCTCCCGTTTGACAGCAGTATGTGCGAGAATGGCTTTCTGCTCTGAGGCAAACACAAAATAGTGATCTGCGAAGGTATAATACAATGGCTTTATCCCATAGCGATCCCGTGCCAAAAAAAGTTCCTGTTTTGACTTGTCCCAGATCGCGAAGGCGAACATGCCGTTAAAACGGTCAAGGCATTTCTCTCCCCATTCCTGATAAGCGTAAAGAGCCACTTCCGTGTCAGTCCGGGAGCGGAAACGATAGCCAAGGGCTTCCAGCTCAATGCGCAGTTCCTGGAAGTTATAAATCTCACCGTTGTAAGTGATGACATATTGGTTTTTTTGCGTCGCCATCGGCTGATGTCCGGCGGGCGTCAAGTCGATGATTGCCAGCCGGCGGTGGCCCAGGCCGATGAAGCTGTCGATGCAGAAACCTTCACTGTCAGGACCGCGATGAGCGATAGCGTCCGTCATTTTCCGAAGCAGGACAGGGGAAACCGGCTCACCGTTAAGATTGAATATGCCGGCTATGCCGCACATGTAATCACCGTAAGTAGCGAGGATATGATAAGTAATATTTCGTTTCCAATAGTCATTTTTACTTGCCGGCTTTCAATAGTTGGTTGATCACCGTTACCTGATCAGCCGCGTCCATTTCGTGATAAAGGGGCAGGGTAAGGCAATGGTCGAAGGCGTAACGACTGCCGTTGAAGGGTCCATGGTGGATAATCTGCTGTTGTTGAGCAAAGGCCGGGTGCATGTGGAGGGCGTAGGTGCCGATTTGAGCCTCGATGCCCGCTGCTCGCATTTGTCTCATTATTGAGTCGCGATTTTCAAGAAACAAGCAGAAGGACTGGTAGGAGTGCTTGCCTTCATTAGTCGTTTGCGGGAATTGGATGTTTCCGACACCGCCAAGAAGATCCTTATATCTGCCTGCCAGTTCGATCCTCCTGTTCAGCAGTGCATCGATATGCTTCATCTGGATGAGGCCGATAGCAGCCAGAACGTTGCTGAGTTTATAGTTGGTCCCCATCTGTTCGAAAACAATCCCTTCGCGAGCGGCATCCCGGCCCATGCCAAAATGCTTGTACGATTCCATCCAGGCGGCCCAGTTGTCATTATTGGTCGTAATCATACCGCCCTCGCCCGTGGTGATGAATTTCCGGGGGTGGAGACTAAAAACGGAAATATCTGCCCAGTTGCCTGCTTTGACCCCCTTGAATTCGGCGCCAAGAGCACAGGCCGCATCTTCAATTATGTAGATGCCATATTTTTCTTTAATGACCTTCAGAATATCATAATCGAGAGGGTTGCCAAAGATAGAGACAGGGATGACGGCCTTTGTCCGGTGCGTAATTGCCCGCTCAAGGGCCTCATAATCCATTAGCATAGTTTCCCTGGAAACATCGACAATAACAATTTTTGCGCCCACTATGCCTACCACATCCGCCGTGGCCGGGTAGGTGTAATCAGGAACGATGACTTCGTCACCGGGACCTATTCCCAAGACCCGCAGCGCCAGTTCCAGACCGGTGGTGCAGGAGGTGACGGCAATGGCGTGTCGGCAATCGATATAATTTATAAATGCTTCTTCAAATTCTTTTGTGACCGGTCCTTCCGTCAAGTAGCCGCTGTCCAGGACCGTGCAGACTTTGTCCTTCATTTCCTGGGTGATGTAGGGTTTGATTAGAGGTATTATTTGCATTATTCGAGTTATATGTTATTGATCTTTTTACGCTGTTGCTCTACGGAGTTCATGTTGGCATTTCGCCATTCGATGAGGCGGCGAAGACCGTCTTCCAGATCAACGGACCAGGTAAAGCCGAGATCGCGAGCCGCAGCGGCGGGATCACCGACACGATTGGTCACAAATGTCATTCCCGCCGGTTCATACCGGATAGGCAGAGATGAGCCGCTGATTTTTAAGATTATTTCCGTTAATTCCCGAATGGAAGTCTTGATGCCGCGACCGACATTGTAAAAACCGAAGGGTACGTCGCTTTTGAGGGCGCACACGTTTGCCCGGCCCACATCACCGACATAGATGAAATCGTAGGCCTGACTGCCGTCGCCATAGACGACGGGGGGCATACCGTTATCGAGATTGTCGAGGATTTTCATCATTACAGCGATATACGTGCCCTTGTAGTCCTGCCGGGGCCCGTATACATTCATATAGCGGAGGCCGACGCCGTTTAGACCATACCGCCGGTGATATGATTTGAACATGTGTTCCCCGGCGATCTTCGTCGCCCCGTAAAAGGTCCAATTGTTGTAAGGATGGTCTTCCGTCATGATATCCGTGAGGGCGTCGCCATAGACCGAGGCCGATGAAGAATATACAAGTCTTTTAATATTATTGGCAATACAGGCCTCCAGGACATTGAACGTTCCTCTGATATTTACATCAAACGCCGCCCTTGGATATTCATGGCATTGAAGGAGCCATAAGGCAGCCAGGTGGATTACTCCATCGACATTTTTCATGGCCCCAGTGAGGATGTCTGTCTGTAAAATGTCGCCGCCCACTTCAAAAATGCGACACCGGGGATCTTTAAGTGCTTCTTTAACGTTTTCATGCGATCCACGGCAGAAATTATCAAATATAATAACTTCTTCAACGTCTTCTTTGAGAAGCTCTTCCACTACATGGGAACCGATGAGGCCGGCCCCGCCGATGACCAGGATTTTCGTGCCTTTGATTTCCATTTTGTTTACTACTCCATATGAATTATTGTTTTCGCCAGAATACCCCGGTCCAATCTATACGTTCAATGGTTTCTGTAATATTATGTTCCCCCCGGAATTCATCCACCGCCGCCTTGCACGGCTCAAAATCGCCGTAATCGTCAATGATGACAAAACCGCCGGGAACTACTCTCTGGTAGAGGTTTACCAGGGCATCGCGGGTGGATTGATAGAGGTCGCCATCGAGGCGCAGCAGGGCCAGTTGCTTTACAGGCAGGTTGGGAAGACTCTCAGAAAACCAGCCCTTTACAAATTGTACCTTGTCATCGAGGAGATTATATTTGCTAAAAAGATTCCTTACCTCTTCGATACTGATTGCCAAGATGGGGTGCACATCGGCACTGAAATCGTAGCCGGTGTCCTGGGGGGCAACTGGTTTCGGCAAGCCTGCGAAGGAGTCGGCAGCCCAAACAGTGCGGTCTGTAATATTATATGCGGCAAGATAGCCCCGCATAAATATTACGGCCCCTCCCCGCCATACCCCCGTTTCCATCAGATCTCCCGGAATACGATCCTGTCTGATTACATCGAGGCAGTGGTGAATATTATCCAGGCGTTTACACCCGATCATCGTGTGTGCGACTTCTGTTGCATCGCGAAGATTTATGGTTTTCTTTTTTCCGGTTTTCACATCGACATAGTCCCAGATAAACTGAATTTGGCCTTCGGCACGCCGCTTCTGCAAAACATTCATGATGTGATGGTTGTCTCTTTCTATATTGCGGATTGTTCCGATGTCGATCACTGCGTTAGAAACAACTGCATGCAGGATATAAATCAATCGCGCCTCATTTTCCAGATAAAGCATATTAGTCAAAGATCTTTTCAGAAGATCAAGGTATCTTTCTTCCGGGGTCATATCTACCATATCAACCATATCTTTTATAAACCTTTCGTAATCATTGAATTCATTGATTTACAATGCTCCCAGGAGTTGCGCTTTTTTTGCCATTTCTTCCGCCGCCGTTTTCTCCCCGATTTCTCTCAGGACGGAGGCAACCCGGGCAAAGGGAATCTCATACTCGGGAAATAGCTCCGCTGCCGATTCGAAGGCCTTGAGAGCGGCGATCGAATTTTTCTCACGGGCATGAGCCTCTCCCAAGAGTATCCAGGCCTTGATCGAGCGGGGATTAAGATCCAGTGCGCGCTTCAGGGTGATAATATTATCATTGGCTGAATTTGCCCCGAAAAGACATGGCAAATGACTTTTCGGTTCCAGGCGTGATGCCTCGGCAAAATATGCTTGTGCCCGTTCGCGGTTTCCATTGACCTGGGCAAGAACGAGACCGTCATGAAGAAGGGATTCAAAGCGTGTCGGCTTTAGCCTCAGGTATCGATGCGCACGGACAGCCCCCTTCAAGGTGGATAAGGTCTTAAAAGCGGATAATTTCTTTTTCCCACCCTCATTACGCCAACCTATCTCCGCGAGCAGATGTCGATAGAAGGCGATCCGGTCGCTCCCGTGATGCTTCTGGAGACGCTCCCCGAGCACATATGCGCGGGCAGCTTTAGCCACTCGCTCCATCAAATTCGGATCCCCTTTGAGCCGGTCGAGAATCTGAACCAATTCATGAGGAATGCGGAAGAAAAAACCTGTTTCTCCATCCCGAAGAGCGCCCCGGTAGGGTATCAAGTCATGGACAACGGAGACGACGCCGGATACGGCATATTCAAGGAATTTTACATCCGATCGGGAGCGGTTGAAGGCTGTGTCCCTCAGGGGCGCCAGGCCAATATCGATAGTTTCAAGGAAAGTGTAGTAATTCTCGATGGCCCCCGGCGTGAAGAGCTTTTTTCTTTCCGAAGGCAGATCATCAAACAGTTTCCATATTGGCTCGGAACACATAAGATGGAGATTAATATCGCTATTTTCCTTCATCCAACGGATCAGAGCCGGGGCAATTTCTGCCATATCCTCCAGGTGTCCGTGGGAACCTCCCCAACCGATGATCAAACCGGATTTTCTCCTAATTTTTCTTGCCGGTGGAATTATGGCGATTTGATTTGGGAAAACCTCGCTTGCGGGGTTCAGGTATCCGTAAATCCTTTTCAACTCCTCAACGGTGAATTGCATGGCATCGCTTAGGCGTGCCAATCTTTTGGAAAGAAGATAATTTTCAGGGTTACGGTAGAAAAAATAAACGGGGCTCCACGGCTGAACGGCGTTGATGTCATCGGCGATTTCGAATACCGTCAGGAGATTCCGGTTTTTTCTATCCCGAATCAGGGGAAGCAGGTCGGGATCGCAGACATTCTTAAGGATAAGAACATCGGCGGTGTGCATGATCTGCTCTTTTTTACAATGAACATTTGTCAAGTTGATTACATAAACACCTTCTTCACGGGCCATTGCCCCGCCCGGCGCCAGGGTGCGGTAATAATAATCTCCCCCTTCTTCGTTTTGAGGCGGCTCAACCTGGGCGATCAGTATGGGTTGCCGATTCACAAGCCATGCTCCGATGATAAGTGATCATTACGTTGGTTAGATTGCGACACCCTTAATTCATCTTCGCCGATAACGGCTATCTCAACATTGTTTATATTCATCTGTAGAACATAATCCCCCTGCATTTTGCCATAATTTACTTATTCCCCTGGCTACGGAATACCCACGCAGAAAATACTTCGACGCGTCGAAGTAACTTAAGGATATAATATGATAAATTAATCGACGACACAGCTTGCCATTTTGGCTTTCAAAAAGGGGCCGTTCAGGCCAGGTTACTTGATGGTTCACGATTCACTTTCTCATCAATTAGCTGTCAAATTTCGGTTAGCGCCACGGCAATGGAGTCGTGATCAGTTTCATTAAGTTCCTCCATGTCCAGCGCCTCGAACCTTGTTTTTGTCTTTCCCAGCAGTTCAAGAGCAGCTTCGACCGTTGTCTTTCTGTCCCTTCTTGCCTCTTTGCTCAATTGCTCTTTGGACAGCTTCCCTGCTTTGTACTTATTGTAAAGGGTTACCATCGCCCTTTCCTGCTTGCACCGGGCGATCTCGATCAGATTGCGTTTCGGTACCGTGGGATCGATACGGCATTCATCCCTGATGCTTAGGGGAAGACGGTTCAGAGACAGGGTTTCCGAGAGGAGGGACGGTGATTTTCCGATTACGCCGCTGAGCTGCTCCTGACTGTAGTTCCGTTCATCCATGAGATTCTGAAGAAGGTATTGATCTTGAACACGATTCCGGCAGTGCTGTATGGCTGATCGATTATCAGAAAAGAAAAATACTTGCAATACAATATGTTATCCGGATGACTGCTGTTTGTGAATAAAGGAAAGCAGGGCCTTACCCTCCGCGAAGGCAGGATTGATTTCCATAGCCCGTAAAATAGCCTCCTCGCCGTCGCTCCATTCCTTCCTTTCAAGATAAGCCCGGGCGATGTTGTAGTACAATCCCTCATCGTCCGGATTAAAGACAAGGGCCTTACGGAATTCGGCGATGGCTCTGTCAATATCCCCTGCTTTTCGAAAGGCGATGCCCCTGGTGTTGCAAATTTGCAAGATCAGGTAATGGAGTTCCGAATCCTCCCCAAGCAATGATTGGGCTTTTGCAAAGGCGCCGATATCAATCAATTCCTTGGCTTTTTGGACAAGTATTTCCTGATCGGATTGGTTCCTGCCATTTTTTAAGGCAGCCTCGTCAATATCATGACGCTTCGCTTCTTCAAACTTAGATGCAATTTCTTCTTCTTCAACGTGAAGAATTTGCTTCAAAAAATCCAGGGCGGTTTTGGCGTCGTTATCACGAAATGTAACGGGGCCGTACATCTCTTTGAAGGCCCTCGATGCCGCCAATTCCTGTTGAAAAGCATTGATATCATTAATTAATAGCTTTTGATCGGCAGGGAGCATCCTGGTGTGGAGGGATTTTTCCAAGACGTCATGAAAACAATGGAGGCAGGAATATATATTTTGCCGTTTCAGGTGCAGTTTGCCTTCATCCAGCTTTTTATAGATGATAGCGGCGTCTTCCCTTTTTATTTGTTCTGCCATGGCTTCCCCTTCCGCAAGTTATCATTCATAACATGTGCCAAAAATTCATAAAATAATATTCAAGTTTCTAAAATTTATTCCGATAACTATATCAAACAAGATTTTATTAAAGGGGGGCGGTGCATTTATGACGATCTTGGCTAATCAAATAGATGGCGTCATTAAGGCATACAACAAGCAATATAAAAACAGGTTCAGCTTTGATAATGGCGCACAATCTCCTCTGCAGGACAGATATGCCGATGTGGTGACGCTTTCCAGATACGAAGATGTAAGAGGCGATGTGGAAGCGCAGATGACCTACAATCTAGTCGATATCCTTAAAAAACAGAGTCGATAAGAATCAGCGGATAAGAATCAGGGAATATAGCCAATGGTACAGGCATTCGGAATCGACAATATCAGCCCGTATAAGAAGAAAATACTCGTGGTAGATGATTATGTGCCAACGCGGCAGATGATCGTGGACGCCCTGTCCGACAGCGGTTACCAGACGATCACAGAAGCGGGAAACGGTAGGGAGGCCCTCGATTTTTTCAGGAATGAACACTATGACCTGGTTATCAGCGATGTGATGATGCCCCAGATGGGGGGCATGGAATTGCTTCAAAATCTAAAAGAAATAAAACCCGATACCACCGTGATTATGATGACCGCCCAGCCGGAGATGGAACTCACCGTTTCCGCCCTGAAAAAAGGGGCCGTGGATTATCTAAAAAAACCGTTTAACATAGAAGATCTTGTCTACAAAGTTCATGTATACCTTCAGGAAAATAACATCGCTACCAACGAGGCATATCAAAGCGATCTTCTTTTAAAGCAAATAGAAGAAAAGACAAAAGAATTATCTATCCATAGCTATATATATGACTCGGTTGAAAACATTGAAGGCAGTCATGATGAAATCTTCGACAAATTGGCAACCACCGCCATGCAGGTTGCCGATGGCGAAGAATGCTTTCTGCTGATTTATGATGATGAAACAGGGGAATTTCATGCCCGGGTATCAAAGAGTCTGAACAACTCATTCAATTCCAAATTAACCATCATCTCTCTCAAATATCTTTATCTTCAGGTTGTAGAAAAAGGCGACGCGCTGATGATACACTCTCAGGATCACCCCTTCGTGGCCCCTTCACTGATCTGTTCGCCCCTGATGATCCGGGATAAGATTTTCGGGGTTTTGAGTATCAGAAAGAAACAGGGACGGGGACCGTTCTCTCAGAGAGATCTGAATTATCTTGTCAGCCTATGTAAAAGGGCGTCCTTGAATCTTGAAAACAAGATGCTCTATGAGAGCCTCTACGTCAATGTCCTCGATACATTTAAGGCCCTGATCGCCTCCATACAGGTTCGAGATCAGTACACGGAAGATCATTCACTACGGGTTACGAGACAGTCCGTCCACCTTGCCGGTGAGATAGGGTGTTCAAGTCGCCAGATAGAATCCCTGAAGATATGCGCGTCGCTTCATGACCTTGGGAAAGTTGCCATACCTGACAATGTGCTCCTTAAAACAGAACGTCTTACCAATGAAGAATATGAGATCATCAAGCAGCATCCGGATATCGGCGAAAGGATTCTCAAGCCGGTCGCCATTTTTGAGCGGGAGCGTGACATTATCCGCCATCACCATGAACGCTGGGATGGTAAGGGCTATCCCTCAGGTTTGTCTGGAGAAGAAATACCGCTCCTCGCCAGGATTCTTGCGGTGACCGATACCTTTGACGCGATTACCAACAATCGTCCTTATCGGCAAGCCCAGAGCGTAGAAATAGCGGTGGGGGAAATCAAGAAAAACCGAGGTACACAGTTCGATCCCCGCGTGGTAGACTGCTTTCTGAGAATTCTTTAAAAAATCAAAAGTATAAAATACACTTCGCTCCTCACTTCTCTAAACATTTACCATGGCACAACAATTGTATATCAAAGACTGACATTTCTCCTCAGGAGGATTCATTGCAGATCACAGGGAAAGCCGGGCAAGTTGTCAGACAAAAAGAAATCAATGATTTTCGACGGGATTATTTTGAGCCGGAAAAAATTAAGCATCAATCTATTTTTAATCAGATGATCAGTGACATGGGGCTGAACAGGGATATGGGTTTCCTGGGAATCAATAACACGCCGCCAACCCGGGAACAAATAAAAAAGCTGGTTGAAATAATGCAGTTGAAGCTTTACGAGTACGTTGCCCGGCTCGACTCCGCATCGGAAGGAAACGACCGTTTCGCCATGCCCACGTTCATCACGAGCGGTAATCATTCCGCGAAAATTCAGGAAAATGTCACAACGTCAAAAAATGAACAGGTAAAGATGAATACCGGACCGGAGAAAACAAGACCCGGCCTTGACGAAATAATTAAGCGGGCGTCATCAAAGTATGGAGTGGACCAAAACCTGATTCACAGCGTAGTCAAGACGGAAAGCAATTACAATTCCGCGGCCACATCTCCCAAGGGGGCCATGGGGCTCATGCAGTTGATGCCGGGAACGGCAAAAGATCTCAATGTCACCAGACCTTACGATCCGGAAGAGAACATCATGGGGGGGACGCGTTACCTGAAAGGGTTGCTGGATCGTTATCATGGCGATGTCTCCCTGAGCCTGGCCGCTTATAACTGGGGGATGGGAAACGTTGAAAAAAGGCTCGAAAAAATGCCTATGGAGACGAAAAATTACGTCACTCGGGTCATGCAGCACTATCAGGCCGCCAAGGCCTGATCATGTGATGTCCATAGTCATTATCCTCTTTTAAACCAGTGACGGCGATTATGATCTTTGAGGGCCGTCTCCAAGATGTCCAGTTGCTTTGGCAGCAGAATGCCCCGCTCGATGAAGTAGTTGCCAATGCGGGGTTGGAGGATTTTCTGGCGACCCAGCAGTACCAGAACTTGATAAAAGCTCAGTAGCCCCATGCGCAGTGCGAACTCGCCAAAGAGCTCCCCCCGTTTACGCTGCCGTAAGATGTTTTGAATTTGAAAATGGCTTAGCCAGCCTAATCGGCCGGCAATATCGCCGAGGCGCGGTCGCTGAAGTTTCTGCCAGACTACGGCGTCCCACATCTGCCGCATGGAAATCACTCCGGAATAATATAAATACTGGCCGAGGAATATCTTTCGGGAGGGTATTTCCCCCGTATAGAAATGCTGGCGTTGCGGGGACTGAGTTTTGGTTGCCGGGCGGCTGGAACGACAGAAAGATCCGGGCGGCATGGTCAGAATGTAACGATCCGGTTCCTGAATGTATGAAAAGACCTGTTCGTAGGCACGATGGACTTCTTTAAAGCGCTCTTCCAAAATCGCTTCATTCACGCCGACATGATAAGCCCGATCCGGGTGTGTTTCCATGACCAGCTTGCGATACGCCGTCTTCACCCCTGAAGGTTGAAGGTAGCCGAGAAATTGCGGCGTAATTTCCGCCTCCGGGCCAAAAAGAATTCGGCAAGACTGGAGGAGCTGCCTTTGCGGAATGATTATCCTGGTATGTCGGGCGTTTGCGTTCGTGGACATTCCCCTTTACTTAGAGCTTGTCGGTAAAGACTATTGATCCTAATAGATCAGCCTGAGATTTGCAATGTGAAAATCAAAACGGCGATCCTCATCATTTTCGATATTAGCTGATCTAAATGAAGGCCTTTGCAATCGCATCCGCCTCCCGTAGTTGCCCCAAGAGGGATTGATCAAGGAGCAACTGTTGGAGTATTTTCCGGTCGACCAGATCATGGTAGGATGGGTGCAGGTGTTCAATGACAGGCGCAGTCCCAAGGCCTTCCTCTTCGTTCTGACCGGCAATCAGACCGGCGGCCTGATCAGCGAGAAACAGAACGAGCAGGTATTGCACAGCTTCTTGACTCAGCCCCAGCCCCTCACGATCGAGATAGGCCGGGACATGATGAAGGCTTACGGTCTCAACCATCAATCCCGATAACCCCCAGTGCTGCAAAGCCAGTCTTCCGACGAGGGCGTGATTAATCCCGTAGATTTCTTCCTCCGCTTCCATCGTCCACTGGGACGAATATATCCCGGCTAAATCGTTGCCTGGGAGCGGCGGTAGTTTCATCATCAGAAATTTGCCGATGTCATGAAGAATGCCTAACGTAAAAAGGGTTCCCTGGTTCAGACCTCTGAAGAGATAGCCCAGATAGGAGGCGCAGATGGCCGTATAATTTGCATGTTGCCAGAGTGCCTTCATGGTCGGGTCGCGATGGAAAGTCTTTTCATTCAAGATATTCAGGATGCCTTCACTATAGATTATGCCCTTCAGGTTGGCCAGTCCAATGATCATGATGGCGTGGCTGATGGAATTCAATTTTTGTTCCATGCCGTAATAGGGCGAGTTTGCCACCCGGAGAATCTTGGCCGTTAACATGGGGTCGCTGGTTATTATCCGGGAAAGTTCGCCCATTGCCGCCTGGGGATCACCTATCATCCGCTGCAGTTTGTGAAGGGTGTCAAAATTCTTGAGGGCGCCAATACGTGATAAAGTATTTTGCCTTACCTCACCGCCGACATCATCAGGTTTGAGCAATGCCGTCTTCTTTACAGTTGATAGGGCCTCAACGGAGAAAACCAGGGCCATGCCTTTGGTGAGGCAGGTTTGAAGAGTTTGGGCTTTGTCTCCCGGAAAGTTGAACGGGGGAGCAGATGGATGATCAATCACCGGGGCCTCATCGTCCTGAACAGATTTAGCTTTGATCGATGATCGGACACCGCCGCTTCTTATCGGTTTTTTGCTTCCCCAACGTTGCTCGCGCAAAAGAACGTAAAGAGTCCCGCAAAACAAAACAACCGCCAGCATAATGATGACCGCAAAAGCGACCATTAGGCCCTCCAAATGGCAAGATCATGGTGTGGGAGTATATTGAAAATACTGGCTGAGGTCAAAGAGAAAATACCCCTGAACAGGTATGTACGGGGGTTCAGCAGGGAGGATGAATTAACGCGATATGGATAAAAAACCTTATAGACCGGCCTGTTGATAACGGTTGGTTCTATTTTTATCTTTCGTTTTCACCGGCGCCTGCAGCACATCGACTCCATCAACCAGCCAAGGCATCCAACCCATCCAGGTAGGACAGAGGCAACAAGCGCCTGTCTTCTGCCCCAAGATGTCTATCTGAGGAATAAATTCAATTCTTTCGTTGTTAATGATTTTCATGGCCTTTACCTCTCTTTACTCTTTCTTTCGGCATTTCTGAGAGAATCTTTAAAGATTTATTTTTTAAAAAAAGGAAAGGGGGCAGGGGTATTTAAGGGTAAGGCCACAGTTTAACCGGGCGTCGTCATTCCGGTAACGAGACGCTATCTATAATCATTTACCCAGAGATAGCTGCTCCATGATATAGGGGTTATAATTTTTCCGGATATAGGACCGCATTGCACCATGGCCGCTTTTACCGTCATCAAATTTGACAGGCGCCGCCAATAGGCAAACCTTTTGGACATCCATGGGCAGGCCTGCACTCAATCTTTCCTCGGCCCGGCGGGCAAGATAAGGCAGGATCAGGGCGCCACCCATGCAATATCCGACGGCGCTGATGGGGCTTCCATGATGTTGACGGGTGATAAGGTCAAGGCAGTGGTCATGAACGGTCTTGACGTAGAAGTCCAGACCGAGCTGCCCGTCTTCCTTGGCCGGTTGGCCATAATCGACCATGTAAATGTGATAACCTTCCCTAAGAAGTCCTTCAATGACGGATTTGCCGCCGGCAAGATCAAAAAGCTCCGGTTTGTTGATGAGGGGCGTGGAAAGATAGAGGACATGGTCCAGGGGTTTGACGCCTGTGGGCAATGGGTAGTAACGGAGAGTTACGGAACGAAGCTGCGAGTCCTTGACGATCTCATAAGGACAATAGCCCAGTTTGCCCCGGGTTTCCCTTTTTGCATAATGTTTAGGATCGAAGGCCTCCGCCCGGCATAAATTTTCAAATCGTTGTCGATTTTCGGATAGATAAGCCTCCAGGGACAACGCATCAGACCCGTCGGGATTTTTTTTCATGAAAGGAAGCTTCGTGTTTTGCAAGGGTGTTTCCGTAATCACCACAAGCAGGCATGCCAAGAGCTCTTTCATCGCCCGTAGTCTTGTAAGGCCTTTTGAGTTATGAGCTTTTTCCAATTCGATAAACTCTCTCATGAAAAAAGAAAGAATCTGTTTCCCACGGGGCGTCGTGGCCAGTAAACGGGCCTTTTCACGATCGTAATGATCATCTGTCATGACCCGCTCACAGAGATTCTGAAGCAAGTGAGCGTAATAATCGTATATATCACTGTCCTTATCCCGGAAGATGTCCGGTTGTTGGCGCAGGCGAACCATTAATCGCACATTTTTCTTTATCGGTTCCGTTACGAAGGTCCGCAAAAGGTTTCGCTGCCATAGGGCCGCGACTGACAATGGGCTGAAAATCGGGCTGTAACGGCAAAGATAATCGAGAAGCTCCTGATAACGAAAAGCATTTTCTAAATACCAGCCGGACATCTTGCTCTGCCATTCGTTCTCAACAGACAACCCTTCTTTATCATCGGCGTGGGGGTTCCCCATAAGACTCAATAATTCATTTGGATGAAGACCTTGTTCCATCATTGCCATGGACCGCCTAAGTTTTAATTTATGATATAAGCAAATATAGCGCCAATTAAAAGACGTGCTGTCTTACTATCAGGAACGTCCACCTCGCGACGTTATTGATTCTTCAGGACAGGGGAAGGGGGTGAACATCTAAATAACTTCGAAGACCGGCTTTTTTTATAAATGGCCGAGTTCAAGTCTTGATAAGATTTCCCGGAGAAGGTTGCCGCTCGTCCCTTCGGGGGCCGGGATACCCCGAAGGGACTACGAGACAGCAATCCTTCAGGAGCGGTCGCCAGTGAATCCCGGCATTGCAGGGAGGAAGGTCCGCAATAATTCATAGCGCGCCGCAGTCTGTTCCTTCATGGCTTCCTGACAGGTATTGATGATTTCCTTATTTGATTCCATAAAGGTCTCAAATACCTTTCGTGCATCTCCGGAACGGCTTGCCTCACCAATTTTCCCTAACTGGTCCATCCAGACCCGATACAGATTCATACCTTGCTGCTGCTGAATCTTCGTCAATTCCATGAACGGCTCCATGGCTGTGTTTGACGTTGTAAAAGCGGGAACTTTATTCCACATTCCCGTCATCATTTCTATCCATTTTGTCCCCTGGTTTTCCGTTTTTTCTCCTGCCATTGCTTTATCTCCTTTCGTTTCAATAACTTCGTCTATTTGTGCCATGACTTGTGATCCATCATTCGCATTGCCGACAGCTTATAGATTCATCGTCTATGTTGCAATACGGAAATATTACTTGATTTCTACGGGGTAAAAACTGCGGTATCTTAAAGCGCTTGTAAAAAGACTTATTAACGGTTGGAATTTACTTTTTCCGTATTGTGTATTCTACCGCGGCTTCGACCCGGCGGTTCTTTTGGCGGCCGGCCGCCGTTTTGTTGCTGGCCACGGGTTTTGACATGCCATAACCTTTCGAAATCAGATGCGTCTTCTTGACGCCGAAATTCTCGATGAGATATATTCTTACCGCTTCGGCACGTCTGGCAGAAAGATTCATGTTGTATTCTTTGCCGCCGATGTTGTCTGTATGACCCTCGATTATCATCTTCAGTTCCGGCTCGGCCGCCATGACATCGCCAATTTTCTTCAATTCTTGATGATACCTAACTTTCACGACAGACTTATTAGTGTCGAATTCGATATCAATCCGCACCCGGCTCTTCCCGGTCATTTCTTTCGATACGGAAGCTTCCGCCTCTATCTTCCTCTCCGCCATATTTTGCTCACTACCTTCAGCGCAGGCCTTGTTACTCTGTTCCGATTCAATGCCCGCAGTGTCCACAGCCGTAACCTGATAACAATAGCGACCCGCCTCTCTCAATTCCTTATCGGAAACGGACGTCGTGGCAGTGGAGGTCATCAGGTAGAGACCATCCCGATATACTTTATATCCCAAGGCGCCGTTCACAGGATTCCAATTAAGATTGATCTGAGTTGATGATACCGCCGTTGCCGTCAGGCCAAAGCTGGTTGACAAAGTTTTTTTGTTTTGGACAGCAGGAGGTTGATTGATGATCTTTTCACCAAGGGGCATTTGGGCAGTTACCACCGAACAAAGAACAATAATCAGGAAAAGAGCGATCATGATAGGGAGGAAAGCCTTTGTCATATGAAAAAATCCTTTCATCACTTTGTGTCGAATTGTTTGCTCTTCATCCTTTATAAACATTAGAATCTCTTGAGTCAATGGAAATGCTGATGGCGGCAAATCAGGGATTGATATTCAACCCTCGGTCAAGTAATCGGGATTCGGTTATAACGAATTATGAGTTAACGATCATCTTAATTCACTTAATTGGGTAAGATTTCATTTGAGTCAATTCAGGAAGATTTTCTTTCTTGACAATATCCTTATCCTCGTTTATATGTCCTCACCGTTTTTAACGGATTGTCAATGGCAGTCATGGTAATTTGTAACCTTAATGATTTGAGATGGAGAGGCGTCGAGGCGAGTCTTCAAACCCCTTCACTGACACCATTGAATAAAAAAAGGCGCCTGTAGCTCAGTTGGATAGAGTCGCAGACTTCGAATCTGTTGGTCGTACGTTCGAGTCGTACCAGGCGCGCCAGATAAGTGATATTTGATTTTTGTTAAATATTGAAGGGCCTTTAGCTCAGTTGGTAGAGCAGTTGACTCTTAATCAATTGGTCGAGAGTTCGAGTCTCTCAAGGCCCACCAACAAAAACAAGGACTTAGGCAGGCAAAGCTTAAGTCCTTTTTCTTTGTCCGGTAATTTTTTACAACTCCTTTACAACTTTTGTCCCTGAAATGATGTGTTTCACAAGTTTTCATTTTGCCCCTGAAATCTCATGACGGCTTGCGAACCTCTGACCGCTCATCTTTTCCCATGCCGTGCCTGGCTTTCACATTTATTTCGTGAATGCCTTTATCCATCGTTTACCATCCCACCTCTCTACGGGAGACACAAAACTTTTTACGGGTATTGACTTATAAGATACCCGCCATTCATCAGGATTTGCGCCCCAGTCTTTAGCAGCACATTCTAAGCCCTGAGCAATCTTTTTGGGAATCTTCTTACAATGTGTCTTCCAATCCGTAATTTTTACAGTACGCGGATTGATTTCAATTCTTATCGGAAAAAAACCGGCACTAAAAAGGGCGTCTCTTGATAAGGGTGCTGATTCTACTCCCGTTTTTATATCTTGGATTGTTTTTCTTACGGTTTCTTCCCAATTCGCATTTGTTGACAGCCACACGCAACGAATTTCACCTTTAAGATAAATTCTATCACGCTTTATTTCACCATCGGAAAATATTCCCTCTAATGCCGCATCTGTTGTGTAGTGCCATATTCTCATTTCTTCGCCCTTTCCGATGGGGACTCGAGACACCCGCCCCGGACCCAGGTTGTGCCTTCCTATACGGGTTCGCCGCGCACGATCTTCTCCAGGAGGCTGACGGTGAACTTCAACCCCCGGATCAAAGCGATGATAATCAGCCTTGCTTCACTTATTTGCGGTTTATCAGCCATGGGGGTCTCCCTTCGCCAAGATCGCCTTGATCAGCCCAATCAGGTGACGATAGATGTTTGGCCTCAGCTCCTTCAGTTTTCGGATTAACTCTGCAAGATCGTCCATTTATTCAATCCTCCTCCGTCTTTGCTGCTATCTGTTTGCGAAGGTCCTCTTTAGCCTCTACGTTCAGCCGGTCCAGGACGATCAGAACGTTTTTAAAGTGGCACATTAAAGCGTCTGCTTTATCAAAATGATAATCCTCAGACCAATGATTCCTGAATCCTGTAAGCTCCGAAAGCTCATCATAAAGGTGCTGCATCGGTGTAACGACGCAATGTGACAAGGAAGAGAGGTAGTCGCTAAGGCTGGCCTTCCCCTCTTCACTATCAAGAAGATACTCCCGAAATCTATCACTCATGATTGCACCTCCGCCATGGCAGCCCGCCTTGCCTTCTCCGCCCGTTCGTTTTGAATCTTCCATTGTACCTCATAAACTCTATCAGCGGCCTCGGTGATCTGATGAATTTCCTGTATAAGTTCCGAGCATCTTGATGCGCATGGGGAAATGTCGTAGGGGGCATAGCATTGAAAATGCCCCTCTTCTTGGATAGCAAGGGCCATGGCGATGAATCCCTTTACATGTGAAAGAATCTCATACCCCCGGTCGGCGATCTCCTGCATATGATCGAAATACATCATGTCACTGTCCAGAGGTTCAACCGTTAAAGGCTCCTTGCCATGAATGGCCGAAAAATTTAGCTGCTTGGCAAAATCTTCTTTTGACACAAAGGACACCACTTCCCCGTTAATCCTGTAATTACAGCTTTGCGCTTCCTTCATATTTCAATCCTCCCTAAATCTGCTCGGTCCACTCCTGCCCGTTCCCGCGCCGGCCATTTTTCGCATATTTTATCAGCAACTTCCAAGGTTCGGTTGCGCGCATCGATGATAACGTAACCAAGGTTTTCGCTTCTCATGTGCCAGGCGTCGGCTGCATCGATCAAGAAAAGCATGTCCAGAATTCCGGCTATGACTCCCAACTCTTCATAAATAGCGTTCTTTTCCGCTGGTAGTTGCACCCTTGCCTGGTCGTTATCCTCCGCTGCTGGTCTTTCTAACGTGCCCATTCTTCATTCCTCCCATTCAAATATAAAAACCCCATGAAGATTTTTCCCGGCCATAGGAGCCGCCCGCAACGTCGCCATTACGGGAATCTTCAAGGGGTTCTTGATTTGTCGTTATTCGGTTTTTCATTGTCCTATGTTTGGAAGAAAGTCTTATATCCCGCATATCCCTTATATAAGGGATTGTCAAGATATTTTTTATTGATTAGCGATCAAACATATTGTATATATCCACCATGCCAACAGACAAGCCAAAAATATTAATGACACTTGAAGATGACCTCTTGACCCGCATCGATGATTACCGTTTCTCGAATCGCATCAATTCACGCTCTGAGGCTATCCGCCGTCTTATTGAAGAAGGATTAAAAGCTTCTGACCCTACCAAGTCAAAAGTCGAGAAGAGCTGACCGGGAATAACTATCTTTTCCATGGCTTTCCTTTCTTTTGCCGTGACTGTTGACAAGCCGTCCTAAAAGGTGCATAAAAGGCGCAAGAGGAAACCGCCCATGACAGGAAAAGAAATAACACCCGGCGAACTGGTTTTGAGGTGCTACGGTCATAGACAGCATGACGGTTCATGGTATGGCGTTTGTCTTGACCTTAACCTTGCCGTGCAGGCTGATTCCGTTGAATCCTTGCGCCGTAAGCTCCGTGATGTTATAGCCGACTACATTGAGACCGTCCTTGATACTAAAGACACTGGCTCCGTTCCGGCTCTTCTTACCCGCCGCGCCCCCCTCTCTGACTGGCTGACTTATTATCTCATCGGCCTTACCCTTTTCGTCCGTCGCCTTCCTGATAGCCTCACCTTCAAGGAAACCCTGCCCTTTCACTTGGCCTGCAACTGTTAATGGGGAAGCATTACCCGCCTCTTGATCGCTCTCAGGTAGAAAGCATCTTGAAGAAAGCCGGATTCTACGAAAAACGCCATAAGGCTTCCAGTCATTCCCAATGGGAAGGTTATGTTGACGGCGTTCGCAGGGTCGTGACTGTTGATCATCTAGGCGGCAGCCTGAAAGAGAAATACGGTCATGGCCTCATAAGCAAGATGATTCAGCAATCCGGCATGATAAAGGACGCTTTTTAT
>Ga0247841_10005282_pt1 | contig 21099 bp, 15 predicted proteins | sample LaCruzMarch2015__2_FD_192410 | JGI IMG/M metagenome (GOLD analysis project Ga0247841, IMG submission 192410) | Freshwater microbial communities from meromictic Lake La Cruz, Castile-La Mancha, Spain - LaCruzMarch2015_18m | ecosystem: Environmental > Aquatic > Freshwater > Lake | place: Spain... | reverse complement strand
CTGTACGAACTGTTCAAACTTGACCGCTGGATGGCGCCGCTTCTAGGTACTACACGCCCATAGCCCCAAAACCCTCATCAACACTGGGCTTGCAGCCTGTCGAGACAGAATAACTTGTAAACTTCTGTTAGGGGGATTTTGTCGCCGCTTGCTTCTTCATTCCGCCGATCAACGCCGCACCAGGGAGCGGCCGCCGCGCGGCGCTTGCGGCTGGTTGCTGAACTGCAAACTGCAAACTGCTGCACCTGCCTTTTTTCGTTGCGAAAAAATATTAATTCCCGCGCCGCGCGAGAATTTCGCTACTTGCTGCGATGCAGCGCGCGGTCGACCGCCTGGGCGGCCGCCTGCTCATCAAAATCTCCACCGAGAAAACAAGCCAGCCGCGCCGCCGTGCCCGCCGGATCTTCCAGCGCTGCAAGATAGGACACGGTAAGCACGGCGGCGGCGCCTTTGTAGTGCAGATGCGCCAGCCACGTTTGGGTCGTGACGCACTGCCGCTCGTAGATCGCGAAGAGCGTGTCGTCGGACACCGGGCTGCCCTCCTTGCCCAGCCGTGCCAGCACCGCCCGTTGCGACGCAACAACCTCGCGCACCGGCCGCTGCATCTGGATAATGCGATAGATCGGGCCCGCCGGCAAGTGAATCACCAACGGGCTGACAATCTTGACGGCTTTTCCGACCGCACCCGCCACCCACGTCGCATCCCTGACAATCTTCTTGGCGGGCGCAAACTCCAGATAGCCCCTGGGATTGCTTTCGTCGGCGAGCCGCTGGTCGTCGGCCAGCACCGGGAAGCCGCCGGCGTTGAGCATCTGCATCATCATTGAAGTGCCCGAGCGCGGCAGGCCGGTCACTACCACGACGCACTGGTGCGCCGGCGGAATGACGTGCGCGTGCGGCGGCAGCGGCGGCGGCTGGCCAAACGCATCCCGATATTCGGCGGGGTGCTGGCCCTCGGGGCGGATGCCCGCCTGCCACTGCTGGATGCGCGTGCGACTCTCCGCCGCCAGCCGGCGGTGTTCAGCGGCCGCCTGCGGGTCACGCGTAACGCGCTCGAGAAACGTAGCCAGCAGCCGGTGGCCGGCCGGGAATACCGGGTTCAGCGCCACCGCCGAGCGCAGAAAGCCCTCCGCGACGGCGGGCTGGCCGCCACGCCACAGCGCCATGCCGGCGATCAAATGGGCCTGCGGGAAATGGTAGCGGCAGCCGATCGCGGCGCGGGCCTCCGCCGCCGCCCGGCGAAAATCCTTGAGCGTGAACGCGGCGCGCGCCAAACCGAGTCGCGCCGCCGGATTGACCGGGTCGAGTTCAAGCGCCAAGGCATACTCTTGCATCGCGGTCGCAGGCCGCTTGAGCGCCATCTGGATCTCGCCGCGCTTGAGATGCAGCGCGGGCTGCTGGCTGGCCTGCACGCCGGTCGCCCCGTCGAGCGCGCTGAGCGCCTCGCCAAACCGTCCTTCGGCAGCCAGGAGCGCACCCTCCAGGTAGGCAAACGCATGCGGGTTCGTGGCGGCCCGCCGTTGCAACTGGCGCAGTTTCTGCTGCTGCTCCTCATTCAGCTTGTCCGGGTCGAGCGTGTCGTCCGCATTGGCGGGTGTTTCCGGCAAGCCCTGCTCCTTGCGCAGTGCGGCGGTGAGTTGGGCCATGTCCGCCTGCGCCTTTGCGGCGGCCGCCTGCTTGCGCGGCCGCAGCAGATTCATCGTCGCGCGCGCCTCGAGGATGTGGCCCAAGCCGATCTGGGTCTGCAGCAAATGCACGCCAAACCGGCTTTCGTCGGGCCAGCGTTCCCACAGGTCGGCAAAAACCGCCGCCGCCTCGGCGCCGCGCCCGCCGTCGAGCAGGGCCCGGGCCAGATTGTAGCGTTCCTCGCGCACGGTCTGGTCAATCGCCGTCTGCCGGTCCGCGCCGGGTGCGTCAATGTAGCCCAGCTCGGCCAGTTGCCGGATCATGGCGGCGGCCGCCTCAGAATCAACGGCGGCGGCCGCGCCGTTCAGCATGGCGGCGTCGCCGGGCACATCGTCCCATGAAGCAATGTAGTTGAGCGCCGGCGCTTCCTTGTAGATCGCCGTCAACGCGCGCCCGTCCATGTCACGGCCCAGCGGCAGGTCGAACAGCGAAAGCACGGTCGGCGTCACATCCAGAATGCTGGCGGAATAAAGCAGTGCATCCTCACGCAGGCCCGGGCCGGCCGCCACGAAGATGCCAAACGGCCGGTGCTCCGCCGCCGGGCCCGCCGGCTCATTGGGCAGCATCCGCGGCCGCAACTGGTCGGGATGAAATCCATGATCGCTGACCAGGATGACGGTCGTCTCCGCACCCGCCAGCGCCAGGAGCGTGCCGAGCATCGTGTCGTGCAGCACGTATGCCCCGCCCAAGACGCCGGAATACAGGTCAAAATCCGCCGCCGACACCCAGTCCAGCCGCGGCGGGTGATAGCGCATGAAGGCATGCGAGAAATGGTCGAGCGCATCGTAATACACCGCCGCAAAGTCCCAGTCGGGCTGCCCGGCCAGAATATGGGTCGCGGCCGCATGCACGCTGGCGCATTCCGCCACCAGCTTTGCCAGCGTGCCCAGCCGCTTGTCTTTTTCCTGGTCAATCTCCGGCGCGCGCGGCACGAACGGCCGCAGCATGTCGCCGTCCAGTTCATGCGGGTGAATCCGCAGCGCGGCCAGCGCCTGTGCCATTTCCGGCGGATGCACCGTGCCGGCGGCCAGCGGCCACGGCTTGTCCAGTGCGGCCGTGGCAACATGAAAATGATTGCTGACCATTGCGCCACGCAGCGGCTCGACCGGGTGGCTCGGCCACCAGCCCACCACATGGCAGGTCTTGCCTTCCTGATGCAAAATATTCCAGATTGCCTTGGTCTTGCGCGACAGCGACGACACCGGTCGGACCACCCCGGACTCCGGCACTACTTCGGAAAAGCCCAGCACCCCGTGCTTGTACGGCCGCTTGCCGGTGGCAATGGAACTCCACAGCATGGGCGACAGCGCCGGCTGCAGCGTGGCCAGGTTGCCCATCGTGCCCCGCTCGATCAGCCGCGCCAGATTCGGCAGCCAGCCGGCATCTACCAGCGGCTGGATCACCTTCCAATCGGCCGCATCCCAACCGATCAGCAAGACCCGGCGCCGCGCCATGCCACCGGTCAAGCGCGGGTGCGGCGCGCGCGCCACGCCGCCACGCCGGCGGCGCCCAGCGCCAGCAAGGCCAGACTGCCCGGCTCGGGAATGACACCCACCGTAATGGGCGCACCTGCAACACTTTCGTAGTAGGCCTTAGTGATCGTGAGGCCTTGGCCAACCGGGGTGCCGCTGATCCTCAGCTCACCCCAGCCGTAATTCGTGACAGCACTTTTTGTAAACCTGAAGCCGAATTTACCGGTGACATTCTTGGTCCACCCTGACAATAATGCTGCAACATCCCCGCTACTAGTCACCGTGCAATCAATAAACGATGCTCCTGCCGCTGACACGATATCGCCATTTTCCAGATTACTAATGCCCGATGAGCCTCCGACAACATTACTTCCAGTAAAGGAAGCTGACGAATTTCCATTGTTTCTTAATCCAGGACCTGTCGAGCCGAGACCATCCACATCCCAAGTAGTGTTAGTAATTTCGCCTGGACTACCAGCCGGTGGCGAGATCGGCGTGTTTTGTGCCGCAATAATTTGCGCAGTCGCATCGGATGCCAGGGCGGTGGCCCCGGCCAGCAAAGAAAGTTTCAGCACCAACGTTGAATCTGTTTTTCGAACGCGAGCGGGCTGGGCAGTCTTCATAACAGGTATTTCCTGTGCATTTGGTTGAGGTAGTCTATCACAAACGCCGGGAAACAGCAACTAGCGAGGCGGTTTTGCCTGAAATTCCGCTATAAGAACGGGAGCCGCATTCCCTTGCGGCGATCCTGCCACAGGAGCCGCCAGCGTAGAGGTAGGGCGGTCAGGCCCTTGACCGCCGCGGTCGTCGTTGCGCCATGGTAGCACCGGCTTGGGCGCGCAAGCAGCAACGGCGGTCAGGGCCTGACCGCCCTACCTCACCCTCCGGCCACGCACGCGCAGGATCCCCAACAGATTTGGGTGATATAGGTGGTTACCAAACGCGGCGACCCGCCGCGTCTACGGCACACGCAATCGCGACGTAGTCGAATAGCGGACGGAAGGCGGTGAACGCTGCAATGCTGCACCATAATTTATTTCGCCGCGAAAGAAATTAACGTATTTGTTTCTTGCGTTTGCCTGCCGGATGTGTTAGACTATTCGCGTTGTTCACCGCCGTAACCGGCATACCAAAGGAATGCTTATGTACTTTCTCGCACCGCACGAAGCCCGGCAATGGCGCGCCAATGCCCGTGACATTCTTACGCACACGCTCGCGCCGCCCGCGTATGTTGCAGAGGTGCGGCCGGCCCTGCGCGCCGCGTTTCATTTTCATGTCGGGACTTTCTGCGCGGCGCATGAACAACTTGACAACGCCCTCGCCTGGCTGCGCGCCGGCGCACTGCGGGAAGATGACCTGTTGTTGTCAAACGGCTTTCTGGCCTCGTTCCTCGAACGCCATCACCGCCTGGTCATGCCGGCCGTCGTGTTCGCCGATCCGCAACCGTATTTGCATTTCATCAGCACGCCGCCCATCCAGGCGACGCGCGCGAATTTCATTGCCTCGGCCGTGACCAGCCTGCCGGCCTTGGATCATCCGCTGCGGATCATGGACATCGGCACGGGTGACGGTTCGTTGCTGGTCGAATTGCTGACGGCCGCCAAGGCCAAAGGCACGTTGTGCGACATCGGTGAAATCCTGCTGATTGATGCGTCGCCCGCCATGATCGCCCACGCGACCAAGACCTTGGCCGGCGCATTCCCCGCCACGTCCATTCGCACGATCACGGCACGCTTCGAACAGGCCGCGGCGCAGCTTGACGCCCGTTACGACGTGGCGCTCAGCTCACTCGCCTATCATCATATGCCGTATGAAAAGAAAGCGCGCCATTTGCGCGAGCTGAAGCCCTGGATTGATCATTTTATCATCATGGAATTCGACGCCAATCACGACACGCCCGAACTGTACGCGCCGGAACTGGCGCTGTCGCTCTATCAGTCGTACGGGCGCGCCATGGATTTTGTGTTCTCGCACGACGCGCCGGTCGAGGTCGCCCTGGCCAGCGTGGACAGTTTCTTGATGGGAGAAACGGTCTCGTTCCTGACGCAGCCGCGCGGCGTGCGCACCGACTATCACATGCTGCGGCGGCAGTGGCATGCCCTGTTCCACGAGGTGCTCGGCCCCGAGTTCACCTGCTGGAACGAGGCCACCTGCTATTCCGACCAGTATTTCGACATGTTCACGCTGCACTACGGGCGCGACGTGCAGCGCCGGTGAGGGAGGAATGGAGGAATGGAGGAATGGGGCAAAAACCGCGCCAGGCACCCAGATGTGGTGCGTCGGTGATCAGTACGTCGGTGCATCGGTGGCAGGTGCTGCCCGTACGCCACGCGCTCCGCGCGTGGCATGCTGCTCCAGAGTGGGAGCGGCCGCCGTGCCGCGATGCTGATGCATACACTGCAATCGCCGGGTGGAACCGGCTCCCACATTCCTGCGCAGCATTCGCCGCACGGAGGCGGCTCCCACCTTTTGGCAGCGGCTGCATCTGCAATGGGAGGGGCTTCCATGCCCCGATGCTGCCACAGATGCAGCATTGAATTGCCACGAAGTCACGAAGTCACGAAGAAGCGAAAGCGCAGCACCCATTTTTTTTGCAAAAATCATCGCGCCACGCCCCGATGCTGCATCTGCCGTCCCCCTTTGGAAAAGGGGGTTGGGGGATTTTGTCGCCGCTGCTTCACTCCGTTGATCAACGCCGCACCATGGAGCGGCCTCCGTGCCGCGCTTCTGCATCTGCACCATTCCTCCAATCATCCAACCATCCATTCATCCACATTCCCATCGCACCACCGCGCGGCGCGGGAATTTCCTCATGCTGCCTGGGTCTTCTTCAGCAGCTGCAGCACGTTCTTGCCGTCGCGGCGGGCGTAGGTCACCTCGTCCATCAGTTCCTGCACAAAGAAGATGCCCAAGCCGCCGATCTGGCGCTGCTCGATCGGCGCGTCCAAGTCGGGCGCCGGCGCGTCGAGCGGGTTGAACGCCAGGCCGTCATCCTCGATCGTGACGCGCACCGCCGTGTCGTCCACGGCCAGGCGCACCAGGATCGAATGCGGCGCATGGTCGTCATAGGCATACAGCATGACATTGCTGACGGCCTCTTCGAGCGCCAGATTCAAGTCATGACAGCAGCGCGCATCAAGATTGTGCGCCGCGCAGAAAGCCGTGACGTCATCCGTCAGACGCGGCAAGGCCGCCGTGTCGTTGGGCAAGATCACTTCGCACACACGCTCCGGTGCCGGCATCGTCGTACTCCGCAATAGGCTATGCGGCCCGCCACATGCGCGCGCCGCAGGTGGCGTCAGGCCGTGGTCGTGCCGCGCAGTTTCTCGATCGTTTTTTGCTGCATGACGGACAGATAGCGATCCGCCTCTTCAACGCTGGCGAAGACGGTTTCCTTGGGCAACGCCTTGACGATGTCAAAAACGGCCTTGATCTGCGGCTGCAGATTGGTCATGGTGAAGACGCCCTTGTTGCCCGCAATGTTCTTCCACAATTTGAACACGACGCGCAGCCCGGCGCTGCTGATGTAATCAACCCCGGCCATGTCGAGCACCACCATGGTCGTGCCGCCATTCAGCAGGGGTGTGATCTTCTTTTCGAATTCTTCGTGGGTGACGGTGTCCAGCCGGCCTTTCGGCGCGACAAGGTGCCCGCCTTCCGGCCGCACCTTGATATCCACACTGAGTGCCATAATCCTGCTCCTGTGCTGCGGTTAATGCAATGGTACTATGATACTAAATTCGCGCGCGGATAGCCAGCGCGGTGGCGCGCCCGGTTCCGGCGACATACTTTGCTATTGCTCACCACCGATCACCGCCGGCGGCGGGATCGGTGGAAGCAGAGATTGGGAAAAGGACACCAGCACGCCTTTTCACTCAATCTCATTCACCCACGGCGCAAGGCCGTGGGGGTCTTTTCAGAAGCTCACCACCGATCACCGCCGGCGGCGGGATCGGTGGAAGCAGAGATTGGGAAAAGGACGCCGGCGCGCCTTTTCACTCAATCTCATTCACCCACGGCGCAAGGCCGTGGGGGTCTCTGCGCACCCACTTAACTCAATCACATTCAATCGCGATCCCGTCAGCGGTGCATCGGTCTCTGTCACTGAAAACTGAAAACCGAACACTGAAAACATCGCCTATTCGGCCGCGGCTCACAGCATCAGGCCGGGCCGGCTTCGGGCATGTAGCACATGGCCATGGCGGTGATGTCATCGGATTGGGGCGCATTTTCGGCAAACTGCCGGACGGCACTGACGACCGACTCCACCATCGCCTTGGCCGATGCCCCGCGGCACTGCTGCAGCACATTGTGCAGGCGTTCCTCGCAGAAAAATCCCTGATCGGCGGCTTCCGCCTCGGTTACGCCATCGGTATAGAAAAAGATCGCGTCATGCGGCTGGAGCGTGATCGTTTGTTCTTCATAGGTGGCGTCCTCGATCACGCCCAAGACCGGCCCGGCTTGGGTCTGCAGCGTCTCAATGGCGCCGGCGGCGCGCACCAGGCAGGGCGGATTGTGCCCGCCGTTGGCGAAGCGGACCACGCCGCTGGCAATATCGAGCACGGCATAAAACAGGGTGACAAACATGGCCGAGTCATTGTTGTCACACAGCATCGTGTTGACTTCCTTAAGGCACTGCCCCGGCGGCAGGTTGTTCAAGGCGCGCGCGCGCAGCAAGGTGCGGCTCATCATCATGAACAGGGCGGCGGGGATGCCTTTGTCGGCGACATCGGCGATGACCATGCCAAGATGTTCGCGGTCGACCAGGAAGTAGTCATAAAAATCGCCGCCGACCATGCGGGCCGGGATCATTTCGGCAAAGAGGTCGAATTCGTGCCGGTCGGGAAAGGCGGGGAAGATCTGCGGCAGGATCGCCTGCTGCATGGTGCGCGCCATTTCAAGCTCGCGCTGGATGGATTCGAGGCGGGCGTGCTCATGCACGGACTGGCGCAACTGGGTGACTTGCTTGATGGTTTTCTCGACGGTGAGTTCGAGGTCGGAAAAGTCAATCGGCTTGGTGAGAAAGTCAAAGGCGCCGCGGTTCATGGCCGTGCGGATATTGTCCAGGTCGCCATAGGCGGAGACGACGACGGCGCGCAGGACGCGATCCAGCTCGCCGATTTTCACCAACAAGGTCAAGCCGTCCATTTCGGGCATGTTGATGTCGGTCAGGACGACCTCGATGTCGTGGTGCTGCTTGAGATGTTCGAGGGCCTCGACGCCATTGTGGGCGAAGAAAAAGGTGTAAGCGCCGCTCTGGACTTGTTTGCGGAATTTCTGGCGGATCAGGAGTTCCAGATCGGCTTCGTCGTCAACCACAAGAATCTTCATGCAGGTGCTCCGGGTGGGGTTTGTGCCCGCGGCAGGCGGATCGTAAATTCGGCATATTCACCCTCGACCGAATCGAGCAGGATCTCGCCATGATGCTCATGCACCACAATATCGAAGGTGATGGAAAGGCCCAGGCCGGTGCCTTTGCCGGCCGGCTTGGTGGTAAAGAACGGCGCAAAGATTTTCTCGCGCAGGGCGGGCGAGATGCCCATGCCGTTGTCGCGCACGCCGATGTCAATATAGTCGGCGGTCGCCACGGTGCGCACGGCGACGGTCGGCATAAAGCCCGCGCCGCGCTTGCTGCGCGCGCTGAAGGCCGCGTAGCAGGCATTGTTGACCAGGTTCAGGATGGCGCGGCTCAAATCTTGCGGCACCGCCGGCAGGGTGCCGACGGCCGGGTCGTAGTTTGACTCGAGTTTGACATTGAAAGTGGCATCCAGCGCGCGCAGCCCGTGATACCCAAGATTCAGATACTCGGCCACCAGGGCGTTGATATCCACCGGCATGCGCTCGCCGGTCTTGCCGCGCGAGAGCAGCAGCATGCCGCGCACAATGCTGTCGGCGCGCTTGCCATGCTCGTTGATCTTGCGGATGTTCATTTCGATGTCATCGAGCAGCGCGTTCATTTCGGACTGCGCCGCCGCGTCAATCGTGGCCGCATTGGCCACCAGCAGTGCGCGCAGCTCGCCGAATAGTTCGGTGCTCAGCTCGGCGAAATTATTGACAAAATTGAGCGGGTTCTTGATCTCGTGCGCGACGCCGGCGGTGAGCCCGCCCAACGATGCCATTTTCTCCTGCATGACGATCTGCTGCTGCATTTCCTTCAATTTCTTGAGGGCGTCCTCAACTTCCTGGTTGCGCTGGCTTAACTCCTGCGTGCGCTGCGCGACCAGGGCGTCCAAATGCTCGTTGTGCTCGCGCAATTCCCCCAAGAGCTGCTTGTGCTCGAGGAACACTTTTGAGACCGTCGCGAACCACGGCGTCCACGCGGCCGGCACCGACGGCGCGGGCGTTTCCGGCGCGTGACTGGCCTGCTCAATGTGCGCGACCAGCAGTTCGGCCGGGCGGATGAACTCGCGGCGCGTCAGACGGTTGGTGATCATCAGCATGGCGGTCAGGCCGCCCAGCAAGGCGCCCAAGATCAGCAACGCCCGGAGGAAGATCGGCCAGAAAATGGTCCAAGAATCGGCATGCATGAGCAACTGCCACGGCGCATGCGTGAGTGCGGCGCGGGCATACAAGACGCTGTAATCATAATGCAGCACGCCCGCCTCGGCACGCACCATGGCATTGGTCAGCGGCAGGATTTTTTGCGGCAGCACATCGGCCATGCGTTTGATCTTGGTGTCGGTCGAGCGGATCAAGCGTGGATGCGCCAGGGCCTGGTCGCGATCACTGACGATGCACAAGGTAATATTCGCGTAGGGAAAATCGCTGAGAATACGGTTAAGCGCATCGAGCGTGGCATCGGCACAGACCGTGCTGACAAACGTGTTGCCGTCGTAGACCGGCGCACCGCAGGTCACCATCAAGCCCAAGCCGCACTCGTCGACATAAATGCCGGTCCAGAAGCGGGTGCGGCCCGGGTTGTTGGTGGGCATGCCGAGCGTGATAAATTCCTGCGTGCAGGTGATGCGCGAATAACAATAGTTGGTGCTGTGCGTCCACGGGGCGATATTGATGAAATATTCGGTGCCGACGAAGTACGACCAGGCCGCATTCGGGACGTTGGCGCGCGTGATGACAAACAGCGGATTGAGCGCGAGGGCGGTGGCGACCTCGCGGTAGAACTGGGGCGCGCGGCCGTGGATCGTGCCCAAGCCGGTCAGGTTGGCGATGTTGGAGGTCACGTACGGCGGCCGCACATTGTCGAGATGAAAGACGCCGCGCGCCGGCGCGTCGCACAGCTGGGCGGCCAGGCCGGTCAGGTTGGTGGCCTCGGGATGCTCCATCCAATAGCGCTCGGCGAACAGGCGCATGGCATTGACGTGATCGGTCGTGCTCTTGAGGAAATAATCGACTTGTGCGGCGGTCTGGCGGAAGCGTTCGGTGATCAAGCGTTCCGCGCTGCGATATTCGGCGCTGATATAGATGATGAAGAGCGCCACGGAGATCAGCACGACGACCACATAGGTGACGCGCAAAATCCGGCGATAGCGGCCGAAAAAGTCTATCGTGCCACTCTTAGACATAGAACGCGCGCAGCAGGTCAGCCGCACTCGGGTCAAGCTGCTCGATCCGGCGCAATTCCTCGAAGCGTGCGAGCAAGTCCGCGGCGCGCAAGGCGCGCTTCGCCGCGCCACTGATGTCGGCAATGATCTGGCCGCGATGCAGCATGATCAGCCGGTCACCGAGCTCGACCGCCTGGTGCATTGAGTGCGTGACCATCACGGTGGTGAGCCGTTGCGCGGCGACAATCGTGTGGGTCAGGCGCACGACCAAGGCAGCCGACTTGGGATCAAGCGCGGCGGTGTGCTCATCCAGCAGGAGCAGGTGCGGCCGCACCCAAGTGGCCATCAGCAGGGTCAGCGCCTGGCGCTGCCCGCCGGACAGGCCGGCAATGTCATTGCCCAGCCGGTCTTCCAGCCCCATGCCCAAGCCGCCAATGCGCGCGGCGATCTCCGCGCGTGTGTGCGCCGACAAGGCCCAGCCCAAGCCGTGCGTCCGCCCGCGCCGGGCCGCCAGCGCCACGTTTTCGGCAATGCTCATGCCCGGCGCCGTGCCGCTCAACGGATTTTGAAAAACCCGGCCGATAATGCGCGCCCGGCGATGCTCGGGCCAGCGCGTCACGTCGCGACCCGCCAACAGGATGCGCCCGCGATCCAGCATGACCGTGCCGGCCACGGCGTTCAGCAAAGTAGACTTGCCCGAACCATTCGTGCCGATCACCACCACGAAACTGCCCTCTTCGATGGCCAGCGAAACGCCGCGCAACGCCAGCACCTCGTCGGGCGTGCCGGCATGAAACGTCTTGTGCGTCTGGTGCAGGCTGAGCGCGGTCATGTCTGCTCCCGTGGGCGCCGCAGGCGCATGGCGCCGAGTTTGCGCAGCAGCGACGGCAGCACCAGCGCGCCCAGCACAAACAGTGCGGTCATCAGTTTCAGATCGTTGGGATTCAGGCCCCAACGCAGGGCGATGGCGACCAGCAATCGAAACAGCACCGAGCCCATCACGGCGCCGACAATGGTAATGCCGAGTTGGCGGGTGTTCACAATGGCCTCGCCAATGATGACACTGGCCAGGCCCCAGACGACCATGCCAATGCCCATCTGCACATCGGCAAAGCCCTGGTATTGCGCCAGCAGCGCGCCGGACAACGCGACCAACCCGTTCGACAACGCCAGGCCAAGGACGATCATCGCGCCCGTGTTGACGCCCAAGGCCCGCATCATCTGGGCGTTGCTGCCGGTCGCCCGCATGGTTGTGCCCAGATTTGTGCGCAGAAAAATGTATAACAATAGCGCCACCCCGCCACTCACCACGCCCGCCACTCCCAGCATGGTGACATCGCGCACCGGCACGGACCAGCCGAACCACACCAGCGCCTCCGCGCCGCCGGTCAGCCGCAGCGCCTGGTGCTCCACCATGCTGCCAATGGTATTGACACTCAGCAGCGGCACATTGCTGCGGCCCATCACGTGCAAATTCACGGAGTACAGCGCGGTCATGACCAAAATGCCCGACAGCAATCCGTGAATGCCAAAGACCGTGTGGAGCACGCCGGTAAGCGTACCGGCCAGGCAGCCGGCCAGCCCGCCCAGCAAAGTTGCCCACAGCGGATGCACGCCCTGCACCAGCAGGATCGCGGCGACGGCCGCGCCCAGCGTGATCGAGCCGTCGACGGTGATGTCCGCAAAATTGAAAATGCGAAAACTGATGTACACGCCCAGCGCCAGCAGCGAGAGCAGCAGGCCAATGGTCACGGCACCGATCAATAAACTCATGGCGCCGAACCGGCCGGGGTGATCGCGCCCAACGGACTGGCCCACAGCGCGCCGCGCACCACCATGCTCTCGTCCGTGCCGGCGATGGCGCGCGGGTCATGCAGCAGATGCAGCATGCCGCGCAGGCTTTGCTCCTGAAACAGCGTATGCACCGTGGCATGCAATGCCAGCGGGCCTTGCGGCAAGGCGCGGTAGTCAAACACGGCGGCATGCATATGCCCCAGCACCGCGGTCGGCGACGCCAGCGGCCGCAGGAATGGTTGCAAACATGCCGGCGCGTCCCGCGCGACAATGCCGACAACCAAGGCCAGCGCGCGCTCATGCGCATGTTCCGGCGTGAACGCCAGCCAGTCGCGAATGTCGGGAAAAGAAAATTGCGCGCCGCCAGCCACGGTCGGTGCGCGGCGCAATGCGGCGCCGATCAAGCCGGCCGATTCGGCGATCATCACAAAGGCGATCTGCTCGGCGTTGCAGAGCGTGAGCAACGCCTGCGCAATCTGTGAGACCGGTGTGCCACGCTGCCCGGCGGCCGTCTCAAAGCGCGCATGCAGGTTCAGCGCGCCATCGCACTGCAGCGCATACAACACATGCGCATCCGGCTGGATCGTTGCGCTGGCCAGCAAATAATCGGGGGTGCCATCAGCATCGGTGGGCAGATACGCAACGGCGCCGCTGACTGCCAGCAGCTCGCCGCAGCGTGGGCGGCAATCCGCGGCATCGCGCCCGCAGGCGCCAATGCCGAGCACCAGCCGGTCGCGCGTAATGGCCATGCGCGCCAGCACCGCCGGCGTGGCTGATCCCGTCAGCACCTGCGCATCACCGATCACCCGGCAGGCCAGCGCCGGCGCCGCCGCCGGCGGATATGCACTGATGCTGCAATCGCCAAAGGTGTGGCGCGTCAGCGTGACAGACGGCGCGTGGCCCGCCGCCGGCGCCGCAGTGCGCGCCGCCGGCTCAAACAACGACCCCAGCCCGCCCATGCGCAAGACCGCCAACACCGTGTCGCTTACCGCGCAAATGCGCAGGCCGCCGCCCAGTTGCTTGAGCGTCTTGTAGTATTTCACCAGCACCCGCACGCCAGCCGAACTGATATATTCGACCGCCTGCATGCCCAGGCGCACATCGTAGAGGCCATGCCGCACAATGTCATCAAGCTCGGCTTCAACCGTGCTGACACTGGACGCGTCAAGGCGCCCGCGGGCGTCGAGCGTCACGTACGTGTCTTCGGTCGTGCGTTGCAGTTCAATCATATGGGTTGCCAAGAAAAATCATAATCAACGCGCCTATTATAGCGTGCTGGCCGCGGAAAGTAAAGCGCTCATGGGCGTGCATGGTTCATAGTGCATAGTTCATCGTTCATCGTTCATCGTTCATCGTTCATCGTTCATCGTTCTGCTTTCCCCGTCCCCCGTCCGTCATTTCAGCTTTCTGCTGTCAGTTCCCCCTTAAACCGGCATTTTCATGTGCAAATCACCATTTTAAGGCCTGAAAATGACCTGTTTTGAAACATATTTCATTGCGGCCGTGTTAGTTGCTGAGGTCCGACCCCAATCCCCTTCGTTCAAGGCCGGCCGCGCTTAACTTTAAACTTCGCGCCAGGCACTTGGCGCGTCCGTGCTGGAGGGACGCGCGCCGTCGCGTCCGTCTTGGAGGGACGCGCGCCGTCGCGTCCGTCTTGGAGGGACGCGCGCCGTCGCGTCCGTCTTGGAGGGACGCGCGCCGTCGCGTCCGTCTTGGAGGGACGCGCACCGTCGCGTCCGTCTTGGAGGGACGCGCGCCGTCGCGTCCGTCTTCATCGGCCACGACGGAGCGTGGCCCTCCATGTGCGTCCGTTCTGCTGGAGGGACGCGCGCCGTCGCGTCCGTGCTGCTGCCATTCCGCCAACGACTGGATTTGCCGCCGCAGCCGTCCCCCTTTCGGCAAAATCCCTCCCCCGCCAAGCCGGGTTACTTTCGGCGTTATTTTCATCATGTAAGATCATGTCAATCCTGTCAAGAAAGTTCTGCCCGTATTTTTGGGTCTTGGCGTCGCCGATGCCGTTGATCTGCGCCACGTTCTTGATCGGCAGCAGGTACCGCAGCAGGTCATGCATCTTGTCAAGACATTATCGGACGCAGCCATATTTTCGACAGGATTTACATGATCCTACATGATACAATTCTTTGACCGAAGTTATAAATTCTCGCGCCGCGCGAGAATTTTGTCAAATCATGTTGATCCTGTCAAAAAACTGTATTTCATAAAGTTATCGAACCTACCTTCAGCCGATCTGGAGATCGGCGTTCCCGGCGCGGCGCGGCGTCCCGCCGCGCCGCCAGAACAGAACCAGACCGCAGGGCGCACGGCAGGTGCGGCTCCGCTCGCACCTGCCAGCACCCTGCTCACGCTGACCTCAACGACGCACAGCCCGGAAGCCGAAGTAGAAGGACGTGATGCCCGGCGAGGCGTCGTAGCGGACCGCCACGCGGCAGCGGTCCGTGAAGTAGTACCAAATGCCGCCGCGCACCACGCGGTACGAGTATGAGCTACTTGTCGGTCCGCTTGTGTCAGTTTGCGTCGCGCTCCCGTTGCTGTACCAACTGCCGTCATACCAGTCCCAACACCATTCCCAGACATTGCCCGCCATATCGTACAAACCATAGCCGTTCGCCGCGAAATAGCCAACTGGGCTGGTATACGGCATTGGCGCATAGTCGAAGTCGGGATGAAAGCCACGCGTCGCACTAGTGTCATAGCCGTAGGTCGAACTGTAGTAATTGGCGTTGGTGTGGGTGATATTTAAGTCGTTCCATGGAAAGCGTCGGCCATTCAGCCCACCGCGCGCGGCTTTCTCCCATTCCGCTTCGGTCGGCAGCCGATAGCCGTTCGCCGACCAGTTCACCCACGTCGCCGAAATGTTAACGTTTCCGTTGGTGTACAGATTCGCCGGCGTGAACGTGCTGCTCGTGTAATAGCACGGCGTCCGTCCTTCCATCTGCGAACGCGCATTGCACCATTTGACGCAATCATACCAACTGACGGTCTGCACGGGATGGCTCGGCGCTTTGCCCGCACCCGCGCTAAATGAGTAGCCATTTGTCATCGCCCAGTTTCTTACCTCAAACCACTGCTGCGACGTCACCTCGTGTTTGTCCATGAAAAAGGCGCTGACATAGACACTGTGCGTCGGTCGTTCATCTGAAGATCCCTCGCTGAACGTATCGCCCATGGTGAACGCGCCGGCGGGGATCAGCGCCATGCTATCATCGGCCGTCACGCGCACGCGGGCCGTGACTCCGATCAGTCCCGGCAGATCGCCGGCGGCAAACCAGACGACCTGCTTATTCGCGCCCGTGGTCACGCCCGCACCAATCGCGCCGCTGAAATTTGTGCAGGTGCTGAAAAACGCCGCTCCGGCATTGGTGGAAACATCTATCGTGACCGTATGCGCTCCCCCGCTCGGATTCAGCAAGTCATACGTGATGTCAACAATCGGTGCAGCTATGCGCTGGTGGGCCGTGATATTCGTGACCGTGACGGGCCCGGCGATGACAGTCACCACGCCGAACACCATCAGCACGGCGATGGCGGCGGCATGTGACAAGTATTGTGCTGTTGTGTTGGTTGTTTTCATTGATGAACTCCTTGATGTACTTGATTGATGAAATTCGTGGCATGGGCATCGTGCTCATGCTTCAGCATCACGGGCGGGACGCCCGTGCCACCACGCAGCACCACGGGCGGGACGCCCGTGCCACCACGCAGCATCACGGGCGGGACGCCCGTGCCACCCGGCAGCATCACGGGCGGGACGCCCGTGCCACATTCACTGGCGGCGCCGCAGCAGCCACAGCGGCACAATGGCGGCTGCCAACAGCGCCGGTTCCGGCACGGTCGTGTCCAGTGCAAAGTCCGGCGATTCGGCTTGGCCCCAATCGGCCAAGCACGGCACGGCGCACAGCGCCAGCAATGCCAGCAGTGCAATCAGTTTGGTACGCATAGTTCTTCTCCCTTGTTGTTGTTATTGTTGTTGTGTTGTTACAGCCAGCCGTGGATTGACCGGCGTATGGTTTTACAGTTGCGGCGCACGTGTGACCGGGGCAGCGCAGGCACAGCCATCAATGCCTGTGCGCACCGCGCACTGCATTGCGGCGCACAGAAGAAAAAGGGAAAGCGAGTGGAAAAGCCGCCGCAGAGCGCGGCACGCGGGCAATCAGACAGAATGGAGGAATGGAGCAATGGAGGAATGAGCGCACTGGCGCACTGGCGCACTGGCGCACTGGCGCACTGGCGCACTGGCGCACTGGCGCACTGCAAGTCATAGAATCCATCAGGTTCATCGCAATGACGCTACTATAGCACAGTGAGGAGAAAATGTCAAGGCAACGCAGTTGCATCCTTTTTGTAACCGCGGGCGGTGACCGCGGCACATGGACACCGGCCGCCATCAGCGCGGGCGGCTACAATATTATCGCCATTAATGATTGTCTTCTGCGCGGTTGGCTTTCTGGTGCCAGGCAGGGTGCCTGGCGCGGTTTTTGCGTGCGTAATTCTTTCGCGGCGAAAGAATTAGCCCAGCTCAAAACTGGTGATGCCGAAAATTTCTTCCATCGGCAGTTCCGGTGGGCCGCCCCGATACATGCGCGCCGTGGCAAAGACTTCCTGCATGCCATACCGGCGCGCCAGCGCAACGGCGGCGGGATTCGTGTCCGGCGTGTCGAAGTAGACCGTCGCGCCCTGCGTGTGCGCGCCCAGCGCGCCTGCCAGCGCATCGGCAATCGTCGCGTTGTCGGCAAACAGCGGCCCGAGCTTGAAACCCGCCCGGCACGGGCGCACCACGCCATAGCCGCGCAACACACCCGCCTGCACCCAGGCATAGCCGTGATGCCCCGGCGCGTGCAGCCATTGCTGCAAAAATCGTGCGCGCGGCGCGGGAAAGTGGCGGCGGTCATACGCCCGCAGGGCGTCCCACGCCACCTGCTGCACCGGCACAATGTTCGCGTTGCCGGCCGCGTGCGGCAAGACGCCGGCGTGCCGGATGTTCTTGCACCGCAGACAAAAACCGTGCGCCGCATAATTCTTTGTTTTCAGCAAGACACCGTCAACCCCAATGATGCGCTGCCCCAAATACGCCAGTGCCCGCTGGGCCAAGCGGATGCCGACCAGCCGGCCGCGGCAGTCCGGCGCCACAATGTACAAACCGATGAAGCCAAAGGCGGCATCGTAGGCAACGGCCGAAATAAAGCCCACGACCCGGCCTGCCTCGCGCGCCACAAAAAAGCCCTGCGAATCCGCCGCGTGAAAGCAGGCGGCGTCCTGCAATCCTGGATTCCAGCCTTCGCGCGCCGCCCAGTCCAACGCCAGCGCGACGTCAGCCGCCGTCATCGGGTCAATGCGCAGCATACGGCTCCCCTGCCACGCCAAACACGTTGGCCGCGCGGGCGCGCAGCGACGCCGGCACCACCATGTTGCAGGCCGCGGCGTTGCTGGGATGCACGCTCAGCACGGTTGCCGCGACGTACTCGATCGGCATCTGCGCGGGCAGCGCCCCCTGCATGACGCGCTGCGTCTGCCGCGCCAGTTGCCGGCCCGCCTCGGCATAATCGCGGGCCACCGACACGGCTGCACCGCCGTCGCGCGCCTGGCTGGTCGCAAAGGCGAACAACGGCAGGCGTTCGCGCCGCGCCGCCAGCGTGATACTCGTAAACGACGTGTCCAGCAGGTTGCCGACCACCTGGCAGATTGCATCAATGCCGCGGCCACTCAAGGCCAGGGCGGCGTCCGCCACCTCGGCGCTGGTGGACACCGCGACCGCATCCAGACTGATGCCCACCTTCTGCAGTGCCACCGCCAGCATGTCCTTATTGTAGATGCAGTTGTCCTCGTTGCTCGAAAACAGCGTGCCGACCCGCGTGGCGTGCGGCAGACATTCGCGCACCACCGCCGCCATGCCGTCGAAATCGCTCATGGTCGAAATCCCCGTCACCGTCGGCAGATGATTGCTCACGTCCGTGCCGATGCCCGCCAGAAACGGATTGGCCACAACCGTGAACAGCACCGGCACCCGGCCGGCCTTTTTCATGGTTGCCTGCAAGGTTGGTGTTGAGGTTACCAGAATCAGGTCGGCGTTGTCCGCCACGGCGGCATCCACCATCGTCACCAGGTTCAGCATCTGGCATTGCGCGTTGCGCAGCGTGATGCGGCAGTGCCGGCCGGTGACCATGCCGCGCGCGGCCAGTTCGGCGTGAAATCCTTGCAGGCACTCGTCCAGCAAGGATGATTCGGCATAGTTCAGAAAATGAATGTTCCAACAACGCGGCGCATTGGTGGCGCCCATCTGCGGCACGCTTGACGCCGGCGCCTTGACGCTGTTGGTTCCATCAATCACGGTGGCGGCCGTGGCCAGCACATTTGACGGAATCCGCCACACGTCACGCAGCGTGGGCGGCACGCTGGTGTTCAGCGTCAATTGCTGGGGCACGCCCTCGCGGATCGGCATATCCGCCACGGCGCGGCCATCCAGCACATCGGCCGCAATGTTGCCGGTAATGCGGCCGGCCTCGACAAAATCGGCGCCGAGCCCGAACAGCGCGCCATTTGCCGCATGCCAGGGCACATTGGCAAAGACGGGAATTTGGGCGACGCGGCCAATCTCGATCAGCGCCGGCGCGGCTACCTCGACAATGTTGTCGCCGCCCAGCCAGAGCGCCTCGGCGCCACGCGCCACCAGCGACTTGGCCGCATCGGGCACTTCAATTGAAATGGTTATCGGCGCTTCCAGCAGGGTGATCCCCAGCAAGCGGCATTCGTCGCGCGCCACGCGCAGGCACGCTTCCGAGCAGGATTCCGACGTGCACCACACCACGCCGACACACTGCAATGCGGGCCGCAGCTGGCGCGCCAATTGAAACGCCTCGCGCACCGGCTCGAAGGTGCCGAGGCCGGTCAGCCAGGGCGGATGGATTTTTGGCCGTGCGCGCTCCAGCCCGACGCCGGCGGTGTAGGGATCCGTGACGCAGCCGAACACATGCGGCACCTGCCCGTCGCGATTGCAGGCCGCCATCGCCTGCAAACACGGGGTGCCGAAGGTGATCGCGACGTTGACCTGCGCGTCGACAATCCCCTTGGCAATCGTGTTCGCCGTCGGCAGATCGCTTTCGGCGCTGAAGTGTTGCAACTGCATCGTCTCATCGGCGCGGTAGCCGCGCGCCGCCAGCGCTTCAAGACAGCCCCGCACACTTTCCTCCATAACGCCCTGGTTGGAAAAGGAAAACACGGCCACGCGCGGCACCGCCGCGCGCCGGGTTGCGCGCCCGTGCCAGTCGGACAGCAGCAGCACTGCCGCACAGGCACTGATCAACACCACGCCCAGCGCCAGCCGTTGCACGACCGGCCAAATGGTGCGCTCAGCCGCGCTCATGTGTTCCTCAGCATGGCGCCGTCGCACCGCACAGACCACCACAATATCGCGCTGTCGGCAACGCATGTGCCATCATTCATTGTGCATCTCCCGGTACATGTTTTTCTCATTGTTGTTCACCCACAATCCCGCCAATGGCGGAAGTGGGGTTTCCAGAAACATCAATTATAGTATAGTTCATCAGGAATTTCATGCCGCTTTTCTTTCCCAGATCCGGCAGTTTGTTTGTGCTGTTGCTCCCCACCGATCCCGGCGGCGGCGGGACTGGTGGTCTCAGGCGCATGCGGTGTATCTGGCTCCCCGCCGATCCCGGCGCCGGCGGGACTGGTGGAAGCAGAGATTGAGAAAAGGGGGCCGGCGCGCCTTTTTTCTCAATCTTATTCACCCACGACGCGAGGTCGTGGGGGTCTGGCAGAAGAGATGCTGAATATCCAATATCGAACACTCAATATCCAAGTGCGAAATATCTGCGCAGAACTTCATCATTGGGCATTCCTTGTTGGATATTGGATATTCGCATTCCCTGCATCTATTTAGCAGCGAGGTCGTGGGGGTCTCAGCACACCCACCCGTCCAACCCGTGTGCGCGCTTGCGTTCATCGTGTTTACTGGTGTTGCCTTTGCCGTGGTGTTGGCACTGACGGATCTTGCCACGCGCCGCGCGTGGTGGGGGATTTTGCTGCCGCTGCTCTTTCTGAACCGAAAACTGCAAACCGAAAACTGAAAACCGAAGCACGTCAGGGTTGCACGACCAGCCCCGGTGCGCGCACCACCTGGTTGCTGTTCACCACGATGGCGGCCTCGGCCAGCACATTCGACGGAATCCGCCACAGGTCACGCAGCAGCGCCGGCACATCGGTGTTCAGCGCCAATTGCCGGGGCACACCCTCGCGCACCGGCATCGCCGCCACAGCGCGGCCATCCAGCACGTCGGCCGCGATGTTGCCGGTCATGCGCCCGACCTCGACATAATCGGCGCCAAGCCCGAACAGCGCGCCAATTGCGGCATGCCCGGGCGCATTGGCAAACACAGGAATTTGGGCGACACGACCTACCTCAATCACCGTTCGCGCAGCCATCTCGACGATGTTGTCACCGCCAATCCACAATGCTTCGGCGCCACGTGACACCAGCGCCTTGGCCGCGTCGGGCACTTCGATCGAACTGGTTATCGGCGCTTCCAGCAGCGTGATCCCCAGCAACCGGCATTCATCGCGCGCCACGCGCAGACACGCTTCCGAACAGGTCTCGGATGTGCACCACACCA
>Ga0247841_10005281_pt1 | contig 21099 bp, 16 predicted proteins | sample LaCruzMarch2015__2_FD_192410 | JGI IMG/M metagenome (GOLD analysis project Ga0247841, IMG submission 192410) | Freshwater microbial communities from meromictic Lake La Cruz, Castile-La Mancha, Spain - LaCruzMarch2015_18m | ecosystem: Environmental > Aquatic > Freshwater > Lake | place: Spain... | reverse complement strand
TTCCCGGTTTTGTAAGTTCTCCTGTATTGTGTCATTTCTGTTTGCCTGAGCAAATGTGCTATCCCAAGTAAACTGGTAAGTATTATTCTCGTTGTCTAGTATTATTTTCCCGTTCGACAGGTGACATGTGGCTGATTCTAGTGTATAATCCGGATTAAATGGTTCTGGCTCTTTTATCGTATCTGTTATTATTCCTGAACTGCATCCATATTTATTTTCTGTGATTAATTTCACTATATGTTTTTTCCCTCTTATCCATCTTACTATTATTGTATCCTGATTTATATAGTGCGTTGTATCACTGTCAAATACAGCATTTGTATCTAATGACCAGTAAAAATTAGTTACTCCGTAATTATTGGCATTAAATTGATCTGTATTAGCTATTATTACTGAGGAATCTCCTATACATGATGGCATTGTCGATGTAAATGATGCTGTTGGTATTGGTGCAAACATTAATCTTAATGTATCTGCATCGGTACAACCGCTGTTGTTTTCTATCCATATCAACTGCCTGTATGGTGGATTGGTATTATACGTTAATATGCTTGTATTTACTGTATCATTGTGCCTGCTGCTTGTTTGTACTCCCTGACCATACTGGTTAAACCATGTATTTGCTGCGTCCTGACAACTCCATGTGCCTGTCCCGAATGACGGTACTGCATCTAAATAATAGGTATATCCGCATGTTGTATCTGTTTTTATTTCTGATGCTGAGCCATATAATCCCGACCAATAGTTTATCCCTGCATTGGCTTGTGGTATTTGGATAAACCTTACCGGTATCATTGCTGATGTATCTCTGCATGCTCCATTATGTGCTACCCAGTAAAAATGATGCATACCATAATATGAGGCTACTGCTGAATCAGGACTTGGATTTATTGGTCCCGGTACTGTCGGGAAATAATGTGTATTTGCAACAGTGTCAATCCAGTATCCGTTACCATAAGCAGGTTGTTGTGCATTTAACCTGTCAAATGTTAAGCCGCAGTTGGTTGAATCAGCGTCTAATACCAAATGTACTGCAGGCTGGAAACTTGCAAAGTAAATATACATTGAATCTCTTGCTACACATATGCTATTGTATTCCTGCCAAATAAACATTATAGTATCGTTTTCTGAAGTATATCTTGCCCATGTAACTGCATTATTAGCATAATTTGGTCCTGATGAACCATTAGGCTGATTCCACCATGAAACACCTCCGCCCGGAGAATACCATGTGCCTGTTCCTCCACTGGTTGTTGCAGATAAATGTACATATTTTCCGCAAACAGAAGTATCATTTCCTGCATTGATATTGGGTATTGCCAAAAACTCAATTCTTACTGTATCTCTGCTTTCACATTGTGAATTATGTTTATTCCATTCTCTCCATTCGAAAGTATAAACACCATAATCTGAAACATTAACCAATGAAGTAGGTGAACTCAAGGTAACAAAATTTACCAATGTAGTTGTATTAGGTTTAGTAATTACTGACCATTGGCCTAAAGATTCATCAATACTATAAATACCATTAAGATTGTATTGCTTACCGCATATTGAGTCATTTGCTCCTGCATAAGTATCAGGAGTTTGATAAAAAGTAACTTTTACTGAATCCCAGCTTACACATGAAGCAGTATTCTGAACTCCCCAGTGAAACCACACATCTACATATGAACTATCTCCGTATATATTCGGAACAATATTAGCTATACTTACAGTAGGACTAATAGAATTAAATGTATTAATAAGAACACCCTGTGTGGTTGAATACCAATAACCCGCAATTGCTCCACTACCAAGTGTATCGGCAAGTAAGGTAAATAAAGTATCACAGGTTGAACCATTCATACCAGCTTCAGTATGTGGCGAAAGTTGAAAAGTTATTGTAACACTATCAACTCCGGTACAACTTCCGTTGACTTCATGCCAGTAAAATGTTTCTGTATGTGATAATGTTGAATATGGTAAAATTGTAACATTTGCAGTTGGATTAGTCATTGATGGAGAGTACAATGCTCCTGCCGGTCCTGTCCAGTAACCCGAATATGCAGACATAGCCAGTAAATGAGCAACCTGTCCGCAGGCATTTGAATTATACCCTGCATCAGGAACAGGAATTTCCATGAATGTTACATTTACTGAATCTGCATCACTGCATGAAGTTCCTGAAATAATATTTGTTTCTACCCAGACAAATGTATAAATTCCGTAACCTGAAACAGTTACATTTGCATTAGGATTATTTGCCGGAACAAAAGTTCCTGAGCCAAACCATGAGCCTGTTCCAACGCTTGGGTTAGCATTCAGGTTAAATGTTTTTCCGCATATTATTGCGTCTGTTCCTGCATTTGCTGTCGGTATCTGTACAAAAGTTACATTTACTAAATCTGTTGCATCACATGATCCATTAATTTCTCTCCATTGCAATTGATATGTTCCGGGAACAGAAACTGTAACTGTAGATGTATTGCTCTGGTAATTTGAAAATGTCGCTGTTCCTGCTCCTGATATCTGAGACCATTGACCGGTATTGCCTGTGGCAGGTATTGAAGCTTGTAATATATAACTATTACCACATACAGCAATATCAGAACCTGCGTTCGGAGAAGGAGTCTGATAAAAATGAATTGATACTGTGTCATAATCAACACATGTAAGTCCATACATTGTATTTGTTTCATTCCACACATAATTTACTATTCCGTAACCCTGTGTTGAGGTTACATTTGATGTTGACGAATTTGGTGCTGTGAATGTTCCGTTACCGCCCCAGCTTCCTGTTCCGCAAGAGGGGATTGCATGTAGCTGGTAAGTGAGCCCGCAGGTATCGTTATCTAAACCTGCATTAGCAGAAGGCTGGTTTACGAAGCTTATTGTTACATCGTCATACCCTGAACATTGACCACTTGTTTCAGTCCAACGAAAAACATATTGTCCTGCTAATGTTACTGTTACATTTGAGGAATTACTGCTGTTATTTGTAAAAACACTTGTCCCTGTTCCTGATATTTGAGACCAGATTCCTGTATTTCCTGCTCCCGGTAAAGAGCCTTGTAATGTATAAGTTAATCCGCAAACAGAAACATTTGTTCCTGCTTCAGGTAAAGGCGTTACACAACAACCAATGGTTGAATTAGAAACAACCGTTAATTGCAGAGCAGTTGTTGAAGAGCAAAATGGGGAAGTTGTATAAGTAACAGTTAATGAAACCGTGGGTGTTCCTGTACTTGTCCATTGTATTTCATAAGGACCAACACCCGAACCTGATAATATATTACCCCCTCCGAAATTCCATGTATAAGTTACTCCTGTTTGTGAAGGACCTGTATAAACTATTGTACTTGAATCTTTTTGACAGATTGGTGTTTCTAGCGAAAAAACCGATGATGGAGAATTATATATTGTTACTGTTGTTGAACCGGGAGAAGACGAGCAACCGCTTAAAGTCGCTGTTAAAGTGTATATTCCTGCACTTGAACTTGTAGGATTGGATATTACCGGATTTTGAAGTGAAGAGGTATAACCTCCGGGACCACTCCATGAATAGCTTGAGCCTGTTGTGCTTGATGAGGTTAAATTTAATGTTGCTCCTGCACATAAAGGGCTGTTATTGTTTGCAACAGGTGTTGATGGTAGCGGTTTTATTGTTACGGTTGTTGTAGTTGCTACTGTGCAATTATTTGCATCTGTTACTGTTACAGTATAAACACCTGTATTTGATGATGTTGTACTTGATATTGTCGGATTCTGAAGTGACGAAGTGAAGCCTCCCGGACCACTCCAAGAATATGATGTACCTCCTGATGAGGTAAAATTTACTCCTATTCCTGCACATACAGGACCATTGTTTGTAGCAGTTGCCACTGGTGCAGGATTTACTGTTACTGTTGTGGTTGTTATCGCAGTACAAGTGTTTGCATTTGTAACAGTAACTGAATAAACTCCTGTTGTATTTGTTGTTACAGGTGAAACTACAGGATTTTGTAATGTTGAACTAAAACTGTTAGGACCTACCCATGAATACGAAGTACCGGATGAAGAAGTAAGGTTTAAAGTACCACCCGAACATAAAGGACCATTATTTGATGCTATTATTGTTGGAGGGGGACTAATGGTTACACTTGTGGAAGTTACTGCTGTACAACCTGCTGAATTGGTTACTGTTACCGAGTAAGTTCCTGTATTTACTGATGTAGTATTTGCTATTACAGGGTTTTGTGATGTTGATGTAAAACTTCCGGGACCGCTCCATAAATATGATGTACCACCGGAAGAAGTTAAATTTAATGTGGCTCCGGTGCAAATTGGACTGTTACTCGATATTGTGGGTATTGGTGCAGAAATAACACTAACCGTATCTGTGGTAGTTGTTGATTGTGAACCTACTGTAATTGTTACAGTGTAAATTCCTGCATTTGCCAAAGTAACATTACTTACTGAGGGATTCATAAGTGTAGAAGTGAAACCATTTGGACCACTCCAACTATATGTAGCTCCTGTTTGAGGGTATGAAACATTAAATAATAACGTACTCCCTACACAAAGGGGACCATTATCTGTTACAGGAGGTGCAAGTATATTGCAATTTGTTGTGCCGGTACCACCGGTTTGAGTTAGAACTAAATTTGTAGGACCACCAGCAGACCTTGAAATTACAAATAAATAATATTCCCCTGCAACACCATTAGGTATTGTACATGTTACTGTTGGCCATCCATTCGTTGCACCGCAATCAACAAGATTTCCCTGTGGATAATACCCTGACGGTGCAATATTATTACTAAGACAACCTGTACAACTTGCAGTTAATTGGGCAGTACAAGGACCTGTAGGTGATGTGAAAGGACCCCAACATGCATAGTAAATTAACTGATTATTTGGTAAAATACCAATTGAAATTATTATTGAACCTGAATTTCCAATTTGCAGGTAATGCCAACTAGGATTATATTGAGCACCTGAAATACATCCATAATTAGGTCCAGGTTGACAAGATCCACCATTTGTAGAAACAGGGAAATTATATGAAGTACCTGTACAAAAAGGACTTGCTAAATTACAGAGGTTGTTCTGGTTATATGCAATTGTAAAACAGAATAAAAAAAGAAACAGTATGTAGTATTTTTTTAATTTTAATATTTTATATAGCATAGTTTGATTAAAAATTTTATAAAGATAATACGAATTATTTTAAATTATTTATATAAGTTAAAAAATATTTTTAATTTTTATTACCCTGAACAACTTATTGTTCGGAGATTTATTTTTGTTACCCTGCCACTGATGTTTTAGAGTTTTTTTCCATCCTTACACATCTTCGTTAATTTCTACCATACATCTCCATAACTTATTTCTACCACTAATTCATTTCTACCACCCCTACCCATTAGTTAATTCCTACCACCCCTACTCCTCCTTAGCAAAGGAGGTTAATTCTTACCACCCCTGACCCCTCCTAATATAGGAGGTTTATAATACCACCCCTTACCCCTCCTAATATTAGGAGGGGAGTATTAATTATTATTAAATTTTTTTTGCTCCCCTCCTGTTTTAGGAGGGGAATTAAAGGGGTGGTTTTTTTATTTCTACCTCCACTACCCATTAGTTAATTTCCACCACCCTTACCCCTCCTTATCAAAGGAGGGGAGCTTATTTATATTTTAACCCCTCTGTCAACTTAGTTGACAGCTCCCCTAATAACAGGGGAGCAGATTTTATTGTTCTTATCAATTTGTACTTGCTTTTTAAAGTTGTCTTTTATATATTCTAATACCATACTAATGTTTTTAAATACATTTTTGTTTTCTATTCTGATAACTCTAATTCCTAATTCGTTCAAATATTTATCTCTCACTTCATCATAAATACGCCCATCTTCCTTAAAATGACCTGCACCGTCAAGTTCAACTGCTAATTTTTCAGCAGGACAGTAAAAATCCAAAATATAAGAACCTACGCTATGTTGTCTCCTGAATTTACGACCATCAAGCCGGCTTTTTTGTAAGCATTTCCATAAAGTTGCTTCTGCAGGTGTAAGGTTACTGCGTAAATATTTCCTCTTGTCTTTTGTTTTTTCTGATTTAGGAATTAAAACAAACTTTAATAATTGACATAATAATAAGTTAATGACATAATAAATAGTTGTTAAAAAGTACTAATAACTTTTTATACTAAATATTTGTATATTTTGTAAAAATTCATGTAGGTTTGTAGTGTCAAAAAAATATAAAAAATGCCACAAAATGTATCACCAATAAAATTTTTTGCATGTACAGAATCAGTACATCTTGCTGAGAAAATTGCAAAAAGTTATGGATCTGAACTAGGAAAATCATCATTATTAAGATTCAGTGATGGAGAGTTTCAGCCTTCTTATGAAGAAACAGTAAGGGGAAGGTATGTATTTATTATACAATCAACTTATCCACCTGCTGATAATTTGTTTGAATTACTTTTAATGATTGATGCAGCTAAAAGGGCATCAGCATATCAGGTAATTGCAGTAATACCGTACTTTGGTTTTGGGCGGCAGGATAGAAAAGACAAACCCCGTGTTTCAATTGGTGCAAAGTTAATAGCAGATTTGCTTCACACAGCAGGTGTTGATAGAATTATGACAATGGATTTACATGCTGATCAAATTCAGGGATTTTTTGATGTTCCCGTAGATCACATTTATGCATCAGCTATATTTGTTCCATACATAGCAAATTTAAATTTAGATAATTTGGTTATAGCAGCACCGGATATGGGAGGGTCGAAACGGGCAAATGCATATTCGCGTTTTTTAAAAGCAGAGATGGCAATATGTTATAAGCTTAGAAAACAGGCAAATATTGTTGATCATATTACTGTTATTGGAGATATAAAAGATAAAAACGTTGTTATTGTCGATGATATTATAGACACTGCCGGAACAATGGCGCTTGCTGCTGATATGATGATGCAAAAAGGTGCAAAAAGTGTCAGGGCTGTAGCAACTCATGCTGTTTTATCCGGATCTGCATATGAAAAAATTGAGAGATCAACATTATCAGAAGTTGTTGTTAGTGATTCAATACCTTTACGTCAGCAATGCGATAAAATTAAAGTTTTATCAATTTCAAATATTTTTGCAGATGTAATAAATAAAGTATATAATTACCAGTCTATTAGCTCAAGTTTTATATTTTGAGTTTTATCAATAATTATTTTAACAAAGTGTTTGTAAATTATATAAAATATATATAATTTTGCAGCCTGAAATTTAAAAATATATTTTACTAACGTGTGAGGGGAAATTAAGACTTTTCTTAAAAAAATAAACTTAATTTTAGTAGCACAAATAAATATTTTATAATATGAAGTCAATTGAGATTAATGGTATTAACAGAGAAGCATTTGGAAAAAAAGCAAATAAAAAATTAAGAGCCGAAAACAATGTTCCTTGTGTATTGTATGGTGGTGCAGAAAATATTCATTTTTATGCTCATGAAAATCTTTTTAAAGAATTAATATATTCACCAAATGTTTATATTGTAAATATTAACGTTGGAGAAAAAAAATGGAATGCAATTCTACAGGAAATACAATATCACCCTGTAACAGATAAAATATTTCACATTGATTTTTTTGAAGTATATCCTGATAAAAAAGTTACAATTGGTGTTCCTATTAAATTATATGGTCATTCAATTGGAGTTAAAGAAGGAGGGAAATTAATTCTTGAACACAGAAAGCTTAAAGTAAGAGGATTATTTTGCAATTTACCTGATTCAATTGATATTAATGTTGAAAATCTAAGTCTTGGGAAGTCAGTAAAAGTAAATGAAATTGAAGTTAAGGATTTCCGGATTCTTGAACCTGAAAATAGTGTTGTTGTTTCAGTCAAATTAACCAGAGCATCTAAAGATGCGGAAGAAGCTGAAGCTGCTGCCGGTGCTGCCGAAGTTGCTACTGAAGAAAGTAAAAAAACTGAAGAACGTAAATAAAATTTTTTAATCTTGAAATATCTTATTGTTGGATTAGGAAATATTGGAGACAAATATAAAGATACCCGACATAATATAGGATTTAATATTTTAGATACTTTAGCTCAGTCTTTAGAAATAGAATTTTCAGATGAAAGGTATGCTTTTAGAGGAGAATTTAGGTATAAAGCCAGAACTTTCATTTTGATTAAACCTACTACATATGTAAATTTAAGTGGTAAAGCAGTAAATTACTGGTTACAAAAAGAAAATATTCCAATATCAAACTTATTAGTAATTGTTGACGATATTTCTTTACCTTTTGGATCACTACGTTTAAAACCGGAAGGAAGTGGTGCAGGTCATAACGGATTAAATAATATTATTGAAATATTAGGACATAATAATTTTGCAAGGCTCAGATTTGGAGCAGGAGATAATTTTCCACAGGGAAGGCAGGTTGATTATGTTTTAGGAAAATGGTCACCGGAAGAAAAAGAGCTATTACACGAACGTATAAATAGATCAATTGAAATAATTAAAAGTTTTGGTACAATTGGTCTTCCTATGACTATGAATAAATTCAATAATAAGTAATAAACATTTAATTGCTCTGCAATTTAGAAGAAAAAAGTAACGAAAGGTTAAATGGGCTTTATACTGAATTTTTCGAAATATTGAATTATAAAAGTATAATTATTCTTCCTGACACTCTTTGCATATACCATAGCAATAAAGCGAATGATATTCAATATTAAAATTCATTAGTTTTTTTGCTGTTACTTTTATTTCATGTAGTCGTGGATCGCAAAATTCTATAACTTTACCACATTTAGTACACACAAGATGATCATGTTGTTTACATGAGTATGCTTTTTCAAAAAAAGAAATATTTTTACCAAACTGATGTTTAATAACGAGTTTGCTATCTAATAATAATTCTATTGTATTATAAAGAGTTGCCCTGCTAACAATGAATTTTTTATTTTTCATTGAAATATACAATGATTCTATATCAAAATGACCATCACGGGAATAAATTTCATCAAGAATAGCATACCTTTCTGGAGTTTTACGATGACTGTTTTTTTCTAAATAATTTGTAAATATTTGATTTACAGTTTTTATATCTTCGTTATTAATCATAAGTTTGATTATAAAAAATTAATCTAAAGTATAAAAAAGTTTTATTAAATATCAATAATTATTTTTATAATTTTGAAAGCAAGGCAAAAATTAATATAAAAAAATTGTATGTTAAAAATACAAATAAAATTTCTAAATAATTAAAAATTATTAAGTAAAATACTTAATAATTTACTTCAATGTATTCCAAAGCTGATATGTTTCAGCATAATCAAGAAACTGAAGATTTTTTGTAAATCTTCCATTATGTAAAGAATCAATAGTGCTGTTTTTTAATTCCTTATCTTTTATTGTTTTATCAAATCTACAGGAGAAAATCCCGATTCCGTTAGAAATATTTGTAAATGCAGGCTTCTCCTGCACAATAGTATTTGATGGACGGTTAACTTCAATATATGTATTAAGGTCGTCTCCGCCAACCATAAAAATAAAATCTAAAGCATTTTTTCTCACAACCCTTTTAAAACTTAAATCATAGTTAGGATATAATTTGGATGCAATAAACTGGTAAAAAGATTCACCACTAATACCCATAGTCATTTTTTCACCACCGTCAGTATTTATAGATATTTTTGATTCTTGAACCCAGTCCAAATGATGAAGAGTTGTATCACCATTTAAAATTTCATAATAATAAAAACGTATAGTGAGTTCATATAATTTTGCATTTGCAGTTGATTTCCATTCAACAGAATATGGGGTTTTTCCAAAATTTATTTGTTCGCTGTTTAAATTAAAAGGATGGTTAACAGTTAAGCCACTTATCAACTTTGTAGTTGAAGTAATAGGTTGCTTTCCCGGAATATTTACTATTAGTTTATATTCACTTTCAGGGTCTAAAACTTCACTTGTTTTATAAATTATATTGTTATCAGTAGCAAAAATTCCTGATGTATCTTTTTTAAATTCTGTTGTAGAGTCTAAAATTATAGTTTTTACTAATGAATTGTTTAACCATTGTTCCAATGAGACACTTATGTTGTTATAATTAATTGAATCACTATGGCTTGCCATAACATAGGCATCTTCATTTCCCAGAAATGCTTTGTTTACTTTTATTAAATGAAGGCTGTCATTTTGGTTTAGTAATCCATAAACTACAGTAATGTCTTTCCATTTTGCATTTACATCAAAATCAGTTTTACATGAGTAAAATATAAATATTGAAATAAAGCAAAAAATAAAAAAACTACTAAAATATTTCATTGACTTATAATAAGAGTTAATAATATTTTACAACTTTGCATTAAAATTAATTTTACAAATATAATTTATTTTTATTATGTCTATAAATAAAAATATAAGAAAAATTACAACTCATGTTCTCGCTGAAATGAAACTGAGGAATGAGAAGATTTCTATGCTTACAGCTTATGATTATTCAATGGCTCGTATAATTGAGGAGGCAGGAATAGATATTATTTTAGTAGGAGATTCTGCTTCAAATGTTATGGCAGGATATGACAGCACTCTTCCGATTACATTGGATGCAATGATATATCATGCTTCATCGGTTGTGAGAGCTGTTAAAAGAGCATTGGTTGTTGTTGATCTTCCTTTTGGAACTTATCAGGGAAATTCAAAAGAAGCATTGGCATCGTCTATTAGAATTATGAAAGAGACTGGTGCTCATGCGGTAAAACTTGAAGGAGGGAAAGAAATTAAAGAATCAATACAAAGAATTTTATCAGCAGGAATACCTGTTATGGGGCATCTTGGTTTAATGCCGCAATCTATACATAAATATGGTACTTATGTAGTTAGAGCGACTGATAAAGATGAAGCAAATAAAATAATTGAAGATTCTCACGAACTTGAAGAAGCAGGATGTTTTGCAATAGTTTTAGAAAAAATTCCTGCAACTTTAGCCGCACAGGTTACAAAAGGTGTAAAAATTCCAATTATAGGAATTGGTGCCGGACACGATGTAGATGGACAGGTTTTGGTTCTTCATGATATGCTTGGAATAACCCAAGAGTTTTCTCCAAGATTTTTACGTCGGTATCACAATCTATATCAGGAAATTAAAGGTGCTGTTCAAAATTATATTACAGATGTTAAAAATGTGGATTTTCCAAATGATAAAGAACAATACTAAATTTAGGATAGTATTTATGTACAATTTGAAAATATTTTAATTTTATTTAATTATCAAGCCCATACCTAACGTGGACAAGCCACAACCAAACAGAAATGTACGATTTACGAAATATAATTTACGATTTAACAGAAAAATAATAATAAATTTAATCGAACTTCATAAATCGTACTTCATAAATATTTTGCCATTTTTGATTACAATATTACTTATAAGATACTAATTAACAAACAATTATGCCTGAAAATATAGAAGTGTTATACGAAGATAATCATTTGATTATAATTAATAAACGAACTTCTGATATAGTTCATGGTGATAAGACCGGAGATGTTTCTTTAAGTGACAGAGTAAAAGACTATCTTAAAGTTAAGTATAATAAACCGGGTAATGTTTATTTAGGATTGCCGCATAGATTAGACAGACCGGTAAGCGGAATAGTTGTTTTTACCAAAACAGAAAAAGCTTTGAGCCGCTTAAATAAAATGTTTATTGAAGGTACAGTTTATAAAACTTATTGGGCAATTGTTGAAGCAACTCCGCCAAAAAGTGAAGATACTCTTATTCATTATTTAATTAGGAATGAGAAACAAAATAAATCATATGTATATAAGGAAGAAATAAAAAATGCAAAACAGGCAATTTTGATATACAAATTAATACATCAGTATAAAAAATATTTTTTACTTGAGATTAAATTAAAAACAGGTCGTCATCATCAGATAAGATGTCAGTTAGCATATATAGGTTGTCCTATTAAAGGTGATTTAAAATATGGTTCTAAAAGGTCAAATCCTGGCGGAGGAATTTCTCTTCACGCAAGAAAAATTTCTTTTCTTCATCCTGTAACTGGATCACAGATTGTAATATTTGCTCCTCCACCGGATAATGTATTATGGAATGAATTTATAAGTTTAGAAAAATAAATGTGATTATATAGAATTATCCGACTTTACTTATTTGTAATAATTTGTCAAAGTCTAAAATATTAATTTTCTTTCCTTTTATTTTAATTATGCCTTCTTCGTGGAATTTTCTTAAAGTATGTATTACATTTTCTTTTGAACAACCTGCAAATTCTGCAATTTCCTGTCTGGATTGTGCTAAGGTAAATTCTGAACTTTGATAGATATTTTGTGAAAAATATATTAAAATATCTGCAACTCTGCCATGTACTTGTTTATGTGCAAGGCTTATAAAATTAAATATTGAAATTCTGAACATTCCTAATATAATTTCAAGTAGTTTTAATACATATGTGCTATTATTCAGTGCGATTTTTTTTAAAATATTTATATCAATTAAACAGCCATTGCAATCTTCAAAAGCAGTAACGGAAAATAAATTCAGCCCTTCATTAAAAATATTTGCACTGCCAATTAAAGCCGGAGCTTTGGAAATGGTTAGAATTAAATTTTTTTCATTTTCATTTTCATAATTAAATTTAACACTTCCTTTTAATAAAAAAACCAAGTGGTTTGCTTTTAACCCCTGTTTTAAAATAACTTCTCCTTTTTTAAAACGAAGCTGAGTTGTAGTTGTTTGTAATTTTTCAAACTCTTCTTTTTTAATATATTGACAACTAATTACTTTGAACAAACATTCATCACAATTAAAAATTTTATTTGAATATTCCATTGCTGTTATTTTTTATTCTCAAAATTATATCAAAAATGTATTAGAGAAAGTGAAATATTTCACTTTATTAAATGTATTGTATTACTTCGTTTTATCGTACATTTAATAGTATATTTTTAAAAATGCATTAATCATTCACGTAATTTTGTCACAATAATTTTTAATAAAATATTTGAAATGGATATAGACAAGATTACAGTATTTAGTGGCTATGGTAAGACTGGTGAAAAAGAGAAAGTTGAGAGATTTGACTTACAAATGGGAGATATAATAAGTATAGTTGGACCTACAGGATGCGGTAAAACTACATTAATAAATGATATCGAATTATTTGCAAATTGTAATACTCCATCAGGAAGAAAAATTTTAATAAATGACGAAGAAGTTCCAGAAGATTTTTCTTTTGATCCCAAAAAACATCCTATAGCACTGATTTCTCAACATACGAATTTTCTTTCAGATTTACCTGTTGGGGAATTTCTGAATATACATGCTGTTGTTCGTGGTGCAGAAAATGTTGAGCAAATAATTGAGGAAACACTTGAATTTGCAAACCAGCTTACAGGAGAAGCAATAATCAGGGAAACTGCAATGACTGAATTATCAGGTGGTCAAACCCGTTCTCTTTTGATAGCAGATGCGGTAATTATTGGTAATTCTCCAATTATTTTACTTGATGAAATTGAGAATGCCGGTATTCATAGAACAAAAGCATTGGAATTGCTAAAAAAATATAAAAAAATATTTGTATTTGTAACTCATGATCCAAGTATAGCACTTCTTTCTGATTTTAGAATAATAATGAAAAACGGAGCTATGCAGAAATTGATTCATACAAATAAAGAAGAGCAAATAGCTGCTATGGAATTGAAAAAAATTGACGATGTTATGCTTAATTTTCGTTCAATAATAAGATCAGGGCAAGAGCTTACAGGAGAAATATTTAGAGAAAATATTAAAACTTTATCATTTATAAATTAAACAAATGAAATTAATTGTATTTGCAGGTCCGCCTACATGCGGTAAAACAACTGTAATTCGTCAGGTAATAAAACGAATGTTAAAAAAAGAATATAAACCATCTTATATTAAAATAGATGTATTATTTGCAGATGAAGATGAAACTATAAACAAGGAATTTAATATTCCCACAAGAAAGATATATTCAGGAGAATTATGTCCTGATCATTGTAATGTTGTAGTTCTTGATGAAGCAGTTGAATGGGCTGAAAAAGTTGGAAGCGACTATTTATTTGTAGAAACAGCAGGATTGTGTTTACGCTGCTCCCCGTATATTGAAAATTCATTGGGAATTGTAGTTCTGGAAGCAACAAGCGGAATGAATTTGCCACGAAAAATTGGTCCAATGCTTACACTTGCCGATATAGCTGTAATTACTAAAATTGATTTAATATCTCAGGCAGAACGAGAAGTTTTCAGATATAGAGTATTAGAGTCAGCTTCTGATATTACAATTGTAGAGAGTAATGCTCTTTATGGAATAGGTATTGATCCTATTGTTAGAAAAATTGAAAAAACTAACTCAATTGAATTTCCAATGTTTTTAAGGGGTAATCCTCCGGTTGGAACGTGTACGATTTGCGTTGGTAAAAAGGAAATAGGTGCTAAAAATCATTTTGGAGTTTTAAGAACCATGGAGCAGGATTTATTTTATGTTGGAGAATAAATAAAATATTTAATAATGAACAAAAGAATTTATCTTGATAATGCAGCTACTACTAGTATTGATAATCTTGTACTTAAGGAAATAATGCCATATTTATCTGATAATTATGGGAATGCTTCAAGTTTGCATTATTATGGTACTGCTGTAAAAGAAGTTATTCAAAGCTCTAGAAAAAAAATTGCAAATTATATAAATGCTAGTCCTGAGGAACTTATTTTTACAGGAAGTGGTACAGAAGCAAATAATTTTGCATTAAAGGGTATTGCTTTTGCCAACCGTGAAAAAGGAAACCATATAATTGTTTCATCTATTGAACATGATTGTGTTTTAAATGCTTGTTATTGGCTTGAAAAACAAGGGCTTTACATTACCTTTTTGCCTGTAGATAAATTTGGTGTTATTGATTTAGATTTACTTCAAAGGTGTATTAATAAAAAAACCATATTAGTTTCGGTAATGCACGCAAATAATGAGATTGGGACAATTCAACCTATTAAAGAAATAGGAAAAATATGTAAAAGCAAAAATGTATACTTTCATACAGATGCTTGCCAAACTTTTGGAAAAATTCCGATAGATGTTGAAGCTCAAAATATTGATTTATTAACTATTAATTCTCATAAAATATATGGACCGAAAGGAGTAGGCTCTTTATATATTAGAAAAGGAGTAAAAATTGATTCTTTACTTCATGGTGGTGGTCAGGAATTTGGATTGCGTTCATCTACAGAGAATACTCCTGCTATTGTGGGATTTGCAAAAGCTGCTGAGTTGTGTTTTGAAAATTTTGATAATGAAACAATTAGGATAGAACATCTTAGAGAAAAAATTGTAAATTATTTAAGTAAAAAAATTGAAGGAATATACTTTAATGGTTACCCAACTCAGCGATTATCAAATATTATTAATTTTTGTATCAGCGGAATGGAAGGAGAAGGAATAAAATTATTATTGTTACTTGACGAGAACGGAATTGCTGTTTCTACAGGATCTGCATGTTCGTCAAACGACAAATCAAGTGCTTCTCATGTATTACAATCAATCGGATTAAATCAATTTCAGTCCAGGGGAGCTGTCAGGTTGAGTTTAGGCAGGTTTAATACAGAAGACGATATAGATAATTTTATAAACAAATTTGAGGTATCTGTTATGAAATTAAATACAATATTTAGCTAATTAACAAATATGTAATTATTAAATTTAAAAAAATAAATATGGAAGTTAAATTGAATGAAAAAATTAATGAAGTGCTGCCAAATCTTGATTGTGGGGCATGTGGATTTAAAACATGTGAGCAATTTGCAGATCATCTGCAAATTATACCATCTGACTTGAAAAAATGTATCCATATAAATACTAAAAAAGACGTTCAGAATGATATTCATTCCTGTGTATCATGTAAGCCAACTTTAATGGGAGATAAATTAGGATGGAAAGATAGCCTTCAAAGAGAATTTGATTTTATATTAGATTGTTTTGAGAATGAACCCGGACCTAAAGAAACTATTTTACCATATAACCCTGCTTTAGTGAAAGAATTAGGTATAAAAAAAGGAGATGTTCTTATAGGCCGTCCAATGGGTATGTCCTGCGGTTGTCCGATTACACATTGCGGTGTTGTTACTGATGTGGATGCAAGGAATGGTGTTATTTATTGGTGTGTTACCGGTCCGTTAAGACCGCGTTCCGAAGGATTTATTGATATAGGCTTTTATGTATCACAAGCTTATGAAGGGATTATTAAAGAAAGTAATTCTGAAATAAAACTTGGTCGTCGTTATTGGTTTTTACCTCGTCGTTGTATGCTGCAATGGAGACATAGCGGCTTGGTTAATGCAGTTACTAAAATGAAGGATGGTTCTTATAAAGTAAGGGTAGAGGGATTATTAATAGGCTAATTTTAAATTTCAAATTCTTCGTTTGGTTTTTATAATTTGAACCAAACCAACAATCGAAAACCAACAATCGAAAATCAAAAAATTGGCAATTAAAAATTTTTTAGATTAGTTTTTATTTCGTAAAATTTCTTTAGGTTTGTAGAATAAAATTATTTTTTTATGTCTGCAATCACATTAACAAATTTTTCATTTCCTGGTCTGGTAAGTTTTTATAAAGGTAAAGTAAGGGATGTTTATAATATTAGAAATAAATATTTAGTAATAGTTGTAACAGACAGAATATCCGCCTTTGATGTTGTTTTGCCAAAAGGAATACCTTATAAAGGTCAGGTATTAAATCAAATTGCTTCAAAATTTCTTGATGCAACTTCTGATATTATTCCAAATTGGAAAATTGCTGAACCTGATCCAATGGTAACAATTGGAAGATTTGCAGAAACGTTTAAGGTTGAAATGGTAATTCGTGGTTACCTTACAGGCCATGTATGGAGAGAATATAAATCCGGAAAACGCGCATTATGCGGGATTAAATTACCTGATGGCATGAAAGAAAACCAGAAGTTTAATGAGCCGATAATTACACCAACAACAAAGGAGTTTGAAGGTCATGATATTGATATTTCAAAAGAACAGATTATAAATAACAGATTGGTTTCAAAAACTGATTATGAAAAACTTGAAGAGTACACACTTAAATTATTCAAACGAGGTACAGAAATAGCTGCAAATAAAGGTCTTATTTTGGTTGATACAAAATATGAATTTGGAAAAATTGACGATGAAATTATCTTAATAGATGAAATTCATACTCCTGATTCTTCAAGATATTTTTATTCTGAAACCTATGATAAGTTGCTCAATGAAGGGAAACAGCAAAAACAATTATCAAAAGAATTTGTTAGGGAATGGCTGATGGAAAACAATTTTCAAGGACAGGAAGGACAAAAAATTCCTGAAATGACAGATAATATCGTTAGCCGGATTTCAGAAAGGTATATCGAATTATATGAAAAAATTACCGGAAGCAAATTTATTAAATCAGATAGTACTAATGTTTTGAATCGTATAGAAAAAAATATTAATAAATACCTTAAAGAATCAGATTTGTAAATCTATTATATATGCAATTATAATCTTGATTATTTCAAAACATTCTTAATAAAAAAACTGTCTAAAATTTTACATCCTTCTTTATTTAAATGAGTATAGTCAAAAAAATGCCTCTCTGTTTTAAGTTCCATTTTATTAAAATATTCACTATCGTTAAAATCAATATATTTAATATTTTTTTCAATGGCAATATTTTTTATAACATTCTTAATTTCATCATAATTGGTAATACTTTGCTTATATTCAGGTGTAATTGGAGTTGAAACCATTATTAATTTTATATTTTTTGATTTTATAAAATCAATAAGTATTTTTAAATATTTAAGTTGTTGGTTATCAATTATTGATTTATGTGGTTTAATAAGAGGATTACTTATTATTTCATAGTAAGTAGTTTGTCCGGTAAATTCTACATATCCACCTGATATATATTTATTATCTTTTATAGTGGGGTGGATTTCATTTTTTAAAGGATGTAAGATTCTATTTAAAAATACGCTTATCATCGAATTGACCGTAATTAAATTATTTTTTGTATTCAACCCCATTTTTACTAATTCCCACGAAAAAGGCAGGTTTGAAATTAAATCGATTGAAGATTCATTTCCATCTATCTCAAGCGTTTCGGAAGATATTTCATAAATTATAGTATCAGGATGTAATTTGTTTATGTAATCTTTTAATAGGTAATAGCTATTTATTGGGCTTTGGTTACTTGAGCCTATATTAAATGAAGTGATATTATTTTCAGAGAATATTCTTGTATCAAATCCCCTGTATGTATGAGAAGGTCCCAAAAATAAAATATCTACATTATTATATTTTTCAATATCTCTGAATTTTACTAAACAAAATCCTTTTCCTGTTAAATTTTTAACATTTGTAACCTTAGAATTTAACCATCCAAATGAAAATATCATTAAAAATATTAAATATGTGATAATTAATATTGTAAATAATTTAAAAATATTTTTAAAAAATAACTTCATGTGATTACTTGATTGTTAATCATTAAAATTTGAAATAAATAAATTGAGACATGTTAAAAACTCCAAAAAATATAATTGCCAGAATAACTATAGTATATATAACTAATCTGAAATATAAATTTTTACGTTTTAAAATATTCGTGATTTTAAATTTATTAAAAAAGTAATGTTCTAAAATTATTATAATTATTACAATTAAAGTTATAGCAAATTCGGCTTTTGTTACAATATCTTGGCTAAAAGGTAATTGTAGTATTAAATCAATATAGGTTGTTGGGAAATTCGTAAACAAATTCGTAATAACGTATATTGCATCAGAAACTGTATTAGCCCTAAAAAATATTAATGCAAAACTGAAAAAAGCAAATGTGAAAGTAATTCCTAAAGTATCATTAATAAATTTTGGTAATTTGGTTCGTGCCTTTTTTCTTAGTTTTTTGGTAACTAATTCAATAGACAACATTACACCCTGAATACCGCCGAATATTACAAATCCCCAGCTTGATCCATGCCATAAACCCAATGTTAAAAAAGTTGCCATTGATGCAAAGATAAGCCCCCATGTTCCCCAGTTTCTTACTGATATAGACAGAGGTGTAAAAAAATATTCATTAAACCAGCTTGAAAGAGAAATATGCCATCTTCTCCATAATTCTGTTGATGATTTTGCAATGAAAGGTAAATTGAAGTTTTCCATCATTTTAAATCCTAATATTTGTGCAGAACCTCTTGCAATATCTGTATATCCTGAGAAATCAGCATAAAGTTGAATTGTAAAAAATATTGTTGCTGAAATTAATGTTACACTAGGATAATATTCAATATTATCATAAACGGAATTAGTAATAATTGCCAGCCTGTCTGCTATTACTAATTTTTTAAATAACCCCCATATTAATAATTTAAAACCATCAGTAACAGATTGATAATCAAATTTATGTTTTTCATATAATTGAGGCAAAAAATTATGTGCTCTTTCTACCGGTCCTGCGGTTAATTTTGGAAAGAACATAAAATATGTTGCTAAAATGCTTAATTTTTTCTCAGGTAATTGATTATTCTGGTAAATTTCTATTAAGTAGCCAATTGCCTGAAATGTAATGTAGGAAATTCCTAAAGGAACTAATATTGATATATTTGATATACTATTATTATATCCTAAATACTTTAATAAATATGTGATTGAATCATTAAAAAAATTGAAATACTTATAAAAAAATAATATTCCTATAAGACTTATTATTCCTATTGAAAATATAAGCTTTTTCTTTTGATATTTATTTAATAAAATGCCTGTATAATAAGATATAAGTATTATAGCAATGGGGATATAAATTAATTGAGGACTTGCAAGCAGAAAAAAAATAATCCCTGAAATTAATAATAAAAACCATCTGAATTTATGTGGTATTGCATAATATATAATTGAGATTATAAATAAAAAAAATATGTATGAAAATGAATTTAATATCACTTAATTATTTTTTAGTTACTATTTCTCTTATAGAATTATAGGATGGATGCAAATCATCATAAAATCCGTTTATTTGATCTAAAACTATTTTGTTTATTTCTATCTGAATTTTTTTAATTTCATTTATTGAAAACCCCTGATCATACATATAAGAAATTGACCATAAACTTGTATCGGAATCAATATAAATACAGTTTTTTATTTCTTTAAACATTTTTAATTTTAATGCAGATGCGGTTTTGTAATCCATTGTTTTGTGTTGCCAGTTATTTCCTTCACCTGTCAGCTTATAAAGTTCCCTTTTTTCATATATTGGAGTGTGATGTAAATAATAAAATTCTTCCAATTTATAAAAATCCAAACCGCTATTATCTATGAAGTTAATATTCTGGTTTATTGTTTCTTCCGTATCACCGGGGAATCCTATTATAAATGAGCCAACTGTTAAAATATTATATTTTTTTAATAAGTTAATACCTTTGCTAAATTCCTGAATTGTAGCTTTTTTATTCATGTTTTTTAAAACATTTTCATTAGCTGATTCTAAACCCAGGAAAACACCTGTACAACCTGAATTTTTCATTAATTTTACAATATCTTCATCAACTGTATTAACTCTCAGAAATGCAAACCATTCAAAATTATATTTAAGAAAAATTTTACACATTTCCTTGAAAAGGGAAGGTTTGGCATTAATCGTATCATCAATGAAAATTATCTTTTTAATTCTATCTGTTTTTGTAATCAAATTTAATTGCTTATCAATATTTTCCAGTGTCATTGGAATGAATTTCCTTGCTATTTTAGGGTAGGAGCAAAAGGTGCATGCATAAGGACATCCGCTTGATGTTCTTATCTGAATAGTATGATTTACAAATGAATAGTTGAAATGGTTTATATTATTATTTACTGTTTCTAAAATCGGATAATTCCATTTTTGAGAAGTAAAATAAAATTTTCCATCCTTAAAATTTCCATCAAAATAGCATAAATTATTAACAGTATTTTTATCCAAATTATTTTTTTTTGAAAATAGTAAATCTTTCAAATCTTGTTCAGAGTTAAAAGCATGAAGAACATAATTTATTTCATGTTTCCTCATTGATTTTT
>Ga0247841_10005280_pt1 | contig 21099 bp, 14 predicted proteins | sample LaCruzMarch2015__2_FD_192410 | JGI IMG/M metagenome (GOLD analysis project Ga0247841, IMG submission 192410) | Freshwater microbial communities from meromictic Lake La Cruz, Castile-La Mancha, Spain - LaCruzMarch2015_18m | ecosystem: Environmental > Aquatic > Freshwater > Lake | place: Spain... | reverse complement strand
TTAGAAAGAAAAACCCCCGGCTTTCAGCCGGGGTGTACGTTTGAAGGCAACGCCGTATACTAAAGCCGTCCGGCAGGACGGCTTTAGTAGGAATATGGCCATAAACCACAAACGTACAATACGTACATTATCACATTGTTTCTACGACTTGAAATACCATGTAGTCTGGACTCCCAAATACCGCGGTAAGGTATTGGCGAACAAGAAAATCAAGGATGAGTTGAAACGAATCTTTGAAACAATCTGCAAATGGAAGCACTGGGAAATCATCCAATTAAACATTCAGGATGATCACATCCATATGTGTATTCTGACTACGCCCAGAGATTCGCTTTCGTACACTATGTAGATAGTCAAAGGAAAATCATCTGCCTGGATGAAGAAGAAAATAAAGCGTGTCCATGGCCTGTATGAAAAAGAATCGCTGTGGGCCAGGGGGTATTTTGTTTCAACCATCGGCCTGGATGAGTTCCTCATCCGCCGCTACGTTAGCCACCAGTACCACCATAATCAGGTCGAGCAGCCGTCGCTGTTCGACAAATTGATACACTAACAACTAACGCCGCTCTGCCGGCGTAGCCGGCGAATACAAAGCCACCGGCCCTAAGGCCGGTGGTCGATTACTTTACGGCACGCGTTTTTTTAAAAATGCCGGGTGTGGTAAAATCACATAATAATCAAAATCATGGAGAATAAAGACCAGGGAATTGACCAGGGCCAGATACAATTATCGTTTGGTGCGGCCAAAAAGACATCTGAAGGGCTGGTGGATCCGGAGTTTGTTCCCGACAAATTGCCGGAAATAAAAAAAACATCCTGGAGTGGCGGTTTTTCGAATTATAAGAAAAAATTGTACGACCCGGCGGCGCGGGTGTCGTTCGCGCTAAGCCGGTCCAAAGTGGATATGTTTTTAAAGTGCCCGAGGTGTTTTTATCTGGAGCAGCGCTTAGGCGTAAAGATACCTTCCGGGCCGGGATTTTCATTAAATAACGCGGTTGACCATTTATTGAAAAAGGAATTTGATATCCGGCGCGCGCAATGCCTGTCCCATCCTTTAATGGAAGCTTACGGCATCGACGCAGTGCCGGCGCGCCATGATGAATTGGAAATTTGGCGCGAAAATTTCAAAGGTATCCGCGTGGTCCACAAACCGACCAATTTTGAAATGTTTGGCGCGATCGACGACTTATGGATCAATCCGGCCGGGGAGTATCACATTGTCGATTATAAAGCCACCAGCACAACCAAGGAGATAACTTTGGACGACCAATGGAAGCAGTGGTATAAGATCCAAGCGGAATTTTACCAATGGCTTTTTCGGGCGCGTAATTTTAAAGTGAACAATACCGCGTATTTTGTGTTTGCCAACGCCATCAAAGACCGCAAAGCGTTCGATGCCAAGTTGGAATTCGACGTGACGATCATCCCTCACGAGGGGGATGATTCCTGGGTTGAGGGGACGCTCGAAAAAATGAAGGAGTGCCTGGAAAGCGATGCGCCGCCGGCATCAAGCCTTGATTGCGAATATTGCCAGTACGTGGAAAAAGCGAAATTAATATAAACGCTTTCCCTAATGCCATATTTAAAACTGGAAAACGCAATAAAAACTTACCACTGTTCGCGATTTAATAAACAAGATGGCTATGGATAATAAAAAAGTAACTTTGGCCGAGGAATTTATCGGGATTTTCAATGAAGTCGATTCTTTTTTGCGGAAAATTTCCAAGATGGACCAAACTGCGTCCCATATGTTCGTGGTCGACCAACTCGCGGAAAGGAATAAGCTTGTACGTAACCACAAAGAGGAGCTGAAGATGTACGCGCGGTTGCGTAACGCGATCGTACATAACCCGTTCGGATCGGAGATCGATATCATTGCCGAGCCCCACCCGGACGTTGTGGTAAAGTATCGGGCCTTGAAAGATCGGTTAATGCATCCGGCGATGGCGTTGTCGGCGTCGATACAGCCCAAAAGGATATATTCGACGACGATGGAAGCCAATGCCCTTGAGGTAATGCGGGTCATGGCCAAGCGTAATTTTTCCTACGTGCCGGTACTGGATGGGCATAGCCATATTATCGGGATTTTCAGCGAAAATACCGTTTTTTTATATCTGACGCGGAACGAAATTTGCGCGGTTGATGGCAAGACCTTGATCAGCGAATTCGTTGAATACCTGCCGTTGGAAAAGCACGCGAGCGAATGTTTTGAATTTGTGGGCAAGGGCGCGACCTTGGACGATGTGCGTGATCTTTTTGAACGGCGATTGGATTTTCATGAGCGTCTGGCGGTGGTATTCATTACCGAACGCGGCCGGCAGGACGAAGCCATTCTGGGTATGTTAACCGCCTGGGACATTGCCGGGAACAATAAGTAGTTACTAATTATTTGGCTATGCAAGATTCAATAAAAACAGACGATTTGCTCAACTCCGATAAAGAGGCTCTGCTTTCCTTTAGTTTGGGATTGGCGCAATCTTTATTGGCGTGGATGTGCGTATTGCTTGCCTGGATTGGCGATAAATTTTATTCAAATTCCGCGAATGGAATCTTTGAGACGTTTTTTTCCTTCTTGACTGCTCTTTTTTTGGTTTATTGTTTGTTTTCACCCTTATTTACCATTTTTTATGTTTATAAACGGAGACATTGCCATGGGTTTTTGTTATCCTGGGCGGTAATTTCTTTTATAATTTTTCCAATTGTCAGTATTTTGGCTAGATTGTATCTTTTCGGCGGAATAGATGGTCATTTAAGCAGTGCTATTGGTTATGTTTACGAATACTTATTGTTTAGTGTTTGGTTTTCTTTCCCAATTACTTTGGCGGCGATAGGTTTTTGCGCTCGTAAATCGCGAAAACGAAATTTTGCGTTGGCGGGCATTTTATTTTCGGTGGCATCGATACCGGTTAGTGCGTGGCTGCTGGCGCTTTTGCTTTGGGCAAGAACGGGAGGTTTTTAATTGTTTAATATAATAAAAAATATGGTAATTGAACCAATTGTTTGGAGAAGAAGCGTGCGGGAGTATTCCAGCGAACCGGTGCTCGATTCGTCGATTATGGAAATAATCAAGGCGGCGCAATTCGCGCCCACCGCGATGGATAAGCGCGCGGTTGAGTTTGTTGTTGTTAAAGACCAGGCGGTCAAAAACGAATTGTTTGCGGTTCTCCAACAGGACTTTGTTAAAAAGGCGCCGGTGTTGGTGGTTCCCGTGTGCGACACCCGGACTTCAATTTTACCAGAGACCGATTTGGCGGTGGCCGGTGCTTTTATTATGATCCAGGCGGTCGCGCTGGGATTGGGCACGGTTTGGAAGCATATTGACCAAAAGCAAGGCAAGGCAATTTGCAAAATACTTGCCTTGCCGGAGGATTTTAAATTGATCAATTTGATACCGGTGGGACATCCTTTGGATGAATTACCCGACCATGGCGATAAAGATTTCAGCGTCTCGAGGATACATTTTGACCGGTATTTATAGCAAAAAGCGCCAACGATAAGTTGGCGCTTTTCAAAGTTTTGGATCTGTTAGCCCAGTGTGCCGGCAAAAAACATCATGACCGCTCCCAGTATCGTCAGGCCGACTAGTTTCAGCGAGCTTTGTTTGCTGTGGGCTTCCGGTAAAATATCGCTGGCGGCGATATACAGTATGAATCCGGCAAAAAATCCCAGATAAAGAACCAGCGTCCGGATGGGGAACGATACGAACAGGGAAAGCAGGATGCCCGCGGTCGGAGCCAGCGCGGTGGCGGCAAGCATTTTTTTTGACCGCGACACCGTGTTGCCATGCACCAGCATTAATGTGGTGCTGTTTATACCGTCGGCAAAGCCATGGGTTGCCACGGCGATCGCGATGGCCGCGCCCAGGGCCGGGTCGATCTTGAATCCGATTCCAATGCTCAAGCCGTCGATGCAGCAATGGGTTATCAGGGCGAGAGCAGAAAGGATTCCGACTTGCGGATGGTCATGTTTGGCGTAGTCGCCTTCGTGCGCGTGGTGGATGAGGATGGTTTTTTCGAGGATGTGGAAGGCGAAAAAACCGATAACGAACGCAATCATGATTTCGATCGGCAGTGCCGCGCCTTGGGCAACCTGCGCGAATATCTCCGGGAATATCTCAAAGCTGACCGCGCCCAGCATGATGCCCGCGGTAAGAGCCATTATCGAATAGATGCGATTTTTGAGTTTCAATGCGAAAACACCGCCCATAAAAGCGGATAAGAAAGTCACAACCGAAAAAATCAAAAGATACGTAAATTCCATAATTTGATATACTAGCATTCAGAACCGATATTTCAAAATTTGTTACTTCGCGTTTTTTAAGTTGATTTAACGCATAAAATCGTTATGATTAATTCATGGCTAAGTTAAAGAAAATATTGATGTTGCCGTTTTTTTTTGTTGTATTGGCGGTTGCCGTCATGGTGGTTTTTGAATTTGATTACAATCCGCGCCGCCTTGGCGATACGGTGACGATATTGCGCGGGGAAAACGCGTTGCAGATTGCCACCGATTTGAAATCGGAAGGTATTATCGACAGCAAAATATTTTTTTTGTTTGAGGCGGCCAGAACCGGCAATTTCAGGAATTTAAAAGCGGGTGAATATGATATGAAAGGCCTTGGATATGCCGCCATTGTCGATAAACTTGCCCGCGGCCAAGGAGTGGCCAAAAAGATCACGGTGGTGCCGGGATGGGACATGCAGGATATTGCCGGTGATCTGCGGGCGGATGGGTTTGCGGTCTATGATGAATTTATGTCTGACGAATTGGCCGGTTCTCTGAGAAGTGAATTCGATTTTTTGAAAGACCTGCCCGATGGCGCCAGTCTTGAGGGGTATTTGTATCCCGACACCTATCAACTGCCGGAAAAAACTACCGCCCCGGGGGTGGCGCGCTTGATGCTGGAAAATTTCGGAAAAAAGTTGAGAACGGATTTGCGCGCCGGTATTTCCAAGCAGGGTAAAACCATTCCCGAGATCATGGCGATGGCGGCGATGATTGAAAAGGAAGTTATCAGCCTGGAAGATAAAAAGATCGTCTCCGGGATACTGTGGAAACGGTTGGATGCGGGCATGCCTCTGCAGGTGGACAGCACGCTGCTTTATTACAAGGTTGGAGACGGAAGAATAATTAATAAAGAGATCGATTCACCCTATAATACTTATAAATATGGAGGTTTGCCCGCAGGACCGATATGCAATCCGGGTATTGAAAGCGTGGAGGCGGCCATCGAACCCGTGGAATCCCCTTATTGGTATTATTTGAGCGCCAACGACGGCAGGACTATTTTTGCCAAGAATTACGGCGATCACTTGATCAATATTGCCAAATACCTGGAGTGATTTTTACATCGTCACATGAAACCGCTTAGCGCAATCTATTGGCTGAATTCGATCAATTCTCTGGCTTGGTCGTTGTTTGGTGTTTTTGTGCCGGTTTATTTAATCACGCTTGGATATCCGCTAGAGTCGATCGTTTATTTTTATTTATTGGATAGCGTCACACTTTTTGTTTTTTGCGTGATAGCATCATATCTTTGCACCAAGATCGGCCTAAGGAAGTCGATGTTTTTTTATTTGCCGTTTTTGTTGATGCTTATCGGAATGCTTTACTTTATCAAGGAATTTAACATACCATTGTGGGTTATCGCAGTTACGTCCGGGATGCAAACCGCGCTGTATTTTGTTCCTCTGAACATAATATTTGCCCGTGCCGCCAATGAAAAAAAAATGGGTTCCAGCGTTGGCAAGTTGATGGCTTATTCACAGATTGCGTCTTTGGCGGCGCCGCTGATCGGCGGCGCGGTGGCGGTGTCCGGAGGCTTCCAGTTGTTGTTCGTCGGGTCGGCACTGTTGTTTATTTTTTCCGGAAGCTTTCTGTTTTTAATATCCGATGCCGATGACAGGGTTGAGGTCGATTTCAGGAAGGTTCCGGCGTTTTTTAAAAAATATCCGAGGTATGCCATTGTCCAGGTTTTCCAGTTTTTTCAAAAAACACTTGAAGATGTTATTTGGCCGGTATTTGTTTTCCTGGCTTTTAACAATATTTTATCCGTGGGGCTGGTGGGATCGCTGTTGGGGGCGGGCAGTTGTTTCTTTATGCTGTTTGTCGGCAAACGCGCCGATAATGGCAGCAAAAGACTGCTTCTGAAAATCGGCGCGCTGATGTTGGCGATCATTTGGTTATGCCGGTTTTTTATCCATGGTCAGGCCGCTTATTATGTTTTTACCGTTTTTGCCGGGTTTTTCGGCGTATTGATAACCATTCCCTTCGGCGCCATGGCGTACAATATATCAAAAAAGGGGGATATCGCCGAGTTTAATATTTTCAGGGAATTAACTATCCTGGCCGGCCGCGTAATGTCGTTTGGCTTGGTGCTTATGGTGGTCGGCCGTTTGGATTATACATTCATCGCGGCCGCGTTATCGGGATTGTTTTTCTTTTTGTTGTGATTTTAAAAACGGAGAATATGGAATATAATGAAATAATAATTTTAAATGAACATGGAACAAATTTCAAATGAAAATGTTTTGACGGAGAGTGGTGCCAAGAAACGTAAGATCGCCGGATTTGGCTGGAAGCCGGGACGTTTTCTGAAGGCGGTATTGGTGTTTTTGGTTGTCGCTTTGATGGTCTTCGCGGGCTATTTTTTTATTTCAAAAACGATTGTCAGCCCCGCGGTAACCGAGTTTTCGCGGGTTTGGCGGCTGGTGCCGGAAAAAGTGTCGCGTTCTGCGGCGATCCGGGTGTCGCTGCCTAAGGGAATGACGCGGGCCGACCTGATCAAGGCGGCGTCGTTTGATCCCAAAATAGAGGGCCAGTGGGTTGATGAAACCAAGAGCGTTTTTAATTTTGTCGGGGTCGCTTACGGGCAGACCGCGGGAAGCGATGCCGACTACGCATTGTTTAAACCTCAAGCAACTTTGGCGGAAAACATGTATTACGCGGTGGTCGTGGATCTTGGGGCGGGCAAGCTCATGAAGAGCGATTTTTTGGCCGTGGAAGATCCCAAGATAGACGCGATTTTCCCGGCAAACAGCATGGAAGCGCCCGAGGACTCCAAGATCACGATCGTTTTCAACCGTCCGATGGTGGCGCTTTCTACAGCGGACAATATGGAGCCCAAGGATTTGCCGGTCACGATAACTCCCAAAACCGACGGGAAATGGAAATGGATATCCACCAATACTTTGCAATTCATTCCCGCGTCAACCCTGATACCGTCGTCGAATTATTCGGTAAAAATCGGCTCGGGGATCAAATCTATGGATGGTTTGGACGTGGCCGCGGCCGATGCGAGTTTTAAAACCCGTAATTTGCGTTATTTGGACCAGGATAACCGGGTCAAAGATGATGTCGTTTACGATGAGCCGCTTCGCGTTTACTTTAACCAGCCGGTTGACCTGGAAAAGACAAAAAGCGTGATCAAACTAAACGATGTCACTGCCAATAAAGATGTTCAATTTGTCGTTGAATACAAAAAGAACGAAAAAATTGGCGCCGTAGTCTCGCAAACGCCCCAAAACGGAATTTTGGCGGGTGCCGGATCGTGGTTTTCCGATCTTAAGGCCGGAATATTGAATTCGGTCATGGGCGGGAAAAAGGAATCTGCCGTTAGTGAATTCGATAAATCGGTGATCGAAATATATGCCAAAAACGATAAATTTGGCCGGTCTAAGTTTTGGGATGCGCAAAACCAATACAAAATAACTGTTGAGAAGGCGTTTCCGTTGGAGGGCGATATCGTTGTTGAGAGCCCTAAGGTTATGGATTTTACTACTACCGGGCTAATTCGTGGCTGGAGTCAATCGGATGGCAGGAGTACCTATTCGGGCGCGGACATGTTTGATCCCCAGGGCCGGCTGGCGATATCGTTTTATGAGCCGGTCGATTTGTCGGCCAGCGCTTTCGGCGCGTCGATACCGGTAGTTAAAAAGGAATACGGGCAAAAATGCGATGATCTGAATTTCACCGTAAACGATTCCAATTGCAACAAGATCGATGATAAAAGCATAGTTTTATTGAGTTTTGACCGGGGCCGGATATCGGCAGGGCAAACCATTTCGGTTGTTCTTGATAAAGTGGTTAACGGGTCCGGCCAAAAGATCAACGGGGAAGCCATTAGAAAAGATATTTTTGTTTATAAGCCTTTGGAGTTCCGCCTGGATGGCGCAAAAGACCGCGCCGATCTTGAATACCTAACGCTTTGTTCCAATGTTCCGCTTCAAGTTCCGGAAAGGGCGGATTTTCGCAAGCATATCAACGCCAATAAGGAATTCGAGATATTTTCCTGGGGATCTTCCTGGTTGCGCACAGAGCGCAACTATCAGGTTGCGACACCTTGCGAGGGAGGTGATTATGTGACTACCGTAAGCGTTGGTTTGTCGCCGGAAAGCGATTATTCGTTTGATTTCAATATTAACGATGTGTTTGGGCAAAGTTTGTCAAAAAAGATTGATATCAAGACCGGGCCGATGAAGAATGCCAGCGTGAGCATCTTTCCGATGCAGCAGGAAACCAGTGTAACCACGGTAAGCGATACCAAACTAACCTTTGGCACCAAAAACATACTTTCCGCGGATATTTCAATTTGTAAGTTGTCGGCATATGATTTTTATCGCCAACAACAGCGCCTGGATGATTGGAAACTGAGGCAGTCGGATCCGTATCCTAAGAATTGCCTTGAAACCAAAACCAGGCAGGTGGAGCTGCCCGAGCGGTATTGGTTGAATAATTATTTCGATATCGATGTTACCGAGGGGTTTGACCAACCGTTGGGCAACTACATATTGACCATTGGCAATTCTTCGTATCGTGATTCGGACGGAAAGCTGCGCTATGTCAGCAGTTTTACCACGGTTACCGGGATGGCGGCCGCGGTGAAATCGGTTAATCTGGCAACGTATTTCGGCAACAGCAACACGGAATTAACTTCAAGCCAGATCGATGATCTGAAAAATTTATATTGGGTAAACGACATTAAGACGCTCGCGCCGGTGGCGGGAGCCAGGGTAACGCAGTATTTAGGCAACAAATCGGTGGGACAGGCCGAAACCGATAACCGAGGAATTGCTTTTCTGCGCCCGGTAACCGGTGCCGATCTTCTGATAGTTGAGAAAGGAGATGATTCGACGGTGATCGCGGGGTACGATTCAAAACTTAATTATGCTTCGTCGGCCTACAATGTTCGGCGCGCGTATATTTATAGCGACCGGCCCATTTACCGCCCGGGAGACAAGGCCAACATCAAAGGGATCCTTCGGCTCGGATATGACGGAAATTATCAAATGTGGAACGAATCGCAAGTCGATCTTGAGGTTCGCGACCCGCGCTGGAGCGTTGTTGCCACGCCTAAAGTAACTCTTGATGAATTTGGAGCTTTCGCGCTTGACTATTCCATTGATAGCGCCGCCGCTTTGGGAAATTACCAGATTTGCGTGAAGGGGAGTTACGAATGCGGTAATTTCAGCGTTAAGGAATATGTGCCGGCGGCGTTTAAAGTCGATGCTATTACCGAAAAAGAAGAATATGCGTCCAAAGACGATATCAAAATAAATATCAGCGCCGGTTATTATTTCGGCGTACCCGTGGCCAACGCTAAAGTCGAGTACACGATCTCAAGCCAGAATTACTATTTTGATAAATACCGCGACGGCAATTATAATTTCGGTTTTTACGAAGAATGTCCTACCGGTTATTGCTATGGCGATAAATTTATTGGCCGTGGGACGCTTGACTTGGATAGCAATGGTGCCGGGACGATCAACCAGGTGATCGACCTGGCGAAGATCGCCGGTGTTGACGGTTATGCCAACGGCAAGATCGTGGTTTTCGATATTACGGCGACGAATTCGATGGGACAGAGTATTTCCACCCAGAAATCGGTGATCGTGCATGCCGGGCAGGTATATTTGGGAGCCAAGGCGGATCCGTCGTTTTCTCCGAAAGATAAGCCCGTCAATATTTCCGCGGTCGCGGTCGGCATTGACGGCAAGCTTGCCGGTGCGGGATCGGTTGCCGCTACGGCATATAAAGTGGATTGGATCTATGCCAAGCGCCTTGAGGCCGGAGGAAATTACAATTACGACTGGACCAAGAAAAGAAAGCAGGTTTCCAAGATCGATCTCCGGGACTTGGGCGGGGGAAAATACTCCGGCCAGTATTCTTTTCCTGAGGTGGGGGAATACGAGATCGATGTGACCGGAACCGATAAATCCGGCAATAAAATAATGTCCCGTGAGTATGTGTATATTTATGGCGGCGGTATTGCCAGTATCAGGCTTAATACCGATACCGACCTGACATTGAAAGCCGCCGACATCAGTATTGACGCGGGCCAGGAAGGTTCGCTGATCATCGAGTCTCCGTTTAAAAAGGCAAATGCGCTGATTACTATCGAGCGCGGAAAGGTTTTCAAATACGACATTGTGGATATTGATGGCAGCCTTTATAATTACAAGTTTGGCGCGATTGACGAATACGCGCCCAATGTGTTTGTGTCGGTTTTGCTCCAGTCGGCGGATCCGGCGGTGAAATTTGGGACACAGGAATTTACGATAAACAGCGGTGTGCATAAAATAAACATCGATATTTCCAGCGATAAGAAAACTTACCGGCCCGGAGACAATGTGGTGTTGGATTTGCGCGCTACCGACAACGGCGGGCGGGCGGTTTCGGCCGAAGTTTCCGTGGCGGTGGTCGATATGAGCGTGCTGGCATTGGTTGGAAACCCTAAAAAAGACCCGCTAAAGTTTTTTTATAACGGATTCCCGCTGACAGTGACCACTTATTCAAGCGTTAAAAGCATTTTGCAAAAAATGGATAAGGATATGCTGTCCAAGGGAGGCGGCGGAAACGAGTCGGAAAGCAAAGTGCGCGGAGATTTCCGCGATACCGCGTTTTGGCAGGGCAGTACGATCACCGACAGCAATGGCAAATCGCGTTTGGAATTCAAGTTGCCCGATAATTTCACGACTTGGCAGGCCGAGGCGGTGGCGGTGAGCAAGGACACCAAGCTTGGCGCCGGTTATGCCGAATTTACTTGCCGCAATGATCTGATGATCGTACCGCTCAAGCCCCGCTTCATCATACCCGGCGATGAATTCTATATCGGCGCCCAGGTTTTCAACCAATCCGGAAAAGACCAGAAAATTAAGATCGGTTTTACCGGCGACTCGCTGCAATTTACCGGAAAAGACAAGCAACTCGATGTTTCGTTTAAATCCGCGGAAAACAAAACCGTATATTTCAAGGTGAAAGCCCCGCTGGACCAGACGAAGGGTATTCACAGTTTTGTGATCGACGCCAAAGGCAATGGTATCAGTGACGCGATCCGCCAAGAAATACCGGTACAACCAAATCTGACGTACGAAGCCGTTGCCACGGCGAATTATACGACACAGGATAATATTGCCGAAGCGGTTTATTTGCCGGACAACGTATCCAAGGAGCAAGGCGGCCTGACCGTGAAGGCATCGGCAACTTTGGCGGTATTTTTATCCGACGCGCTCAATTACCTGGTGGCATATCCTTACGGATGCACTGAACAGATTTCCAGCCGCTTGAAGGCGATGTCAATCGTTAAAGCGGGGTTGAATATTCCCAATGTCGCCGATAAGTTCAAACTAAAAAAGATCTGGGACAATGGCGTCGAGTATTCGGCCGATGACCTAATCAGGATCGGATTGGAAAAGATCTATAAGAACCAGGGTCTCGATGGCGGATTCGGGATGTGGAATAATTCCAATTCGAATTTTTATGCCACATTGGAGGCCGTGGATATGTTGAATACCGCTAAGGCCGCGGGGGTGGCGGTAAACGAGGACGCGTTGAAATCGGCGACGAAATATTTATCCAACCAGTTCCGTGAGGTGCAGTTTTACGGCAAGATGTCGGCCAACGAGATCATTGCGGCGGCAAACGTGATTTTGAGTTCGCCCGCGGGGGACAATAATGCCGCGGTCAGAACGGCGGTCGAAGGCATCGCCAAAGACAACAATTTACTTAAAGACAAATTAAGCAATAAATCATTGGCCCAGTTGTCGATCGTTCTTTCCAAGAACGGATTCGATAAAAATTTGCGCAAGGACGTGCAAACATTGTTGGATAACCGCATCACTATCGACAGCCGCGGCGCGTTTTTGCAAGCCAGCAGTACCAACAGGTTCTGGAATTATTACGAGAGCTCTACCGGCAATACCGCGCTTTACCTTGATTCGCTGGCATTGGGCGCGCGCGATACGGTTTATACGGATAAGGTTATTCGCTGGTTGCTTAATTCCCGCGATAAGGACGGTGCTTGGGGATCGACGCAAAATACGCTGGCGGTGGTGGCGTCGTTCACTCATTATCTGTCTTGGAAAAAAGAAACCCAGGCCGATTTTAACCTGGCGGTCGTTTTAAACGACAAACAAATCCTCGATAAAAAGTTTAATTCGCAAACGATTCTGGACCAATCGAGTGTTGACGTGAATGCAAGCGATTTTAAACTTGGAGAAAATAATATTATCGGTTTTTCCAAAAAAGAAAACGCGTCGGGCAAGCAGAACGGTTTTTACTACGACATGGGATTGAAATATTATCTTTCCGGCATTACCGGCCCGCGTGATGAAGGATTCACCGTTTCACGCGCCTTTTACGCCTTAAGCGACGAGTTGAGGCAAACGCCTTTGGCGGGAGCAAAAGCGGGCGAGGTGATCCGCGAGCATCTGGAGATCACCGTTTCGCGTGATCGCCGGTTTGTGGCGATCGAGGATTATATCCCGGCCGGCGCTGAGATCGTTGACATGGAGCTGGCCACGGAGCAGAAGTCGTTGCGTTTCACCGAACCGGAAGTGAAATACAACCTGTTGAGGCCGGAATACAAGGAATTGCGCGATGACCGGGCGTTTATCTACGTCGATTATCTTGAAGCCGGAACATACGAATTCGATTATTATGTCAGGGCGTTGGCAAAGGGAACATATCTGCAATTGCCCTGCGTGGCCTCGGAATTCTATAACCCGGAAAACTTTGGCCGTTCCGCCAGCGCTTATTTCGAAGTGAAATAATTACTTGTAATACGGTTAACAAAAACAAGGGCGTTTGCCCTTTTTTTGTTATGGTATTGACATGATTATTGAGGTGTGCTAGACATTAAATGTCGCTGGCCGAATTTAGCCAGTCGATAAGTCCTTTAGTAGGCAATATACAAAAAGAGTGCTTTTGAAGCAATGGTAAGTTGCGCCTGGATCGCACACAAGATCCTATCGATGCGCCATTCATATGCTTTGAGGCTTTGTGCCAATGGGATAAGCGCGGATGTTAGCTTGTTCGTCTCCCGGGAACGATCCCCGGAAAGCGGAGTCTAACTCCTGGAGCAAGCATTCTTGCGCACCCGGCACCTCTTTTACCGATAAGTTGATGTGTGCTGCCCCCTGCTGCGTTGGGCAGGCACAAGCATTTGGCTGCCAATGGCAGCAAAACAGGCCCGAAAAGGGTACGTCCGAGCGGGGAAGAATCACCAGCTAAGATATAATCCATAAAGTGGATGCGCCTCTACGGCAAATATTCTTACCTGATGATTCCTACCCGTCGGCCTTTTAATTTAAATTTACTTTTTTTAAGAAACAAAAAGAGCGGCTAAGCCGTTTTTTTTGTGAAAGTCGATGTCTTGCGATTGCCGGCATTTTTATGCGGGTGATTGACAATGGTTTTGCGCAGTGCTACAAAAAAACTACCTCACGAGCCAGCGGGAGCCGGAGGCGCAGCGCAAAGCTGCCCTTTCCAATGTTCGCTTTGGAAAGAGGACCGCAACAACGGCTATCTAAGTATGGGTGATGGAGCTTAGGTGGACCGTAAAAAACTGACCCCTAGTCATATTCCCTTAGATAAGGAAATGACTCGGGAGAAAGTCGCCCATGGCCTCCGTGATGGAGGACATCCATGGAAGAAGGTGTGATTTGGCGGAGGTCATGTCCAGGGACAGTATGCGCGCGCAGACCATAGAAACCAAACCCCTTCTTTCCTTCTTGAATATTTCGTTTTCGAATGTAAAAAAGCGGTAAAACCGCTTTTTTGTTTGCGTTGACTAAAATATTATCGTCTGTTAGTCTCTAAAAAACCAGTAATTTTACAATTTGTGCAGGAAACGGAACCAAAGATTTCCGATATTTTTGGTTCCGTTTCCTGCTGAAGCAATGGAGATGGATATATAAAAAAGTGCAAAAAGGGTAGAGGTGTGAACATGGAGCCAAAAAAGCCAAAGACAACGATATCCGTCTTTAAGGCGGATGTTGGTGGACCCGGACATATAATGCCGTTTCCGGGAATGATCGATGAAGTAAGGCGGTATTTGGAGGCAAATGGCCAAGGAATATACAAAAGCTTTCACGTGTCATCTACCGGTGACGACATTGCCATTATTGTCGGTCATCAGCGCGGGCCAAACGATAAAGCCTTGCACGAGTTGTGCTATAAGGCATTTATTGCGGCAACAAACGTGGCTAAAGGATTAAATGCTTATGCCGCTGGCCAAGATCTGTTTGATACCGCGTTTTGCGGCAATTTAGCAGGTATGGGGCCCCAGATCATTGAGATGGAAATCGATGAGCGCAAAGGAGAAACAGTAGTTTTATTCTGTATGGACAAGACGCGAGCTGGTGCCTTTAGTGGCGCATTCCGGCGCGCATGCGGTACGGTGGAATTCAACACGGGCTTATTGCATTCGGTAAAAATGCAGCAAGGCTTTGTATTTGAGGTGTTGGATAATTACTATAATGGGCCCGGGGAACGTGTTATCCGGCTCAATTCCAACAGCGAGATGCCCGCATTGGCCGCCCTGTTGGTTGTCGAAGACCGCTATGTGATCAAGTCGATCACGTCGGCGGCGACAGGTGAACTTTGCGCGATGGTGTCTACGTTCTGCCTTGATCGCAGCTCGTCAACGCACGTGGGAAAAGATGACCCGGTAGCTTTGTTCAGGGTTCAGGGCGGGTTTACGGCTCTTGGTGATGTGCTGGGAGTGTTCGCGCTTTGTTTCCTTGTTGGTGGAGGTATGCGTGGCTCGCACAAGGTTGTACTGATGCCTGTTGAAGTGGGCACGTGCGTTTCCGATGGCGATGGGCCCGCGGTCGTTTCGGCACAGGTGTTCTGCATCAATGAAGGCGTTCTAACAGATCCAACGGACGGATTTAAACAGCCAACCTGGGATAAGGTAAGGGAAAAAGCTTCGCGGATCAATTCGTGGCTAAGGAGTATTGAACCGGATGGAGTAACGCTACCTCTTAACGAAATCGAGTATCACGGCATACAGGATACTCTGGAGGCTTTACAGCCAAGGTTTGAAATAGTAAACGTTCCGGCTGCGACATAAATAAACATATAGTTGAATAAAGTTATACCTGCCTTGTCATAATAAGGGCAGGTGCTTTTTTAAATTATTGACACGGATTTTGCGTTGTGATAAATAAAATGTACTTTCGGAATTGCGGATTTCGGAAGCGCGGCGTGAGACGCAGAATAATTCCAGCCGCTGCGAAGCTTCGCAGGACAACGCTGGAAATATTTCCGCAAAATTGAGTGTCACTCTTTATGGCACGGAAGCAGGGTGACGCGGCAGCCGACTTGGTTGCTACCCCACGGCCCCGCTCAAAATGGGAGCGACAGGGAAAGAACCGGCCCGTCAATTCCGAGCGATTCGGAAATATTTGAGAAGGGAGAGCGCGTTAAACCGCCGGCCGCGAATGATTTTCGCGATTCCGAGGTTAAGGTAACCAAGGTGTCAGTGCCGCGTTACGGTTACGCGCCAGTGCTCAGGATAAGGACTAGCCCCATCATGCGCCAGCGGCGCGATCGATATCGATTGATGGTAAGCGCGCGCGGCCCAATGTCCAAAGCCCCCTTCTCTCATTCTTATTAAATTTCTTAGGAAAAAGAGCGTCTAAACGCTTTTTTCTTTTGTCATCAATTTGACAATTTAAAAAAATTTATCTAAAAAATAATCGAGGTGGGCAAATGGTTGTGACGGATGCGCAAACTATTATTGTTTTTATTGTTTCGCTGATCGCGGTTTATTGTTATTGGACCAAGCCGGGAGAGAACATTAAAAACATAACTGTCTGTTTGGTCGCCTATTTAATCGCGAACTTGATCCAGCTGAATCAAAATGATTTCAATATCTCTTTGTTCGCGGGTATTTTGGGTATCGCCAGTGCGATCACAGGCATTGTTTGCTCATATAAATGGGCCAAGGAGGATTATAGAAGGGATCCGGTATCGTTTTGATCTCTTAATTATCCTCTTATTGTTTTTTTACCAGGCTTATTTCTATTTCTTCTTTTAAATCACCGGCGGTTGCGGTGATTTTGTAGTTTCCGGCAGTATCGGGAGTAAAGATCAGTTCTTCAAGATTGCCGAAATCCGCGCCGTTTATCTGCCAATATACGGCAGTTTTGGCTTTTAAAATTATCCTGGTCCCATCTTCGAGGCGGTAAATGTCGCCGTCGTGAGGTTTTAGGATCAAGCTTGCGTCGTTATTTTCAATGATATTTTTAGCCGCGTCGTAATCGTCGTTTTTCAGGCCGTATTCGATATTGTTTCCGTTCTTGTATTCGGCTATTTCCGAGAAATCAAACGGTGTTTTTTTGTTGTATTTTGAAGCGATCATCATTTGCATGATATCGCCCCAGATGCGGCCCGCGCCAATCTGCCCGCTTACTCCGTCCATTGCCGAGGAATCGGCGTTGCCTACCCACACGGCGACCAGGAAGTCCGGGGTATAGCCAACCACCCAGCTGTCGGTGTAATCGTGGGAAGTGCCGGTTTTCAGTGCGTAATTGGTTGCGGGCAGATTAAGATCGCTGGCGGAAGTGAATTGGTCTTGCGCGATCGCGCGGTCGGAAAGGATCTTGTTGACCAGTCCGGTATATATGTTTTTAGCGGCAACGGTATCATTTTTGGGGGAAAACAGATTGTTGCATTGCGGATCCGTGAAAAGAGTGAAATTATTCAGGGGGCCCTTGTTTGGAAAAATCGTAAAAGCGTTGGCAAGGCTGATGATGTCGGTTTCCATCGCGCCCAGCGCGATGCCCATTTGGTAACTCGAATAATTTTGCTGGGTTTTTACGCCAAGGTCGTTTTCAATGAATCGTCCGAAGTCGTCGACGCCCACGAATTCCAAGGTCTTTGCCGCCGCCACATTGATGCTGTTGGCCAGCGCGTAATGCGCGGTCATTGGGCCGTGATAAATCCGGTCATAGTTTTCCGGGTATATTGAAAATCCCTCTCCGGCCGGGTATTTGTATTCCCGGTCGTCGATCAGCGTATAAGGCCTCATCCCTTTTTCAAATCCTTTCAGGTATATGAAAGGTTTGACCGTTGATCCGATCTGGCGGGGTTGGTTAAGCATATTGATCTGGTAGCCTTCTTTTGATGAGGCCGGATCGGGCGATCCCGCCAGTGCCAGAATTTCATTGTTGGGTAAAGAAACTATGAGCGCTGCCGCGTGTTTTGCTTTTTTGGCATCGAGTTTTTGTATGTTTTCGGAAATGATCGCGCGCAATTTTCCGTTTATTTCGCCGTCAAGCGTTGTGTGTTCCGTTTTTTTGCATTGGTCCGACGCCAGATAGCCGCTAAGTTCAAAAAGTATAGCGTTGTCCTTTAAAAATGACGTTAAATTTTTGTTTACCGTGTTGGGTTCCGTGAATTGGCCGCTGATTTCCGTCTTAAGGTTTTTTGCCAATAATTTTGCCTGTTCTATGTTGCCCGGTTGCAACGGATTGCCGTTGGTGGGGCTGCTGATGGTGGCCAGCAGTTGGAATATCTGCGCGTCCGATAATCCGGCGGGGGTAACGCCAAAATAGGCGATGCTGGCGGTTTGTATGCCCTGCAGGCGATTGCCAAAATAAATCGAATTGGCATATTCTTTCAGGATCGCATCTTTTCCCGTATAACTTTCCAGCGCGAGCGCGGTTGCGGCTTCTGCCATTTTGTTTTTGACGGTGCGTTTGTTTTCTTGTCCCAACAATATTTTTGCCAGCTGCTGGGTGACGGTACTTGAACCGACTCTGTCGCCGAATCCCGCTTTTTGGGCTATGTTTTTTGCAACACTGACCGGATTTATTCCGATATGCCAATAAAAGTAACGGTCTTCTTTTTCCAAAAGCAATTTTTTAAAGTTGTCGGGGATGTCGTCGGTGTAAAAGCCGTAATTGCCAAGATGGTTGGTGCGGGCAAACATCGGTTTTGCGTCGCGGTCGAATATCGTGCTTCCGGCGCGTTTTTCGTATTCATTTTGCATGTTCTCGTTGACGCCGCGCAAAAAAAACGCAAATATGGCGATCGCAATGACCGTTCCCGAAATTATAATGATCGGCAGTTTCTTAAATTTTCGCATTACTTCATAATAGTCAAAACCCGCTTTATTTCAAAATCAACTTGTAAAGGTCGCACCCTGCCGTAATCGGCAAGGTGCGACCTTGGTTAAACTTGCTTTGCACCCTAGTGCGTAATCGGCAAGGTGCGACCTTGACTAACTCCGTTTTCCGCTCCGGCAAGTGGCTGCAACCATCCCGCCGAAGTTTTGACAGTATATTTGTTATATTATATAATATAAATGCTTGAATTAAGCACGCGCAGCCGTGTTTTTTATGTTTTAAGCTGTTGATAATATGATCCAATTTTTACAGCCAAAATGGAAACTGGCCGCAAGGGTATTACCGATACTCGTTTTTGTGGCGGTGATCAAGATCGTTATCCATTATTACGGCTATGAGTTTTTGAGCCTGAACACAATTTTTACTGCCCTAATTTCGGCAACGATCTTTTTGATCGGTTTTAATATTTCCGGGGTTTTGGCGGATTTCAAGGCCGGTGAGAAGTTGCCGGGTGAATTGGCGTCGCATATCGAGGCCATTGCCGACGAGTGCGTTTATTCTTACCGCGACCATGGCGGCGAGGCGGCCAAAAATGGATTTCTCTACTGTGTTGATTTCAACAACAGCGTTTTGGGCTGGCTTTACAGAAAAGTCAAGACAAAGACAGTTTTGGAAAAGATCGGCGGTTTTACCGATATTTTCTTTGACTTCCAATCATTGAGCAAAACCTCGTTCATCAGCCGCCTTAAGCACGAACAATCCGAGATCAGGAAAGCGGTTATGCGTATCCATACGATCCGCGAGGTGAGGTTTTCCGAAGCCGCTTACGCGATTGCCGAGATCATGACTTATACCATAATCCTGGGAATGGTGTTTTTAAAGATCGATCCCTTTTATGAAGGCCTGTTTTTTACGATCTTTGTATCTTTCGTATTTATTTATATGTTGTTATTGATCCGCGACCTGGATGACCCCTTCGCGTATTACGATCAAAAGCATTCCGTGGAGGAGATTTCCCTTCATTCTTTGGAAGATTTGAGCGAACGTCTGGAATCGCGGCGCAAACTGTTTGAATAGTGTTATTGGGTAATAAGTTTTTTTAAAAAAAGGCGTAAGCCTTTTTTTGTTTGACAAGACATAAAAAATGAAATAAAACATAACATTGGCAATCTGTCCTAAGGACATAGCCTAAAATCTAGATTAAAGTTTTAAAAAGCGTTGTCTTGGTGCCCGGTCAATTTTCCTCCCTGACCGGGTACTAATACAGCGCTTTTTGTATTATGCTTCCCGGTTCTGCGCCACGGGTATTCTTTTAAAACTTTTTAGCTTTCTTTAGGTGTTTTAACAAAAAAGAGCTAACAGGATTTGATGTGTACCACACCGAAAACCGTTAGCGTAAGCGCTTCCATGTCGATTTTTGTGCCGTCGATCTCGCCGCTTACCTTCATAAGAGTCGCCCCGACTTCTTTTTTCCATGAAGTTGTTCTGTATTCCCCTTCAATGACCTGTGTCAGGTCATTGCCCTGGGTTGATGTACCGATCACCGATTGGGTCAGCTGGCATAATTCGTCGGCCGTTTTGACTTTTACGACCATCGAATCCTTAAAGACTATTGGCTTGCCGTCAAGGATGATTATTCCTTTGCCGGATTCCAGCATTACATTCTTTAAAACAATATCGTCCGTTATATTTATCCACTCCCGCTTATTTCCTAATTAAACTAAAACAATAATTTGATTTTGTCAAGAGTTGCCGGGGTAACCACTCACTGGGATATTAATCATAATCGGTTTATTGGTATTTATTCCTCCTTTATAAAAGGAGGTGTCGCGTAATCGCGACGAAGGATTTTTGCGATCCCAGAAATGCAAATCCCTCCCCCTACGGGTACTCCCTTTTGCAAAGGGAGAATAAACGCCAAAATGTTATTCCCAGCGAGTGGTTACTTGCCGGGTGTTTTTTGGTGTGGGCGCGAATTGTATTGTTTTGGTTAGTGTCCATGGGTCAATCGTGTTTGCTGCGCGGGATGGTAAAGCAAACGTAGGTTGTATATAATTATTAATATAAGGTTAAAAATTCAAAATTATCGGTTTCAAATGTTTTTTAACTTGTTTTGCGGGTTATCGGTTATATCGTGTGTCCCATATTTGGTATTTACATGTCATCGGACATATGTTATAAATTAAAATCTGTCGCAAGCTAAGAATTAGACCTACTGCTTAAATATTTACTTAGCGAAATTTTTAGATTTCGTGCGAGCCGAATGAAGAGCGAGAAGACATACTTAAGCTTAAAGTCTGCCGCCGAGTGATGAATTCGGCGTAGCCGGAATATGGAAATTGCAACAGTAAATATCTAAGCAGTGGGTCTATAATATTAATTTATACCTGAAAGCGCCGTAAAACAGGAACTTGCCAAAGGCCTATCGGCTTCGGTGATCAAGCTGGTAACGTTTATTATCGAAGAGGCGCAGGAAATGAGAGCGTCCGATATCCACGTTGATCCGCAGAATGAAACCATCCGCGTCCGTTATCGTATTGACGGCGTTTTAAACGATTGCCATAATCTGCCGTTGCGTTTTCTGCCCGAAGTCATCAGCCGCATCAAGATACTGGCGGGTTTGCGTACCGACGAGCACCAGGCGCCGCAGGATGGTCGTTTTAGGATGGTGGTGTCGGCGCGGCCCCTTGATATCCGTGTTTCGGTGGCGCCCACGTACTACGGCGAAAACACGGTTTTGCGCCTG
>Ga0247841_10005279_pt1 | contig 21104 bp, 18 predicted proteins | sample LaCruzMarch2015__2_FD_192410 | JGI IMG/M metagenome (GOLD analysis project Ga0247841, IMG submission 192410) | Freshwater microbial communities from meromictic Lake La Cruz, Castile-La Mancha, Spain - LaCruzMarch2015_18m | ecosystem: Environmental > Aquatic > Freshwater > Lake | place: Spain... | reverse complement strand
CGGTTTTTTGTTTTTAATCTCCTCTTTAAGCACGGAAATTAACCCCAGTTTCTCCAGCTCCGCAACCGCAACATCAAATGCGCCTACTCCCGGCAAGACTATTTTCTTACAAGAATTTAGCTGGCCTGCTTTATTGGTTATTATTGGCTTTGCCCCACAAAGCTCAATCGCCTTGGACACACTATGAATATTGCCCATGCCATAGTCAATAATCGCTATCTTCATTAGTCAATAACACCTTTGGTAGAAGGAATGCCTTTCCTGCGCGGGTCAATCTGGGTGGCTTGATCCAGGGCAATACCTAATGCTTTAAAAGCAGGCTCTAATGTCGCATGCAGATCCTGGCTCGGATTCTCTATTTTTATATTAATGTTTGCCCCCAGCTGCTGAGCCAAGGCTTCAAAAAAATGCTCTGCATATTCCATTTTGTATTTTTCTTCAGCTGACGCAAGTGGATATGCAACTGCCTTGCCTAATAAATCCAACTTAAACGAAGCCCTCCCGCAAATATCAATCGCAATACTAGCAGTAACTTCTTCCATCGGCACAGAAGAGGAACCTATCCTTTTAATTCCCATCTTGTTCCCCAAAGCTTTTTTAAAGGCCTGGCCTAAGACAATACCGATATCTTCATTGGTATGATGTATATCCACTCTCAAATCACCTTTAGCTTCAATTTCTAAATCAAAATGTCCCCAAAAAGAAAACAACTCCAGCATATGATCCAAGAAACCAATGCCGGTATTGATTTTCGATTTACCTTCTCCGTCTATATTTAAGTTTACGGTAATTCTGGTTTCTTTTGTATCTCTAGTATGCGATGTTTTTCTTTTACTTTGTCTTCCTCTTCCAAAAATTAACTCTAAGATCTTCATGTTTCCCTCTTAAATAAACCTGCTCTTTACCGAATCCACATGTTTTTGCAATCCTTCAATCCCGGCGATCTTCTCCAGCGGCTCGCGCATTTTCTCAAGCGCCTTTTTGGAATAGCTGATAATATGGCTGCTCTTCATAAAATCACACACGCTTAAACCGGAGAAGAACCTGGCTGTGCCGCTGGTTGGCAATACATGGCTTGGACCGGCAACATAATCTCCCACAGCAGTCGGGCTATAAGGCCCTAAAAATATTGCCCCGGCATTTTTTATTTTCCTTGCCAACCCCTTGGGATTCTGCACTAAAATCTCCAAATGCTCAGGCGCAATCTTATTGGCAATCTCGCAGGCTTGCTCTAAGTTCTTGGTCAAAATAATATACCCGTTATCCCCATCCAACTGGGATTTTACTTCTTTAGCTAACGCCTTGGAATTAGTAATTAATATTGCCAACCCTTTTGCATGTTCAGCCTGGGCGCGCAGGTCAGCAATAATAAATTTTGGGTCACTAAAACGGTTGGCGATAATCACCAACTCTGTGGGCCCGGCAATCATATCTATATCAACCAAACCAAAAACCTGCCGCTTTGCCTCGCTTACATAAACATTCCCCGGGCCGACAATCTTATCCACTCTTGGGACAGTCTTGGTCCCATAAGCCAAGGCCGCAATCCCCTGCGCTCCGCCAACACGATAAATTTCATCAACCTTTAAGAGATCGGCAATTACCAGGATGTGCGGATTAATATAACCGTTTTTATCCGGCGGACTGACCAAAACAATCTTTTTTACCCCTGCCAGCTTTGCCGGCAAGACCGTCATATAAACCGTTGAAACCAGAGGCGCTGTCCCGGCAGGAATATAAATACCCACTTTTTCAAGAGGCGTATAATTTTCACCCAACACTGCGCCCTCAATCCCTTTTATCCTCCAGGATTTACGCATCTGTTTGCGGTAAAAACGATTCACATTTTCTATGACTACTTTAAGTGAACTGACAAAATTCGGGCTGATATTAGCATAGGCTCCGCTGATTTCAATCTCCGAGACCTTTAACTGTCTCGGCATCATTTTCACCCCGTCAAACTTCCTGGTATACTTAAGCAGCGCCTCATCCCCAAAAAGGCGCACATCATCAATGATCTTTCTCACCTTTTCCTCAACGCGGGCCTGCCGCGTTAAGCCGCGGTTATAAATCTTGTCTAATTTTTTACTGGCTGCTTTTATAATCTTCATTTATTTTCTCGTTTTCGCCTATCCTGTTATTTACCCTCTATAGACAACTCTTAATTATAGCCTTTATTTTATCAAATGCCAATGTAAAATTTTCAGGTAATGTCCCCCCGGCCTGGGCAAAATCCTGCCTGCCTCCGCCTGAGCCTCCGATAACCGGAGCAACCTGACGGATCAATGCACCCGCGTCTAAACCCCTGGATAATAAATCCTGTGTAACCGCGATAACCAAATACGCCTTTTTTTGCTCATTATCCTGAGAGCCTAAAGCAATAACCCCTTGCTTCAACTGCTCTTTTACCTTATCCGCCAGAAGCCGCAAGGCATTCATGTCTAAACCATCCTCAAGCGAAACAACTACCTTTATTCCATTAATCTCTACTTTCTTATCTGTAATCCTTGGTATTGCATCCCGCAGGCTGCTAATTACTTCCAAGCTGCGCTTCTTCTCCTGCTCCTTTAATTCTTTTAGCTTATCCTTCTTTTTAGATTCTTCAACCGTTTTCTGCTGTTCATCTTTAATAAACTGCTCCGCAAAACTGGCAGTGGTTCCTTCGATCCTTCTTATACCACTGGCTACTGAACCCTCGCTAATTATCTTTATAAGGCCGATTTCACTAATATTATCAAGATGTGTGCCTCCGCATAACTCTTTTGAAATATCTCCGATAGAAACCACGCGCACATTCTCGCCGTATTTCTCCTCGAAAAATGCCAGCGCCCCTGCTTTTTTTGCTTCTTTAATAGGCATCTCTTTGCAATTTACCGCCTGATTTTTAGCAACCCAACTATTAGCTACTTCCTCAACCCTAGCAATCTCCTCTTTGGATAATCCCTTAAAATGTGTAAAATCAAAACGGAACCTTTCTTCGGCTACCATTGAGCCCTGCTGCTGGACGTGATTTCCTAAAACTTCGCGTAAAGCTGCCTGCAATATATGTGTAGCCGTGTGATTACGGGCAATATTTAATCTGCGTTCAATATTTATTTGTGCAACTACCTTATCACCTTTTTTAAAAACTCCAGAGCTAACCTGTCCAATATGCAAAAATACATTATCAACCTTCTGTGTATTTAAAACCTCAAAGATATTCGTTCCGCTTATTAATTTACCGGTATCCCCAACCTGGCCGCCGGATTCCGCGTAAAAAGGCGTTTCGTTAAGAATGACTGCAGCTTCCACCCCCAGGCTTATCTCAGTTAATTTTTTATTCTTTCTATTAGGATCAATGATTTCAACTATCTCAGCTTCTATGGAATTATTCTCATAACCTAAAAATTTTGTATCTTTTAACTTTAACCCTAAACTTTTGGCATCAAAAACATCGCCCTTCATTGAACTCTGCAGCCTAGAACGAGTCATCTGTTCAAGCAGTTCTTGATCAAACGCTCCCTGAGAAATTCGCATGCCTTGTTCATTTAACCAAGCCTTAGTTAAATCTAAAGGTATTCCGTAAGTATCATAAAGTTGAAAAGCAATTCTACCTACCTTTTCCGGGTCTTGTTCCCGGCCAAGTCCGCTGAACTTATCCTTAAATAAATCATTGCTTGAATTCAGGGTGCGAATAAAATTATTTTCTTCATTCAGAATAACCTGAGCAATATCCTCCTGCCTGTCTTTTAAATCCGGATAAGGCGTATGCATAATCTGGGCAAGCTGACCAACTAATCTATTTAAGAATGGCTTATTTATGCCCAAGCTTCTTAAATGCATGACGCTCTTACGGATAATCTTCCTGACTATATACCCGCGGCCCTCGTTAGAAGGAGTAATGCCATCATATATTGAAAAAACTACTGCCCGCGAATGATCAGCAATAGCATAAAGAAGCTTCTCCCTATCCTTAGGACTTATTTCTACATAACACAAAATCTCTTTAATTATCGGCTGAAATAATTCTGTCTCAAAATTATTCTGCTTACCCTGCATAACCGCTGCCAACCTCTCTAAGCCCATACCCGTATCAATATTTTTATTCGGCAGAGGTTCTAACAAGCCATCATCTTTACGGTTAAACTGCGTAAAGACTAAATTCCATATTTCCACAAACCTTCCGCAACTGCAGGACGGATCACAAATCTTTTCACCGCATCCTACATTAGACCCAAAATCATAAAATATCTCTGAACATGGTCCGCACGGCCCGTTGGGCCCTTTTGCCTTGGCCTCCGCGGGCCAGAAATTATCTTTATCCCCAAGCTTTACAATCTTTTTTTCCGGTATGCCTATTTTATCTTTCCAGATATTATAAGCCTCATCATCATCCTGATAAACTGAAACCCAGAGCTTCTCCTGATCTATTTTTAATTCTTTAGTCAAAAACTCCCAGGCCCAGGTAATCGCCTCCTGTTTAAAATAATCCCCGAAGGAAAAGTTACCCAACATTTCAAAAAAGGTGTGATGAGCGCTGGTCTTACCGACTTTATCCAGATCATCCGTGCGCAGGCAACGTTGAGCTGTTGCAGCGCGCTTAAATCCGGCGTCAAAACCCATAAACTCTTTTTTAAACTGGTTCATTCCGGCAGGAGTAAACAACACAGTAGGATCATCTTTGGGAACCAAAGAATCACTTTCAACAAGCTTATGTTTCCTGGCCTTAAAGAAATCCAGGAATTTTTCTCTTAAACTATCTGCTGTCATATTTTTTATTTAGCACATCCCCAATCAAATCCGGCGAGAACCCTCTACGCATCAAATACGCATATACCCGCTGCTTAGCCTTAAGCGGCTCTATACCTTTTAACTTGGAAAATCTTTGCCCAGCCAACTTCCTTACTATGCCAGCTTCATCGTAATCTTCTTTTGCCTGAACAAAAGTTTCTTCAATAATTTCTTTATCTAAACCCTTCTGAACTAATTCCTGTCTTATCCTTCTTAAACCAAATGGCCGCCTCAGCCGGCTGGATACCCAGCCCTTGGCAAAAATGCGGTCATCAATAAATTCTCTATCTTTTAAGAAATTTACCGTATCGTGGCATAGCTCTTCGGAAAAACCTTTCTGCCTTAGTCTTTGCAATAGCTCCTTCTCGCTACGCAGACGAAACTTAAGCAGAAGAAAAGCATACTCTCTGGCTTTTTCCGGGCTATGGCTTTGCCGACAGGATGGCAAACTATCGCCTTGTGGCTTAACTGGCGAGGCTAAACTTCTTGCGCGCTTCTTTCTCAATATCTTCCTGTAATTTTGGATTTTCTTTTAAGAATTTTATTGCCGCCTCCCGACCCTGGCCTAACTTTTTATCTTCAAATGAAAGCCATGTTCCGGACTTAGCAATTACTCCTAAACTTACCGATGCATCAATTACCGCGCCGGTCTTGGCAATTCCTTCATCATGCATAATGTCAAACTCTGCCTCACGAAACGGCGGGGCAACTTTATTCTTAACTACCCTTACCCTGACATGATTACCAATAACCTTATCCCCTTCTTTTAAGTAAGCAATTCTACGCACATCCAATCTTACCGAACAATAAAACTTGAGCGCTCTGCCTCCGGGAGTTGTCTCAGGCGAACCAAACATAACCCCGATCTTTTCCCTTAACTGGTTAATAAAAATTACCGTGGTGCGCGATTTACTGATTGAACCGGTCAGCTTACGCAAGGCCTGCGACATCAACCGCGCCTGCAAGCCCATATGCGAATCCCCCATCTCACCTTCGATCTCCGCACGCGGAGTCAACGCCGCCACTGAATCAACCACTACTAAATCTACAGCATTGGAACGCACCAGGGTTTCCGTAATCTCTAGAGCCTGCTCCCCGGTGTCCGGCTGGGAAATTAAAAGGTCATCCAAATTCAAACCGATTATCTTGGCATAAGTCGGATCAAAAGCATGTTCTGCATCAATAAATGCCGCAACTCCGCCCTTTTTCTGGATCTCCCTGATCGCGGTTAATGTCAAAGTGGTCTTTCCAGAGGCCTCTGGCCCGAATATCTCAACCACCCTACCCCGAGGCAGGCCGCCAACACCCAAAGCAAGATCTAACGTAAGCGCGCCCGTTGAAATAGTCTCAACATTGGCCTTAGTATGCGCCCCCAGCTTCATAATTGAACCCTTGCCAAACTGCTTTTCTATCTGCGCCAAAGCCAACTCCAGCGCCTTTTGCCGATCTGAGCTCTCTTTTACTTCTTCTTTTTTCTTATCAACTGACATCTAACCCTCCAAGTTTTAAATTTGAGCAATTATTATAACCCGCCTCCGCCAAAGTGTCAACCAGATTCCTGCAACAAAAATCCCTCCTTTCTACTATAATTGACGTAAAAAAGAGGGAAATCTAACCTAAAAGCTTGCGAATAATTTACACCAAAACAAGACTTAAACTTTTAATTCTTACAGACTAATTGGAGCATACATACGCACTACCCACAACGTAGCTGCCGGAGGCACCGCAGGACCCTCCGGGCGGGAGCAAAAAATTGTCGCCGGAGAAGTAACAGTAGCCCCACGAACCGAGAGCGGATTTTTGCTTATAGCCTGCCGGACAGAATCCCTGGCTGCCGCCGGCATTGGTACACACAGGAGAACCATAACCGGCATTGGTAAAACAATAGTGTGTATAACTCATACCGCCCAAAGCTGCGGTTGTCCAACTTGCTCCATCGCATACCTTTATCTGGCTATCATCAGAATCATAATACATTGTACCTTTATGGCTAGCGTCACAAGAAGTTGCTGGGCTTGCATGAGGATATAGCTGTAATTCATTATAACTTCCATACGGAGAAGGATAATATGTGGTAATAGTAATATCCTCGGCAAAAACAACCGGCGCAAAAATAACTAAAACAAAGAAAAACACTAAAGCACACTTTGATAATCGCTCCATCGTTTCCTCCTGGTAATCTTTATTTAATTATATAGGAATATCCTATAATGTCAACTATTTAACACCCTACCCCTTTCTTGACTTTAGCAAGAAATGTGTTACACTTAAAACATTATGGAAGAGCTGAATAAATTAAAGATCGAACTTGAGCGCACTAAAATCGAGCTGGGGATACTCTATGAAATCTCTAATGCCATGCGCACCACCTTAAAACTGGATGAAATTCTTTACATAATCCTTACAGGTGTAACTGCGCATACCGGCTTAGGATTCAACCGCGCCATGCTTTTCCTAGTCAATGAAAAGGATAAAATCATAGAAGGTAAAATGGGTATCGGACCGGAAAATGGCGAAGAAGCTAATATCGCCTGGACCAAAATTGAAGAAGAAAAGATGGATCTGGATGACCTGATCAACGCCTTTAAGAATTCCAGCTGGGTATTGGAATCCGGATTTAACCGCCAGGTCAAGAGCCTAAAGGTATCTATGCAGGACAAAGATGAAAACCCTCTCTCTCTAGCAGTCCTGGAAGGCATGCCCCTGCATTTAACCAGCCAGGCTATAAAAAAATACCAGAACTCCCCCGTAATTAAAATGCTGGGAAGCAACGAACTTTTACTTATCCCGTTAAAAGCAAAAGACCGGGTAAACGGAATTATCGTAACGGATAATTTCATCACTAATGATCCGATTACCAAAGACGATATCCGCATGCTCACCATGCTGGCTAACCAGGCAGGCCTGGCGATTGAAAACTCCCAGCTTTTTGAATTAACCGCCGAACGCGCGCACTCGGATTACCTGACCAACCTCTGGAACCACGGATATTTCCAGTTTCTTCTGCAGACAGAGATGGAAAAAGCTAAAGCAACCAAAAGCAAACTTAGTTTAGTTACAATAGATATAGATAATTTTAAGGTTTATAACGACACTTTAGGACACCAGGCAGGAGACAAAATATTAAAAGACTTGGCGCGGCTCTTACGTAATCAATCGCGCAAGATGGATCATGTCTGCCGTTACGGAGGCGAAGAATTCACTATAATCTTGCCCCAAACCGAACAGAAAGAAGCTTACATGATCGCCGAACGCCTAAGAGTGGATATTCAAAAATATCCTTTTTTAAATGAGGAGATCTTTCCTAATAAAACACTGACGGTAAGCTTGGGAATCGCCACCTTCCCTGAGAACGGGCTGCTTCCTGCGGACCTGATTACCTCTTCAGACAAATCACTCTACAAAGCCAAAAACCAGGGCAAAAACATCACCTGCTGCAGTTAACACTTTTAAACCGCAACCGGCTGCTGCTCCTGCTTTTCTTTATTCTGCGACAATTTTACCGAAACTATCTTTGAAACTCCCGACTGCTGCATAGTGATCCCATACATAATACTGGCATTTACAATCGTCTTCTTGTTATGGGTAATTACGATAAACTGCGAGGTCTTGGAAAACTCCTGCAGGACCCTTGAAAACCTGTCTACGTTAGCCTCATCAAGCGCAGCGTCAATTTCATCCAGAATACAGAACGGCGAAGGCTTGATTTTAAAAATAGCGAAGATAAGCGCAATCGCCGACATACTCTTTTCACCGCCGCTTAACAAGAGCACATTCTGCAATTTCTTCCCCGGAGGCCGGCAGATAATCTCGATCCCCGACTCAAGCGGATCATTCTCGTCAACCAAAAACAACTGCGCGTCACCGCCGTTAAAGAGCAAGCGGAAATAATTCTTAAACTCCACCTTTACCTTCTCAAATGTCTCCATAAACATCTGCTTTGTCGTACGGTTAATTTTCAAAATCGCCTGATGCATCGACTCCTTGGCAGTCAAAAGATCTGTTTGCTGCTGGATAAGAAAATCATAGCGCTGCTTTAATTCATCATACTCTTCAATCGCCACCAGATTAACCGTGCCATAGGAATCTAACTTTCTCTTTAACTCGCCGATCTCATTGGCCAGCGCATCCTGATCCAACTCCTTATTTAACTCTTCCAGAAGATCCAAGTCAATTTTATACGCCGAAATCATCCTCTCTTTTATCGCCGAATAACGGTAATCCAGATCCTTATCCTGCATCTCTAAATCATGCAACTGGTTTTTTATCTGCTCTAATTGCTTACGGTCAGTTTCGATTCTTTTAACCACCCCGACCGTACCGCTGGATACTTCATTATATTTAAGTTCAACCTCCAGAAGCCCGTCTTTCTTTTCTTTAATCTGCGCCTCTGACTCATTAATCTTATTCTGACAATCTACAATCTCAAGCCTTAATCCCTGCTGGCGCTCTTTGGCCTCAGTAATCTGGCGCTCAATATTTTCAAGGCTGGCCTTATCCTGCGCGTAAGTTTCATCGAGGATCTTCAAGGTTGCCACATCAGAACTAAAACGTTTGTTTAAAGCCTCAATCTCCGTCTTAGTCTGAGTAATTAAAACCAACACCTCTTCGCGCGCCTTACTGTTTAAAGCAATACTGTCCTCTTCCTGCACGATTAAATCCTGCCTTGACCTTTCTTCATTATTTAAACTTAAAAGCCGGCCCTGGGCATCGGATAAATTCTGCTGGATCGCGGAAATCTCACGGCCGACATCGCCTAACTCCATGACAATTACATCCTCTTCCTCTTTTATTTTATTAAACTGCTCTAAGATCGTAGCGTGGCTGGATTCTTTATTCGCTAAAGCAATCTCATGATTACGCAGCTCCAGCTCCAACGCCTCGGACATTTTATTTAATTCCGAAATACAGCTTTGGCGTAGCACCTTTCTACTTCTTAGCTCACCAAGGTTTTCTTCAAGCCTGGCAATCTTATCACTGATATTTTGCGTGTCTAATTCAATGGGCTTGGCCTCTCCGCTTATCTTAAATGCCGAAGGGCCAAGATGGGCCTTATCTTCATCGCTTAAGCATGACTGATTCTGAACTTTTACCACAAGACCGGTAACATTTTCCTTGGGCAGCCTATCCAGATAGATCACCGCGTTAAGCGACTCACCGATATCATCATATTTGTTCTTTAATTTCTCCAGGAATTCTTTGTGCGAAACCAAAGTAAGCTTCTCGTTCTCTAAATTCGTAATCTCCTGGTTAATCCCGTTTAAATTTAATCCTTCCTGCTCAAGGCTGGCCTTAACACTCGCGATCTTCTGCCTGAAGCTATCCACTAATTCCCGGGTGCTGGCCAACTCCTGGGCAACCTTACTTAAAGCCTCCTCGGCAATTACCTTTTCTTCATAGACTTTGGCCTTTTCAATCTCCAGCCTCTTTTTACGCGCCAGAAATACCTGATGTTTGGAATTAAACTCACTTACCTCATTATGAGTATTTGAAATCCTGGTTTCTAAATCCAGGATAATCTTTTTGCTTTCAGAAATAGCCTCCAGAGAACTTTTAATAGAGGCACTAAGCTTATCAATCTCCTCTTCCTTCTGAGCCAAAACAAATTGCTTCTCTTCTATATTCTGCTTAAGGCTGTCGTATTCAACGCGCACCTTCTGGAGTTTTTCCTCATCCTGCAAAAGCTTGCTTCTTGACTGCTCAATCTGCTCCTCTAAAACCTGGCTATTCTCGGTTAACTCCGCGATACGCTGCTGGTTAAAAGTAATATGCTCGTTATTGCGCACCAGGCTGTTTTCCAGATTAAGTATTTCGCTGCGGCTGGCCATCAAACTTTCTTCCAGCACTTTTAACTCCGATTGACGGTTTGCGATCTTAGTCTCCAATTCAGTAACCGCTCCGGCTAAAATTAAATCTTCTTTTCTTAAATCCTCAAGCTTGCCGGAGATATCATCCCTTTGTTTGAGGAAATTCTTCTTATCCATAATCGCTAAATCAGTTTCTTTTAATTTTAACTCCTCAAAAACTTCCTTGTACCTGCGCGCTTTATTTGCCTGCCGCTCTAGCGAACCAATCTGCCGCTTGACCTCGGTAACAATGTCATTCACACGCAACAAGTTTTGCTCTGTCTCCTCCAGCTTACGCGTAGTTTCCCTTTTCTGGGATTTATATTTACTTATCCCGCTTGCCTCATCAAAAACCATGCGCCGGTCTTCGGGCCGGGAGCTTAAAACTAAATCAATTTTTCCCTGCGCGATGATAGAATAACTCTCCGCGCCAATACCCGTTCCTAGCAATAAGTCCAGAATGTCCTTTAGCCGCACCGTGGCTTTATTCAACAAGTATTCACTCTCCCCGCTCCTAAAAAGCCTGCGTGTAATCATTACCTCCGGATGCTCTACATTAAAAAAACGGGTGGAGTTATCAAAAGTCAAACTTACCTCCGCCATACTTAACGGTTCCTTATTGTCCGCACCGTTAAAAATGACATCCAGCATCTCTGAGCCGCGCAGTGACTTTGCAGATTGTTCTCCTAATACCCAGCGAATAGAATCAAAAATGTTGCTTTTCCCGCAACCATTTGGGCCAACTACAGCGGTAATCCCCGGCTCAAAGTTAAGCACCGTTTTATCGCAGAACGATTTAAAACCTAAAAGCTCAAGTCTTTTAAAATACATGATTTAATCCTCCTAACATGGTTGTGACTGCTGGCTTTCAAGCCAGTCATCAATTTTATCTTTTTTAAAGCGCCATTGCCCGACGAGCTTTAACGCCGGTATCTTATTATGCTTTAGCCAATCATAAATAGTCCTGCGGGTTACCTTTAAGTAATCCGCCAGGTCTTCAATCGTCATTAAGTTACTACTTACCATTCAACATCTCCTTGAATACTATGTGCGTATTATAAATAATTTATACAATCTTGTCAAGGAGAATCTTTACATTCTTTAACATATAGCTGAGATTAAGGTTGATATAAGGCAAAACACTGCATAACCCTGCAAAGTAGCTGCAAAGTAGACAGTGTATGTAAAACTATATATATCAAATACTTATGCAAGAAATACTTCTCTCAATACAAAATAATGGGGCCAGATTTATCTTTCCCTCTCAATCTTTTGAGAAGAATAAATCTGACCCCATTACAACATAAGTTTCTTTATTTCCGAAGCGCTGTCTTGAAAGCTTGAGTCAAAGCTGGAACAATCTGGAAAAGATCTCCGACAATTCCGTAAGTAGCTATCTTAAAAATCGGAGCTTCGGGATCTTTGTTGATGGCGATAATAATCTTCGAGGACTGCATTCCCACAAGGTGCTGTATCTGGCCGCTTATTCCACAAGCAATATAAATTTTCGGAGCCACGGTCCTTCCGGTTTGGCCGACCTGATGCGAATAAGGTATCCAACCACTATCTACTGCCGCGCGGCTTGAGCCGACTGCCGCACCCAGGGCATGCGCTAATTCTTCCAGTAATTTAAAATTCTCCGCCCCTCCTAAACCGCGTCCTCCGGAAACAATAATATCCGCTTCGGATAAATTAACCGTAGACTCAATCTCGTCGATAATATCCAAAAGCTTTGTACGTGAAACATAAAGCGAGCTGTCAAAACTTTCTCTAATAATCTTTCCTTTACGTTTTTTATCCGCCGCCATAGGCGCAAATACCTTATGCCGTACCGTAGCCATCTGCGGCCGGTAATTCGGAGAAATAATTGTCGCCATAATATTGCCGCCAAAAGCCGGGCGTGTCTGCAGCAATATTTTTTTAACCGGATCGATGTCTAAACCGGTACAATCCGCGGTTAAGCCGGCTTTAATATTTATCGCCACGCGCGAAATCAAAGACCTGCCTATATTTGTCGCCCCGCATAAAAATATTTCAGGCTTATATTTCTTTATCAACTCAACAATGATATTCGTATACGGTTCATCTTGGAAATTCGCCAGCTCCGGGGCCTCTACCAGATATAGATTATCCGCACCGCAAAAGATCAGCTCATCCAACTGGTCCTCTAATTTATTACCGATCAAAACCCCGCTTACCTGGCAATTTAATTTATTAGCCAGCTCCTGCGCCTTACCTAGCAATTCATATGAAACCGACTGCACCCGGCCATTCTTCTGCTCGACAAAAACCCAAATCCCCTTGTAATCTTTTATATCCGGCAACTCACATTTAGCAGGAATTTTTTCTATCAAAACTGCCTTAAATTTACACACATCTTTACAGGCACCGCAAATGGTGCACTTATGCAAATCAATAACCGCCTTCTTATGGCTTCGGCTATCGGAAGCCGAACCACTGCTCTCCAGCTTATCCATTATGCGAATAGCATCGAACGGGCAGGCCTTTACACAAAGCGTACAACCCGTACATTTCTCAATAATAATCGCAATTGACATCTTTAATTAACCTCGCCTTTAACTAAATCCACCAGTTGTTTGGCAATATCAGGAATCTCACCCGTAAGTATCTGTCCGCCGACTCTATGCGCAGGAGTAAAAATCTTCACTACCTGAGTAGGCGATCCGCACAAACCAATCTGCTGAGGATCTAACTGCAACTCCTTCTGAGTAAGCGTAGTAATCTTGGCCGACTTTGCTTTCATCAATCCTCTCAATGAAGGGATTCTCGGCTCATTAATTTCTTTAACTACTGTCAAAAGCGCCGGAAGCGGGGTCTCGATAATTTCATAGCCTTCCTCTAACATTCTTTCAACCTTTATTAATTTATCCGTTGCCTCTTCTACTTTTTTCACATAAGTTACCTGAGGAATATTTAAATGTGTGGATATCCCCGGCCCCACCTGCGCCGTATCTCCGTCTGAAGCCTGTTTACCGCAAATAATCAAATCAAACGCGCCCAACTTCTTAATCGCTCCGGCCAATGTATAGCTGGTTGCCCAGGTATCGCTTCCGGCAAAAGCGCGGTCGCAGACCAGGAACCCTTCATCAGCTCCCATAGAAATCGCTTCACGCAAAGCGCCATCCGCTTGGGGCGGCCCCATTGTCAAAACAGAAACCTTGCCCCCGAATCTCTCCTTAAGCAACACCGCCTCCTCAATCGCGTACATATCAAAAGGGTTAATAATTGACTTGACCCCTTCGCGCATGAGTGTATTGGTCTCAGGATTAATCCTTACCTCAGTTGTCTCGGGAACCTGTTTTATACAAACTATTATATTCATTCTTTCTTCCTTGCCTGATTATTCTACTTACTTAAACTTACTTACTCTTACTTATAATTAATTAAAATTACCTACTTTATTTACTTAGCCATCTCCTTGATCAAAGCCAAAGCTATAATATTACGTTGCACCTGATTTGTCCCCTCGTAAATCTGGGTGATCTTGGCATCACGCACATATTTTTCAATTGGATAATCTTTCATATAACCATATCCGCCAAACAACTGCAAGGCATCAACAGTAACCTTCATCGCTACATCAGAAGCATACATCTTAGCCATAGCGGATTCTTTCGCAACATCCTTAATTCCAGCATCAACCATCCTGGCAGTTGAATATACTAAACCGCGCGCTGCCTCAACTTCAGTTGCCATATCCGCGAGCATCCACTGAATTCCCTGGAAGCTTGAGATAGGCTTACCAAACTGTACCCTTTCGCGCACATATTTTACCGCCAGCTCCAGCGCACCTTGAGCAATACCTAATGCCTGCGCTGCTACGCCCGGACGCGACATATCAAAAGTTTTCATGGTTACAATAAACCCCATACCTTCCTTAGAAAGCAAGTTCTTAGCGGGAATCTTGCAATCAGTAAAAATTAATTCGCGCGTGCTTGATGCGCGAATGCCAAACTTGTCCTCTTTCTTACCAAAAGTAAAACCCGGCGTGCCCTTCTCTACAATAAACGCGGAGGCTCCGCGGGCACCTTTTGATTTATTAGTCATGGCAATCACAACATAAGTCTCCGCATCGCCGCCATTGGTAATAAAATGCTTGAGGCCGTTTAAAATATAATGATCGCCTTCTTTTTTAGCGGTAGTCTTAATCCCTGAGGCATCTGACCCAGCCTCCGGTTCAGTAATCGCAAATGCCGCTACCTTCTTACCCTTTGCTAAATCCGGAAGATATTTTTTCTTCTGCTCATCATCACCGAACAAGACAATGGGAAAAGTTCCTAAGGCGCTGGCAGCATAACAAACTGCGATACCTCCGCAGGCGCGGGAAAACTCTTCGGTTGCCAAACATAAATTAAAAACGCTGGTCGCAAATCCACCGTACTCCTCAGGGATAAATAGGCCAAACATATCTGATTCAGCCATAACCTTTAAAACATCCCAGGGGTATTCTTCGCTGATATCATATTTAGCCGCAGCAGGCCGGATTTTTTCTTCGGCAATCTTATGCGCCAAATCCTTAATCATCTTCTGTTCATCAGTCAACAAATAATCCATTGAATCCTCCTATCGTAAATTACCAAGTTTAAGAATTGTACCATATTATTTAGATTTTACAAGATTTTTAACAGGGCAATTTCCTGGCAGTTGGGGAATTTACAGCAGTTAATACACTCCGCCCAGATCTTATGCGGCAGGGCATCATGCTTGATTCTTTTAAAACCTAAACTTTTAAAAAACTCCGGCTTATAGGTAAGCACAAAAACCTTCTTTGCCCCCATAACCTTGGCTTCCGCAAGGCAGGCTGTTACCAGGTCCCGGCCAATACCTTTACCTTGTTTATTCTTAGCCACTGCCAAGGCCTTTACTTCAGCCAGGTCATCCCATGAAACATGCAAGGCCGCGCAGCCGGCAACCCTGCCTTTATCTTCATACACCCAAAAATCCCGGATATTCTCATAAAGCTCATTCAGCGAACGCGGCAGCATCTCATCCCGCTTGGCGAAACAAGCAATTAACTCCTGAATTTGCTTTATGTCTTTTATTTTAGCTTTTCTAATCATTTAATTTCCGTACCCTTTGCCACTACCACAATCCCCGAATCACTGACAAAAAATCTTTTCTTGTCCTCTTCCAGGTTAAAACCAATAATCATCCCCTGTGGAATGCTCACGTCTTTATCAATGATCGCCCGCTTAATTTTAGCATACCTGCCGACATTAACGCCTTCCATTAATATAGAATCATACACCTCGGAAAAACTATTTATCCTTACATTAGGCGATAATATGGAACGCTGCACCCTGCCGCCGGAAACCACGCAGCCTTCAGAAACTATTGAATCAAGCACCAAACCTACCCGGCCTTCTTCACGATCTCCTGAATGCACGGTCTTAACCGGAGGATACTGCTCCTGAAAAGTCCTGAGCGGCCATTCCTGGTCATAAAGATTAAAGATAGGATTAACCTGAATCAACTCCATATTCGCCTCATAATAAGCATCTATAGTCCCAATATCACGCCAATACTCCTCATTCCTGTCTTTATCGCGGAAATTATAAGCTACAATCTTCATCCCCTTCTTTAACATCTGCGGAATAATATTCTTGCCAAAATCATGCGAAGATTTATTGTTCTTAGCATCCTCAAGCAACTCCTGCACCAACACCGGCTGATTGAATACATATATCCCCATTGAACCATAGATCTTATCGGGTTTACCGGGAATAGTTTTTGGGTTTACCGGCTTCTCGTAAAAACCTGTAACTCTGCCATCCGCATCCACCTCAACTACCCCCAATTGTTTGGACTTATCTTTTTCTACCTCTACAACCCCCACCGTCAGATCCGCATTCTGTTCGCGATGCACATCAATCATGGAATAATAATTCATTCTATAGATATGATCCCCGGCTAAAATCAAAACTTCATCCGGTTTATCCATTTCCAGGGTATAAATATTCTGGAAAATCGCATCCGCCGTGCCCAAATACCAGGAATCTCCTATGCGCTGCTGCGCCGGAAGCAACTCAATAAACTGACCTAATTCTGAGGGCAGAAAATTCCAACCCAAACGGATATGCCTCTGCAAAGAAGAGGATTTATACTGCGTAAGGATATAAATCTTGCGCAACCCTGAATTGATGCAGTTGCTTAAAGTAAAATCAATAATCCGGTATATCCCGCCAAAAGGCACCGCCGGTTTTGTGCGATCCTTAGTCAAAGGAAGAAGCCGCTCGCCTTTTCCCCCTGCCATAATAAATGTTAATACTTTACGCATCATTTGATAAACGCTCCGATTATACCGTGCCTGATCATCATCACCGCGATTGCCGCCAATAATATATATATGATTTTAGAAAATGCCCTTATACCGCTGGGGCCGATCACCTTCATAATTGTATCAGTCTTGACCAAAGTAATCCAGACAAAAAACATATTTAATACCAGCGCCACTAAAGTAGGTATAACGCCAAAGCTATTCATCATCATCAGCGTAGTAGTCAAAACCGCCGGCCCTGTTATCAATGGCGTGCCCAACGGGAATACGCCCATATCCTTATCATGAGAGCTGGTCAATACGCTCTTCTGCGCCCCCGGCAATAAAAGCCGCACCGCGATAACAAACAATAACGCTCCGCCGGCAATCTGAAAATCAGGAATAGTTATGCCCAGGAGAGAAAAAACCCAGGTGCCGATGAACATGAAAATAACCGCCACCACCATAGCAGTAAGAACTGCATCGAAAATTATCTTATGCCTTTGAGCCTTTGATGTACCTTCCACCAAAGAAAGGAATATCGGGATATTTCCGATCGCATCCACCGCCACAAACAGCGGAATAAAGCTAAGTATATACGGCCTAAGCGCTTCCATCATGAATATATTATATAAAATAGTTAATTAAATGCAACAATTATAAAAGGTTTACTGCAAATAACCCAGGCTCTTTAGCCCCTCCTCTGTTTTGCGGTTTAAAACAGTTTCCCTGGGATTTATGTCCGAAAAAACAGGATAACCGGAGTTAAGCCATTTTTTTAAATTTATCCTTAATTCTTCTTTTACCTTTACTACCCGAAGAGAGTTGTCTTTTATAAGGTTGGTTTTCTCATCAGGAAGAAAATATAACTCCTCCCTGCCGCCTTTTGCTAAAATATATTTAACATTCTTCCTTACATCCCGAATACTGTAAGCATTAAGAGAATAAGAATATATGTATCTTCTCTCCCTATTCTTACCATCCGAAATAGCTAATAAATCTATACCGTTAAATTTAGCCTTGTTAAAAAAGTACCAGCAGGAATTTATCCTGCTTAATATCGTTGGGACAACATCCACGCCAGAGCCTGCTGTGGTAATCCTCTTCCCGGCCTTAAAATACCGCTTATCTTTAATAATTAACGGGATTTGCAATACCTCATCATAGATATTCCGGCCATGAGCAAAATATACGCCATGTTCACCTAAAGACTCCCCATGGTCTGCGGTCAGAATAATAATTGTATCATCTTTTATGTTATTCAGCAGTTTCCCTATATAGAAATCAGTATAAAGTATCTTTGAGTCATAAGCGGCAATGTAATAATTAAGGTTGTACTTGCCTGCGCAAAACACTCCTTTAGGTATATATCCATCACTTACCCAATGATCAGCTAATTTATCTTTTTCATCCGCGTCCTTTGGCTTTAATTCCAGCATCTTATCATTTTCTTTATATAACTTATCATTCTCAAACTTATCAAAGTATCCTTTAAGCGCAGCATAGGGGGCATGAGCACCAATATAATGTACCCAGATAAAAAGAGGCTTATCATTTTGATAGTGTTTTAAGAAATCAATTACCCTGGCAGTAATTGACTGCCCGCTCCCCGCTTCTTGCTTAAGATTATTGAAGTAATCAATCCCCTGCTCAAAACCTTTGTCGACCTCTAGATGCGGATTATTTATAAAAGCAGCTGTGTAATAACCTTCTTTCTTAAGGTATTCTGCTAAAGTTACGAATTTTTTATCAAGTAGATGATCAAGAAATTCAAAACGCTTAGACTTAATCCCTAAATATCTTCCCGTAAGCAGCCCTGGAAATGACCAAAAAGTCGCGCTACTCGTAGCAAAACATTTATCAACGATTACCCCTTCCCCGGCCAATTTATCAATATTAGGCGAGGTGTTCCTTTGATACCCATAGCATCCTAAGTGATCCGCCCTCAAGGCATCTATTGTGATAAAAATAATATTGGGATCTTTTGGACTTCCGTATCTTGATAACTTAAGCATGAAAATTGCCAGCGCAAATCCTAAGAGAATAATAAATATTTTATAGTTAATCTTATTCTTCATCTTCTAAATAATAACAACTCTCCCCGCTTAACTATTCAATTCTGCGAATCAGAGGTAAACAAAGGAAACTGGTTAACGCGGATAAAGCAATCAGCCATTTTAAACCAATATGCGGAAGCAAAAAAGCACCGGACAAATTACCAGCTACTCCGGAAAGATTATTTATACTGCACAACAAGGCAAATGAAGTCGCCTCCAGCCCTTTAACCGAATGCCGGGCCATAAAATCCATCACCATCAGGAATATAAACATCCCCAAAAAGCTGTAAACTACATCATAAGCAACAGCCGTTAGCGGAGTATAATACAAGTAGCTTAAAGTAGTCAGGGCCCCTAGGAAAACCGAAAAATACAACCATTTCTTAATATTTATTTTTTGGCTAAATCTGTAATAGAGCAGTGAGCCGATAATCCCGCATACTGTGCTAATCGTGCCTAAAGTCCCAATCCACATCTTGCCCCACTTAAAGGTATCCCGCTGAATAAAAAGCAACGGCGTACCAAAAGAGGGGGAATATTTATACAGAAAAATAAATAACCCGATGATCAATATCTTTTTATCGCTAAAAAGCCTTTTTAAATCAATTAACAGAGACGCGTATTTTTTCTCACCACTCTCCTCTTGATAAAAATAAGCCGGCAGGCCTACCAGCAAATAAACAGGCACAAGGCACAGAAAACCAATCCGGTAATCCCATTTCTCGGCGATAAAAGCCCCGCCTATGCCGGTAAACAATCCCGCCACTAAAATCGAAACCCACTGGATACTCTGGATCTTACCGGTAGCCTGGTATTTCTTGCCCTCCACACACATTATCCCGTCAACCGCTACATCGCGAAAAGCCGCGCTGGCGGAATTAACCGTAAGTAACGCCACTAAGAAAATAAGCGGCATCTGCATCAGGCCCAAAAACAAAACAAAAACTATATCCAGAACTAAAGAAATAAAGATCCAGCATCTTTTACTAAAAGTATGGTCTATAGCATAGCCGATCAGGGGCTTGACCATCCAGGCAAAGGTAGTCAGGCTTCCAAGAAACATTATCTTGTCAGGCGAAAAATGCAAAGTCTCTTTAAGGTAATAAAATAGCCCCTGTCCAGGCAGACCTTCTATGCCTTGCGTAAAATAAACCGCGCTGCTTAAAGCAAATATCCAAAAAAGTTTTTTATTTTTCATATTTAAAATAAAGGGGACGGTTCTATTTTTAGTTTACCTAAAAAAATAGAACCGTCCCCTTCTATTACAAAATAGTTTTTTATTTTCCTGCCTCCGGCTTAGCTTTTTCTATGGGAGCTACAGCTTTAACTGCATCTACTTTAGCTGTTTCTACTTTAAGGGGCTCTGCTTTTAGTGCTTCTGTTTTTGCTGCCGCCTTTACCGGAGCCTTAGCATTACGCATCAACGATTTACTCTGTTTAACGGATAATACCGCCAGGCTCAAACAAGTCAGGAAGAAAACTACGGACATAATTGTGGTCGTACGGGTAAGAAAAGCGCTGGTCTTTGTCCCGAACATCGATTCCACCCCAGCAAAGCTCTCCACCAACCCCGCCCCTCTTCCGCGTTGAATTAAAACCAAAACAATCAAAACTATACAGGCAATCACATGGACTACAATTATCAACGTCATCATTTTACAACCTCGCTAGCTTTAATAACTATCGCACTGAAAGATTCCGCCTTCAAGCTTGCTCCGCCCACTAGGGCGCCGTCTACATCCGGCTTATTCATTAATTCCGTGATATTTTCAGGCTTAACGCTTCCGCCATATTGAATCCTGACGCTATCCGCTACCTCTTGGCCGTAATTTTTCTTTAATAAATCGCGGATAAATTTATGCACCTCCTGCGCCTGTTGCGGGGTGGCAGTCTTACCCGTACCAATTGCCCAGACCGGCTCATAAGCAATTACCAAATTTAGCATATCAGAGGAGCTAATATCCACTAATCCATTATTAATATGATCTTCAATAACCCTGAATGTCTTATTAGCTTCTCTTTCCTGTAAGTTCTCGCCCACGCAAACAATCGGAGTCAGCCCATGTTTTAAGCAGGCCTTGATTTTCTTATTTACAGTTTCATTGGTATCCCCGAAAAACTGCCTGCGTTCAGAATGCCCGACAATAACATACC
>Ga0247841_10005277_pt1 | contig 21108 bp, 19 predicted proteins | sample LaCruzMarch2015__2_FD_192410 | JGI IMG/M metagenome (GOLD analysis project Ga0247841, IMG submission 192410) | Freshwater microbial communities from meromictic Lake La Cruz, Castile-La Mancha, Spain - LaCruzMarch2015_18m | ecosystem: Environmental > Aquatic > Freshwater > Lake | place: Spain... | reverse complement strand
CGTTGGTAATCAGGGGCGGCGAACGGCTCATCAACCAGGCGAGCCCGCCGATGGAATCGCCGGAACGATTGCTGACGATAGCGCTGTGGTTGATAATGAACTCGCCCACCTGTTGCTCCACAAGCATTCCGCCGACCGTGTTGCTGGCGAAGTTGCCGGCAATGATGCTGTCCGTAATCAGCCACTGGCCGGTGAGCGCATGCATGATGCCGCCGCCCCGGTTATAGGCCGTGTTATTGAGGATGCGGGCGCGCGTGAATATGCCGCTGCAATTGAAGGAGACCAGGCCGCCCCCATTGGCGGCGTAGTTCGCCTCGGCCATGTTCGTGGCGCCCAGCGTGGCGCCCTCGCACATGCGGATGGTCGAGTGGGCGGCATAGATTCCGCCGCCGCTTTCGGACGCAAGGCCGGAATTGACCGCCGCGTTGTTCGTGATCAAAACGGAGGAGTTGTGGGCGTAAATCCCGCCGCCATTGCGGAAGGCCGCGTTCCACATCAGCGCCGGGCCGCCAATTTCCGCGCCGTCCATCACCGTCAACGTGCTGTTCGAAAGGAAAATGCCGCCGCCATCAAAGGCCGCCGAGTTATGCACGACACGGCAGGCCGCGCCGGACACGAGAATCGAGGAACGGTCGGCGTAGATGCCACCGCCGTCGCCGTTGGTGACCGCGTTGTAGAATAACCAATAGCCACCTACAACCGTGTTGGCGTCCTTGACAACCAGCGTGGCATTGCTGGAAACGAACAGGCCGCCGCCGCGATTGGCCGCCACATTGGCGGCGACCGACGCGCCACCCTCCACCAGCACATTGCCATTGTAACAATACACGCCGCCGCCGCTGTCAAGCGCGGCGTTGTAGCCCACCATCATCGTCGGCCCGTGTAGAATCAGTCGCGATTGCTGAGCGACCACGATGCCGCCACCAACAGAGGCCCGGTTGAATCTCACCAACGAATTGCTGAGCACCACGCTCGCGTTGGTCGCGATATACATGCCACCGCCACCCTCGCTGGCGTTGTATTCAATGCGGCAGAACAGGCCGGTGAACGAGCACGCCGGCGCGACATACACGCCGCCGCCGATCACGGCCACGCCACCGGTCAACGACATGCCTTCGAGCTGCAGCCCGCCACCGGTCGTGATCGAGCAGACCGGGCCGCCCACGGCGCCGCAGACGACCGTCAACTGTGCATTGTTGGTCCGGAATTGAAAATCGGCGCTGTAGCCGCCCGCAATGTTTAAGCCCTTGCCGGCAATCACGATGTTCTCAATGTACAGGCCGGTCGAGACCAAGAGTTGGTCGCCGCTGAGCGCCGCGTTGACGGCCGAGGTGATGCTGACGTAATACGCCGGATGCGTCACGTTGGTGACGGCGGCAAATGCGCGCGGCACGGCGGCCGGCACGATGATGAACAGTATCATCAGACAGATTGCTCTTGCTTCCATGGTTTTCTCCTGGTGAAAATTGCGGGAATGATCGTGACAAGCAGACTAGTCATCGTGGCATACTCGGCGCCCACGCCATTGGTCTTGACACCAGCCTGCAGCGCCAAGGGTACCAGCAGCCAAATGCCGCGCCGTGACAACAGATGGTTCTTCATCAGTTTCTCCGGGTGAACATTACGCCGGCCGATCCGCCCGAACGATACGCGACGAATGCGCCGCCAGTCATAGCCGCGCCGCCGTCGGTCAGTTTCAAATCGGTGAGTTGCACGGCGGCGTTGGTGATATCAATGACAGAGCCGGGATTGGAAAACATTTCGGGCCACGGCACGGAAATAATGGTCGCGCCGGCGTCAACCATGGTGGGGTAAAACCCCGCGTGGGTGATGTTGGTGACGCCGGCCAAGGCTGGCAGGGGCAGGCATAGTGCAACGATGATGCGCAGGGTGTGGCGTGCGTGCATGGTTTTTCTTCACTATTAGTTGATGCAAGTATAGCATAATGAAGGAAGCAGCGAAAGCTATGAAGAACTTTCAGGATACTGGATACTTGATGCTGGTTGCTGCACCAAAAACCGAAAACCTCTGCAACGCGGGAGCGGCCTCCGTGCCGCGGAGGTTGCTCTTCACCATCCCTCCAATCATCCAACCTTCCATTCATCCAGATTCCAGAACGCCTGACATAGGGGTGTGCAAAATGTCCGCTTTATTTTGTCAGAACAGGTCGTGGACGGCGTATGCACATGTGCTGCGGGTGGGTGTGCTGAGACCCCCACGACCTTGCGTCGTGGGTGAATAAGATTGAGTAAAAAGGCGCGCTGGCGCGCTTTTCTCAATCTTTGCTTCCACCGAGGCAAGCTCGGTGGGGAGCCAGAACACATACCAGATGCCAGCTATGGGCCATGCTTTCCTATGACACCACACTTCCGATAACGCGGACAGGTCAGGGTCCCCACCCTGGCAGCGTTTCAACAAGCCAAGATGCCCGCAATAGAAGAGAAGTAGCGCAAGGTATGTCAGGAGTTCTGGATTCCCACCGCATCCCGCCGCGGGCGGGACTCCAAGCAGCCGACTACCGCCGCACCGACCTGGCGGCGGTGGGCGCGGCACTCTTCACGTTAGGGTGCTGCGGCGCCGCGGCGCCGGCGCAGCACTGCACACAGCGTGGGCAGCAGCACGCCGGCCGGCTCCGGCACAAATTCATAGCAGCCCATATCGACCAAGCCATCCACGCTGCGCGGATTACCGTCGAGATCGGTCGCGTCGGCCATCCAGGGCAGATTGGTGCCGGCATCTATGCAGGGCGAGCCGGTCAGCAGATGGAAGTCGGCCGGCCCGGCAAACTGCGGATCGTTTGAGATGCAGCCTTCGCCGCCCAACAGGGAAAGCAACGGCGTCGCACAGGAGAATTCGACGCTGGGGCCGAGCCCTTCGGCATGCACATTCTCGCCGGCGTTGAAGTAGGCAATCGAATTGCGCACCGTGCCGCCGTCGGTCATGATCACGCCGAGCGGCGTATTGTCGGCAATGGTGCAGTTATCGAGGAGACCGCCGCCATCGAGCCACGCGCCGGACGCGCGGTTATGGGCAATCAGGCAATTGCGCACCACAACGGCCGCAGCAGGATTGGGGTCGTGGCAGACAATGCCGCCGCCGGCGCCCAAGACCGCGCTGTTATTGGTGATGACGCAATTGAGCACACAGGCATCTTCATCGGCGGAGACGCCGCCGCCAAAATTCGTCGCGCTGTTTTCCATGATTTGGCACCATTGCGCGGTGGCGCCCTGTTCGAGACGCAGCCCGCCGCCCACTTCGCCGGCAACGTTGCGCCACACGATGCAGTTGCTCACCAGGCCGCCGTCCAGGAACAGCCCGCCGCCGTGGGCCGCGCGGTTCATGTCGATCATCGCACCGCTGATGGCGCACACGCCATCCACGACACAGGCCGCGCCGCCTTTGCCGCCCGCTTGATTGAAGCCTAGCAGCGGGAACGCTACCATGGGCGGTTGCTGCAGCACCACGGTGGCATTCGTGGCGTACATGCCGCCGCCATCCTTGTCGGCGCTATTCAGCGTAATGGACATTGCCCCAATGACCGCCAGGCTGCCGGTGCTCGCTGCATAGATGCCGCCACCCGACACCGCATGGTTGTTTTGCAGATACAAGGTAAAGGCGTTGGTGGCGTTCAGGCGTACGACCGCGCTGTCAAACAAGCAAATGCCGCCACCAAGGTAGGCGTCATTTTGTATGATCTGGGCATGCGCGGCAACTGAGGAGAACTCGGTCACACCCGCACTGGCGTACAGGCCACCGCCATAGGTGGCGGCGTTGCCTGCCACGATGCAGTCGCGCACGCCGAGCGTGCCGCCAATATTGACCAGCGCGCCGCCGCCGATCACGGCGGTATTGGCCCGGCACGGTACGCGCTCAAGCTGCACGGCACCAGCCTGGACTTGCAGTCCGCCACCGCTATAGGCCGAGTGGTTGTCCACCAGGTTGCTGTCGTTAATATCACACTGGCCCGGCGTGTTGACAAAGATGCCGGCGCCACCACCGAGACCCGTGCTGATGTTGTTGCTGATGAGCGAGTCCGTCAGCCAGGCACTTGCCGCGCCGCCCAAATAGATACCGCCGCCAAAGGTGTCGGCGCGGTTGCCCTCGATCATCGCATTAGTGAAAAATGCCTGGACGAAGCCGCGCAGCGCGCAGCCGCCGCCCGAGCTGGTGCGCGACACGTTGCACCAGAGCATTGACGAATCCACCACCAACGTGCCGTTCTCCGCATACATGCCGCCGCCGCGGCTGACGGCGTGGTTGGCTTGATTGGTCACAAAGTCACCCACAATTGAGTTTGCCAGGACGCTCACGGTCGCATTAAAGGCGCAGATGCCGCCGCCAAGGTTGAGGGCCAGGTTCTGCCGTACAATCGCGCCGTTCTTCAGGATGACGCTGGCACCCGTGGCGTAGATGCCGCCGCCGGAGTTGGTGGCGACATTGCCGTCGTACGCCTCGCCCACGATGCCGTGATCGATCAGCACCTGCGCGCCTTCCGCCGCGTAGATGCCGCCGCCGTCCGTGGCGGCCGCATTGTTCCGAATCCCGGCAGACCCGCCAACATTGAGCGTCGCGTTGGGATACACGCGCACGCCACCGCCGCGGGGCGCCCAGTTATTATGCACGACCGAAGAATTCATCAGGGTCAACGTGCAGCCCTCGTTCACCGTCGCGCCACCGCCGGCCAGAGTGTCGCCCGTGCAATGTCGCACAAAGCTGAGGCTGAGCCCGACCTGCGCCCCGCCCCGCAACGCGACACCGCCGTCAAGTCCTTGATGATATTCAATGGAGCACGACTCCACCAGGACCGTCGCACCGTCGAAGAGCAGCCCGAAATCGGGATGGTTGGCAACCACAAAACGCGCCAACGTACCCGTGACATTCAGAAAAGAAACGCCGCCGCCGCTGGTGGCACTGATAATCGAGAAGTACGGCGGCACGGGAACTGAAAAGGAAAGATCATACCCGCCCAGCAGATCGAGATCCTTGTTGATCGTGATGCCGCTTTCGGCATAGGTGCCCGTGCTTGCCAGCAACTGGTCGCCCGCTTGCGCCGCGGCGACTGCGCCGGCGATGCTGCTGAACAAGCCGCCACTGGTGACGTTGGTCACCGCCGCACTGCCCGCCTGGGCGCAGGTCAGCACGGCCACGGCGCTCATGCCGGCGCACGCGCCGCGCCGCACAATCAGTGCATATGCATGCGCGGCACGCACGACCAGTGCCGCAATCGTTGTCGATGGGTGTGGGTTCATCGGGTCATTTCCTCCGGCGGTTAATTATGCGGACATGTCCGCAGCATGTTGATGTCCAACGGTGATCGCCTACCAAGTTTGGCCGCCGCTTGATCCTCCTGCATGCGTTTCTGCCAGAGTGCCACGATCTGCTGCAACAACACCACGCGCTGCTGCGGCGTCGCACACAAGGCCAGTTCGGCCTCCACTACGGCTAAGTCCGCGGCCGGCAGTTCAGCGGGCGTACACTGGCCCACCTGCAATTGCGTTGTCATGCTCGTCAAGCTCCCAATATAATATGCAGGCGGGGCACGTGCCCCTGCGCCGCATCAGCCGTGGCTTATAGTGTAGCATAATGTTGAAAACAAGCAAGTGGACACGCCGCGAAATTACAGCGTGAATCCTGCGGCGTGTCACTTGCGGCGACCGGTCAATTTACCGGCCTTGCAGCACCTATTCCGCGCGTGGCGTCACGACGGGAAAGGTCACGTCCGGCAGCATGACCCGCATGATCTTCTTCGCGATGCTGGTGTTGTCCTGCATGCCGCAGAACGCCGTGCTGCCCACGCCGCAGGCAAACACCGGCACGGCCACGCCGGTGTGATCAAAGGTTGCCCAGCGCAGGCCGGCCTTTTCATTCAACAGCCGCAGGGCGGTGATAGTCAGCGGATCTTGCCCGCCGTAGCGGGCGCGCAATGCGTCGTCCTCGGGATAGCGTTCCCGGTCGCGCAGGCTGTCCTGAAAGGCCTGGTCGAGCAGGCGCCATGCATTGGATGACAGATGCACATCGCCGGCGCGGTAGCCAAAGCCAAAGCACTGGTGCAGCAGCGGCGTGACCTCGGCAAACGCAGCGGGTTGCTTGCCGGCATTCTTGGTGCGCAGGATGGTTGCCAGCCAGCGCGCCACGGCGCCGCGCGTCGTATGCGTGGCGCGATAGGCGTCCAGCTTGGTGCGGAAATCGGCGGCCAGCACGCGCTGCTGTGCCAGAAGTGCGAAATGGCGCTCGCCGTAGCCCAAGCTCAGGCCGCCGGTCTCGTGATCCGCGGTGACCACCAGCAACGTCTCGTCGGGATGCCTGGTATAGAAGTCATACACGGCCGCAACCGCGCGATCCAGCGCCAGCACATCCTGCGCGATGGCCGCGCCGTCATTCTGATTGGCAGCCTTGTCAATCATGGTGTCCTCGATCATCAGGAAAAACCCGTTGGGGTTGTCGAGCAACGCCAGGCTTTTGCGCGCAACCTCGGCCAAGGTTAGTGCGTTGGACGCGGCCATCAGCGGGCGCGGCAGGTCGACGACCGCGATGGTTTTCCGGGACGACGGGTGCAGTGCGCGCCACGTGCGCGCAGTAGCTACCCAGGCATACCCATACAACGCCGTCAATGACGGCAGCGACTTCCACGTCACGGCTGCGGCATTGGTGCCGCTCGTGTCGGCGGTCACAAACGCGGCCAGGGTATTGGTTAGTTCACCGAGCATGTTGGTCGGGATGTTTGCGCCGTCCGGGTCGCCAAACCCGCTGGTGGCGAAGAACAGGTCAAAGCCGCTGGCCAAGAGATCGCTGCCGATCGGGTACTGCAGCCCGCGGTCAGGGCGATGCGCGTAGAACGCCGCGGGCGTCGCACCGACCAGGGCATCGGTGGTGACAAGGCCGACCTTCTTGCCCTGGCGTTTGGCCAATGCCGCAATGGAGGCAAAGCATGCGCCGTTGGTGTCCACGCCGAGCATGCCGTTGTTGGTTTTGCGGCCGCAGGCCAGGGCCGTGCCGGCGGCGGCGGAGTCTGTCACATAATTGTTGGCGCTTTGTGTGCGGACCAGGCCGGTGACCGGCAAGGCGGCCATGCACAGCGCGCCGGTGGGCGCACGGAGACATGCCTCGGCCAGTTGCACGTGGGCGAGGCCCATGCCGTCGCCGATCACCAGAATGACGTAGCGCGGCGGCACGGTGCGCGCCGCCAGTGCTGGCCCGCACAGGATGAGGCCCGCATATAAACAAGCAAGGCGCCCGCGCGCCAGAAATTTGGTAAATATCATTGCCGTCGCTTTAGAATGTTATGTCGAAGGTGTTCCTTATACCGGCATTTCAGGGTCTGCCTTCGCATGCGGCGCCGCGCACCGTTGTGGCGAGCAACGCGCAGACGCAGAACGATAATGCGCGTTGCGCCATCTTGCACAGCACACCCAAATTTCTATTCACCGTACCTTCGCACGCATGTGAGCATGCGCTGCAAGGCGTCCCGCGTGCCGGCCGCCTTCATGACATAGCCCGGCGAGGTCTGTGGGTGGGTGGCCACCTTGTCAAATGCCGCAATCGAGCGCTCCAGGGCTTTTGTGCTGAACGTCTCATACACCATGCGGCCCTGCAGCATGGCGCGGTTGAACTGAATGATCTGATCGGCCCAGGCCGCAGGATAATTAGGAAACAAGCGGCGAAAGACGCGCTTATACTTTGCGTACAGTTGTGCGCGGGCGCTGGTCTGGCCCAGATTGAACAGGCACCACGCCCATTCGTGCATGTTCCAGCTGTTATCATTGTCCAGCCTGCGTGGCTCGTCCTGCGGCATGCCCAGCGCCGCCGGTTCGAACGTGGAGAGCAACCGGTAACTCTCCGCGCACAGCACGGCTGCGTCCGCAAACTCTGTGCGGGGGCTACCCGGCGGAACGCATTGGGCCAGACAGTAGGTATAGTCCAGGCAGTACGAGACCTGCGGATGAAGCAGCACCCGCACAATCAACTCGCGCGCGGCGAAACAATCGAGATACTGATGCGCTTCCTTCGCGCCCCACCACTGGAACATTAGCTCATCAATGGCATCTCTGTTTTTGATGTCCAGTCCGGCGATGGCGCGCTCGATTTCCGTGCGTGACAAGGCCGGCTCCCGCAGCAGCGCGCGATACGCGGGATGGGCGTAGTAATTGCCACCATACTCGTCCGCCACATAGCGCGGATTACTGTTGGCGGCCAGATGCCGGCGACGCTGCGCGCGGCTGATGCCATCGCGGCGAACGGCTTGGAGTCGCTTGAGCATCCGCCGCGCCGCGGCCAGTGCCGCGGGCCGGGCGTGTTTCAGAAATACATTTGGCATGGGTGTGTTATCCTACAATGAAGCGTTGATTATACCATACCATCCATGCCATGACCAGCACGCCCAGCAGCGTGCCCGGTTCGGGCACGATCACCCAGCCTTCGTCATTGAGCAGGCCGAGGGTGATGGGACCGGGAATGTGAATCGCCTCGCCAGACGAGATCGAGGAGGTCATCAGGGCATTGGACGTGCCGTCATACGTGGCATTGTTGAGATGCGCGTAACTTGAGCCGCCAGCCCAACTGGCGGGGCAATAGAGTTGGGGGCGCGTGCCGCCATTGCCCGCACTGGCGGCGGCGCCATTGAAATAAATATTGCCGCTGATGAGCTGGTTGCGCAGGGCGACTGATGGATTTGGAAAGAGCGTGGTATTCAGCAGGGCTTCGCTGGCGCCGTTTTCGGTGAAGCGGTCGTAGATGTACGGATAGCCGGTGCCGTAGCCCCATGAGCCAATCCCGGCGGTGACGCTCATCGAGCCGGCAAAGCCAAGGCCGTGGCAGACTTCGTGCAAGACTACGCTGACCAAATCATACTGGCCAGCCGCTGGATTACCATCCGTGCCGTAGTACCATGAGAAGCTGCTGCTGAAGGCCATGGCGAAGTCATCCTTGGCGGGGTCGAGATCGGCACCATGCAAGGCGTTGGCCAGGGCGATCTGGTACCATGTGCCGGCTTGGGTTGCGCCGGAAAAGTCACGCGACGAGCCAATCGCGCCGCTGTGGCCAAGCACGCTGGGGCCGAGACTGGCGGTCCAGCAGGCTTCGAGGGTGATCTGCACCGGCGAATTGAGATAGATGGCCCAGAGCGCGGCGGCATACACAACGGCATTGCTGGCGGACGCTGGCCAGTCGAGGGCCACGTCGCCCCAATAGCCAGTTTGCCCGCTGTGCAGGAAGCGAATGAAGACATCGGCGGCGGCGCGCTGGCGCGCGGCGGCCGTGACGCGATATTCCGGTTGAATCCGGAACATGTTGGTGCGCGGGTCGAGTCGCATGGCAATGCAGGCCGGCGCGGGCGCCGTTACGGGTGTGGCGGCGGCTGCCGGCACGCACACAAGGCAGCAAACAGACAAGGCGATGAACGGGAGCGTGGTCATGATGGCACTCTGCATGGGTGAAGGGGAGGTGGAGGACGGACGGGGTTTATAGGACGGATGTATTTTTGCGGTGGCAGGCTGCCAGCAGCACGGCCAGCAGCGCCAATGCTGACGGTTCGGGGACGAATTCGTAGGCGCCCAAGTCCGGTGCGCCGCCAAACGGGCGCGGCACGCCCAGAATGTCGTGCGACACGCCCGCCGGCGTGCCGGTGTCGATGCAGGGCGAGCCGAGGGTCAGCTGGAAGTCCAGCGTAACCGGTGCAGCAAAGAGCGGATTCACATTCAGGTTGCCGGCGCCGGCATAGCCGCCTTGAATGTCGCTGAAGCTGACGTGGTTGCCGGCGGTGACCGGCACACCCGGGTTGTCCCAGACAATGCAGTTGGTCAACACGCACATGCCGCCCAATTCCGTGCTCACTGCATTTGTGGAATTTTGCGCGATGGTACACTGGAGCAGGGCAACGGCACTGCCCAACGCGGCGGCGACCGCCACGCCATTGCTGGCCGTGTTGTGGACAAAGACGCCGTTGACCACGTCCGCCCGGGCGAGGACACATTCGATGCCGCCCACCGCGATCGTCGCGCGGTTGCTGACGAAGTCCGCGTCAAACACGGCCAGGGTGCCGCCGCCCACGTACACGGCCGCGCCATAGCGCGCCGCATTATTCCAGAAGCGCGTCAGCGGTTGCGTGACGGGCGTGGCCGGAAAGGCACTGCGCACGTCCGCGCTGGCGCCGCTGACAAACAAGCCGCCACCACTATTCGAACTGACGTTGTTGAGGAACTGACAATTGCGCGCTTCGAGCCGCGCATCCGTCACGATCGCCGCGCCGCCACCGCCGTGCCCGCTGCCGCCGCGCGCGATGTTGGGCCAGATAACGCCGTAACTATTCACGCCAAACACGGTGGTGTGCAAGCGGATCACGGTGCCGGATCCCACCGCGTAGAGCCCACCGCCACTGTACTGCGCGCTATTGCGAAAGATGCCCACCGGCATGGTGTTCGTGCCGTGGCACTCGACCACCGCGTGGTTCGTGGCAAACATACCGCCGCCATACTGCGCGTCGTTCTCATACAGGGAGATGCGCTGGCCAAGCAGCACGTTGGCATTGTTGGCGCAGATGCCGCCGCCGTTGCCGGTCGCGCTGTTGTGGTATATTTCGTGACCATAAGCGCCGGTGCGCTCGACCGTCGCCGTCGCGCCGTTATACACCGCAAGACCACCGCCGTTGACGGCTTGATTGGCATAAATATTGGGCGATGATCCGCCGCGGCAGATGACGCGCGCCAAGCCGCTGACATAGACGGCGCCGCCGTCGCCCGCGCCGCTGCTGTCCGCATCGGCCTGATTGCTGAACAGGTCGGTCTCGTCCACGATCAGCACCCCGCGCGCGATGGCACAGGCGCCGCCGTTGTCATCAGCACGATTGTGGCGAACCAGGCAGTTGTTCAGATAGAGCAGGCCGGGGTAACCGTCCATAGCAAGTGCGCCGCCGTCTTGCCCGGCGCGGTTGTGCGTGATGATGCAATTGCGCGCGGTCAGCGCGCCGGTGGTATACCAGCGGATGGCGCCGCCAACACTGGTGGTGCTGTTGTTGGTCAGCGTACAGGCGAGCAGCGTGACCTGCAGCGCGTTGGTGTTGCCGGTGGCATACAGCGCGCCGCCTCGACTGAGGGCGCCGGTGGCATCGTTGCCCGCCATCAGCACATTGGTGAAATTCGCAAAGGTGGCGTTGTACATGTACATGCCACCGCCCAACAACACGCACTGATTGCTGAGCACCCGCGCGCCGGCAAGATCCAGCCGGGCGTCCTGCGCCCAGATGCCGCCACCGTTGCTGGCGCGCCCAAAGACAAGGTCACTGCCGGCGCCGGCGTTCAACGTGCTGCCGTACAGACAGGCGCCGCCGCCATTATGCCGCGCTTCGTTTTTAGGATAGTTGCCGTTGAACGTCCCCAGATGGCCGCCGCCCGTCAGCAGCAGCGTGCTGTTGGTGAGAAACACGCCGCCGCCATCTGCGAGTGCCAAACCATTGGCAACCGCCGCGCCGTTCGAAATGATGACCGTCGCATGCATGGCGTAAACATTGCCGCCGTCATTGGTGGCGCTATTACGGCCGGTCGTGGCATACGGATAGCCGACGTAGGTGTTGCTGTCATAGGCCAGCAGCGTGGCATTGGAGACGTAGACGCCGCCGCCGTCGATGCCCGCGACATTGCCGCGCACATCGGCATTGTCATGGATTTTGACCAAGGCATCGTTACGCGCATAGATGCCGCCGCCCTGTGGCGCGTAATTGCCATTGATGGCCGTTGCGCCGAAAATATCCACCGCGCCAATGTTCACATACAGCCCGCCGCCGCGCGTCACCGAACTGTTGTTCTGCACGCTGCAGCCGTCGCCGATAACCAGACTGCCACTGCTGACATAGATGCCCGCGCCATCGCCGTCCGCGGCGTTGGTCGTCGCATTGTTCTCGACCGTGCTATTCTCCAGCACGACCCGCGCGCTGCTGATGACGCGGATGCCCGCGCCGTAGCTGCCGTTGGTATTGCCGCTGACACTGCTGTATTGGCAGGTGACCAGCGCACTGCTGTTGGCCTGCAAACCGTGACCACGCGCGCCGGTCAAGGCCAGACGGTTGAAAACACTCGTGCTCTTGCTCACGCTGGCCACATACGAGCCGCCGTCCAGCACGGAACTCGCCGCCGCCCCCAATTGTGATGAAAAATCAAGGCGATAGCCGCCGAGAATGCGCAGATTTTTGTCGCTGATGGATATCCAATCGGACGCATAACGGCCGGTCGAGACCAGCAGCGTGTCGCCATGTACGGCCGCACTGACCGCATCATGCACCGTGCTGAAATAGGCCGGGTGGGTGATGTTAGTGACGCCCGCACAGAGCGGCAAAGCTGGCAGCAGCATGACCAGCGCACCACGGCAAAGAAACAGCCCGTTGATTCTCATGACGATTCTCCTGCAAAAGTGATTGCTGGTTGTTAACCAACTGTTTTCCCATTGTAGCACAATCAACCATTGTTGTCGAATCACGGCCCACGTCCCCGAACCCTAATGAATATCCAATATCGAACACTCAATATCCAATGATGAAGGAAAGAACACAGAAAAGAATGCGGAACCGCGCATGACCACGAATGTTTTTATTAATTTGTTCGCCGCGAACAAATTAGCGGCGCAGCAGGCGCGGCTGCAATAATTCCTTGCGCATCAATTCCAGCGGCGCCGGCCGCTCAAACCAAATCTCAAGCGCGCGCGCGCCTTGGTGCAATAACATGCCCAGCCCATTGGCCGTTTTTGCGCAGCCGTTCTGCTTCGCCTCGATCAACAGCCGTGTCTGGGGCGGATTGTAGATCGTGTCATACACAAACGTGCGCGGATTCAGGCAGGTGGCGTCAAACAGCAGCGAGTCCTCCGCGCGCATGCCAACGGACGTGGCGTTGATCAGAATGTCGGCGTCCGCCAAGGCCGGCTTGATCTCACCATAGCCAATCGCCTGGCCTTGCGGCAGCGTGTGCGCGTGCGCTGCATCGTCCAACTGCCGGCATTGTTCCAGCAGGTGCAGCAACAGCTGCTCGCCGCGCCGCACGGTGCGATTGACCAGCGTGAGCTGGGCCGCGCCATCCAAAACGGCTTGCGCGGCAATGGCGCGCGCCGCACCACCCGCGCCCAGCACGACCACGCGTGCGTCGTGAAAGCGCACGCCTTCCTCGGCTAATGCCGCCGCAATGCCGTAACAGTCGGTGTTATAACCCAGCGTGCGGCCCTCGTGAAAGCGCAGCGTGTTGACCGCCTCGATCGCGCGCGCTTCCGGCGCGCACCAGTCACACAAGGCGAACGCCGCTTCTTTGTGGGGGATCGTACAATTGGCGCCGAGGGCGCCCAAGGCGCGCAAGCCGCGCAACGCATCGCCCAACTGTTCGGGCGGCACGCCGAACGCCAAGTAGAGCGTGTTGACGCTCATGACCTTGAGTGCCGCATTCTGGAATTGCGGCGAGGCACTGTGCGTCACTGGCCAGCCCAGCAGGGCGATCAGCCGGGTCTCCGAATCAATCATATTGCGGGTTCGAGGCATGGTAGTGGTTCCTTGTTGCCCTGCGGGTGCGCCACCGGCGCACTGCTCTGGCAGGGCTATTGTACCAGCCTGCAGCGCGAAATGCAAGGCGGGCGGGCGGCAAACCCAGATCCGGCGGTTTGTTTGTGCTGTTGCTCCCCACCGAGCTTGTCTCGGTGGAAGCAGAGATTTAGAGAAGGGGGCCGGCGTACCTTATCACTCAATCTTATTCACCCACGACGCAAGGTCGTGGGGGTCTCAGTCGCATTCAGGTCTCTGGCGCCCCACCGAGCTTGCCTCGGTGGACGCCGAGATTGAGAAAAGGACGCCGGCGCGCATTTTTACACAATCTTATTCACCCACGACGCAAGGTCGTGGGGGTCTCAGCACCCCCCGCAGCACATGTGCAGACGCCAATCGGGCGATTGGCGTGCCCGGGCAAGAAACCCGGCCGTCGGCCTCAGAACAGGCGGTTCAGACAGTTGAGATAGGCTTTCGCGCTGGCTTCGACAATGTCGGTGCTGGCCGCCACGCCGGTGTGCAATTTGCCTTTGTGCTCCACCTTGACGGTGACTTCACCAAGCGCCTCGCGCCCGCTGGTGACCGAGCGCACGGTGTAGTCCACCAGAATGGCCTTCACATGTGTGATTTTCGAGATGGCCTTGAAGACGGCATCCACCGGGCCGTCGCCGGTCGAGGCAAGCTCCTTGACGCGTGTGCCTTTACGCAGGCGCACCGTCGCGGTCGGGATCTGATGACTGCCGGCCGTCACGCTCAGGTAATCAATCGTGTAGGTCGGGCGCACGCCGGTGGCGACGACATCCTCGACAATCGCCTGCAAATCCTCGTCGTAAATAATTTTCTTCTTGTCGGCCACTTCCTTGAAGCGCACCAGCGCTTTCTGCAACTCGTCGTCGCTCAAGGAAAAGCCCAAGTCCACCAGGCGTTTTTGGAAGGCGTGATGACCGGAATGTTTGCCCAGCACCAGGCTCTGCGCGATTTCCTCGGCGTTCAGGCCGATGTGTTCCGGCGTCATGATTTCATACGTTGCCTTATTCGCCATGACGCCATGCTGATGAATGCCGGCTTCGTGCTTGAACGCGTTGGCGCCGACAATCGCCTTGTTGGGCGGCACCGGGAAGCCGGTGATCTGGCTCAGCAACCGGCTGGCCGCCATGATTTCGCGCGTGTTGATCTGCGTATCCACGCACAGCTCGTCGCGGCGCGTCTTGATCGCCATCACGATTTCCTCGAACGAACAATTGCCGGCGCGCTCGCCCAAGCCATTGATCGCCACCTCGACCTGGCGCGCGCCATTGCGCACGGCCGAGAGCGAATTCGCGACCGCCAGGCCCAAGTCGTCATGGCAGTGGGTGCTGATAATCGCCCGGTCAATGTTCTTGACGTTTTTCTTCAGATAGGCAATCGTCTCGCCGTATTGCCACGGGACGGCATAGCCGACCGTGTCGGGAATATTGACCGTCGTAGCGCCGGCGGCAATGACCGCCTCGACGACTTCAGCCAGGAACGCGCGCTCGGTGCGCGAGGCGTCTTCGGGCGAGAACTCGACATTCGCGCAGCGCGCCACGGCGAATTTGGTCATCTCGACGGCCTGGCGCAAAATCTCGCTTTCAGCCTTCTTCAACTTGTACTGCATATGAATCTTCGAGGTGGCCAGAAAGAGATGCAGGCGCGGTTTGTGCGCGCCTTTGACCGCCTGCCAGCCGCGCTCAATGTCTTTTTCAAGGCAGCGGCACAGCCCGGCGATCTCCGGCCCTTCAATCTCGCCGGCGACCGTCTTGACCGCCTCGAAATCGTCATTCGAGGCGATCGGGAAGCCGGCCTCGATGATGTCGACATTGAGCTTGGCCAACTGGCGCGCGACGCGCAGCTTTTCCTGCAAATTCATGGTCGCGCCGGGGCATTGTTCGCCGTCGCGCAAGGTCGTGTCGAAAATCCGGACGTAATCATTCATAACTTCACCTCAAGCAAATAATTGCCACGAAGGCACGAAGACACGAAGAAGAAACAAACACATTCATGTTGTTTGCTGCATTTTTTGCTATCGAAATATTTGTTGATCATAGCACAAAACGATGGATGCCTTCCTTGATGACGGGCACATTGAAATTAATCAGAAATCCAAGCCGTTTCTCGGTCATCTTCATATGCGAGAGAAGCTGGGCCTGCCATACTTGCTGTTCATTCTCGACTGCCTTAATCTCGCATATCGCAATGCAGTCTACCAGAACATCCAGGCGGAAGCCTTCATCAAATGTCAGCCCGTCATACACCACAGGTACTGGCACTTGGCGTTGACATTTATGAGCACGCTTGGTCAGCTCGTGACAAAAGCACACTTCATAAACATGTTCAAGCAGACCGGGGCCGAGTGTTTTGTGAATGACAAAGGCGGCATCCACAATGTCACGCGCCAATTGCTCCTCGGCCGGACTTAACGTGTTTGGATACTCACGCATAGCCCAACAAATATTGCCACGAAGGCACGAAGACACGAAGAAGAAAAACCGAAACCTTTGATTGTGCCGTACTATTCATGGTCCTATCACAGAATAGCATTAATGAGAACCCGAAAATATTCATTGCCAAATATATTAATTGCAGTATGCTGCGCTTGCCCAAAAGCAACGTGCTGCGTTTTCTTCGTGTCTTCGTGCCTTCGTGGCCATATTTCAGTATTTGTTTGTAGCCATTGCCATTATTTCTTCTTCAGCCAGCTCATCATGCCGCGCAGCGTCGCGCCGACTTTCTCGATCAGGTGGCCGCGCTCCTTGCGCCGCAGCGCGTTGATCACCGGCCGGTTGGCTTGATTCTCAAGGATCCATTCGCGCGCGAAGACGCCCGTCTGAATGTCGGTCAGAATCTGTTTCATCGTCTGCTTGGTCTCGGGCGTGACGATGCGCGGGCCGCGCGTCAGGTCGCCATACTCGGCCGTGTTCGAGATCGAGTCGCGCATGCCGGCCATGCCCTTGGCATACATCAAGTCGACGATCAGCTTGAGCTCGTGCATGCATTCGAAATAGGCGATCTCCGGTTGATAGCCGGCCTCGACCAGCGTCTCGAACCCGGCTTTCACCAGCGCGGTGCAGCCGCCGCACAGGACGGCCTGCTCGCCGAACAAGTCGGTTTCGGTTTCTTCTGCGAAGGTGGTTTCGAGCACGCCGGCGCGCGTGCCGCCAATGCCGCGCGAATACGCCAGCGCGATCTGCTTGGCCTTGCCGCTGGCATCCTGGTAGATCGCAATCAGGTTCGGCACGCCGCCGCCTTCCTCGAAGACGCTGCGCACCAAATGGCCCGGGCCTTTCGGCGCGATCATGATCACATCCACCTCGGCCGGCGGGACAATCTGGCCGTAATGAATGTTGAAGCCGTGCGAAAAGACGAGCGTCTTGCCTTTCTTCATTTCGGCGGCGACGGCCTCGCGATAGACGCGCGCCTGCAGCTCATCTGGCACCAGCATTTGAATGATATCGGCTTTCTTGGCCAGTTCGGCGGCCGTGACCGGTTTGAAGCCATGCGCCAGCGCCAGCTTGTGATTGGCCGTGCCGGGCAGGTCGGAGACGATCACGGTCACGCCGCTGTCGCGCAGATTCTGCGCCTGGGCGTGGCCTTGCGAGCCGTAGCCGATGATGCCGATCGTCTTGTTCTTCAGCAGTTTCAGGTCTGCGTCCTGGTCATAGTACATCTTTGCCATAGGGATCCTTGGTTGTGAGTAGTTAGCAGTCAGTTTTCAGTGTGAAGTTTTCAGTTTTCGGTCTTCGGCTTGTTGCGCCTGTGTCCATGCCTGTTCCTTGGCAGCAACAATGTTTTCGCACACGCGGCGGCGCAGCTCATCTGCGGACAGGTGCGGGAAGCGCGTGTGCAGATAGGCCTCCTGCAAGGTGCAGCACAGCGTCAACAACTCCGCGCTGCGCCGCAGGTTGCGGCGGCAGGCGACGGGGTCAATGGCAGAAGCGGAGTTCATAGAGAGGGCGTGGTTTGCGCACTTGAAGAAAGCTGTGCATGCACAATGCCAAAAATGGCACGACAATATTGAATGGCTTTCACAATATCTTCGCGGGTTGGTTCGTAATCGCCAGGATACCGCAATTCCACGGCATATTCCATGAAATCAAGCGCACACTCTTTAATGACATGGTGCGCATCTTGGTCGAGCACAACAAGGTTGGACAGCAACACCAAATCATGTGTTTTGGGTGGATCACCGGCTTGAGCGATGATAAGCGCTTTGAGCCACTTTTCAACTGCTTGCTGGCAGTGAAAGCAAACAATGCTTCGTGGCATATCCTCTTCGCCGAAAAGACGCGCGGCAACGGTGAAATCGTCATCGCCTTTCTTGAGCCACAGTGCGACCAGTTCATGCGTTCGTTCGCTCATACAGCACCGTTCCTTCACGCATGATATGGGCAACGAGCGAGGCCGGCGTGTCCTGCCAGTACGCAATTTCATCCGGCGTATAAACCAAGATATCCAGTGGATAGGGATAGGGATCCAGCGCGCTGTAGACGAGCCGCGCGCGCCGCGGGCGTGGCAAGTCGGTGCGCAACACAACCAGCAAATCGGCATCGCTGGCCGGCGTGTGCGTCTGCCTGGCGCGCGAGCCAAACAAGACGATCTTCTCAGGCTGGAGCTTGGCCACCAGTTTTGTAGTCAGGCTGTCTATGATTGTGTCGTGCAGCATGGCGTCGTATTCTCAGCGCGGCGGCGAGCACCAGACGTCGCTAAACCACGTAGTATTCCCTACACCACCTAATAGGAATATAGTATTGTTAAATATGACGCATTGACTACTGCGCGCGCTCCACGGCGCGCTACTAAGAACTAATGTCCAGTTGGAACCATCATTGCTTAACCATACATCGTTCTTATGTGCTTCACTATAACCACCCAATAGCCATACTTTGTCATCAAAGACAACGCATTGATGTTCACTGCGCGCGCTCCATGGTGCAGCGGTGGTCACGAGCGTCCAGTTAGTGCCATCGCTACTGGACCATACGTCATTTGTTTTAGAGTCAACGTTACCGCCACCGACCAGCCAGATCTTGTTGTTAAAAGAGATGCATTGATGAGCGGCCCGCCCGCTCCACTGCGCAGAAGCCGTGACCTGCGTCCAATTCGTGCCATCACCGCTGGACCATACGTCGTTTCTATAAGAGCCATCATTGCCACCCAGCAGCCAGATCTTATTGTTGAAGACAACGCACTGATGTCCTTGTCGTCCGCTCCACGGCGCGGCGGTAATGACCTGCGCCCAGTTTGTGCCGTCACTGCTGCACCATACATCATTAGTATTAGATGGAGAAAATGTTATATCAGCGTACCCACCTAACAGCCACATTTTATTATTGAAGATGATGCATTGATGGCCGTGTCGTCCGCACCAGGGTGCAGTAGCGGTGACCTGTGTCCAGTTCGTGCCGTCGCTGCTGCACCATACATCACTTTTTGCTGTAGACCAGTATTTATCTCCGCTTATTAGCCATATCTTATTGTTAAACACTAAGCACTGATAGCCGCCGCGTGCGCCCCACGGCGCGGCGGCGGTGACTTTCTCCCAAACTGCACCGTAAGGATTCATCTGGGTTGCTAACACTCGAATTCGCGCTTGCGGAATGGAAATAGTGCGATTGACACTCAATGAAAATGATTGTGCTCCACCTTTATTGAAATACGCATTAATGTTTTTACTGTTGTCTTGCGCAGCAACGCGGATGGGGATGTTTGGTTCGTCGGTCAGCATGGCAGCTACCGGTTGTTCATCCAGCGCAAAAGGAAAAGACGCGCCGTTGTCAGCCGAGAGTGTCGCGTCCACATAATACCACTCGCCCGAGGGAATGTTCAGGTCATAGCTGACGACATAATTAGTCGGCGCGCCGGCCGTGCTGACGGCGACATTCTCAACAACCGCGGCGAGCGCCGTGCCGCAGCAGGCAATGATAAACAATGTGCGCAGGATGGGCATGTGCATCTCACTTTGTATTTCTGTACATGCGATTTCCAAAACCAGCCAGCAGCAGCGCAAACGCCGTCAGGCCGTTCGGTTCGGGCACTAGTTCAAACCCATGCAATTCAAACTGCGGCGAGTCAGCATACCACACAGCCGCAGCAGAACTGATGGGAAACGCGGGCGAGTCGGCGTAGACGACCGCCGGACCGCTGGCGCCCTCCAGGGCGAATGCCGCGCTTTCGGCATACTCGGATGCCGCGCCAACGCGAGGGGCGATGCTGCACACCACGATCAGCGCTGCTATGTACACCATACGAATCATCAGACTATTGTACCATGTTGGCGAACAAAATGGTTGCTGCTATTCATCGTTCGTCGTTCGTCGTTCTGCGTTTATTTGCGCGCCATGGCGACCCGGCCGGTTTGCACAATCTCCTTGATGCCGAACGGGCGCAGCAAGTCAATCATCGCCTTGATCTTGGCCTCCGGACCGGTGATCTCGATCGTCAGCGTCTTGAGCGAGACGTCAATGATCTTGGCCCGGAAAATATCGACCAGTTGCATGATCTCGCTGCGGGTCGTGGCGGTCGAATTGACTTTGACCAGGGCCAGTTCGCGAATGATGCAGTCCTGCTCGTGAAAGTCATTGACCTTGAGCACGTCAATCAGCTTGTTGAGCTGTTTGGTGATCTGCTCGAGGATTTTCTCGTCGCCCTCGGAGACAATGGTCATGCAGGAATACTCCGGGTCGTGCGTTTGCGCGACGCACAGGCTGTCAATATTGTAGCCGCGGGCGGAGAACAGGCCGGCGATGCGGGCCAGCACGCCGGATTGGTTGCGCACCATGACGGAAATGGTATGTTTCATTGTCGAACTCCATGTTGTAAAAGGGCTGCTTGGAGTCCCGCCAACGGCGGGATCAAGGGCTATTTGTCATCGATCATTGGTCAACGGTCATTGGTCAAGTAGCATTTAAAGTCAAAACAGAAAATGACAAATGACCAATGCGCACTGAAAATTGATACATGGTTTGTCATGGGATCCTCAGGCCAGGCTGTCGAGCATTTGATCGAGGCGCGCGCCGGCCGGCACCATTGGCCAGACGTTTTCCTCACGGGCAACAATGTATTCGATCACGACCGGGCGCTGGTCGGTGCGCGCCGTCTTGATCGCCTGGCGCAGGGCCGGCTCAATCTGGTCGCGGGCGCTGACACGCAGGCCGACGCAATCGTACGCCTCGGCCAGCTTGACAAAGTCCGGCACATATTTCGGGCAACCGCCATCCTTGGAACTGCTGCACAACAGCAGGCAATCATGGTTGCGGTCAAGGCACGACATGGCGTAATGTTTGTCGTAAAACAGCTCCTGCCATTGGCGCACCATGCCGAGATACATGTTGTTGATGATCACGCTGACCACCGGCAATTTGTTGATCGAGGCGGTGGCCAGCTCTTCGGCCAGCATCTGAAAGCCGCCATCACCGCTGATGTTGATCACCAGCTTGTCGGGAAACGCGGCTTGCGCGCCGATCGCCGACGGCAGGCCAAAGCCCATCGTGCCCAAGCCGCCCGAGGTGATCCAGGTGCGCGGATACTTGAAGCGCAGAAACTGGGCCGACCACATTTGATGCTGGCCGACGTCGGTGGTGATGATC
>Ga0247841_10005276_pt1 | contig 21108 bp, 27 predicted proteins | sample LaCruzMarch2015__2_FD_192410 | JGI IMG/M metagenome (GOLD analysis project Ga0247841, IMG submission 192410) | Freshwater microbial communities from meromictic Lake La Cruz, Castile-La Mancha, Spain - LaCruzMarch2015_18m | ecosystem: Environmental > Aquatic > Freshwater > Lake | place: Spain... | reverse complement strand
GTTCTGGAGAAGATTGCCGCAAGCGGCTATCCTGGGGATAGGTATCAGAGTTTTTGGTTGGTGAGTTGATGAAATGTTCAAGTTCTCATAAGCAAAGATCTATGAGAAATACTTTCGGGACTGTACATGTCCTTTTAAGTCTCGACAATCAATATCAATGATCATAAAAAATGAGAAGTTACCATGAACGAAGATATTGTAACCATCACAACAACAACAACAAAAAGCGAACTCATCGATTACATCGGACATCCCTGCATAACCAATTGGAGACGTCTGGCAAAACTAGAAAAAATGAATACACCCGTAAAGAAGGGGGGAGTCTGCGGAAAATGCATGTTCCGCGGTTTCCTGGAACAATACCTGGTGGATAATACTGACGAATCGGTCAAGATGAAAAATTTTATCGCGGATGTCCGGAAAAATCCTGAAATGTATCCAAGAATTTCGAAGATTTTAGAAAAAAAATAACGTAGCTATTCAGGTGAAATAGTGCTATTCAAAATTTTATACAAGAAATACGACATCAATCGTATCATTCCCACCACCTTTTTCCCCCAATCCCCTCCTACAACCCATTAATATCCCTCAACCCCGCTCAAACCAAAGCTGTCACCACCGCCGGCATCCAGCTCATCCTCACCGGTCCATGCTCCGGTAAAATGCGGGATATCCTCGAAAACCCATCTGTCCCGTGGAAAAACAAAAACCATAATTTTTAACAACTAAACCGATTCCCTTTCCCAAGATTACATTCTTCACATAAAGTTTGGAGATTTTCAAAAGCAGTCAGCCCACCCAGTGAGTAAGGTGTGATGTGATCAACATGGAGCTTTATACCATCTTCTGGAGATCGACCACACATAACGCATTTCCTTCCATCTCGAATGAGAACCTTATACCTGATACTCAATGAGATTGTTCTTTTCCCTTTCTGTTCAACAAATTTTTCTGGAATTTTTATAGGATCGATATTGGCATCATAGGATTCTGATAATTTCTGAATCCTATTGTAAGAGGGCATAATTTCAAGTTCGTATCCTTTATTTCCCATAAAATGACCTTTCAGTATTGAAATTGCAATAAAATCTTCTAAAAATTTTTCTGGGGTGGTATTGACAAATTTCCCCTGATTGGTATCAAAAATTCCTAAAATAACATCATTATTATCCGTCACGTCATAATGCAATTTTCTTAGCAATTCTGCAAATATTGATTGTTTCATTCTTCGGTGTGCTGCAGCTAACTTTTCATTCCCCGTAAATCGCCCGGAAAATTTTAATTTTTGTGTAAGAAAAATTGCCCCTTTTGCATCTTTCTCAGTCGATAGATTTACAGAAAACAGCATTCCCGATACGCCATTAATTTTACTGAAACAAAAAAGCCTCCAGAAATTTGAAACATTGTAATAAAGTTGGATGGCGAGTTTAAGGTCACCAGCTAATAGTGGAATAATGTATTGATGTGTCTTTCCGAGAAGTTGCCAATCTTTATGATTATATTGAATAATATCCTCAAATCCATTCGAACACCGTAAAACAAACTTCCCAAAATTGATCTGGTTATTTACTAATTGCGTGTTTTTTAGAATATTGGCAAAAGTATGAGCATCCATTTCATCCACAATGTCATGATTGTCATGTTTCATCCCTTTCGCTTTAATCGATTTCCTAATTTCTTCTGCCGCTTCGAACTGTCCAAGTGCTTCAAGAACTAAAGATTTCTTCAAGTTGATCGCAATAAAATGAGAAGGATTATACGTCAATGCTCGATCATAATCATCTAATGCATCTTCTGGCTTTCCAAGAGCAAATAACGCAATCCCCCTATTATAAAAAGCATAACCAGAGTTTGGATCAAACAAAAGTGCCTTGTCAAGAGATTCAATGGCTTCGTTATATTTTTTCAACTGATTGAAAACAACACCTTTAGAGACCCAGGCAAAAAAATTATTGGGGTTCACGGAAATTAATTTTTCAAATATCTGAAGAGCTTCATTATTTTTTTGAATGCTAATAAGGGCGAGCCCTTTATTTAATAACGCTTTTTCATGTTCTGGATTTAATTGCAGCACTGCATCATAAAATTGAATAGCTTCTTCGTATTTTGTTTGTTCATCCAAAATACTGCCTTTAAGCAACAAATCTTCAACGTCATCTTTCATTTTAAGGTTCCGTCCATTAACTTAAATACGATTCATCCTTAAATTAAATTTGTTTTCAATCCCATAACGTAATTTTTGATTTTTCACTCTCATCCAACTTCCCATTAATGTCCCTAAACCCCGCTCAGGAAACTGCTGTGAAAAACTGCGGCATCCAGCTCATCCTCACCGGTCGCGGTTCCGGAAAAACGAAAGTAATCACAGAAAAGATCCTCCACCTTCTCGACCAGGGCATCCCCTCCTCCCGGATATTAGCCCTCACCTTCTCCGAGAAAGCCGCAGCCGGGATGAGTGAGCGCGTTGAACAGCAACGCCCGCATCTTCTCACACTATCCCACCGTTTGCTATCTACCCCCTCCCGCTCTCCTTCACACCCCCTGACATCTTTTCAACAAGTTCGTTCCGGTGTATGACGTAACGTTGTATGACGCAATCCTCTTTTTCCGGTTCGAGGGCAAGCGCACGATCGTAACAAACGAGTGCAGCCTCGTATTCTTTCAGGTCCTCATAACAGCATCCCAGGTTCATAATCATCCGTGCATCCGTGGGTAGCAGTGTAACAGCCTGGTTAAAACACGGCAATGCTTCCGTGTGCTTGTTTGCCTTGTTGAGCACAAGCCCCTTCAGATCCCACCAGTCTGCTTTCCCTGGCTCCAGTTCGATCAATTTTTCGCACGCAACAAGCGCTTCATCAAACCGTTGCAGATTCCTGCTGATGATGGATATGTGCTGCCAGGGAAGTATCTCTTTCGGGTTGCGCCGTATCGCTTCACCGAAGTACCGGAGAGCTTCTTCCTGCCGGTCAAGCTTTTCGAGGCAATACCCGATGTTGGTCCACGGTTTTGGTGATTTCGGGTCCAGTGCTATCAGCTTCTCATACCATTCTATTGCTTCCTGATAGCGGGTCATATCTGACAGGTTCTGAGCTTTGTACCAGTGGAGAGCCGGATCATCTGGCTTAGTTTCCAGTGCGGCATCGAAGTTGTGGAGTGCTTCGTCATATTGCCCGGATTGCTTATGAGAATACCCGCGATCAATCAGGATATCAGCGGCATTATCCGGCTTAAGATCGAGTGCCTTGCCAAAGCAGGAAATCGCCTCGCTGTGATCTCCAAGTGCCGCAAGGGCGAGTCCTTTCTCGTACCATCCGTCCGCATACGTGTCGTCGAGTTCGAGCGAACGGTCGAAATAGAAGATTGCATCCTCGTATTTTCCCAGTGACCGCAGGACCTTGCCCTTATTGTACAGGGCGTTGGATTCGTATTTGTAGAAATTGCAGACATGGTCAAACGCTGCCAGGGATTTCTCTTTCTGCCCTGATTCGGCAAGGCAGACCCCCAGAAGGTTCCAGACATCGGCATTATCCGGATGGAACGCTACTGCTTTTTCCAGGCATTCAGCCGCTTCGCTTTTCCTCATCAGTTTTCGAAGAAGTTTGCCTTTTTTGTACCAAGCCAAGCCATACTCCGGGAATCCCTGGAGGTATGTAGTATAGAGGTTGAGTGCTTTCTCCGGCTCTTTGCCGGTTATATATATATGGGCTTTGAAATCCCACGGATAGAATCTTGAAGGTTCGAGCATTATTGCAGTGTCAAGGCACTGGATAACCTCCTCTGTATTCTGTGATAAATGGTAGAGTGCATTCCCCTTATCTGTCCATGCACAGGCTTGATCGGGCTGGAGTTCGAGTGACTTGTTCAGCGATGATAATCCTTCTTCGTATTGTTTCAGGAACACAAGAGTTTCGCCTTTGTAGTAGTAGGCATCAGCATCCAGAGGATCGAGTTTTACTGCAACTGAGAAACATTTCAGCGCAGCTTCCGGCTTATCAATTTTCCGGAGTGCATACCCTTTGTTACACCAGTTTGTTGCTGTCTCCGGGTCGATATCGATTACTCTGTTGATGCATCCAATGGCATCTGTGACCCGACCGAGCTTATCAAGAACGAATGCACGGCGAAACCAGACTTTGGAGTTCTCCCCACAGGTTGCGGTTGCATGTTCGTATGCTTCGCGGGCGGCATCGTAGTCACCGGACTGTTCATAAATCACGCCGAGTTCATACCATGCAAGAAAAATATCCGGTTGCAGTTCTGAGACCTGAATGAAACATTCGAGAGCCTCGCTGATGCGATCAAGATTTTTCAGCGTTAGTCCCTTGTCATACAAGGCTTGTGAATTATCCGGCTGGATTGTTAGGATCTCATCGAAGATCTTCAGCATATCTGAATATTTCTTTTCACAAGACAGCCGATCAGATTCCTGGAATAATTTCTCAATAATTTCCCGATTTATGGTATCCATCAGTTCTCACCATTACACTATGATATTCTTCTTACCTCATTCAACCCGTTCAATGGGGAAATTACGGGAGTCATCCAGAATTTCAAACTCCGGATGATGATCCTCAAAAAAATCAGGAGAGCGATACAGATTTTCTTCTGTCATTCGCTGGTCGCCGCTTTTTCTCGTTCAGCCGGTTCTTGTTCAACGCCGGTCATATTCGTCTTTACGGGTCTTTCAAACGTCACGATCACTGGTTTGTTATCAGTCATTCTTTGACCACTTCCAGCGCCTGTTTTTCGATCCACTCTACAATGATAGGCTTGACCTCTTCCAGAGTGGGAGTGCCGATTTTGTGAGCGGCGATGTAAGCGTCCAATTCGTCAAGTTTCCCATACACAAAGTCATATCCCGCCTGATCCTGCACTATACCACGAGAGTCGCAGATTTTCAATATTACCGCATCATATTCCTTACCGAGACCCAACGCGTCAAGTATCTGGGCTGCATTCATTTTCTTTGACAAGGCTATATCAAGTATCACTGGGTTTTGCGTCACTGTTCACCGCTTATAGTAAAGACTTGCACCAATTCAACACCCATTTTTTGTATGAAAACGGCATACGCCCATTCAAGATCCAATGCCCTCAGGATATCCAATGTTTTCATAAACCCGGTCAACGACTTAGTAACTTTTTCATCAGTCATTCTTTGACCACTTCCTGTGCCTGTTTTGTCAGCCTGTCCTGTGCTGCGATCCAGTCACCGATCAGGGTCTTCAACTCTGCTATAGTAGTGCCCTCTTCTTTTTTATTGGCGGTGACATGATCGGTGAGCGTGTCAAGCTTTGAAAAGATATGGTTCTCCGCTTCTGTGCCCCGTTTCAGGTTTCGCGCTTTGAGTTGTTTTACCATCAACTCGTCAAACGTGTCCCCTAACCCGGTTACCTCAAGTAACCGGACTATGCCAACTGTTGCGGTCACAGGCTCTGTAGTATTAGTCACTTAGGCGCTCCCCCCCATCTACAGGGACTGTAATCTCCGCAGCCTGTTTTTCGATCCACTCTACAATGATCGGCTTGACCTCTTCCAGAGTGGGAGTGCCGATTTTGTGAGCGGCGATGTAAGCGTCCAGTTCTTCCAGCTTCCCATACAGAAATGCCATCCCTTCAGCGTCCTGCTTCATATGACGCGATTTGCAGATCTTTAATATAGCGTCGTCATACGCGTCATCAAGATCCAGCGCTTTAAGTAAGTGAGATGCATTCATTCTCTTTGTAATCACTACGTTGTCAGTTATTATGTTCACCTGCTTGCACTACTGACTTGCACCAATTCAACACCCATTTTTTGTATGAAAACGGCATACGCCCATTCAAGATCCAATGCCCTCAGGATATCCAATGTTTTCATAAACCCGGTCAACGACTTAGTAACTTTTTCATCAGTCATTCCTTGACCACTTCCGGCGCCTGTTTTGTCAGCCATTCCTGAATGATCGGCTTAATCTCTTCAAGAGACGCCGTGTCAGTTTTGCGGGCGTTAACATAATCCCCAAGTTCGTCCAGTTTCGTGTAAATGAACTGCACCGTCTCCGGGGTTGTTTTCATGTCGCGCACTCTGCATATCTCGGAGAATGTGTTGTCAAACGTGTCGCCAAGTTTGAGTATATCGAGTAAACTGCTTATGTTTACGTTCCGTGTTGCGGTCTGGTCGCTAATTCTGTTCACCTACTAAATGCTCGTTTAACCAACCCTGAATTAACAATTTCAGGTCTGCGGTAGTTGTGCCGTCCGGATTCTGGTTAGTCCTGACAAACTCTGATAATTCATCCAGTTTCTGGTGACACCATGCTAATGCAGCATCATCGCGTTTTAACCCATTTTTATTAAGCGCGATTATTATAGCCCGACCAAACTCTTCGGTCAGGTCAAGACTTGCCAGTAAGGGGACTATCTCAATGGTCACTGTCGGACTGTGTTCACTCATTTTGTTCACCTGCTTGTAGTATAGACTTGCACCAATTCAACACCCATTTTTTGTATGAAAATGGCATTCGTCATTTTCGTGTTGTCCTCCTGAAATTTTGGTGGTTCTTATGGGATTTTGCCATGAAAATGTTTTTGGCATTTTCATTGTGCATGCGAATGCCATCGCCGGCTTATGCACGGTTGGCACAACAATCACGTCTGTGCATTTTGTTTGTGGGCAGGGTATCTCGCGTTGTCATAGTTGTTTTTAGAGCCTGCATGTCAGTCCCATTTCCCCCAAGGCATTTTTTTTCACTCGTAACCGGAAGTATCCCGTTTCCCAATTCTCAACATCTGTGCGATATCATCCGACCCTTCATGGAGTCGTCTGTGCTGCCCTGCGGACCCGCGTCCACAGGAGCTTCACTATATCTATGTTCTGATACTTTAAAAAGTTATTTGATTGTTTATTTTTAACGCAACTGAAAATAATTTTTCATGCTGCAAATTGTTGTGGATTTTCGTTGACATCTACGGAGCTCGATTGAATTTGCGGGTACCTATGTGCTGAGCCGGAATCGTTCACATGAAAAGGGACACCATATGCTGAGCCTTTCCACTTACTCATTACTGAAAGATCAATTGTCGAAATAAATGAGACTCTCAAAAAATCTGTGGTGAATTTCGACCAGATACCGTGAGTGCCAAATCAGTGTGACTCCAATATGAACAATCAATGTCTGATGGAGTGATTTTACTTTTTTTTGAGGGGATTGGGTAAAGTTACGACTATAAATAGTCGATAACATTATAGGTACCAAATTGAGAAGCGATTATGTCCGAGCCTGTTATTGTCTGTCCACATTGTCATAAGGAAATACCGCTGAATGAAGCAATGTCTCATAAAATCAGAGAGGAGATGGGCAAACAATTTGAAAAAGATGCAAAAGAGAGAGAAGCAGAATTGATTTCAAAATTTTCAGAAGATTGCGCAGAAATCGAACGAAAAGCGAAACAATCTGCAGAAGAAAAGATTGCGGTTGAATTTAAGGATTTAACCCAACAAATTGCCGAAGAAAAAAAGAAACGCGAGCAAGCCGAAAATACTGAACTTGAATTAAGAAAAAAGATGCGGGATATTGAAGATAGAGAGAAAAATCTTAATTTGGAAATTGAAAGAACACTCGCCGAAGAAAAGCAGAAAATAGAAGAAAATGTTATAAAAAGAGTAACCGAAGACCAGCGATTGAAAGATCAAGATAAAGAACAATTGATCACTCAATTAACAAATCAAATAAACGATCTAAAAAGAAAAGTAGAACAGGGTTCTCAGCAATTTCAAGGCGAAGTGCTGGAATTGGAATTGGAAAACCTCTTAAAAAATAACTTTCCCTCTGACACTATTGATCCTGTACCTAAGGGGATCAGAGGTGCAGATGTTTTACAGAGAGTGCACAATCCCTCGGGGACCTATTGCGGCACTATAATTTGGGAATCGAAACGAGCAAAATCTTGGGCAAAAGGTTGGATTCCTAAATTAAAGGCAGATCAAAGAGAGGCAAAGGCAGAAATTTCGGTTATTTACACCTCCGTAATGCCAAAAGGTGTTTCATCCTTCAGTCTTGTTGAGGGGGTATGGGTCACCGATTATCCCTCGATTTTTGGTCTTGCTACTGCATTGAGAATAAATCTGATGCAGGTTGCGTCGATCAAGTTATCATCGGTAAGTAAAAATGAAAAAATGGAACTATTGTACAAATATTTATCCGGTCCTGAGTTCCGTCAAAAAGTTGAAGGTATTGCTGATTCTGTTATTGCAATGCAACAAGATCTTGAGACTGAAAAGAGAGCCATGGTAAAAAATTGGGCAAAAAGAGCAAAAAATATTGAGGGTGTTATTTACAATACTGTGGGAATAGTCGGAGATTTCCAGGGTATTGGTGCATCATTACCTCCTATGAAGGTTCTTGAATTGGATGCTGCCGCTGGAAATCGGAAATTGCTTCCCTCAAATGATAATGATGAGGTCGATTTAACAGAATAATAGGTTACGGTACTCCCCTGTAAATATCAAAATCCACGCTCGCTCTATCCATTTCATTCCCACGTATGCTTCCCAGCCAACGATTCCAATAAAAAATAGTATCGCGCATTTATTACCGCTCTCCTCCTATCACCCCTATAACTCCCCCTATCCCATGAATCGTATAATCTGCCCCATCCCTTTCTCCCTCATGGAAGTTCCTGTCCCCATACACCGCATGCACCGTAAGCATCCCCAGCGCTTTTGCCGGCACAATGTCTCTCCTTATGCTGTCCCCGACGAGCATCGTCTCCTCGGCACACACTCCCAGCAAGTCCATCCCAAGCAGGAACGGCTCGGGCGATGGCTTTGCCTTTCCGGACATATCCTTGGTGATGATGGCATCAAAGTATTCGAAAAGCCCGGCTTTTCTCAACCGCTTCAGCGCGTTGCCGTTGTGGGCATCCGTGACAACCGCAAGTTTAAGCCCGCAGTCCCGCAGTGCCGAGAGCGTCTCGGCGACATGCGGGTACGGTGTGATCGCGGCGACCTTCTCCTCATCGTAGATGGCACAGCACCGGGTGAATGCGGTCTCGGAATAGCAATTGTTGTCGTGGAGGAAGTCCCGGATATGCTCGTGGCTCTCAAAGCCGTGAGCCGGACGGAGAAAATATTTGAGCAGCACTACGGGTTCAACAGTGAGGTTCACGCTGGCAATCACTGCTGCACACGCGATGAGCTTGGCTTCGACAAAGTCAAACAGCGTGTTGTCCATGTCGAAGATGATGGCGGTTATACGGCGATGTGTAAGTCCTGCAGCTTCCGGCATATTGCTAAATCCTTTCTGAATGGATGGTAGTCAGCAAAGATCAGACGGATCTCCCTGTCATCGTGATGTAGAGGGAATCAGAACGCAATCCGGTCACCGTCGTGAACTACCTGCGTCTGCTCCCACTTCTCAGCAAACCATAATGGGTTTTCTGTGTGGACGGGGATGATTACCTCAGGATCAATCGTGTCGATTGTCCATGCAAGGTCCTTCTGCGACGCGTGTCCTGAAGCATGGTATTCCCTGTCAAACGAAACCGTCTCTTTTCCCATCTCTTTAGAAACACCGAACCCTTTCACATCAAATTTAAAGTAATTCAGCCAGTTCCAGAGCATCAAAAAATCAAGGTCCATCGATTCCGAGAAGGACTCGCAGGCAGAGTAGATGTACGTGCCCTGGGCAGGCTTGATATCGAGCAGGTGCTTGAGGTCGTACGTGGAGAAGCAGAGGATATACTTCTCAGGCGCCGCGTGGATTGCGTCGCAGGAGAGGTAATTTTTCCCGAACTTCTTCATGACCACTTCGGTCTCCCATTTTATGTTCTTACGGTCTTTTAACTCATCGTAGATCAGGAGGTTCTTCATCGAACAGGCTTGGTTCGCACAGTCCAGAGCAAGGAACATGTACGCGTCCTTTGCGGTGACGACAAGCTGCCTCGCGGTCTTTTGTGCAATTGCCTGGAATGTTTCGAGCCGTTCGAAGTTGCGTGGTCCGAAATCGGCGATCACGAGATCCTTTCCCGCCGATTCTACCGTTGAACGGCAGATCTCCCGGACGGATTCTTCCGAGACGGTATCATCATCTGTTGATTCTCCGCTCCGCTCTACCCGCGTGCCTTCGATGACCAGCACCGATGCGGATTTGGCGGCACTGATGAATTTTTTCGAGGTGTTGCCATTCTTCCCATGGAGCCGGAAGTCGCCGGTATAGGCAATCGTCGCATCCCCTTTAAGCAGGTACGCAGTAGCGCCGTAGATGGAGTGGTCCATGTCATACGCGTGAACTTCGAACGGGAGTTTAAGCTGTTCATAGCGGGAGATGATGCCGGGCGTTAGGTTCTTTTTTGACTTCGGTCCTTTGGGCTTGTCGGAAAGAAACTCTTTTAGCTTCGCTGACGGCGCTGTTGTTGCGTAAAAATTGCGTCCTACCAGGTCCTCACCAGCGGATTTAATCCTCATCCCGTCTTCATCAGACGGCATTTTCTTTCCGAGATACACCACATCCGTGCTGGTCAGGGTCGTATCCTGCATCCCCTTGAGGATTGCGATGCTTGTCGCTGAAGCAACGATGGGGATCTTTTCATCCAAATATCCGATCGCGCCGCAATGATCCACATGCGCGTGAGAGAGCAGGACGGCATCGACTTTGAGGTGCGGATAGGTAGTCGTATTTACATCCGAGGGTTTGAGGTCGCTGCGGTAGATGTCCAGTTCCGGGATGATGTTGAGAGCGAGTGCATCATTGATCCCGCGGGAGGCACGGTTCTGTAAAAAATCCGAAAAGAACATCGCGGTCCTGCCGAAGTTCGTCCCGAAGTCTAAAAAGACGCCCCGCCTGCCTTCTTCGACATAGATCTTGTTTCCGCCGATCGATTCTGCGCCGTCGAATATTGTTATGGATGCCATGAAAATCGCCTGTAATTTATAATCTGCGTTAACACTTAAAAATATTTCTCATTTGTTAACATTGTTTAAACCGACAAACTTTTTTATTATGGTTGATAAAGTGAATGTAACATATGGCAACCACCGCTCTTGTCTTTGTCGGACACCATAAAGACCGTATCATCGAATCTATCCGCAGCGTGCGATCGTTCTCAGTCGATAAGATCATTTTCATCGTTGGCGAACAGGAATCAACCGGCGAAAAGATCGCACGCGGGATCGCTAAGGAACTCACGGTGGATCTTAAGACATTCTTCGATGTCGAAATTAAAAAGATCGACAAGAAAGATATCATGCGGGCTGCATCGCAGATCACCGACCTGATCCGTAACGAACAGACTGATAGCAGGGTCGTGTTACTTAACATGAGCGGTTCTTTGCGGACGTTCTCGATCGCTGCCTACATTGCCGGGTGCATCACGCGCTCGAAGATGATCACGGCAATCCCTGAATATGATGAGAATGACAACGAGATCGGGATTGAAGACATCATCCATCTCCCCATTCTCCCCTTAACAATGCTAAAAGAAGAGCAGCGCCGGATTCTGGTTGCAATCGGCGGAGGCGGTGGCAAATCACCGGCAACCACTTCCCGCAAAAAAAAGAGTGCTGCCGTGCCTGAAACAAAAATCAAATCCGGGGGCGTCGCTTCCCTGGACGAGCTTGTTCTCCTGCTCAACCCGGATATCCAAAAAGGCACCGATGCCTTTGCAACTGAACGCAGCCGGCTCAGCCATCACCTGAAAAATTTTGAGAGTATGGGACTTGTCACTAAAACCAAGAGCGGGAAAAATATTGTCGTGCGGTTGACGGGATTGGGAGAGATGTTCATTTGATCGGAATCGTGTGGAGAGAGATTTCTTTTTTTTAAATATTTTTCGTGATACAAAATTCATTGGCATACCCAAAAACACTAACCTGCTTCCTCACCTGCATCGACATTATATTCTCCATACGGGGACAAAACAGGGTAAACATGGCGGCGGTCATTCCTTTTCCCGCCGCCAGATATGCCATAACAATATATCCCTTACAGCAGCGGTTCTCACTTGTGCATGTTCCCTGCCCGCAAACCTCACGGGCAGGAACAGTTTTTCTTCTTCGCTATTTCGTAATCGTGGGCGAAAAGGATGGTGCAGGTCGGGACGGTTCGAGCTTACCAAGGGCAGGGTCCGGTAGTTTCCCCGGACTGCCCTCACCTTGAGCACGCTTTATTATGCCGAGGGGTTGGGACCGTTGTAAGCCGGGGAGCCGGTAACGCTCGGTCATGTTTGCTCGTCCTCGCTATCGTTCGCTTGCGCTCACTTCGCTCCGGCTCGCTTCACATCACCGCGCTGCTTTTCTCGCGGTTGATCGGGCAGGTGATGACGCCCCTGGCTTGTCGCGATGCTCCGGAGCCAGCGGCTGTTCCGGCCCGCTCCTCACATACCGCTTCGCGGAATGTTCGTCGCTGTTGATCGGGCAAGGGCATAACGCTCAGTGACTCATGACTTCCGACTTCACGCTGAAGCGTTCGCCCGTCAGTCATTCGGGGCGCTGGCCCCACTCCAGTCCCCCTCCAAAAAGATATCACAACTTTCTTATACGCATATCAGGGGATTGTATAATATGTCAACAAGGATAGCGATCAAGACAAAGACCACGAGATCGCTGATCTGGAAAAAGAATTATCGAATTTGAATGAACGAGTGCAAGGAAACACCATAAGTAGGTGAACAAAATTACTGGCAACGTAGTAATTACCAAAAGAATGAACGCAGCTCAATTACTTGGAACGCTGCATCTCACTGCTGCGTATGATGCTGCCATATTAAAAATCTGCAACTCCCGTAATATGGTGCAGGATCAGGCGGGGATTGACTTTCTGTATGGGAAACTTGAAGAATTGGATGCGTATATCGCTGCCCACAAAATCGGCACGCCCACTTTAGAAGAAATAAAGCCCGTCATTGTAGAGTGGATAGCAAAGCAGGCTGATGAAGTGACAGGAGCATCTTTGAATGGGAACGATTTCAATGAGGGGGTTAAATTTATCAATTCCGGTCAGCATGCAGAAGCGGTCGCCTCTTTTGACAAGGCACTTACCATCGATCCAAATAACACCAATGCATGGTACTACCGCGGATACGCGCTATATAAACTCGGTCAGCATACAGAAGCAGTCGCTTCATATGATAAGGTGCTTACCATCTACTCAAACGATGCCAGTGCATGGTACAACCGCGGAGCTGCGCTAGATAAACTCGGTCAGCATACAGAAGCAGTCGCTTCGTATGATAAAGCACTTGCCATCAAACCAGATGATGCCAGTGCGTGGTACGACCGCGGAGCCGCGCTAGATAAACTCGGTCAGCATACAGAAGCAGTCGCCTCGTATGATAAAGCACTTGCCATCAAGCAAGATTATGCCAGTACATGGTACGACCGCGGAGCCGCGCTAGATAAACTCGGTCAGCATACAGATGCAATTGCCTTGTATGATAAGGCACTTGCCATCGACCCAGATTACTTCGAAGCGTGGTTTAATCGCGGAAACGCACTCGTTGATCTCGGTCAGCATGCAGAAGCGGTCGACTCGTATGACAAAGCGATTGGCATCGAACGAAATGACGCCCATGCGTGGTACAACCGCGGACTCGCGCTAGATAAACTCGGTCAGCATACAGAAGCGGTCGCTTCGTATGATAAAGCACTTGCCATCGATCCAGATTACTTCGAAGCGTGGTTTAATCGCGGAAACGCACTCGTTGATCTCGGTCAGCATGCAGAAGCGGTCGACTCGTATGACAAAGCGATTGGCATCAAACCAACTTCCTCCGAAGCGTGGAGCAAACGCGGAGTCTCGTTACGAGTTCTCGGTCGAATTGAACCCCGGAATATTTTGTTATGGCGGTTTGCGACGGGATATTTTGTGTGGTCATCTCCGGCGGTGTCGAACGGGATTGTCTATGTCGGGAGTATGGATAAGAACCTGTATGCTATCGATGCGGTGACGGGTACGGAGAAATGGCGATTTGCGACGGGAGGTACTGTGCATTCATCACCTGCGGTGTCGAACGGAGTCGTCTATGTCGGGAGTTATGATAAGAACCTGTATGCTATCGATACGGTGACGGGAAAGGAGATATGGCGGTTCCAAATGGAAAGTGGGGTGGATTTATCGCCAGCGGTGGCAAACGGGATTGTCTATGTCAAGAATGGTGGTAAACTGTATGCAATCGATGCGGTGACGGGAAAGGAAAAGTGGCAGTTTGCGACGCCGGGAAGTTGGGTGACAACATCGCTGGCGGTGGCGAATGGTGTCGTCTATGTCGGGAGTGATGATAAGAGCTGGTATGATAATAAGAACCTGCATGCAATCGATGCGGTGACAGGCAAGGAGAAGTGGCGGTTCAAGATGGGAGATGAGGTGCGTTTATCGCCGGCGGTGGCGAATGACGTCGTCTATGTGGGGTGTATGGATAAGAACCTGTATGCAATCGATGCGGTGACGGGCAAGGAGAAGTGGCGGTTCAAGACGGAGAAATATGAGGGTTCATCCCCGGTGGTATCAAACGGGATTGTCTATGTGGGGTGTGATGATAACAACCTGTATGCTATCGACGCGGTAACTGGGACGGAGAAGTGGCGGTTCACGACGGAAGGTTATGTGCAGTCATCGCCGGCGGTGTCGAATGGTGTCGTCTATGTCGGAAGTTATGATAAGCACCTGTATGCAATCGATGCGGTGACGGGCAAGCTGCATTGGCAGTTCAAGACAGGAGGTGAGGTGCATTCATCACCTGCGGTGGCGAACGGAGTCGTCTATGTCGGGAGTGATGATTACCACCTGTATGCGGTTGAACAAAAGCCATCACTTCAAAGTACACCTCCATAGTTATCACCTTCAAAAAGCGCAGATATCAATTTATATCAGCCAATAATCGCAATTTTTGGATTGTTGTTCCTTTCCGGTCAACGGTAGGGCATACATCATATAAAAGAAAAAGCACTCTGGCGACTAACTTTATAAGCGTTTGATGTGTGGATGATACGCTCATCGGATGATTAAATCTGCTTTGAACGAGGACATGGTTTCCATGAAAAAAATAATCCCCTCCTCCCGTCACACCCTCCAACGAACAGACCGAAACCCCGTGGAACAACTTCTTTCTCCCCGAAGGTGTCACCAGAATCATGTCTCGTTTGTCCTGTTTATGTCCTGTTAATGTCCTGTTTATTCCGATGCGTTTTATCATGCTCATCAGGCCCGGTATGAGGAACTCTCAGAAGGAGGTAATACGCACCTCTCCCCACCCCTTTGAGGTTCAACAGATCTTTCTGGAAAACGAGACAGAATGAATCACATTACGGTTTGAACCGGTACATAGGTTAATTTTGAGTGGATTAGAAAATTGCGATATATAGGTTAAACTTAAGTAGAATAGAAAATTGCGATATATAGGTTAAATTTAAGTAGAATAGAAAATTACGATATACATTGTAAGAGAAGAAGAAAAATGATAGATGAAAATATATTTCAATATTTTGGAAGTAAGCAAGAACGAATTTATCGGGTTTTACTTAGCAACAAAATACAAAAACCTTCCGGATATAAAATAGCAAAATTAGCAGAGGTAAGTTATCCTTATGTTCATACAATTTTAGGTGAACTGGACAGACAGGGCATCCTAAAAGATCGCCAGATTTTAGAGGTTCACAATTTATTCAACTATTGGGCGAATCACCGGGGTCCAAATTACCTTAGAGAATACAATATTCAAAATCCTAAAGACATTTTAAAGAAAGCCCAAATGGATTATGCATTTACTGGGTATTTTGCAGAAAATCTTATTGGTGGGTATTTATTTCCGAGATATTATGAATTGTACATCAAGGATTACGAGTTCGAAAAATGGGATAAATATCTATCGAATTCCGGTTATTTGGGAAAAGGGAATGTAAAACTTTATTGTTCCGATCACCACGTTTTTTTTGAGAAACATATGGTTGAAGATTGGCCGGTAGTGTCAATTCAACAGCTTATTGTAGATTTAATTAGAGAGGGTGCTGAATGCGGGGAGGCAGGGGAACGTCTCATGAAAATGATTTATAATGCCTGAACAGTTATACGATAAAGTTGAATATGAATCGGCTCTCACTGCACTAAAGGAGATAGTAGCCCAACTCCCCGAGCCTTTTGTACTCATTGGTGGGTGGGGAGTTTTCGTAACCGTAAATGAATCATTCGCAAATGAACATGGATCTCAATATTTAGGATCACGAGATATTGACGTATGTTTTCAGGTTGATCCTGACTGCAGTGAGTCTGAACTAAGAACCTGCACATTTTCTAAAGCACTTGCCGTTGTCCAAAGAATTGGTTATTCACCAGATGGTTCTTTTCGATATTGCAAGATAATAAAAAGAGATACTGGGGAAGTAATTACAAAAGAAGTCGCGCAAAAAATTGGAATGTACGACTTAGTTTATTTATACATCGATGTTATGGTTGACAATATTCATCCGAGACAAAAAGATGTTTTTGGCTTTATTGTACCGGATGAACCAATAATTGGGAGAGTGTTTAAAGAAAGTACTGGTGTAGTAGTCATTTTGAACGGAATTGAATTATTAATACCATCTCCGGTTATATTGCTCGCGACAAAACTTAAATCGATCCAAAATCGAACAAAGGACGATAAACTGACAAAGGATGCTTGTGATATCTATGCGATTCTATGGCATTCGTCGATATCGTATCAGAAAATCCTACAAGAGATTCATCATCAATATCCTCAAGAATGCAAGGCAGGCTTTGATGCTATTACGAATGAAGTTTCAGAAAAAGCTGCTCGTCATTTAGGGATTGATGTAGAAAGATATAGGGGTGTAATTAAGGGTCTTATTACGAAGTGAAATGAAAACAAAAAGACCGAAAACTTTCACAAATACGATAGGGAGAGATCTTAAAACCATCCGGGACCGAATCCTCCCCGCTCCCCACCCACTTTTCCCACTCAGATTTGCTAATATCCGCCTCTACAAAAATCCCCTATTACAGGGGGTAATAGTCACACCCCAAAATAACCCCAAATTGGGCTCCGATTCCCTTCCACGGCATTCCCGCCATCCTCAAAAACCCCGTAAAACGCCCGGATTGGGTCGTGCTAAAAAATACCCTCAATTCGGGCTCCGTTTGCCAAAATACGGCAGGAAACGATGTCACCTATTGGCTGCCAGAGCCCGTTTAACAGAGGTTATTTTTGCCGCATACTTTTGCCCATTTGAAGGGAGAAAGTCGATTGTAGGGGCAATAGCGAGGCTCTTTTTTTGGAGAGGAGTATTATAAAAATGATGGGATTAAAGTAAGGTCCGAGATGGTGAAGGGTTTGAAGGGTTTATGACGGGTTCGTGAAGGGTTTGAAGGGTTTATGTTGGGAAAATGTCGGGATTGTCGGGATTATGTCGGGTAAATGTCGGGATTGTCGTGAATTTTATCCGAGATAAGTCCTCAACTTCTTAACGAGCGCGACCCGGTTCTTCGCTTCGGTCTTCTTCTCGTCCTCGATAATTTCGATAATTTCATTGATGGGTTTTGCCAGCTCGTAGTATTTCATCGGTCTGCCTTTGCTCTCAGCTGAACTCTCGCGACTTTTGATCCAATCTTGTTCCATCAGGGATTTCATCGCTATGCTCACCTCAGGCTGGCGCATATCAACTCCGCGTTCGATTGCCCGGGATGTTGCTTCCGGAGTGTTCGCAAGAAACACCAGTATTTTGGCAATAGTTCTCTTGATTCCAATTTCAATTAAGAGATTGACGAACTCTTCTTCCTTGTCGCTAAAATACAGTACATTTTCCTGTTTCATCCGTAACACCAAAATTTCTATCGGGATTTTGTTCAATTTTATTATTTTTATAGCAATAAATGCATTCTGGTAGCATTTATCAAAAATGGTGGCGATGTTTGAGATCGATTACTTGGAAAGCCAACCGGTCGCAGAGCGTGTGCGAGCACAGCGAAACTGTGCGAAGTTGCCGGAAGCGATCGGCGATTATCACACGGACCCGTTCAGCATCTGTTGAGATTTTTTCCGACAGGTCAGTTAGGTCATGACCCAATTTCTTGGGTCTCGTGGGGATAATTCACCCTATCCCGGATTAGACTGGTTACAAAATTATCAGACGCACGTCTGGTGCGATTAGACGTTCATCTAATCAGGTGTTCACAGTCGCAGTCTAATCCGGTAAATATGTCCATCCCATAATTATGAGAAAAATATGGGCGGGAAATGGGCGCCCGTAATTTGGATTATGACTTTTGGGCGCGCCCGATCTTCAAGAGTGCTGACTTCATCGCAGAGTCGGGGATTCCTAAACCAAGCGCCCACCGTGTCCTGAAGGGATTGACTGAGGGGAATATTCTCACGGTAAGCCGGGAGGGGAAAGGAAAGAGCCCGACGATTTACCGCTTCTCCCACCTGATTGCTATCACCGAGACAAGCAGCTGGTAATTTTTTTAACCCTCAATGACGGTTGTGTATCGGAATTTTACACATTTGAGACACAAAGAGGTCTTGTGTCTCACCGGTGATACACAAGTGGTTGTTGTGTACCATTTTTTTGATTGTAATACACAAGAACGCCATCAGTCAAGTGCATCGACAGAATAGTACATGCTGTAATATGCCAATGACACGGACTCTTCGAACCGTTCACCCTCCAGTAAAAGTCTGGCTGATGCAAGGTAACTCTCTGACTTTTTCAGGTATGCCGCCTTTACCTCGGCATTCGGTGCAACCAGCTGGAGGATTTTTTCTTTATACAACTTTTTCAAAAAACCCTGTTTTGTCAAAATACACCTCCACTCCTTTGATGATAACGTGGTCCTTAATTATTTCCCGGATAAGCAGGCTCTTTGGATCAAATTCCCCGATCTTCACACTCAATAATGAGTGCCGCTGGAGAAGTTGTTTCTTTACATGGGGGTTGAGTGTTTCGATGTAAATGTCGATATCGCTGCTTTTTTTCGGGAGTCCTTTGGCATAACTCCCGTAGAGGAGTGCAAGCGGGACCTCCTGCATTTCCTGTACAGCCTGGAAGATGCCCCGCAGGACCGGATACGTGCTCACGATGCGCGACTGTTTATAGATCTCGGCAATCATTGCGGCGTTTCTGCCCTCGATACTTTTTTTGAGGAAATACACATTGTTTTTTCCCTCAGTCCGGTAATCTGCAATATTTTCATCAACAAGATGCCGGAGTTTCCGTGCGATGGTCATATGGTTGGTCTGGAGTTTTTCAGCCAGACCCCGGGGATGAAGGTCCGTCTGCAGGAGTAGCGCGACAATCTCATTGGTTAAATTTTGTTCCACATGGAACATAATTGTGCCAATTTAATATAATAGTGACGGTCAACAATGCAGACGCTCGGTCATGTTCACTCGTCCTCGCCTCGGCTCCGGCTCGCTTCACATCACCTTCGCTGCCCTTCTCACGGTGTACTGTTGAGCCGGTGACGCCCATGGCTCGTCGCTCCGCATCCGCTTCGCTCTGTCGCCATCGGCTGTTTTCTCACGCTCCTCACACCATGCTTCGCATCGTGTTCGTCGCTGTTGATGGGCAAGAGTCTCACGCTCAGTGACTCACTCACGCGACGCACGTGGGGCTCGGACTCGCCGCTTGAGAGCGTCTCGTTACCTTCGCACCCCGTAGCGGCGCTCGTTCGGGGCGCTGGCCCTGGATACCCGCCTCCAGTGCTCGGTGCATTCCAGCCATCCAAAAAACAAAGAACCAGCACATCATAGGTCATCATAATGAATCCCGAACCGCAGGATGCACAACCCCCGCTCATCTACCTCAACAACGCTGCAACAACGTGGCCAAAACCGGATGAGGTGCTTCACGAAGTTGCAAAATGCCTGCAACAGCCACTGCACGAACCGGGAAGGACGACGGGTAATGGATCCATGGATTATCCTTCTGCTGCACGTGAAGCCCTCGTAGCTTTTTTTTATGCCGGTCCGCCCGAACACTTCATCTTTACCCAAAACGCCACCGACTCACTTAACCTGCTAATTCACGGATTTGTAAAAAAAACTGGTATGCCGTTCCATGCGATCACCACAGAACTCGAACACAATTCGGTGCTCCGCCCGCTTACTTTTCTGGAGCAGGACGGGGCTATCAGGCTCTCGGTCGTACCATTCACCGAAACCCGCGTGAATCTTGCTGCACTAAAAAAGGTAATCTGCGAAGATACGCGCCTTGTCGTCATGACGCATGGGAGCAATGTGCTCGGGTCCGTGCAGGATATCAGACCGATCGCGGAGTACCTCCATGCCAATGATATTTTCTTCATCGTTGACGGAGCCCAGACCGCCGGTCATATTTCTATCGATCTCTCGGACATCCCGGTTGGTGCTTTTGTATTTACCGGGCACAAGGCACTCTTCGGCATCCCCGGCATTGGCGGATTTTTCATCTCTAAACCGGATGCAATCGCGATTACACGGCAGGGTGGCACGGGTACGGATTCACGGACACTCACTCATCCCTTCGAGATGCCGATGCGCTTTGAAGCTGGAACGCACAACTTCCCCGGCATTGCATCGCTCTACGCCGGGATACGGTTTATTACATCGACCGGTCAGGAAGCAATCGAGAAGAAAAATACTGATCTTACCCGCTGTTTCATCCGCGAACTGAAGGACATACAGGGTATCAAGATCTATAACGAAATCCCTGACCTCCCGGTCGTATCGTTCAACATTACTGGTATCGACAACCATGAGGCGGGATTTATCCTTGCCCGGGCTTACAACGTAATCACGAGGACCGGTCTCCACTGTGCACCGCTCGTCCATGAACGCATTGATGGCGGGAAAGGGTGTATCCGGGCAAGTTTCTCGTATTTCAATACTTGCGATGAATGTAGAACAGCGGTAAAAGCAATCCGTGAGGTGGCAGAGAGTGCGGATTCAGAAATCCATCCAAACTAAAGTCTGCGTTGACGGATCACTCATGAAAGAGTACGTACTCGATGAACCGCTGTCCGAAGGCTTCCTGAAATTTTTGGTCGTGTAAAAAGATTGGCTAAGATCTCACTGTTTGAATCTATGTCTGCATGGAATGTAATATCAACATATCGAGATCAAAAATTCGGTCGTTTCACAAACCCCGGGCAACAGTTTG
>Ga0247841_10005274_pt1 | contig 21123 bp, 20 predicted proteins | sample LaCruzMarch2015__2_FD_192410 | JGI IMG/M metagenome (GOLD analysis project Ga0247841, IMG submission 192410) | Freshwater microbial communities from meromictic Lake La Cruz, Castile-La Mancha, Spain - LaCruzMarch2015_18m | ecosystem: Environmental > Aquatic > Freshwater > Lake | place: Spain... | reverse complement strand
TTCTTTTTTTGTATCATAATTTGAACAAAATATACAAACATTATTATAACAAAGATAACAATCTACAAAATTACAATTTTTATAATTTGGAAATTTATAATTTTCTTTTGTAATATATCCTTCAATGTTACAATTTGGACAATAGTCATCATCGTATATTTCCATTTTTTCAATTAATTTGTTATCATCATCATTTAAATTTATATATGTTTCACCTATTTTAATATTTTTTTCACAAAATATTTTATAATATTGACTTTTATGATGTTTATATTTTTTATGTATTAATTCATCTAATCTATTTGTAATAAAACAATTCTCAATTAATTTTTTAGGTATTCCTTTTATTTTTATAAGTCCCGCATATAATCCTAATATAATTGAGATTATTTCATAATTATTATTATTACCGAAATAATCGTGTAATACACTATTTGACATAGGAATATTTTTTTCTATGATATTAAATAATATATCAATTGTTTTTACCATTTTACGAAACTATATTAATATATTAATTATTTTCTTTTTATCTACTTTTCTTAGGATTAAAAATAAAAATGAATTGATTAAACAATTATAAATATACATCAATTAAAAATGAATATTGATATTGATTATATACAAAATAAATATAATATTAGGATTTTAAAACAAAATGATGAAGTATTATTTTGTTGTAGTGATATTGGAAAAATGTTGGGATTAAAAAATATTGGAAAATCAATTTGTATTAATAATTTACAAAAAAAACAAATTAATACAATGACAAATGGAGGAAATCAAAAATTATCTTATTTTAATTATGAAAATTTATGTAAGATTATCGTTAGAAGCAGAAAACCAAATATATTAGAAATATCAAATGATTTTGGTATAGATACTTTAAAAATAAATTTCATTTGTATTGAAGCAGAAATATTGAATAATATTATAAAAACATTTAAAAATGAAAGATATAAACTTCAATATAATATTAATAATAAATATTTTATAGATTTATATTTTCCTGATTATAATTTGGCTTTAGAATGTGATGAAAAACAACATAATATAGAAAAAAATAAAATATTAGATAAAGAAAGGGAAGATTATATTAAAAATGAATTAAATTGTGTTTTTATAAGATTTAAACCTTATGATAATAATTTTGATATTTTTGAATTAATTAATAAAATATATTTACATATAAAAAACTTTAATTAAATAATTTTTATTTTACTTCCAATTGTTTTAAAATAACATCCATTATATAATATATTATTATCTAATGCTTTTGTTAATGATTTATCACTCATTCTTAGTTGTTTAATGCAATCATATTTACAATTAAACTCTTTCAGTAATATATTTTCGCTGTTGTATTGCCCTATTCCATTTTTATATAAAATAACTTCTCCATATTTTTCCGTAAAATCATTTATTAGATTTTCTTCACAATCTTTATATAATATATAATAAAAATTGTTATATGGGGTTTTATTTTTTACTGGATTATCTAATGCTGATATGCTAAAATTTTCTTGGACGCATATTGTTTTTCTATCCAAATATACATTTAATATTTCTGTTTTATCCATATTTAATTTTGCTATAAAGCCAAGATTTTGTATTTTTGTTATTTTTGTTTCTTTTATATTCGTTATTATATTTGGATCTTCTTCTCTATCTACATAATTCCAACGAAAACCATTGTATATTGTATTCTCATTTATTGCTTTAACGATACTTGGGCGTTTATTTACAAAATTACTCTCTTTTAAACATTCTGCAATACTTTCATATACTTTGACAATTGTCATATTTTCAGGATTTATTTTTTGTAATCTCGGTCCTAATGTTGTTAAAGGTTCATCAAATTTTGTTGTTGTTATTATTTGTTGTTGTTTGCTCGTTCCTGTAAAATTTTCAATTTTTTCTTTTAACTCTTTATTTGATTTTTCTAAATTATCTATTTTATTAATAAGTTGTTTTAAAAGTTCATTATTTAAATTATTATTTTGATTATCAATTTGTATTTTTTCTGTTTTTTGATTATTTTTTATTATATTTTTTAATATTTCGTTTTCATTTTGTAATTTTTTAAAATCTTCTTCTGTTATTTCATTAAAATATTTAATATTTTTATTTATAATATTTGTTAATGTTTTATATGTAAGATTTTTACCAATTAAAAAAAGTTCTAATTCTGTTTCGTGTCCGTTTAAATCATTTACTTTATTTGGTTTTATTAATTCGTTACTATGTAAATATTTTTCAAATCTTTTACTATTTTTAACTAAGAAACAATCTAACAATGTAATTTCTTCGTATTTATTTTTATGTTCGTTATATCTATCTTTTATTCCATTTCTACTTTCACCAATTTTTACAATATATGTTCCGTTTTCATAAGATTTTACTTTAATAATATAAACAATAGAACATTCATATCCATATTCTTTAAATAATAAATTTTCTTTTATTATATTTTCTTCAATTTCTTTTATATTTTTATTTTCTATTTCTAATATTTTTTCTTTGAATTCATTATCTTTTTCTTTTAATTTTTCTAAATATTCTTTTTCCATTTCATATTTCCCATTTATTCTTATTTCTTTTATTACTTCACATACCCAATCTTGAAATTTTACTGCTATTGGTTTATGTGATTTGAATAATATTTTATAAAGTCCTTTTTCTGTAAGAAATGAAACATTTTGATTACCTCCACGAGTTTTTACACAAAGACTTTGTTTTTCTGATTCATTAAAATTAGAAATATTTTTATTAATATTTGATATTTCTAATATATTTCCAATATCACTTGCTCTAAATAAAGGATTTTCATATGTTCCTTTTATTACTATTTCTGTGTGTAAATTATTTTCATTAAATGCCTTAACTATTTCCATAGGATATAATATTATATATTATATCCATTTTAAGTTGTTTTTAAAATATATTAAATTATTTTAAAAGCAATGTATAATTTTTAAATACTATTCAAAGGTTCTAACTTTTCGGTCATACCCTTTACACCCTATTAATTATTGAGAGGGAGTTAAAATATAATAAGTTTTATTAAAAGAAGTATATGAATAATACTCCCTTTAATAAACCATACCATATTATAAACTTGTTTAACTCCTGTAGACGTGTCTATAGTATGACACGTCTTTATGTAAGATTAATATTATTATAAATAAAAATATTAATTGAATAAAAATATTAATAACAGCAAATATGCTATCTAATTTGAGTACGCTAAGCCGCCCATACCACTCATAATTCTCAAAACATTATAATTTGTTGCATAAACACGAACCTTTGCGGTTTTTGTTCCTTCAACAGTCGCATTTGACAGGACAAGTTGAAGTGTAGCATTATCAATTCGGGAGAAGTTGCACGTACCGCTGGGTTGATGTTCTTCGGGTCTCAAAGCAAAAGAATAAACATTAATGCCTTCATCAGGATTTCTTGTGTGTGCTTGGAAAGGTTGAACCCAACTGAAATAACTTCCTTCACGCTCAGAGAAACGATCTTGACCATTAAGTTGTAACTTAGCAGTGACAACAGGATTAAGACCCCAACAATGCATGTCTAAAGAAGTTTCAGTAAGAACAAAAGTTCCAGCATCAGATACTGTAGAACCGCTATTATGATTTCCAACTGTATTTACACCCGTAAGTTGCGAAAGAACAGGATCAGAAGCAATATAAGATGCTGGAAGTTGGATATTAGGACCTCCAAAGTTTGGTTCATTATAAGGATTTTGAGGTCCATGCCAGTATCCTGTGAAACCATAAGGAATATTAACATCAATAGCACCAGCATCTTCAAAAAGACCACGGGCGTCAATAAATGCATTAGCACCTCCCGTTTCAGCAGGTCCACCAAATGCATGAATCGCATTAGGAAGAGCATCAATTGCATCAGTATAGTTAAATGGCTGAGCTCCAAGAACCTTGTATAATAAACCATCACAAACAAGAGAACCACAGTAATCAACATTACTATCAGGTTGAACAACCCAAATTAGTTCCTTAACAGGGTGATTGAACTGAAGCTTTATCTTGTTTGAAGATGATCCGACGGATTCATCGCCTGTGAACTGTAACTGAGAAATTAAATATTCATGAGGATTTTGTGCGAATCTTCTTCTTTCATCAGTATCTAAGAATATATAATCTACATAGAGAGAAGCAGCAACAAGAGATTGATTGTAAGCAATAGAAGCACTTACTGTTTTTCCAGGTGTAAATTGTTTAAAATTTTGATCTTCGCAACTTAAAGTGGTAACTGCCCATAAACATTCGTTGATAGGACGAATATCAAGATTGATTTTAACTTCGTGATACTGTAAGGCAATAAGAGGTAACGCTAAACCAGGATTGGAGCAAAACCAAAACTGGAAAGGAATGTAAAGAGTTGTTTCAGGAAGAGCATTACGAGGAGCACAAACTTGTCTTGGAGCAAGAGAGTCACAAGGACCATCAACTTGTGCAAAAGAAGGATCAGTAATAAAAGTTAGTTGTGTTGTATTTCCAACCATCTTAAAGTATCCTCTTTGTTGTTCTGATGTCATAGTAAGTTGATTCCAAATATGCATCCAATCACCATATTGTCTATCAATTCTTTGACCTCCAATTTCAACTTCAACTTGTGCGATTAATTGTTCTCCTGGGAAATCTAACCAACGAGCATAAACTCCTGTTCCTTGTGTCGATGAATAACTAGAAACACCCATAAGTTGATTAATTTCAGGTAGTGTTACTTGAAGATAAGTTCTATAAGCTAAATCTCCATTACGACTGATAATACATGTGACTCTTCGTCCAAAGTCAGCTTGTCCGTTAAATGTTTGTTCAATAGATTCAATTGAAAAATTTGTATAGCGTCTATATGTTACTTTCCAAAAAGTAATTTGCGGGTTACCTGTACATTTCCGCTACTTTATCTTTCAATAAAGATTAGACTATATCTTAAAGATATTTATTTTAATTTACTGTTAATTTAGTGTTAATTTACTGTTAATTTAGTGTTAATTTACTGTTAATTTAGTGTTAATTTATTATTTTTTCATCAACAATTTTTGAACTTAAAATAAAATCTCCCGAAAACCATTTAGTCGTTGAACCTTCTTCTTTGAATAATTCTATTTTTTTTATAATATTATTAACTTGTTGTATATCTATACTTTTTTTTGATGAATTATATTTTATAGTTACTGGCGTTAAATTACTCCAACTCCAACATTTCATTTTTTCATCTTCATTTGTTAAATCAAAAATACAAACAGGTAAAACATGGTCAATACTCCAATAACTTCCGTAATTATCCCAATTCATTTCTTCTGAAAAATTATATTCAAACCATTCTTTTAAATATTGAATATTACAACCAATATAATTTATAGTTGAGTTATTTTTTTCTAATTTTAAATTTTTTAAAACATTTCTAAGACGGGATGCTAATGATTTTTTTAATCTATAATTAATATTTGTTATACTTTCATTTTTACACCATTCATTTTTTTGTTTTGTTAAAAAACTTGGATAACAAGAATTACATATTTTTTTTTTATAAAACTTTTTAAGTTTTGCAAATGTTATTAATGGTTTTTCTTCATTACAAATTTCACATTTAACAATATAATTTTCTATTTTTTTTCGTCTAATGTTTTTTTTTCTTAGTTTATCTTTTTCATTTAAACATTTTTTACAAGTCCAAGAATATGAATTGAGAGTATTTGTATATTTTCTAAATTGAGTTATTGGTTTATTAAGATTGCATTTAAAACAATTTCTTGTTTCATTTAAATCTTCCATTTCTAATTATATTTTGTTTACAGAATAAGTTTTTATATTATTTTGTCTTGAATTATCTAAGAAGCTTGGATGCTCATTGCCCATTTCATTAATTAAATAATTAACTAAATCATCTTATTCATTTTTACTATACCTAAGTTTTTTGTCTTAGCCACAATTTTTTCACAAAAATTGTTTAGTAGAATAAGCTTTAGGGGTTTCAAGCAATTTGATTTTCTCACAAGGGTTTTTCAAACTTTAAATAAGTTTCCCTCATTAACATCAGTGGTGCTAAATGCTTCCACAAAGGGCTTTATGAATATCTTATTTTTTCAATATTCCCCGATGTTTTTATACCCTACAGGTTTTTAAGGTATACATCTTGTGCTCCATAAGCTACTAATTGCCGTTATGTTTTACAGAATATATTTGCTTAATAATATATTCACCTAATCTTTCGTATTAGGACCAGACTTTACTTTATGCCTTATCAAGATAGTCATTCGATCATTTAAGACCCACAATCGTCAAGTCGTTGAACCTTCTCCTTATGCTAACTAATAACACACTTAGGAGCTTGGCTGCGGATTTCCCAATTTCTAACATTATTACCTTTGGGTTCGGCTATTAACCGAGTTCCTCTATATTTTTTCAAAAATAGAGTGGTAGTTAGAACTCTAAGGGAGTTCCCGCAATTTGGTTGTGTTGCACATAATATACTTTACTATGTACTAAGAGGTTGCACGCTTTTCACGCCTCTTGTTACCCACAATTATTTTATGAGTCCACCTCCCATATTTATATAATATTGCTAAAGAAAATAATTTTTATTTAAACTAATTAATTAATTAGTTTATTTAACTAATTAATTAGTTTTTTATTTTTATAAATATTTTGTAATCATATATCATAATAAAAATAAATATTTTATGAAAATAATGTATTAAATGTAGAATAAATAAAATAAAAATATAATTATAGTATAATATGAAAATATATAATAACAAAACAAAAAAAAATAAAAAAATAAAATCAAATTTAAAAAATATATCAATAAAAAAAAATAATAAAATACATAACAAAACATTAAAAAATAATAATAAATATGTTGATTTAACAAAAAGACAAGATTTTTTATATTCAAGAAAAAATAAATATGAAGAAATATTTAAAACTAGAAATATAAGTTCAAAAAATAAAAAATTATTAAATTTTGTAAGTTACCAAAAAAGATATTTAAATCTTATTAAAAAAAATAAAAATATCATAAGAGATTTTATTATTCCTTATAACTATATTGAATATAGTGATATTGATAAATTAAATAACAATCAAATAACAGATAAAGAAAAATTTATGTTTAAAGATTATGTATCAAATAAAGTTGTTAAACCCCAAAATGATTTTTATTCTTGGACTTTAAATCCTTGGTTTGAAAAAATAAATAAAACATATTTTTCCAAAACCAAATTTTATAATAAATATGATGTATTTAAAATATCAGAACAAAAAGTATTGAGTGATTTATTTTCATTACTTAATGTTTATATGTTTAATGAACTAAAAAAAAATCCAAAAAACAAAAATGTAGTTAATATGACTAATTATTTTTCAGCAATTCTTAAATATGGATTATATAATTATGAAGGTGATGACACTGTTTTATCCCATATGTATTTTTCAAAGAAAACTATTGAAGAATTTATTGAAAATGATGATTTATATGGATTGTTGGCTTATTTTAATAGTAATGAAATAATAAAAAAACAATCACCAATATATTGGAGTGTAGAAATAGATATAAAAAATCCTCCAATATATAAGTCATTAATAAAACAACCACAATTACCATTTTATGATTTAGATTTATATGTAGAAAATAAAGAAGATAGTAACGAAAGAAAAAAATATAAAATAGAATTTAATAAAAAATATTCAATTTATCATAATGATTTATTTAATGGTGTTTTTGGAAAAAAACATAACTTTAAAAATGAAAGTTTATTTGATACTGGTAAATTGATGTATTTAACTATGAAGAATAGAAATCTTGAAAATGATGATAAAATAATGAATTATAATATTGTAAAAACTGATGAATCATTAAAGTTATATGGATTTGATTTTAAAAAATTTGCTGAAAAACTTGGATATAAAAAAATTCCATCAACATTTATTGTTGAAAATCTTAGTTATTTAAAAAATGTAATGGAAATATTAAATAAAAATTGGAAAAATATAGAATGGAAAACATGGTTTGTTTACATAATGATAAGACAACAAATACATTATAGTAAAAAGTTGTTTCCAATTTATTTTGATTTTTATAAAAAATATATAAAAAAAACATTTTCACGTTTTCCAATATATATTATGCCTTTATTTATGGCTTCTTTAGCTTTTAATAAAAAAATGTCTGAATTATATGAAAAATTTGTTTATGAACAAAAAAATGTTGACTATGTAATTGATCTATTTATTCGTATGAAACATGTTTTTCAAAATATAATTAATGATAATGAATGGTTGTCGCCTAAATCAAAAAAAAGTTCTTTATTAAAAATTGAACATTTAAAATTATTAATAGGTTCATCAAAAAATGTTGCTGATGATCCTGATATTGAATATAGAGAAAAAGATGTATGGTATAATATAAATTCAGTTTATAAGTATCGTAAAAATTTGTTTGTATCAATTGATGGTACAAGTTTTAATAAAAATATACCTTATTTTGATTGGATAACTCAAAAAATACAAGGAAAACAATTGTATCTTGTAAATGCTTTTTATACACCTACAAGTAATGATATATTTATTCCGTTAGCAATAATGAATTATCCTTTTATGAATATTGAAAGACCTATTGAATTTAATTTATCTAATATTGGTTATACAATAGCTCACGAAATGTCTCATTGTTTAGACAATACAGGAAGATTATTTGATTATAAAGGTAGATTAAATAATATTTGGAATAGTAATGATGAAAAAATATTTAACGAAAAAAAAATGGATATTATAAAACAGTATGAAACTTTTACAAAAAGAGATGGTATTATTTTTAATGCTTCTCCAGGTGTTGGAGAAGATATCGCTGATATAGTTGGTTTAAAAATTTTAGTTATTTTACTAAGAAATGAATATTTAATTCGTTTAAATTTCTCTATAAATGATAAAAAAATGACATATCAAATGTTTTTTACTAACTATGCTTTATTTTTAAAACAAAAATTAAATAAAGATTCAGAAAATACTTCAAAAATAATAGATATTCACCCTCTTGCAAAATATAGAGTTAATGTTCCTTTATCAAGAATTGAAATTTTTAGATTTTTATATGATGTTAAAAAAGGTGATGGTATGTATTGGGATAATATGGATACAATATATTAATAATAACAGTAAAAATAATGTTATTATTATGTCGGTTTTGGCAGGACTCGAACCTGCGACCTTTCGATTAACAGTCGAATGCACTAACCAACTGTGCTACAAAACCATTTACAAGTTATGGGATTCGAACCCATGAATTTTACAATACTGGATCTTAAGACCAGCTCTTTAGACTACTCAGACAAACTTGTAATTTTTTTAAAGAACTTTTTTTATTCTTAATATTTACATATATATTCTTTTTAAGTTGTTTAAAGTAAATAAAATAAATAATAGTTATACATTTTTTTGCATAACTCGATTAATATCACTATTTTTAGAAATAAAGTTATTTAAAAATGTATCTAAATAAACTTCTTTTTTATTTTCATGTTTTTTAGTAAAAATATATACACTATCTTTTTTTTTTACAACCCAACCATCTTGTAAGGCATTATAAATAAAAATCATTTTTTGAAAACAAATTTTATCAAATTCAATGTTATTCATATTATATTATATAATGTTTATTAAATACATTTTTTAACATATAATAATTTTTTTAATATACATTTAAAAAATAAGTATATTAATATTTATTATGTTTAAAACAAAGCAAACTAAAAAAAAATATAACATAGATAATAATTTAATTACAACGCTTGATAAAAAACATAATGAGTTTATTGATGAGTTTAATACAAATGAAAAAGTAGTAATACCTAAACTAAAAAATGAAAAAAATATTTTATTAAAAAAACTAAATAATCATAAAGAAATAAAAAGTATAGATGATAAAATATTTTTAGAAGATAAATTAAATGAAGTAAATGAAAAAATAAAACTATTGAAAAATAAAAAAAAAAAATATTATCTTAAAAATAGTAAATATATATTTGAATATTTTGAAAATAAAAAGAATATCAATGAAAAAAGTAAAAATATAATTAATCAATCAAAAAGTAAAATAATTGGCGATTTTTTTAAAATCAAAAATGATAATGAAGATATTATTTTAAACAATAAACAAAATAAAAATATTGTTAAAAGTTATTTATCAAATATAAGTGATAACTTTATTGATATGAGTTTATATACAAGTGATAATGACTTATGTGAATATTGTAAAAAAGGAGAATTAATTGTTCTTGAAGATGAAGGTGTTTTATTATGTAACTCTTGTTTTAAAAATGTTCCCTATTTAGTTGAAAATGAAAAACCATCTTATAAAGAACCTCCTAAAGAAGTTTGTTTTTATGCTTATAAAAAGATTAATCATTTTAAAGAAATACTATCACAATTTCAAGGAAAAGAAACAACACAAATACCTGATGAAATAATAGAAAATATAAAACAACAAATTAAAAAAGAAAGAATACAACTAAAAGAATTAAATCATACTAAGATAAAAGAAATACTTAAAAAATTAAACTACAATAATTATTACGAACATATAGCTTTTATAAAAAATAAATTAGGAATAAAACCTATTACTATGTCTTATGAATTAGAAGAAACTTTATGTAATTTATTTATAGAACTACAAGCACCTTATTCTAAACATGTACCTGACTACAGAGTTAATTTTTTAAATTATCATTATGTTTTATATAAACTTTGTGAATTATTGGGAGAAACATTATATCTAGAACATATACCTATGTTAAAAGATAGAGTTAAAATTATAGAACAAGATATGATATGGTTTAAAATGTGTAAAACATTAAATTGGGAATATATACAAACAATTTAAAATAAAACGAAAAAACGAATAAAACGAATAAACTTTAATGAATACTTGAAACACACATATTATATAACAAACGATTTGCAAGATATGCTAAAAAGAGAGAAACAGGTGCTGAAAGCAATCCTAAAAATACTTCTATACTAAATTTCTTTCTAAATAGACCTGCTGCTAAAGCAATTAAAGAAAAGAAAAAAGAAATAAAAGCTAAAATTGTTAAAATGTAAAAGTAAAGACAATAATCTTTTGAAAGACTTCCGGTTATACTGTCAAATATCATATTTATAATATTACTAAATATAATTATTTTTTAATATCGATTTTTCTATCTTTTAATTTTTAATTAATTATTTTTTATTTTATAAAGTAAAAAATTATTAACATTTGCTAAAAATAAATTATAGTCCTCCTGGAAAACCAACAAGATTAGCACCTATACCAAAAGCAGCTCCCTGATGGGCTCCAGCACTCATAGCCGGTAAATAGGTATCTAAAATAGCAAAAGTTGCTGCCGCTGTTAATGCAATTAACGAAATTTCTTCTAATTTCAAACTTTGTTTTGGAATAGCATAAGCCACAAGAGAAACCATTAGACCTTCAACTAAATACTTGATTATTCTTTTAATTAGTTCCATTATATCAAACATTCCGTTCATTATATAGTTTAATAAGAAAATAATATATAATTATTTTATAAATTAAATAATAAGTTAAAAAAAACATTTAAAAATATTATTAAATAATAATTTATATATGTCTAAAAAGTCTTTTGAAAGAAAATTAACTAAGGAAGGAAAAAAAAATCCTAAATATATTGATTTATTAGATGTTGATAAACCAATAGCTGGACAAAACTTTTGTTGTATATCTTTTTTAACACCTGAAAAAATATTAAAAGATAAAAACTTATTTATTTTTGAAAAATTTGTTAATAAATGGGACTTTATCAAGTCTATGGAAAAGTTTATTCAATTTGTTAATTTTATTAGTCATAAATATACTATTCAAAGTGAAGTTTTACTAAATGATTTCCATGAGTTTGTCGAAGAAGAAAAAAAAGATTTAATGTCTTATAATGTTGATTCTGACTATCAAACTTTCTTAGATAAATACCAAGAAGATATTGAAAAAGAATTTAATAAAATACATAATTTTCAAACTTCAACACGAGGCGTTAAAATTAGAGGTGCATATCCGACTCAAGAAGAAGCTGAAATTAGATGTAAAATATTACGTGAAATTGATCCAAGTTTTGATATTTTCGTTGGACCAGTAGGAGTTTGGCTTCCTTGGGATCCGATAGCATACAAAACTGGAAGAGTTGAATATATGGAAGAAGAGTTAAATAAATTAATGAACGAAAAAATTAAGAATGAACAAATAGCTAAAAACGAGTTTGAACAAAGAGTTAAAGAAACTAAGAAAAAAGCTATTGAAGAAAACATTAAAAATGCTGAAAAATCTGGTAATCTTCTTACTCAAAATATTGACGAAGAAGGTAATTTAATTGGTATTTCAAATACAACACAAGAAAAATTTTTTAAAGATAATGAAGATATTACTATTACTCAATTAAAAAATGAATTGTTTGAAGGAAATGATATTATTATCGATAAAAATACAAAACAAGATTATGATTTTCTTAGAAATGATCCATTTAAAATTAATAAAATTGTTTAATTTATTTTTTTTTGATAAACAATATTTTATTTCTTAGAACAATAATATTTTAATCTTTCTTTTCATTATTATTTTTATAATAGATATTCAAGATTTATTTAAATATCAAAATTAATTAAAGTTTATAAAAAAAATGAATTTAATTTTATTATATCTTATCACGATATAATAAAAATAATTGTTAAATATTGTATTTTTGAAAATTAGATGAATGGAAAAAGATCAGAAATCTTAAAACAAACAATAGAGTATTGGTTAAATAACAAAACTGATAAAACAATAGAAATAATCCAATTATTTTATGATTTAAATTAACTAAAAAAATATATAATAAATTATATAAAACTTACCATTTATTTTTTTTAACATTAATAATAGGACCTTGTCCTCTTTTCTTTATTTTAGAAGGGTCATATTGTTCTTCATTATCGTCATCATCAGGCATATTTTTACTTAAATCCCAAAATTCCTTTGAACCCAATTTAAAATCATTATGGTCATTTGCTTTATACCAGTAAACCATATCCTGAATTTTGTTTGATTTAACATTATTATCAATAACTAAGCATTCATAATTTTCGGTTGTACTGTCAAGAACCTGACAAAAACTTTCAAAAGTAGGAAACATTCCACAATAATTCTCATATATTCTTTTTCTGTTTGCAAAATATGGCTCTCTAAGAATAAATACATAATCAATATTCGTTCTTAGAGTCGGTGGTATTCCCAAGGGATACTGCATAGTTACAATTAACATGACTTTCCAATGTCTTCCGTTTAAAAAAAGTAATCGCATCATTTTATCTCTTGTCCAAGTATTATCATATAAACAATCATCTAAAATTACAAAAGCTCGCGGATCAATATTCGATTTTTTGTAACTAATAATTTCTTTATGTATTTGTTTCAAAACTTGTCTTTGTCTTTTAAGTATATTTTCAATAATAATTGAATTATATTCATTATGAATAAAAAGTTTAGGAACAAGTTTTCCGTAAAATCCATTTCCTTCTTCTGTTCCTGCAATTACAGTTCCAATAGGAATATCTTGATGGTAATATAATAAATCACGAACTAAGAAAGATTTACCACTATCTCTTCTTCCAATTAAACAAACAACAGGACCTTTATTGTCATTTATTTTGAAATTAATAGAACGCATATCAAATTTTTTTAATTCTAAACTAGCCATATTTATAAATATAATAATTTAAAATATAATTTAATTATAAATTAAACTAATTATTATTTGAGTTTAAAACTATTATTATTAATATTTTTATAAAAACATATAAACTATGATTTTAAATTATAAAAAAAGAAAAAATACAGAACTTTTTGATAGTTTTAAAAAAATAAAAGAACTTTCTTTATATAATACTCAGAATTATATACCAATTTATAGTAGATTTTTTTCTTTAAATCATACAAATTATAACAATATTAATTTAAATCACAATAACTATGTAGATAAAATATTAAGTTACAATGATTATAATAACTCTTATGATGTTTTGATCGTAAATGATAAAAATAATAGTAAAGTTAAAAAACAAATTTTTATAAAACTAGCACCTTTATTAGACCCATATAAGTTTTTATCGGGTAAATATGATATTCCTGATGAAAATATGTTTAATATTCCTACTATTGATGACTATAAAATTATAAAAGAAAAATCAATTGTATATAATAAAATAAACGAAATAAATAATTCTTCTTATGTTGAAGGTTTTTTTTATTATTTATCTAGTATATTATTTAATAAACATAATTTTATTAATGGAATAGATTTTTATGGTTCTTTTTTATCCATAAAAAATAACTTTATCATTAATGTTGAAGATGACATTGAATATCTTGCATGTTCAAAGTTTTTTATTAAACATAAAAATAATTTATTTTTTGTTGATGATTATTCAAAAATTATTATTGAAGATGAAAATAATTCCAATATAAGTAAAAATAAATTTAAAAATCCTATTATAATTCATAATTGTGATATTTTAAGTGATAATATTATCTTAGATAATGAAATTGAAATATTACAATCTTTTGAAAATTCTTCACAATCTTTAGAGATAACTAACATAAATGAATTAAATGTACTTGAAAAAACTGATAATTTAATAACAACAATAAAATCTTTTTCTTCATCTTCTTCTTGTTCGTCAAGAACATCATATACAAATAGTGATGAAAATTCAAAAAATCAAGATTGTGATTATGAAAATTTTGAAGGTATTGATTTTTTGGAAGATATAGAAATTTTAGGGGGTATTGAAAAATTGGAAGGCATTAAAAATTTGGAAGACATAAAAATGTCTGAAGATATTGAAAATTTTGAAGATACAGAAAATATTACATGTATAAAAAATCTTGAAAAAAATGATGAAAGTTGTGAAAATGATGAAGATAATAATTATGAAGATATTGATGACGAAGATGAAGATGAATATGAAAATGACGACGAAGATGAAGAAGAACAAGAAGAAATTAAAGCAACGATACCAAAATTTCCCGTTCAAGTAATATGTATTGAAAATTGTGAAAATACTTTAGATTATTTATTATCAAATGATAAAATAGAAATAAAGGAAATGACAAGTATATTTATGCAAATTATTATGACTTTATTAACTTATCAAAAAGCATTTTATTTAACACATAATGACTTACATACAAATAATGTTATGTATAATACAACCAATAAAAAATTTATTTATTATTGTTATAATAACATTTATTATAAAGTTGAAACATTTGGAAAAATATTTAAAATTATTGACTTTAATAGAAGTATATACAAATATAATAATGAAATATTTTGTAGTGATAGTTTTAAAATAGGTGGAGATGCAGCTACACAATACAATACAGAACCATTTTTTGATGAAAGAAAACCAAGATTAGAACCTAACTTTAGTTTTGATTTATGTAGATTAGGATGTTCTATTTTTGATTATTTAGTTGATGATTTATCTAAGATAAAAAATATAGAAAAATGTGATAGTATTACTCAACTTGTTGTTGAGTGGTGTAGTGACGATAAAGGAATAAATATATTATATAAAAATGATGGAACAGAAAGATATCCAGATTTTAAATTATATAAAATGATTTCAAGAATAGTTCATAAACATACACCTGAAAATCAATTAAAAAAAGATATATTTAAACAACTTATTATTAATAAAAAAAATATAAATAAAAAAGAAAGTATAATAAATATAGATAATATACCAAAATATTATTAAAAACTAATAATATATTAATATTATAAAATGGATGATTATGGATTTATTATAACAAGACATGTTATTTGTGAAAAAACAAATAAATATTGGAATCAATCTGTTAAGTTAATAAGATCAATATATCCATTAAAAAAAATAATTATTATTGATGATAATAGTAATCAAGAGTTTGTAAAATCAGATCACAACTATAAAAATACTACTATTATAAATTCACAGTATCCTAAAAGAGGTGAACTTTTACCATTTATTTATTTTTTAAAAAACAAATGGTTTCATAATGCTGTTATTATCCACGATAGTATTTTTATTCATAAAAAAATTAATTTTGGGAAAATTAAAATGCCTGTTTTGCCTATATGGCATTTCCCTGATCATGATGATAATCCTAATAATACAAATAGAATTCTTTCAGGTTTAAAAAATAATACTAAGTTATTAGAAACATTAAAAGGTGGTAGTGATCTTTTTATGAGTGTTTCTGGAGTTAAAACAAGTAAATGGTATGGTGTTTTTGGTTGTCAGTGTTTTATAAATCATAATTTTTTAGTTAAAATACAACAAAAATATAATATTGAAAACTTATTAAATTATGTTTCTTGTAGAACGGATAGGTGTTCTTTAGAAAGAATTTTTGGATTAATATTTCATATAGAATTTCCCATGTTAAAAATTGTTAAATCATTATTTGGTGGAATACAAACTTATTTAAGATGGGGTTATCATTATGATGAATATTATAATGATTTATTTATAAATAAAAGAATACCAAAGGGATGGATTAAAGTTTGGACCGGTAGATAATTCGTTTATTATTAAATTATTAGAAATAAATAATAAATATATAATGAATAATATATTTATTATTTCTTTTGTAATTTCAATTATTTTTACAATTATTAAAATAATAGAAATGAAATTTATTGAAAGTGAACATAAAAAACCATTAAAATATTTAATTAGAGATTCATTATTAGTTTATTTTAGTGTAATTGCAGGAGATTTTATTTTAGAACAAGTTTCACCATCAATTCAAAAAATAACAAACATAAATACAACACCTAATGCATTTTTATCTGATCCTGTATTTTAAATTAAAATTTCTATATCATCTATTAATAATTTTGAATTTTTATTTGTACTTGTATTTGATTTTATTTCACTATTTATTTTATTATCTAAATAATTCAAATCTTCAACATCTTCTAAACTAACATTATCATCTAAAATATTTATTTTTAAATCATCATTTTCGTCATCACTATTATTATAATTTGTTTTATTTTTATCATTGTTATTTGATGATGGAATATTATCAAAAGTTATTTTGATATTATTATTATTTTCTTCATTTTCACGTTCTTGATTTTCTCGTTCTTGATTTTCTTTTTCTTGTTTTTCTTTTTCTTGTTTTGTTTTTTCCTGTATTTCTTTTTGTTCTTGAATTTGTTTTTGTTCTTGTATTTCTTTATTAATAATATTATAATCTATTTTTTCATTTATAATTTTTTCATTTATTTCTTCTGTTACATCTTCTTCAATAGTTTCATTTAAATATACTTTTAAAATATTTTCAATTGGAATACTATCTCTTATTGTAAATAAAATACATTCTTGAATAATAATTTCTAATTCTCTATTATTTTTTTGTATTTGTAAAGCTTCAATATTTAATTGAAAAAGATAAACATTTTTATAAACTTTTCTTGCTACATTTATATATACTTTATGTATAAATTCATCTATTTTAACAATATTTATATCTATTTTTTTTTGTTTTTGTCCTACTCTTACTGCTGTTAATAATTTCAATTGAATAATATGAACACAAGTTAATAAATCTTCAAAATAAGCACAACCACTTTTTTCAATAATTCTTTTTCTTTCATTTTCTATTATTGTATTATTCCATTTTGGTATTCTTGATATAAAATTTTGAAAAGTCATCAAATATTTGTCTTGTTCATTTGTTTTTTTACAAACTTCAAATGCTTCGAGAAATATAGATTTTATGCCTTCTATTATTAGTGGCGTCAAAATACTTATAATTCTACTAATCCATTCATCTTTACTTGATGATAACATTCCAAGGTTGTATTCATCCATAATATAATATTATTTATTCTTTTTTAAGTATTATTACTTAAATATTTAATTATTATATATTAATAATATTAATAATATTAATGCCATATTATCAAAATAAAAATATATTATTTATTCATATACCAAAAACAGGTGGGACAAGTATTGAAAACTTTTTTTTCAAAAAATTTAATGTAGTTCCCTGTTTTCAAAGTTTACATTCCGATGGTCAAGCTTTAAAAGAAATACCATATAGCTTACAACATTCAACTTTCAATGACATAAAAACTAACAATAAATATTTTAATATTAATTTCAACAATTTAACTATTATTTCTTCGGTAAGAAATCCATACGATAGAATTATTTCTCATTTATTTTTTAAAAAATTAATAAAAAAAGATGAAAATCCTGAAATTGTTGAACAAATATTAAAAGATTTACTTATTCGAAAAAATTATTTTAAATATGATAATCATATTACACCACAATATATATTTATTATGGATAAAAATAATTTTCTAAAAAAATGTATTATTTTAAAAATGGAAAATTTACAATCAAACATGAATAGAATAGGATTTAATGATTTTAATTTTTTTGAAAATGTTTCAAATGAATATGAATATAATAATATACACAACATAAAATATTTAAATTATTTAAATGAAAAATCTATATTTTTAATTAATATTTTTTATAAATATGACTTTATTGTTTTTAATTATAAAATGATTAATATAAATAACTTTCATATAAAAATACAAGAAATTAAAGAAGAAACTAAACAAGAAACTAAACAAGAAACTAAAGAAGAAACTAAACGAGAAAATAAAGAAGAAACTAAAGAAGAAACTAAACAAGAAACTAAACAAGAAACTAAACAAGAAAATAAAGAAGAAACTAAAGAAGAAACTAAAATTGAAAATATAAAACAACTAAGAAAAGATAAAATTGATGAATATAAAAAAAAAATAAATAATATGTTATTAAGTAATGAAGAAATAAAAAGTAAAAGAGAACATAATTTAAAATTAAATAATATTATTGATGAAAAAATATTATTATCGAAAAAAATAAACACAAATAAAATTAATATAAAAAAAATAAATAACAAAATTAAAATGATGTTTATAAAAAAATAGCGAAGAATAAAAAATAAATAAATCAATAAAATAATAAAAAATTTTCTTGTGTTTGTTTTTTATTTAAAAAAATAAAGTTTAAAATAAATAAAATAATTAATTTTTCATTTCTAATTTCTTTTTTAATTACACTAAACATAATTAAAAATTTATATTTTTCAACAGGTGTAATGTCATTAAAATTATTTGTGTTATCTAATATATGTATTAAATCAATACCTGAATAACCTTTTTCATAAAGTTTAATGGTTATATTTATCACTTCATTATAATTTATATTTTTTTTATTTTTTAAAATATTTAAAGTTTTTTTAAGAGTTTCTATTTTTTTATTTTCTAATATTTCTAATTCATTATTACCATAAGAATTATATTTGTATAAATCAATTAATTTATTATTATATGATGGTTGTGGAACATATATTTCACAAAAACGAGATATAATTGGTTTTAATAATTTTTGTTTATTTTCAACTATAATAAAAAAACGAGTATTATGACAAAAAATTTCGATACATCTTCTTAAAGCTGACTGAGCATCTATTGTTAATTTATCTGCATTTAATAAAATTATTGATTTAAATATATCTCCACAATTTGAGTTTATATGTGTTTTTGCAAAAAACTTTAAATCTTCACGAATAAACTTTATACCTTTACCTTGAGAACAATTAACGATATAAATATAATCTTTTTGTTTTTCTTTTATTTTACTATAAATAATATTTATAAAATCAAATACAATTGTTTTTTTACCAGAACCGGAAGGTCCATGAAAAATTATATTTGGAACTCTATGAGTTTCATAAAAATAATTAAGTTTTAATTTTATTTCTTTATGTATATCTAACATTAAATAAATAAAATAATTATATTTAATATAAAATTAAAGAAAGTAATATTTTTTATCTTTACTTCTCAACTCTCTCTCTCTCTCTCTCTCTCTCTTTCTCTCTCTCTGTCTCTCTCTCTCTCTGTCTCTCTCTCTCAAACAAAAATATAACATTAATAATTTCATTATATCATTACTATATTTTTAGTTTTTAATTTATTTTAATTTATATACAAAATAATAAAAAATTAATAAGTTTTATTTTTTATAATAATATGAAAAGTTATACTCATGACTGTAAATATATTTTTGTTTTAACTTTAATAAAACGAAAAACAAGTTTGGTTTAAATAATTTATAAACAATAATAATCTTTGTATAAATTATAATGGAAAGTTATTCTCAAGCGTATCAAGACATATTTGTAAGAATTATTTTAAAAAATAAAAAACAAGGTATATTTTTAGAAATAGGTGGAAATCATCCGTCAATAAATAACAACACATATGTATTGGAAAAAAATAATAATTGGAAAGGATTAATTGTTGAATATGAAAAATCTTTTGAAAATTTGTATATAAAAAATAGAAAAAGGTCATTGTATGTAATAAGAGATGCAAGAAATGTTGATTATTTAAAAATTTTTGAAATATATAATTTTCCTAAGAATATAGATTAATTACAAATTGACTTAGAGGTAGATAATAAATCGACATTGGAACTATTATTTTTATTGGATAAAAAAATATTTAATGAATATAAGTTTGCAACAGTAACATTTGAACATGATATATATAGAGGAGATTTTTTTAATACAAGAGAAATATCAAGAAATATTTTTGAAAGTCGTGGTTATGTTTTAGTTTTTCCAGATGTAAAAGTTATGAACGACGGTTATGAACCATTTGAAGATTGGTATGTTCATCCTGATTTAGTTGATATGGAGTATGTAAATAAAATAAAAACAACAGATAGTTTAAATTGTGATGAAATAAAAAATATTCTTTTAAATAATTGATTATAATTTTATTAATTTTATTAATTTTATTTATTTTATTTATTTTATTAATTTTATTTATTTTATTTATTTTATTAATTTTATTTATTTTATTAATTTTATTTATTTTATTTATTTTATTTATTTTATTTATTTTATTTATTTTATTTATTTTATTTATTTTATTTATTTTATTTATTTTATTTATTTTATTTATTT
>Ga0247841_10005273_pt1 | contig 21127 bp, 18 predicted proteins | sample LaCruzMarch2015__2_FD_192410 | JGI IMG/M metagenome (GOLD analysis project Ga0247841, IMG submission 192410) | Freshwater microbial communities from meromictic Lake La Cruz, Castile-La Mancha, Spain - LaCruzMarch2015_18m | ecosystem: Environmental > Aquatic > Freshwater > Lake | place: Spain... | reverse complement strand
CTCATGCACTTTTTATACGAATCACTCATCTGAAAAACTCGGGGAGGTCTCCTCGTCGGAAACTCCCGCAAAGGGGTCTTCGATAAAATGGCCTGGAGGGGGAAATCGGAGTTCTGCAAAGCTCTCTATTTATGTGCTATTCGAACGGTAACACAGCTCCGCCCTCTCGGTTACACAAACTGATAAGCGGTGAATCTTCGCTTCAACGCCAGTTATAGCAGCCGGAGTCCAATCATCCCATCGAAGAAACAACCGTTCCTTTAAGATTCTCTTGCTATTCGTGAATATTGTGGTGGAAGAATACGAAGGCGGGTCTTGTAAGTCAAGGAGATTTTGCGGAGATGTTCGGCCAATATTACCTTGACATACAAGACCTACCGTCATTATACTTCCTTGTTGAATAAAAGGAAATTCTTATCAAATGATAGACAAGCAGAGCACTTCTAAAGACCGCAGGCCATCCTTTTGTCTGGTTGCCCATAACGCCACGGGGGCGATGTTTGGCGGCGATCAAGGGCATATCGGCGGAGTCGAACGGCAGACAAGCCTCATGGCGAGGTGGCTGACGGCGCGCGGCTATGGCGTTAGTCTGCTGACCTGGGATGAAGGACAGGCCGATGAGGAGATCGTTGACGGCGTGAGGGTCATCAAAATGTGTTCACGTGACTCCGGCCTGCCAGGCTTGCGCTTCTTCCACCCGCGGTGGACCAGCTTGAACCGGGCATTGCGCCGGGCGGATGCGAATGTCTATTACCATAACTGCGCGGAGTACGCCACCGGCCAGATTGCGTTGTGGTGCAGAAGCTATGGAAGAAAATTCGTTTACTCCTCGGCCAGCGATCTGGACTGCACACCGGGGTTGCCGGATCTGAAGAAATGGCGTGTCCGGGTGTTGTACCGATACGGTCTTCTGCATGCCGACCGTATCGTGGTACAGACCCGCAAGCAGCAGGGCATGCTTCGCGATGGATTTGGCCTTGAGTCCACCGTGCTTCCGATGCCATGTCCCGGGCCTTCGGCTACCGAGTACCAGGCGCCGGCCCCACCACGGGACGATTCCTGCCGGATCCTCTGGGTCGGTCGGATCTGTCCGGAAAAATGCCCGGAACGTCTGCTCGAATTGGTCCGGCTCTGCCCGAGCATGCACTTTGATGTGGTGGGTCCTGCGGATGGAAGTGAATACGCAAAGGAGATCTGCGATCGCGCCCGCACCCTTCCGAATTTGGCGATGCATGGTGCGATACCGCGAGCGCGGATGTCCGAGTTCTATAAGCGTGCCGCGTCTCTATGTTGCACATCCGTGCTGGAAGGCTTTCCAAATACGTTTCTCGAGGCATGGAGCCATGGGTTGCCGGTTGTCTCGACATTCGATCCCGACCGATTGATCGCCGAACACCGGTTGGGTGTGGCAGCGGAAGACACCGCTGGTTTGGCTGCGGGAATACAGCGACTCATCCAGTCTCCAGACGCGTGGATGCAGGTCTCCGATCGTGCACGTCGGTACTATGTTGGGAACCATACCCCGGATGCCGTCATGCCCAGGTTTGTCGGGATATTTCTGGATGCTCTCAGCGATGGACGAACTCAGATCGGGGCGTCCGCGCAGTGCGGCAATTCATAAATAAGGATGACCAAACTCATGCTCAAGCCGGACCCCGCAGACAGTGTTCCTTCCATCCCTGCCGAAGAAGGGCAACGCCAGGCCGTCCGTCAGCGCTTCGACAAGGAAAGCTCGAGTTGGGGCGACCGATACGACCGCCCCGCCCGTACCCTTTCACAGCTTGATGTGACGGTGCGGCTGGCGGTAGCCAACCGAATGGTCAAAGCAGCCGATAGGACAGCCTCTCCCCACCCGTTCATTCTCGATCTTGGCTGCGGCACGGGAGAAGGGACTTCCCGGATTTATGCGGAAGGCATGACCGTGATCGCTGCCGACTTGAGTACGGAAATGGTTCGTACTGCGGTCCGGCGTTTTCCCGTTTTGCAAGGTTGCGTTGCCGACGCTGCGGGCTTGCCTTTTGAGTCGGAACGTTTCGACATCGTACAGTCACTGGGCGTGCTGGAGTATATCGGACCCTATGAGCGCGCTGTGCGGGAGCTGCGGCGCGTGCTGAAGCCCGGCGGGACGCTTGTCATCTCCGTTCCCAACCGTCATTCGCTGTTCCGCAGATTACGCCGGATGGAACGGTTCATGACGGCCCCTTTGAGGCGGCTCCGTGCCCGCCGGAAAGGCGACACCGGATGGGAGGTCCAGCAGTGGAGTCTAGGCGAAGCGGTCAGACTGCTTCAGGCCTCGGGTTTTAACGTGGTCGATGTCCATTTCATGACCTACGGTCTGCTGCTGCCGGCTGCGGAGTCCTGGCATGTCAATCTGGCCCTCTGTCGGTGGCTAAACGCCCACTGCCGCGGCAAAGGCGTGCTGTGCCGTAATCTTGCCATTACCGCGGTCCTTCAGGCCCGCGCCGTGTAATTGTTCTTGTACCCCAAAAAGGCTGGAGATCCTGAATGTCACGACGACCCTTCCATCCTCCGCATCCGGTCGTGTTGGTCATCGATAACCTCGAATACGGCGGTGCCCAGCGGCAAGTCGTCGAATTGGCCAATCACATCGATCCCGCCCGCTTTGACGTCCATATCTGCTCACTTTCCAACTACGTACCGTTGGCCGATCAGATGGTCGATCGCGAGCGCCGCCTGCACGTCATCAGCAAAACATGGAAGTACGATGTGACGGTCGTTGCGCGACTGGCAACGCTGCTGCATCGACTCAAGGCGGACATTGTTCATGGGTATCTGTTCGCGGCCGAAATTGCCGCCCGCCTGGCCGGCAGGCTGGCCCGTACACCGCTGATCTTCGGATCGGAACGAAACACCGATTACCTTCTGAAGCGTCGCCAGTTGATCACCTATCGCTTGACTCGTGGCTGTATGGACCTGATCGTGGCCAACTCCAACGCCGGGGCTCAATTTGATTGTCGATTGCTCGGATACCGTCCATCGCAGTGCAGGGTCATCCATAATGGCGTAGATACCCAACGCTTCCGGCCCCATGACGAACAAGCGCTGCGGCGTGAACTCGGGATTGGTGACGGAGAGCACGTGGTAGGGATGTTTGCGAGTTTCAAGAAACAGAAAAATCACCCGTTGTTTTTCGGTGCGGCCCGGCGCGTTTTGCAGCGTCTTCCGCAGACACGGCTGCTTCTGGTAGGCGATGAACTGTACGGAGGCATGTATGGATCGGATGATTATAAACGAGATATGGACCGGCTGGTGGATGCATTGGATCTCCGCGGGCGATGCCTGTTTCTGGGCAATCGACACGATGTGGACCGGCTTTACTGTGTGTGTGACCTGACCGTGCTACCGTCACTTTATGAGGGGACGCCGAATGTCGCCCTGGAATCGATGGCCTGCGGGGTTCCCGTGATTGCCACGCATGTTTCGGACAATGCGCAGATTATTCCTGACGGGCGGGTGGGTTACGTGGTTCCGTTGGGGGATGAGGTTGCTCTAAGCGAGAGAATCTGCCAGTTGCTGGAAGACAGCACACGACGCCGGCAGATGGGGCAGGCGGCGCGCGCCTGGGTGGAGTCGGAGTATTCCATCGCCCGCCTGGTAGACAAAACCGCCCGGGTTTACCAGGACGCCCTCGACAGTCTGGATGCCGCTACGGGTGATGGAGACGGAAAATAGGGCGCACCCGTCTGCCCAACAAAACACCACGCGGGATCGGCGTCCGCCACGGGAGCCGATTCACTGATCTTGTTACTTCGAGCCGATCAGGTCTGTATCGGCATGGACGGTTGCTTGCTCATGAGGTAACTGCCCATCACGAGATGATCCAGGCCCGTCGAGTAGAAACACCGGATGGCCTGAAGTGGTGATTCGATGATCGGTTCGCCTTGGATGTTGAAGCTCGTATTGAGCAGCACCGGGATATCGGTGATCCGTCCGAACTTCGTCAGCAGATCGTGGAAGAGCGGGTTTATCCGCTGATCGACGGTATGCAGCCTTGCGGAGCCATCTACATGGGTGACAGCCGGGATCGTGTGCTTCATATTCGGCAACACATCACAAACCTTGAGCATGAATGGGCTCTCCCCCTTGATGTCGAAAAACCGGTCCTTGCACTCCACCGTCGCGGAAGGTGCGAAGGGACGGTAGGCCTCGCGGTGCTTGACCTCGGCGTTGATCTTGTCCTTCATGTCGGGGAACGCCGGGTTTGCCAGAATGCTGCGATTCCCCAGCGCACGCGGCCCGATCTCCATACTTCCCTGAAGCCAGCCCAGGATGTTGCCGTCTGCGAGTAGGCGGGCGGCAACCGATGCGATATCGGCATGCCTGGTGTAAGGCAACTTGCATTGCTGCAGTTCCTTTCCGATGGCTTCATCGGTGTAGTGTGTGCCGAGATACGGATTGTCGTGAACGGCTACACGCGGGAGTCTGAGCAACGTGTGATAGACGTACAATGCGGCGCCGATCGATGTGCCATTGTCACCGGCTGCCGGCATCACGTAGATGTCGTTAAAGCCGGCCTCGCGCACGATGCGGCCGTTCATTACGCTGTTGAGTGAGACACCGCCGGCAATCACCAAATGCCGCGCCCGGGTGCGACCGCGTAAAACCCGGCAAAGCTTCAGTGCGCACTCCTCCAGCTCATGCTGGAACGCAGCGGCGACATTGTTGTGGTTGTCCGCGAACGGTTCTTCGGGAAGGCGCGGCTTTCCAAACGTTCGGTGGAACCGTTCAGCGCAGCGCTGGCTGCCCCAGAACTGATAATTGAAGTACGAAAGATCGACGCGGATGGTTCCATCGGTGTCGATATGCACTATATCGCCGACCTCTTTGCCGTAAATCTGAGGGTTACCGAATGGAGCAAGTCCCATGGTCTTCCCTTCGTCGTAGTTGGGCCTGAAACCGCAGAATTCCGTTGCAGCTTCATAAAACGCCCCCAGTGACATGGGAAAATAACTTTCATGGACGCACTCCACATCGAGTCCCTGACCTGTGCCCAAGAACGATGTAGCCCACTCCCCCGAACCATCAAGGCTCAGGATCGCCGCATCTTCATAAGGCGATGCGAGAAAGCTTCCTGCTGCATGCGCTACATGGTGAGGTACGAAATGGATGGGCGGTTTGCGGGCCATGTTGCCGAACTTTTCAATATACCATGACTTGAGGCTCCTCTGCTTGAACCATGCATACCAGAGCTCATGCCTGACGAAGGTTTTTGCGTTGGGAAGATGAGCCAATCCATAGGCCAACTTGGCGCCCCAGTCCTTGGTGGGTTTGATCGAAACCGCAATGTGATTGATATCGGCGAGCGTAATGCCCGCCAGTCGAAGACATCCATCAACCGCACACACGGGAAATTCATCTGTGTGCTTTCTGCGTGTGAAACGTTCCTCTTCGAGCATGGCGACCAGTTTTCCGTCAACAACAATGCTGGCGCTTGAATCGTGAAAAAAATAGTTGATTCCGAGTATAATCATGATTTTCCTGCCTTCCTTGAGTACAATGGGGCTACAGGAGCACCAGAGCGATTGGCCTCAGGTTCTTCCGGGGTGTCGGAGAGTGATTGGTCGGGGCCTTGTTCAGGCACATTTGCATGCCGGTGCCATTTGTCATACAACCGTTTTGCGTACAATCCACCATGCAGCAATCGACCTTTCAGCGTCGGGTTGAATATCCGAAAACTGGCCACGGCTTCCTGTTGCGGTTTCCAGAGGTGGCCCCAGGGTGGACACGTCACGAACGACATTTCGTGAACATCGGGATGTGCGCAACACCAGCGGATCGTGCGCTCCATGGCCAGATTGCCCGGTGCGAACCAGGCATGCTCTTCACGATATCCGATCTTGAGGATGTTGAACGTACCCCCCACCAGTAGTCCGAACTGGCTTGCGACCACCTTGTCGCCATGGATGAGTTGGTTGATGATGCACTGGCCACGCGCGCCAAACCGCTGGATGAGCTCATGATAGAAGCTCACAAGGTTTGTGTCCTGCGTGATGGCCGTGCAGGTGCCGCAGGCGCCCTTCCAGCCGGACGCTTCGACCTCGAGAAACTGCGGGAATGCTTGGTTAAGTTCGGACAGAGTATCGCAAACTTCGTATCGCAAGGGTGCCGTTTCTTCAGCTCGTTTTACCAGACGGCGCAGATTGCGTTTGAATGAGCTCGAAACAGGTCCCAATGCCTCATCTTCGCTTTCGGTTGGTAAATGGGCACTGAACCCGGTAACGTTCTGCACCACGCGGCTCGCCGGTTCGGCACTCAGCAAACGGTAAGACGCCGATCGTTGCGGAATCTTGTCCAGCAGCAGCACATCCCATGCCACCGGGCACGCTTCATGAAGCCGGTGCAACAGTGTTGAGATCAGCCACGTACATTCACGTGAGTCATCGATAATGCAATCTGCCAGCAGCATGTGTTGTGGATGGTAGCACAAGCCAATGGTGTTAATCGTCGCGCCCAGCGTACACAAGCGGTCGATGTGCAAAGGAAGCAACCCAATAAGATCCGGGCCGTCAAATACTGCGATGAACACGGATTCGTCAGGGTCCGACAGTGCCGAATCAAACATAGCGCGATACCAGTCGGGGTGCTGGAAGAAACGCACTTTCCCCATCCGGGAGATCAATTGATCCCATTGGGTCGTCAACTGTTCGAATCCACTACGCCCATGCATGGATACAATTTTTCGGTTTGGCAAGTCAGCCCGTTCCGGCTGCCGTATCTCTTTAATTTCACTATTCATCATGTTGCCTCCCCAAGAGAACCTGATTTGCCGATGGAAAAAGACGGATACCGCCGTTATTCATGAGCCAAATCAACCATCAGCCCAACCAGTTCGCGGGCGACCCGCACGAAAAATTTGCGGTTCACCTTATCCGTGGTGTCGCTTGCGGTATGCATATGGGGGTTTCTGTAAAATGAAGAGATGAACAATGCCGTGTAGTCCTTCTCCCAGAAGGACATTTCATCCCCTCAGCCGCATTGAGGGCCGATATCCTTCTTGATCCCCGTACGAGCCCCTTTCAACCGGGAATAAACGCTTTCAACGAACGTGGCATTGGCCGGACGCCCGGCGATCAGCAAAATTTCATCGGGATTTTTAAATCCTGTCTGGAGGTAATAAACCGGTTTTTTGAGACCCTGCTTGGTCAGGTAAAGCCATTTTTCCAACGGTCCTTTCCCTTGGGCCTGCTGCCAAAGTACCGACCATGAGGGTTGTGCATATCCGATCGTATCGATATTGATGACGCCTGCGATGATGCGGCCCTGGGCAGCCAGGTCCTTCACATAAGCCTTGCTGCCTTTATGGTCCTGTTCCTCATTGGAAAAGAAGACCAGTTCTATCGAGTTGTTGACGGAGTCCCCGGCCAAAATCCGAGCCCCTTCCAGCAATACCGCAACCCCGGTAGCGTTATCATCCGCGCCGGGCGCCCGTCCGCTTGCAACCAATCCGTCCGGATGCGAATCGTAGTGGGCGCAGAAAATAAGTACCGTCCCTGGATCCTTTTTACCGGGAATTCGGGCCACCACATTTTTATAGGTTTGATTGCCCTCTTGATAGCGATGGAAAGAGACGTCCAGTTCCTTATTTTTTTTCAGACGGCGGTAAAGATAATCGGCCACATCGTTCTGCTTTTCCCAGGTCGTGCGATTTCCAAAAGATTCCATTTCTTTCAATGTGTTGAAAATCGATTGTTCCGAGATTTCAAAGGGAACACTTTCTGGCGGCCGAACAGGATCGGCAGCGGTGGCCGGGTCTTTTGGAATCAGCAACCAGAAAAAAACAAAAAATAATGATCTGATTCTCACGAATACAGCTCCCATGTTCAAATGATCGGGCTATTTCCCGCTGATATGATCTTGGTCAAGGTTATTCATTTCTATTTCAACAATATCTTTATTGTCACCCCTCTACTTTGATGACCGATTTCCCTCTTTGCGCTGACGGAAATATCTATTGCCCTGACGAGGGCATGTAACATTTTTCGCTCAGCCTTGCCAGAAAATGTTTGAACGTTTTCAAAGCGTTCTCGATCCTGAATTTCAGGAGAGGTTTTTGCAGCCGAACCCATATCAACCGGTTATGACGGGTTGCCAGGCTCATTTTATAACGACTCTCCCCAGCCAGAAAATCATAGGTTTTATGACCCGCGGCTGCATTGTACCGGACGGCTTCAACGTGGGCGACCAGCCCCGGTTTCAACCGCTTGTCCAGATTGTAGTTCATGCCGCTCTGGTAGAAATTGACATTGTCCTTATATACAAAATTATACAGGCATCCTAGCGTATTATCTCCGGATTTGACTCTGAACAACTGTATTTCATCATACTCAAATCTACGTTGGATCAACTGCTTGTGAAATTGAAACATATAGTCTGAAGCAAACGCTCCGTCCTGGTTTCTATTTTTCCAGGTGTTTTCATGCAAGTCAACCAGTTCGTGATAGATATCCAGGGCGCTCTGCGTATCCCGGGCGACTTCAAGCCGGACCGGCGCGGTTTTTTCGCATAACCGGTAGGACCGATGAATCTGAGACCTGGTATTGGCCGACAAAAGCGACAAATAATCTCCCCCCCGTGCACGAACCTCATCCAAATCGACGAATGGAGACAAGAGATCATCCTTGATGATGGTCTTATAGGGAAGGGTATTCTCCAGCGCCGCCGTTCCCGGGAAAGTTCGGGTATCGATACCGGGCAAATAGAATTCATCCCAGGAGCCGGGCAGGCTCTTTACAATATCAACGAATCGGAACGCTTCCGGCTGCTTGCAGAGGAAACCGTTGTACTCGATATAGATGCGATCGAAGGCGGGAATCCCCGTTGCATTGACAAACCATCCCCGGCTCCTGAACAGATGCTTTCGGACCAGGTTCGCTTTTCCCAGAAAAAATGCCAGGAGCGGGTCTTGCCCTTCCCGGAATACGACCAGCTCTGGCTTGGCAGGGTCAGGGAGGCTGTCGATCCAGTTTTCGATCCATCCCCAGGAGAGGAAATAGGATGTGTTAGCGTTTGCCTCCAAATTTCCCCAGATCTCCCTGATTTGTTTTATATTCCCGGCAACAGGGATCAACTCAAGTTCCATGGGAATGCCTTTCGACCCATTCCTGTATCCATGTTGGCAGATGAGGTTCGATATATGCCTGGTACTGTTTCTTGAGGATCGGATAAGATTTCAGGATTGCATATCCGATGAGGCCCGCCGGGGTGGCGTTAAATAGATAAAGTGTCGATTTATCGTAAGCATTTGGCCGCCAATCCACGTGCCATTCAGCGTCTGTTACCAAGTTGATGCTCTCGATTGTGCCGTCCTCAATACCCCTTTTCACTAAAAGGTCTACCAGCAGGTTTCCCGGGGAATAGCGTTTGTAACCCTCATCATAACCTATTTTTAGGACATAAGCGGTGTTATCCAGCAGGATGCAGAACTGCGCAGCAATACACTTACCATCTGCGGTTAAGGTATTGATGGATACCTTCCCGGAAGCGGAGAGTGTACGGGTAAGCATACGGTAAAAGCATTGGAGGTTTGGGTGAAGCTTGATGGCAGTCCCGCTTGCAAGGGCGCCCTTCCACCCGGAGGCCTCCACATCCATAAATGCATCGAGTTTTGCCTCCAATTCCGGGCCGTTGTGCGTAAAGGTGAACTCGACTCCGGGCAATTCATCGAGGGATTGCTTGGCGCGTTTGATGTTTCTTCTCAAATTCCTGGAGATACCCGATAAGAAAGAATCATATGTCCCTGTCGTAACCATAAAGTCGCAGCGGCCTTCGTGCCTTAGCAGGAACCTTGCGGGGGGGCGGTTATGAATAAGCTGGATGGCGCAGGCATCCTCCAACAGGTGGGGAAGCTGGACGAGATCCCAGGATTGATTCTGATTTCGGAGATATTCTCTCAAGAGATGAAACAAGGGGAGGTGCAGGGCATTCCGGTGACAGATCAGGTCGCAAAGCAGCAAATGGCTGTGGGAGGGGAACGCCAAAGCCTTGAGTTTCAGGCTTCCCAACGAAATTTTGGTGAATTGAAGCGGAAAAATGGCGACAGGGGTCTTCCCCTTCTTGAACAGGAAGAACATCATGGCATTGGGATCGGACTCCAGGCATATGAGGTAACTGTGATACCATTCCCACAGGTGGAAAAAACGTCGGGATTCCATACCCGAAACCACATCTTCCCAGGTATTCCGAAGGGATTCAAACCCTTCCATGTCTCGGAATAGGGTTATGGAGACGTCCACATCTCTTGACAAATGCTGCATCAGGAATTCCTCCTGTTATAAGTCTGTTCGTTGCCTGCGTCTTCAATCACAGGTGAACTGTTACAATCTCTTCTTAAATAATCCCTTAAACGTTATCAAATTTTTTACGATGTTCAAGGGGAACCATAGGGTCAGCCAGTAGAGAAAATAAGTTCTGTCTCCGGTTGGTCCATTTATTCTTCTGATAACATTGGCTGTTTTACGGGCTTCCGAACGCATTCCGTCCTTGAGGTATTTCTTGAGGAGAAGAATATTTAATAGTTTACATGTCTTATCAATTTCTTTGTCGGATGGCCGATAAATGCTGTTGGACGGTCGATAGATTTTATTGCAAATGTCAATGTGGGTTTTAAATATTCCAATATACCCAATTTGTGTTAATCGTGGCCCCTTATGAACTCTGTTTTCCGCTGTGGCAGCATCCATGAAAAGAATGTCGTACCTTTCCATGAGCTTGCATAAAAACCAATAATCCTCATTGAACTTTAAGTTTTCAGCAAAACGTATTTCTTTTCCAAGACAATCTTTTCGGACCAAAAGTGTCCAATTACTGATGCAACACGTTATCAACAGGGCAGCAAAGATATTGCCGGCATAGATAGGAAATGAACCACTCGCCGCATGGATATGATAATCCGCCGATTCGTATCTCTTGGAATAGACTTTATCCCATACAATCTTTTCCCATATGGAAGGATCGGTGACCCAGGATTGCAATCCTTTGTGTGTAAGGATTCCTGTTTCATTAAAAATTAAAAATTCCGAGTGTATGGCATGGTAGCCGGGGAATGCATCCAGAACTCTGAATTGCAGAGTCAGTTTTTCCGGAAGCCATCGGTCATCCGAGTCTAAAAAGGAGACCCACTCTCCGGTCGCTTCATCGATTCCCCGATTTCTGGCAGGACCGACGCCGCGATTATTCTGGTATATGTATCTGATACGGTTTCCGTACTTTCCAAGAACCTCCTTTGTATTGTCGGTGGACCCATCATCGACGACAATGATCTCGATCTGACAATTCCGGATATCCTGATTCAGAATACTTTCGATCGCCTCTCCAATAAAATGGGCTCGATTATACGTGGGTATGATTACACTAACGGTTCGAGAACTCTTCATGCCACTCCTTATCACTATTTTGCTTGAGCAGTCGTCTTGCCCGTGAGCAGGGTACGTAACATGCGGACTAATGCATCCCAACAGGCGTTCAAATCCTCTGTACGAAGCATCCAGATAACCGCCAAATAGGACATGCACACGAGCGTTAAGGTAATCGGGAAATATATCCACCTTTCGGCCGTCACCATCTGGAACATTCTTAAAAGAAGAAATCCGATTCCCAGCATGCAGGCTGCAGCAAGGATCATCCTGTAAAAACTGGAAAAAATTTCAGACAGGTTAGATATGTCCAGGCGCTGTTTCAATAAATAGATGAAGTACATTGAGATGATGAGCATGGTGACGCTGGTGGAAAGGGCAATTCCCTTGACGCCGATCAGGTGCATGAACACGAAATTAAAAAACACATTTAATACAAGCGAGGCGATTCCCATGTAAAAAAGGGCTTTCGTATTCTGCAGTGCCGCGAAAAAGCTACCATTGACAAATGCGTAGGCATAAAAAAACAGACCAAGACTGTAACAGACCAGAGTTTGCGCGGTCTGTCTTGCAGCTTCCAGATCGAATGCACCCCGTTTCAGCAACAGAATGACCAGGTCCTCGGAAAACAGTACCACAAGACAGGTAATGGGGATGGTGATGAATCCTACGAAAATGAGGGCATATTTGAAAATACCTCTGAGGTTATCCTTGTTCCCGGCAGCCGCTTCTTCACTGATAAACGGGAAGATGGCCATTGAAACTGCGGTAATGACCACTTGGACAGGGAAGTCGTTGATCCGCAAGGCATAACGCAGGGTTGAAATGGATCCCGCCGGAAGCTGGGTGGACATCACCTGGTCGATCAGCATATTGGAGTTTGCGATCAGTGAATTCCCCAGCATGGGAATGGCCAACAGCCAAAAGGCTTTCATTTTTTGCCGGTCAAAGGGTAAGGGGGTACCGTATTGGAATCCTTTTCGATAAAGCGCGATACCCATATAAACGGTTTTCATGAGGGTTCCGATGAGAAATCCCCACACCAGAACATAGATATCCAACCCCATATCAAAGAACAACAAAAAAATAATCGTGATATTGACGAATAGCGGTGCGATATACAGATGGGGAAAAAGCTTTTTTGCATGCAAGATCCCCCGGAAGAGAATCCCCACTCCATCAATAAAAATTAACAGGATCAGCAGCCGCTCCATGATAACAGCCAACTGCCTCTCTCTTGGCTGAAATCCATAGCCGAGCAACTGAATGATCTCTGGGGCAAAGACAAAGCAAATCAGGGCCAGCGCCGCAAAAAGCAGTGTGGTTACATAAATCAGCCAGGTGGCATGGGAGTCCGCTTCCTGAGACGAACGGGTGCGCCATTCCAGGTACAGGGGAACAAGGGCTGCAGCCAATACACCGGAAAACAGGACGATGATCCCTGGAAATGAATAGGCCAGATTGAAAACATCGAGAGCCGCCGAAACGCCGAAACGCTGTGCGGTCAACATCTCCTTGCCGATGGCCAGGATTTTATCCACCATGGCCCAGATTATGATCACAACGCTGGCTTTTCCAATCTGGCCGGCAAGGCTTGTTGATTCACTCATTTTTCAACGGTAACTTCAAATTCTGCCCTTCGGTTGATGGCGCGGCCTTCCTTGGTCATGTTGTCCGCAATGGGTCGTTGCTCACCATATCCCACCACCTGGATCCGCGAAGAGGCGATTCCTTTTTCAATCAGATACTTACGTACGGCATTTGCCCTTCGTTCCGACAGTTTCTGGTTGTATTGGTCCGAACCTATATAATCGGTATGCCCTTCAACGGTGACCGGCGATGATGGATTCGCTGTCAAATAGGCTACATGCTGATCGAGATCTGGAACGTAAATCTTCTTGATATTGTATTTGTCAAAATCAAAATGAACGATCGGCAGGCGGAGTTTTTCCGCAGCCTTTTTTACTGCAGCCGGTTCTTTTACTGCGGCCGGTAAATTGACAACGGCATTTTTTACCCGGGAGGTGTAAAGGACGGTTGCATAAAGCTGCATGCTGTGATCCATCCAGAAGGCAATCCCTTCTTCATCCAAAACGTATTTGTATTTTATTGCTTTTCCATTGTTGTAAAACATATAAAGTTTTTTGTTCCCAGGGTATTGAAGCGGAAACTCTTCTTTTTCCTTGCCGGTGGGGTCTGTCTTATTCTCGGTTTCAGTTGTCGCTTTGGTCTGGATGATCGGTGAGGGCTGGTAATTGAGTGTGGCAACATCCACAGACGCACCGAACTCTTTTTCAATGTCCGCAAGTTGTATGCCCTTTAAGGGTTGTTTATTGCCTACGGATCCCTTGAAACTGTTGGAAAGATAGATTTGTTCCACCTGATCATTCCGATTTAAATATACACTTAAACCCAGGTATTCATATTGCAGGCACAATCCATCGCTTTTGATGATATCCGGAGTTCCAAGTGTTTCAATGACCTCTTTGCGCGGCATGTCCAAACTGATCAGGCGCAGGGTGTCCTCAAATTGAATGCTCATGGTTGTAATAGAATGTCCCATTAACGGAAATGCCAGAATCAGTATTCCACACAATACGGCGATCAGGGTTTGACGGGTTTTCATTGATGTTCTCCTTTCTGAATATCAATTGTACAACGTTCCAGAAGATTATTGAATACATTGATGCGTTGATCACTCAATTTCAGGGCGGCCTGCCGGGCCTGTTGACCAATCTGCTCGGCGGATTCCCGGTGATTCCAAAGATACTGTATCTGGTCAGCCAGTTCCTTATCGCTGCCTGCCTTGAAAAACAGGGCTGACTGTTGATGAATCGCATATTCCTTTGTGGCCATATTCTCCGTGATGATCAGCGGCCTTGCCAGGGCCATCACCTCCAGCATGCTGATCTGTCCGGCGGAAATCCGATAATCCTTCAGCGGAAGAACCACCATTCGGCTGGATGCAATCCACTGGACCATCTCCTTGTCGGAAACATACTCTCGGATGATGCAAACATTTTCCGGTACCGGAATCTTCGGTTTGTATTGCCGGGATAGGATATACGTCTTGATATTCAATGAGGCAACCGATCGAATCAACGTTTCAAAGTCTCTGTCACTTTTCCCAAAAGAAAAAATATAATCTTTCTTTGGGTGACTCGGTTCCTCGAAAGTAGACGAAGATTCCACCAGCGGCAAAAAGACAACCCGACTCCGAGGGATATTAAACATCCGGCTATAAATGGCTTCTTCCTCGGTGGATGTGCAGCAGAAATAGTCAATTCCGGGAATTGCCCATTTCAACAGGGCAAGATTAAATCGATAAAACCTTCGGGTTTGCGTCAAATCGATATGAAAATCCTGAATGATATGAAGCGGCGGCTTTCGGGAATGAATGATTCGTTTCAGAATTCCATAGCAGATGCCGATGCGCATTTGCCAGGAGATGATAATATCAAAACGTTTTCTCCGGATCGATGCCAGAAGCGGCACATAAAATTCGGACAGATAGTTGGAGATACGGTTCAATCGGCTGCAAGCCGGGTGCTTGAAAGAGACCGGCTGAAGGATATCGACGCTTTGCGTCGTTCTTTTGAGATGGCGAAGAAGAGACCAGTTCCCCTCATCCTTCCAGTTGGCCAATAACACCAGTCTCAATCGGGAAATCGTCACGATTCTTCTCCGTAAATATCAATGACGGCTGCGCGGGCCCTCCGGGGATTGACCATGCCGTTATCTCCGCGCGTAAGTGGCGATCACGTTTTCAAAAAGGTTCATCAGGCTGTCCATTTGATCCTTGATGAGCAGCTTTTTTTTGACAAAGTCCTGACCTGCGATCCCCATTTGCAGCAGTTGATTTCGATTCGCGAGCATCTCGCCCATTTTCTGCGCCAGGTCGTCGCAGGAGTCCGGTTCAAACAATCGTCCGGTCACCCCCTCCTGAACCTGTTCGGGAATTCCACCGATACGGGACGCCAGAACAGGCGTTCCATTCATGAAACTCTCGTACGTGCTGATCGGCGCATTGTCATACCAGCGGCTGGGCACCACACTGATCAGCGCCTCGGCTATCCAGCGCATCAGGGTCTGTCCGGACTGGAATCCCAGGAAATGGATGCGGCTTTGCGCATGGGGCTTAATCAGCCGCTTCAGGCGCTCCTCTTCTCCGTCGTAACTCCGGCCGATGATATAAAGGTCGATCGGCGGATTCAGCTTCTGAAATGCGTCGATCAGGGTATCAATCCCTTTTTCATAAGATAATCTGCCGAAATAGAGAATATACTCTTTTTTATGCCAGGCCCGATCCGGAGCGACGGTTCTTTCAATCGGATACTGCAGCACATGGATCCGTTCCGGGCCCCTGATCTCTCCGGCCCTCCGGCCCTCTCCCGTCCTGTCCCCCTGGTTTCTTCTCGTCCACCATCTTCTTTCGACAGCGACGGTTCTTTCAATCGAATGCTGCGGCACGGGGTTCCGTTCCGTGCTCCTGACCTCTCCTTCTCTCCGGCCCTCCCTTGCCCGTTCTCCCTGTCTTTTTCTCATTCCCCATCTTCGTTCAACGGGATAATACATAACCAGCATCTTGTGTTCGGAAACACCGCCTTCGAGCAGTTTGTTTTTCATGAACTCACAGGGCACGACAAAGGCATCCACCAGTTCATACAATCCGAGTAAGCGCTGGATATACATGGCAGCAACCCGGACCGCGGAAGCGGCGAGATTGTTCTTCACGCACCGGTATTGGAGCCCGTGATAATATTGCCCCCGGACGCAGAGCGTGCAGGGCTTGCCGTCCCGAAGCAGTGAATAGCTGGGACAAAGCAGATTATAGTCGCCGATCTGCATGACCACGGGGATCCGATGATGCCTCAAGGTGTGTATAATGCTTGGCGACATGTAGTTATAGATATTCAGGATATAGGCGATGTCTGCCCCATGAACTGCCTTCAGCAGCCGGCTCAACTTTATTCTGGCTTCAAAAGAGTAGGTGCTTCTGTCCAGAAATCGCAGAATATTGGCAGGGGAAAACCGGATGTTTGACCAAAGTGCCTGTTCGGGGTTCCCGGGAGGCGCCAGAAAATAGTCCTGATATGGAGAAGGCCATGTCCCGGCATAACGGACGCTGAAAGGAATGGTCGTATGCCCTCTAAGCGACAGGTAATTCATTACATCATAAAGATATTTTTCAACGCCGCCGTTTAAGAAGAAGTATTTATTACAGAACACAATCTGCATTAAGGTTTTTCTCCCAATTCTATTCGAAAAATTCCGGTTCCAATAAACCCGATATATGCGGTAGCCGGTTCTCCCGCTGCACAGGTGATGACAGCCATCCCCACCTTGGGAATATCCATCGGAATCTGTCTGAACGTTTTTGCGCTGTCTGAGCTGATAAAGAGCCCTTCGGTTGCTCGGGAATCATAGCGAAGCGTGCCTGCCAAAATCACCCCCGGACGTTGGGGGTGGAAGGCTACACTGTATATGGCCATTTGTGGGTGTGCAGTCACGGGAAGCGTCCCTTCCTGCCAGTTCTTCCCCTCATCGTTGGAGATCAGAATTATATTTCCGCTACAGCCTGCCACAATCCGGGATGGTGTGGAAGAATCGATGGCCATGCCGAACGTAAATCGCTCGCCGGCTGTCACGCGCTGCCAGGAGCTTGCGCCATTGGTGGATTTATAAATACCGCCTGCCTGTGTGCTGGCAAATAAAGTTCCGGGAATTCGGGGATGAACCCGCAATGCCCCCGGCCCTTTGATGAAAGGGGTGTTCAGCCCCTGATTCATCGGAGACCAGGTTTTACCTGCATTGGTAGTCTTATACACGCCATATCCATTGGTTCCTACATAAATCGTGTCGTCGGAAAAAGGGTCCAGTTCCACATTGGTTGCCAGACCATCGACATATCCCTGTTTGGGAAGGTTTTCTATGGGTACGGAAAACCCGATATCCTTCCAATTGGCACCGGAGTTCCGGGATTCATAAACATAAATTTTCCCCTGCTTGCCCCTGAGGTTTACCAGCAAGACCATCCGGGAAGGGTCTTTTTGAGATATTTCAATTTCCTGGGCATGGCCCTCCTTGACAATACCATTCATCGCCCGTTTCCAGTGAGTTCCCGCATCTTCGGAGATCATCAGACCGTTGTCCCAGGCGCATAGATAGAGGGCTTTCGAGTTTCGTGGATGAATCTTCAGGTCGTTGACGCAGGTGTTTTGAAGGCCATAATGCTTTTGATACCAGTGTTCTCCATTGTCAGCGGATTGCCAGAGGTTCCACCAGTCCGCTATGAAGAGGGATTGGGATGTTCCCGGGACAAAGGCCATCTCTTCGATGCCTGTAAGGGTGCTGAACTGAGTGGCAGGCCCTTCCGGGTCGACCTGAAACGAGAGGATGGATTTCCAGGTGGACCCGCCATCCTGGGTTTTGTAGAGCAGATGTGGCCAGTTTTCCGGATGCGAACCGATGAATACCAAGTTCGAATTGTTCGGATGCACGAGAAGGGATTTATAGTCCTTGGGCTTTGTTTGCAGTGAAACAGGGCGACTTTCCCAAGCACGGGATGCTGGATTCCAGCGGAACAGACCGCTCTGTTTTTCCAACATGTAGAGGGAATTTTGCGAGGAAGCGATATCCATAATCTCGACAGAACCCGGGAAGAGTCCTTGAGCTTGCGGTTTCCAGAGTTGATCCTCCAGACGATAAACGCCACGGGATGTTCCGGCGTACAAATACCCCTCATATACCGTAAGACCATTGACCTTGAAACGCTCCAGCCCCGGAACCGGCTCTGGGGAGGCTTTCAGATTGTTTAATGGAAGTTTGAAAACGCCTTTTGTGTCGGTTCCAATCCACAGCGAATTTCTGGTAAAGAGCAGCAGCCTGCTTCCAAAAAATGCTGGAGGGTAACAGATTGCGCCGGATATCCGAATCCAGCCGTCGCCCTGATTGATACTGTAATAGAGACCGTCGTTGGTCAGGGAAACAAGCTGATGGGGGGCTGCCGGATTTATGGCGATATCCGCGATACCAAATCCCTCCAGCCCCTTTCCGATCAGTTCAAAGTGATTGCCGCCATCCCGGCTTCTAAAGATTCCGGCAACGTCCGATCCAATGTAAATGGTTTTGGGATTCGCTGGATCGATTGCAATGGCCGTGAACCGTCCTCCGCCCCCATAGCCGGCAGGATGCCACGACGGGCGGATGTTTTCCGCACCTGCGCTGATTGAAATCAGCATGGAAAACAGGACTGCTGAAACGATTGGGTTCAGGCAGCGTATCATTACTCTCTCACGGTCGTACCTTTTTTTTGTTCCACCTTGGGTCTCACGCCATACACTTTGTTGCCGTGTAACCGGGCACTGTACTGGACAAATGCTTTTTCCATCGGATCATAGCCCTTCATCCAAACGGTACCTGAAACCGAATTCGAATGGATGCGGAGCTTCAACTGGCCGGCCCTGGCCCTGATGAAGGTTGGGAGGGCCACGCTTTCAGCAGCTTTTTTGTTGGCATCCTCTCGCACTGATGACTCTTCCTGTTCACCTGTGTATCTCAGCAGCGCGGGACTTAAAAAATAAAAGAATATTTGGGCTTGTTTGACAGACGTTTGTTTGATGTCGCAGGTGATTTCGTTTGCAAGCGCTCTCATATGCGAATCTTCGCCACCCCAGTATAAGCTGTTGATGGAATTTTGCTTGGGGAAACCTTCAATGACAAGCAGGTAGGGATTGCCGTGCTTGCTGCCGGGAATAGGCCCCGACAGGGTCAATAATGCCCGAACCCCGGAGAATGTTTCATTCATGACTGTACCGGAAAGCTGCACCAGGTACTGCTTCTGCGAAGTCGCCATGCCTTCCAAGAGCGGAATACTTCCAGCCACATCTTCCGTAGCTGAATCTTGTGCAAACGAGTATTCAGAAAAGAAACCCGAACCGAGAATCAGCAACATTCCAATGAAAAAAAATCGTGAGATGCTAGTCACTGTGTCCCCCACTTTTTTTCGTTTGGGATTGGTGCCAGTTCCAGGCTGTTGATATCGTTTCCTGAATGTCGCAGAAATCCGGCTTCCATCCCAGCAGTGAATAGGCGCGGTCTGACTTTGCCACTAAAACCGGCGGATCGCCGGGGCGCCTGTCGACGAGTCGATAGGCTACTGGTTTTCCCGTAACCTGCTGAACGGCATGGATGATTTCCATCACGGAGTTCCCCCGTCCCGTGCCCAAATTAACACAGATGCTCTGACCGGATTGGGCCAGATATTTCAGCGCCAGGAGATGGGCGCCAGCCAAATCCGTTACGTGGATATAATCCCGAATCGCTGTGCCGTCCGGTGTATCATAATCTGTTCCATAGACCTCCGTGTAGTCACGCCGGCCCTGTACCGTTTGCAGAAGGAGAGGAATCAAATGGGTTTCTGGATCATGGTCTTCGCCGATTTGCCCTTCAGGGTCGGCGCCTGCCGCGTTGAAATAGCGCAGAATGGCGTACCGGATGCCGTATGCATTGCCATAATCCTGGATGATCTGCTCCATCATGAGCTTCGTACGGCCATAAGGATTGATCGGGAGCTGCGGATGGTTTTCGGAGATGGGGACCTGTAGCGGCATGCCATAAGTCGAACAACTGCTTGAAAAGATGATATTCTTACAACCGTGTCTTCGCATGGCCTCAAGAAGCGAAATAGAACCGACCACATTGTTCTGATAATATTTTTTAGGGTGTACAACCGATTCGCCGACATAGGCATATGCGGCAAAATGGATTACGGCCATTGGCTGATGTTTAGAAAATATTTGATCCAGGACCAAAGAATCGGCAATATCTCCTTGAATGAACGGCCCCCATTGGACAGCCCATGTATGACCGTATGTCAGATTATCAAGAGAGATGGGCAGGTAACCCATCGCTGCAAGGGCCTTGCAACTGTGACTGCCAACATAACCGGCGCCTCCGGTAATCAGAATGGGTTCGTTCATCGAAATACTCCCTTATGTTTCCGGCAATCCGTCAGTCTGTTTCATACAAAACTTGCGCCTTGTCGTGTGGAGCATATGAACAAAGATGATGGTTTGTCAAGCAAAATGACCACACTAAAAAAAATTAAAAAAAATAGCTTGACAATTTTTTTTATTTATATATTCTGAGATTAAGCAGGAATAGTCTGGAATTTTCAAGAATGGTTTTAATATGTATCGAGATAGACTACAAGATTAGTGTATCTTTGGAAGTTAACTAATATGCATGGATATAGACCGTATAATCGGTGTTTATCGGAAGGGGTTCTGATATGCAGGGAAATAGATTGAAAAGTCGGCGCACGTCCGAGGGGCTTACGATAACGGAGCTTGCGCGCTTCTCCAGAGTAAGCACCAAGGTGATCAGTCAAACCGAACGTTTTATGATAGATCCAACCGAGGTAACCAAAAGAAAAATCGTCAATGGGTTAAATGCGGCAAAGAAGCCAGGGGGAAAACCTTACGATTTTGAATATATTTTTCCACGAACGGACGGTGATTGATTATATGAGCGAGAAAACACCTAAATCAGGACCACCGAACCCGATGCGTGGTTTTTACGCGAGGGTAGATGAAATGGCGTCATTATTTTCGTACCTCTTCCTGAATGTAAAGGGGGGTCTGGTTTAAGACTTCAATATCATTGATTGAGACCTTTACGATTCTTTCCGGAATCCTACCCGATGACTTCCGGAATCCTACAGTTTGAAAGGGTTTCGTCAAGATCATGAATTT
>Ga0247841_10005272_pt1 | contig 21130 bp, 18 predicted proteins | sample LaCruzMarch2015__2_FD_192410 | JGI IMG/M metagenome (GOLD analysis project Ga0247841, IMG submission 192410) | Freshwater microbial communities from meromictic Lake La Cruz, Castile-La Mancha, Spain - LaCruzMarch2015_18m | ecosystem: Environmental > Aquatic > Freshwater > Lake | place: Spain... | reverse complement strand
CGATGAATACCGGCCAGATAAAGACCGGCTCGGCCTGCAGGACCGACCGTATATGCAAGTATAATGAGCTGCTTAGGATAGAGGAAAGTCTCGGCAAGAAAGCCGTTTATGGCAGCGCTATATGGCCTACTTCGCATTCAACTCGGAAGTAGATAAGATGCTTCGTAGAGCCTATTCCTACGAAGCCCTACCGGCTATAATCATTCGAAGGGCGAAGTAGAATGGCCTACTTCGCATTCAACTCGGAAGTAGATAAGATGCTTCGTAGAGCCTGCAACTTTCTGCAATCTCTGCGAAGCCTACTGCAGCACTCTACTAAAGGCGTAGCAGGATGGCGAAAAAAATAGGATCGCTTAAGTTATATCTGATAATAGCGGTCATCGGCGCGCTCTTCATACCTCCGTTCGCCAAATATCAGGAGCTGCGCCATAAGAGCAGGATGCTCGATAAGAGGATAGCCGAGCTTAAGCTGGAGAATAAGAGGTACGAAGAGGAGAAGGTGAAGCTCGAGACCGATATCACTTATATCGAGAAGCGGGCCAGGGAGAAGGTCGGGATGGTGCGCAAGGGCGAGATCGTCATGAAAGACTCGGCGTCTAAAAGCCGGTAAATAGAAGCGCCGGAATTAAATACAAAACCCCTATACTTAACTGAAGTATAGGGGTTTTTAAATTGGTAGCGGGGGTCCGATTCGAACGGACGACCTTTGGGTTATGAGCCCAACGAGCTACCAGGCTGCTCCACCCCGCAGTGTGAAAGCCATTATAACAGAATAGGCGTGAAAATCAACTACTTATAATAAAAAGGGGTCAGACCCCTCTTAGTAAAACTTTTTAGAAAGAAGTGCCTGACCCCTTTTTATTATCGGTTGATGTGGATTACCTTTGCCGGAGGGAAGCCGTTGAAGTAAGTAGATGACGCATGCGAATACGCGCCTATATTTTCGGCGTAGACCAGGTCCCCTATATTAAGATCCGGGAGTTCTTCCGATATCGATATCGTATCGAGAGCGTCACATGTGGGACCGAATACCGCGGAAACTTTTAATTCCCCTTCCTTAAAGGCTTTTACCGGGTATGTGCAGTGGTCGAAGATTATACCGGAGAAGGTGTGATAGACGCCGTCATCGATGTAGTAGCACGGCTTCTCGTCCCTTGTGGCCTTTCCGATGACCTTAGCTACCAGCGTCGCGGCGTTAGCGACCATAAAGCGTCCGGGCTCGGCCAGTATCTCTATATTCTTCGGAAATAACCTGTCTATCTCCGTGTTCAATTTACGAGCCAGGGTCTTGAAAGATTTTGATTTTGAGTCGTATTTGACGGGAAACCCTCCGCCTATATCTAGAATATTGATTTTGTGTCCGCGCGACTCCGATTCTTTCAATATGGAAGATGAAAGTTGAAGCGCCTGCACGTAATTCTCGAAGTTATTGCACTGGCTTCCGACATGGAAGCTTATTCCTTCCACCACAAGCCCGATATCGAACGCGGCCAATATGAGGTCCACGGCTTCTCCGGGGTGAGCTCCGAATTTTGACGAAAGCTCGACCATGGAGCCTGTATTCGGGACGCGTATCCTTAATACGAGCCCGGCTTGAGGGGCGTGCTTCTTTATCTTCTTCAGCTCCTCGGCATTATCGTAGGTGACGAGCGGCTTATATTTATCGAGCTCCTGAAGGGTGTCTTCGCGCTTTATGGTATTGGCGTATATAATCTTGTCCCATATGAAATCCTGCCGCTCCTTCTCTCCCAGGTTTTTTATATTCTCATATACGATCATGAATTCAGGGAACGACGCGACATCAAAACTAGCCCCGATCTTATAAAGGGTCTTCACTATCTCGGGGTCCGAATTCGCCTTTACGGCATAGTAAGCCTGGACGCGGGGTAGGGCCTCTTTAAACTCGCGGTAGTTTTCGCGTATGCGCTCATGGTCGAGTATAAATACCGGAGTGCCGTTTTTTTCGGCTATTTCGAGAAGATCTTTTTTAGTCAGCATATTTTCTAGTCCTTAAAGAGGAAGTTGTTGAAACCCCAAAGGTTTTTCATATCCAGAAAGGCGTCCTTATTCTCTTTAAAGAAGATCTGGTAATTTGTTGCAGGCGTCCAGCTGCTGGGTTTCGATACCAGGTCTCCGAGATAAGGCTTGGCTATGTCGAGGATGCGGTCATGGGGCAGATCGTCCGGAAGGCATACGCCCTTCTTCGGATTCTCCAACATCCATACTAGCGCCGAAACGATACCTATCGCGACCTGCATCGTCGTGGCGTTCTGGTGAGGCACGAGTTTTCTGGATTCTTCCACTGAAAGCACAGACCCGGTCCACCAGGAATTATATCTGTGCCCCATTATGAGGGCCCCTAGAATATCATCACCCGTAGTTATCTCGTCGTTCATTATTCTAAGTTTCGGCTGAAGTTCGTAACTTCTACAGCGCAGTTCATGTAAGGACGAAAGTGTTTCATGGCACGGCATGTAAGCGTAATGGACCGTCGGCCGCCATAGGGCTTTGCCGTTCTTCCAAACGGTCAGCCGGTCCGATATTCCGAAGGCCTCGCCGTGGCGTATAACCATGCCGACTATCTCCTGGTCAGGTATCCAGCTCCGGACCCAGGTATTTATGCCCATCTGAGCGATGAATATCTGATTCTTCGGGCCGTATCCCGGTTTGTGGGCGTTAGCCGGAAGTTTATTTTCGTGAGTGCCCCAGCCCATCTCGGCCGGCGATACCCCTTCCTCGCGAAGCCCCTCGATCGACCATGTTCCTACGAATTCGTCAACTGCCTTAGGCTTGTTGGTGATCTGAGTGTCGCGCTCGCTGCAGTGGATTACCTTTATGCCTTCTTCCATCGCGAGGTAGTTATATTTTCTTTCGCGAAGATATTTTTCAATAGTTTTCTTTTGTTTTTTCGACACCGCCTTATCTTTAAGCATCTTTTCGGCTATATCGACGATGCCCTTCTTCGTGAAATGCGATATGAGGCCGGGATTGGCGCCATGGTCCAGGACGGCCGTGGTGGAGTGATCCCACTTTGCGGTCAATTCACGCAGCTGCATCTGGCGATAGTAGAGAGATTTCTGTAAGGGGGTCTTATTGTGAATGTCGGCGTATGGGTCCCACTCTTCGACGGAAGTGTTTATGTAGAGGACTTTATTTTCGTGGCACCAGCTTAATATGTCGAGGCATCCGATATTCCACGCCAGGTCTATGACGAGGCCGCCGGACGATACGTGCTTAGAAAGTTCTTTCGCGAGATTAAGTGGGGTGATCTTAGTCTGGTAATATTTTATGCCGCGGTCGGTCCATTGTTTCAGGTCTTTGCGAACGTCTGCGAAATCGATTACCGTGATATTCCCGAGCGGTATCTTTACGTGTTTTAAGAGTATAGGTATTGTGCATCTCGATACAGATCCGTAACCGATAATAAGAACCTTATTTTTGAACTCCGTCATCATGTCCCTTTCTATTAGTTTATTAGAGGAGATGATTCTACACTCATACGCGAAAACTGTCAAGCGCTCGCTTCAAGGTATTGTATTGTTGGGGAGGGGTGTGATATACTCTTAACAAGTTGATTTGTGATGGATTGGAATGTGGTGAGCGATTAACCGAAAGGAAAATGAATGAAAAAGCTATCGAGCTTGGTGATTGTCCTGTCGCTGATATTTTTGTCTGCAATAACGTCCGGGGCGTGGGCTGACACGATCGCCTGGGAAGGCGACACGACCGGGGCATGGGAGACCGGCGCAAACTGGACGTTAGGCATCGCGCCGGCCAATAACACCACCACCGATATCGCATCGTTTAATCTCGCTACTCCCTATGACGACGCCGCGCAATTCAACCCCGTGATCACGGGCTCGCGCAGCGTCAATGGTCTGTCGATCGGCGCGGATAACGCTCAAATGACATTAAGCGGCGGCACCCTTACAGTCGGCGACGGTAATATCAGCGTCACCAGCGCAAATTCTACATACATCACGCTGGGACTTTCCGGAGCGGCTAGCCTGACTTTTAGTAGCTTTGGCACACTCAATTTATACAACAACTCCTACACCGGCGCTACCGTTATAAGCAATGGCGAAGTTAATGCTTCCCACGCCAACGCATTCGGCACGGCGGACGGAGGTGTTACCGTTGAAAGCGGCGCAGACATATACTTCACTGGAGGCATTGATATAGTCGGCGAAGAGCTGACGCTTAGCGGATACGGTGGGGCGGCTGGTGGAGCTATTTATTCATCCGGCACCAACAGCTGGACCGGCGCTATCACCCTCGCGGACGATTCCAGCGTTTATTCTACCATCGGCAGTCTTACCTTTTCGGGAGGTGTGGACCTCGGCATCAACACGCTTATTGTGGACGGCGACGGGGGCACCTATATTACAGTCGCGATATCAGGCGACGGCGGGCTGACGAAGGAAGGTAATGGTATACTTGAATTATACGACAACTCCTACACCGGCGCTACCGCTATAAATGATGGTTATGTTTATGCTTACACCGCCAACGCATTCGGCACGGAGCACGGAGGCGTCACTGTCGCGGATGGCGCAGAACTTGATATTGGGGCGGGAGGAAGTATTAGCATCCCAGGCGAAGCCCTTACGCTGAACGGGATCGGCGCCGGGAGCGGCGGCGCTCTTTATTCCAGCCCTTTCGACAATACCTGGACCGGCGACATCACCCTCGCGTCAAATTCTACCGTTTATTCTACCGTCGGCGGCACGCTTACCCTTTCAGGAGGCGTGGACCTCGGCATCAACACGCTTACTGTGGACGGCGACGGGATCACCAATATCACAGGCTCGATCTCAGGCACCGGCGGCCTGATGATGGATGGCGACCTTGGTTACCTTTATTTATACGACAACTCCTATACCGGCGTTACCGTTATAAACGCAGGTTATGTCATCGCTTTTCACGCCAACGCGTTCGGCGGTACTGCCAACGGAGTTGAAGTTGCGAATTTAGCATCAGTGAACCTTGAGGGAGGTATCGATGTCCTCGGTGAGGCCCTTACGCTTAACGGAGCCGGCCCGGGGACTGCCGGAGCCCTTGTTTCAGGTAGTTGGATCAATAGTTGGAGCGGTGATATCACCCTTTCGACAGATTCTGTCATTGGTTGTGAATCCGGCAGCACGCTTACCCTTTCAGGCGCGATATCAGGCGCCGGCTTGACAAAGGGCGGCACCGGTAATCTCATCCTATCTAACGACAACACTTATACCGGAGCCACTGTTGTAAATGATGGCATTCTGCAAATAGGTTCGGGTGGTACAACCGGCTCACTTGATCCGTCAAGCGCCATTACGATCAATTCCAGCTACCTGGCATTCAATCGCTCCGACACCGTGACGCAAGGGACCCATTTCGCGAATGTCATAGACGGATCCGGCGTACTCGTCCAAACAGGGACAGGCACGCTCGTCTTAAATGGCGTTAACACACATACAGGCGGCGTTAATATCAATTCCGGGACCGTTAGAGGCACCACAAGCGCCGAGGCCTTCGGCAACGATGGCACTATAACGATAGGCAATACAGAGGGTTCATCCAGCGCTACCCTAGAAGGCGGCTTTGCCGGCACGATAGATAATCCTATCTCCGTAGCATCGGGTAATGACGGCACGGCGACCATAATCTCAAGCGCGGCATGTACCTTTAGCGGCGCGGTGACGCTTAATACGCACGACCTGATTCTGCAGGGAGCTGCCACATCCCTCGATCTTTCCGGTGGTATAATAGGGGCCGGTGACCTTACGCTTGACTCAGATGGCGTAGGCGTCATTACACTTAAGACCGCAAGCGTCAATAACGCCGGCACCATCACAAACTCCGGCGCAGGCTCCGCCACGAACGTCATATCCTCTGCCATCGGCGCAAACGTCACCGGAGTGGTCCAGAATAGCGCCACATCCGCCCTTACCCTATCAGGCACCAATCTTTATACCGGCACCACTACCATCACCGCCGGCACGATAAAATTAGGCTCTGCCGCTACTCTTCTCGACACCAGCGCTGTATCTATAGGAGCGGCCGGGACATTGGACTTAAACCAATTCAGCGAAACTATCGGTTCTTTGACCGGCGCCGCAGGCAGTATCATCACCAACACCGGTGGCGTCGGCGCCGCGACTTTGACCGCGGGCGGGACAGGCGACACTACATTCGCCGGCGTGATCGGTAACGGCGCCGGAACGACGGCTCTGACCAAGCTCGGCTCGGGCACTCTTACTTTATCAGGCGCCAACTCCTACACCGGCGATACGAACATCGATGCAGGTACACTCGCTATCGCAAGCGGCGGCGACATAGCTGGGAATGTCAACAATAACAACGGCGGCACGCTCGATGTCGGGACTAATACGCTTGATATCGCAGGCAATACCTATGCACAAGCCACCGGCTCCACTCTGGATGTGACGGTCGCCAGCCTATCGGCTTCGGGTAAAGTGAAGTCTACCGTCGCCGCAAGCGTAAGTAAAGACAGCACTGTGAATGTCGCGATATTGAATAGTCTCTATATCCCATCAAATACCACATACACGATCATAGAAGGCGGAGCCGCGGTAGCAGGAACAGGCGCTCCGACTACAGTCAACGCTCCAGCCGGCTCTCGCGTCTCGTTTATAAGCTCCGTTTCAGGCAATAATCTCATTCTCACCGCGAACCGCTCTTCCACAGGCTTCTCATCGGTCGCCGCGAACTCAAACGAAGCCGCCATCGGCGCCGTCCTCGATAATATAACTAATCCTTCAGGCGACATGACGACGATACTTAACACCATGGAAGGTTTAAATAGCTCCCAGACCGACTCCGCTCTAAACTCCATGGAGCCCGACACGGACGGCGCTACATTACAGGTTACTCAGGCAACCCTGGATCAATTGACCGATGCCGTTTTAGGCCGCCAGGAGTCTTTATGTAACGGCAATACCGGCGTATCTTCAGGCACCGAGATGCTAAAAGGCGTGGACGTATGGGCTCAAGGCTACGGCAGCTATCTTCATCAGGATCCCCGTCAGTCCTCACAGGGCTACAATGCCAACATCTGGGGGACAGCCTTAGGATTCGACCTTCCGATAACAAATAATATAAGAGCCGGCACCTGCTTTGGCTTCGCCCAGGACTATGTGCGCGGTAAAGATAACTCTAACCGTAACGATATCAATTCCTATCAGTGGACAATATACGGCGAATATGCTAAAGACGCCTACTATATAGACCTCTCCGGCTCATTCGCTTTTAACACCTATGACGCATCCCGCAATGTCGCTGTCGGCGCCATAAATCGTACAGCCTTAGCCGACTACAATGGCCAGCAGTACGCCGCCTACATCGAAGGCGGCTACACGTTCAACTTTAAAGACTTCGGCTTTGAAAAGGTCACTGTATCAAAGCTCGGTACCCAAAAACCTTCCTTCTCACTTACGGAGCTTAACCTCACTCCTTTAGTCTCATTCCAGTACCAGCACCTGTATCTGGATAAATACACCGAGACAGGGGCCAACGCCATGAACCTCACGGTAAAAGCGCAGAACTACGACCTCGCCCAGTCCGGCTTCGGCATAAAGCTCGACTATCCTTTAGACACTAAATACGGCAAACTCGTCCCTGAACTCAGATTCAAGTGGCTCTACGATTGGATAGGGGATGCCCAGGTCAACACGTCGACATTCAATGGCGGTGGCGGGTCATTCGCCACTAACGGCTTTACCCCCGCCCAGTCAACCTGGGACTTCGGCGCGAAACTTACGATGTTCACGAAGAATAACTGGACCTGCGCGGCCAATTACGACTTCGAGCTAAAAGAAGACTTCTACGGACATTACGGATACGTCAACGCGAAATATAGTTTCTAACCAATTCCAACCGCCGCGGTTAGACGAATTGGTTAACCGCGTCGTCTAACCGCGGCGGTTGGAATACGGTGTTTGAAGTAGCGCATCCTTAAGGGTGCGCTACGTTTTTGTCTACATGTAACCGCGTCGGTTGTTACGCGTAAAGCGACATGTAACCGACGCGGTTTTTCGCTTCTCATACTTGTCGCCTGCCTGCCGGATAGCCAGTTTCTTTCGTGATTGACACCCCTATTGAGTTAATATAGAATATTATCCCTAACGAGAGGAAATAAGATGATAGACAGATATTCGCTTCCCCGAATGACCGCGATATGGAGTGAGGAGAATAAGTTCCGGAAGATGCTCGACGCGGAGCTCTTTGCTTGCGAGGCCCTCGCCAAACTCGGAAAGATACCCAAGTCTTCGCTCTTCCAGATACAAAAGCGCGCCCGTTTTGATGTGGAACGCATAAAAGAGATAGAAAAAGCGACGAACCACGACGTCATAGCGTTCATAAAGAACGTCTCCGAATACGTCGGAGAGGACGCGAAATATATACATATGGGGCTCACATCGTCCGATGTGCTCGATACGGCTTTGTCGGCGCAGATGACGGAAGCCTGCGACATCCTTATCGATGACGTGAAGAAGCTTCTGTTGATACTGCGCAGGAAGGCCCGGCGCTATAAGAAGTCCGTCATGATAGGTCGCACGCACTCTGTGCACGCCGAGCCTATGACATTTGGCCTTAAGATGGCACTTTATCATGAAGAGATGAAGCGGAACCTCCGGCGCCTGGTTCAGGCCCGCGAAACGATAGCGGTCGGGAAGATATCCGGCGCCGTCGGGACTTACGCGAATATAGAGCCGTCCGTCGAGGAGTATGTCTGTAAAAAGATGGGTCTGAAAGCGGCGCGGATCTCGACGCAGATCCTGCAGCGCGATCGTCATGCCGAATTCTTAAACGCGATAGCCATTACCGGAACTTGCCTCGAGAAGTACACTACCGAATTCCGCCTGCTTCAGCATACCGAGATAGGCGAGGTGGAGGAGTATTTCTCCTCGACTCAAAAAGGTTCCAGCGCTATGCCGCATAAGAAAAATCCGATACTCTGCGAGCGCATAGCTGGCTTAGCCAGGATCCTGCGCGCGAATGCTCTTGTGTCGATGGATAATATTGTCTTATGGCACGAGCGCGATATTTCGCACTCCTCCGCCGAGCGCGTCATACTCCCGGACTCCACGATACTTCTGGATTACATGCTGAACAAATTTATGGATATCGTCGGACATCTGCTGGTCCACGAGGACAGGATGATCGAAAATCTGAATAAATCAGGTGGAGTCGTATTCTCTGGCCGGTTGCTTCTGGAGCTCGTCGGTAAAGGGCTTACGAGGAATGAGGCGTATGACAAAGTCCAGGCAGTAGCTTTTCGCGCGAAGAAGGACGCCATGGCATTTAAGGACGCGCTTCTGGCCGATGATGGCATAAGAAGCGTATTGGATATGGACGAGATCGAGGAGATATTCGATTTTAAATATCATGTAAAACACGTCGATCGTATTTTTAGAAAAGTGGGAATTTAGAGGAGAATCTAAATATGTCGAACGCGCCATTGCATAAAACCAGCTTTACGGATATAGAACTTTTTAAACGGGGAAAAGTCAGGGATGTGTATGATCTCGGGGATAAGCTTCTGGTGGTTTCGACGGACAGGATATCATGTTTTGATGTCGTTTTGCCGACATGTATACCCCAAAAGGGCGAGGTCTTGACTCAGTTATCCCTGTTCTGGTTTAATCTCACCAAGGATATCGTAGATAACCATTTTATTTCGACCGATGTCGCAAAGTATCCGAAAGAATTGCATAAATACAGCGATATTCTAAAAGGCCGGTCAATGCTGGTAAAAAAGGCGCAAGGCCTACCCGTGGAATGCGTCGTGCGCGGCTACCTTTCCGGATCGGGATTGAAGGAGTACCGGCAAAGCCGCTCCATCTGCGGGATAAAACTGCCGGAGGGATTGCGCGAGTCCGATAAGCTTCCGGAGCCTATTTTTACTCCGTCTACGAAAGAGGATGTAGGGCACGATATCAACGTCTCGCAAGAGTATGTCGAAAACCAGCTCGGGAAGGGTGTAACCGACAAACTTAAAGAGCTCAGCATAGCGATATATAAGAAGGCTAGTCAGTATGCGGAAACAAAGGGCATTATTATCGCCGACACAAAATTCGAGTTCGGCATGTATGATGGTAAGATAATACTCATTGACGAGGTCTTGACCCCGGACTCGTCCCGTTTCTGGCCGAAGGATCAGTATAAGCCGGGCGGAGCGCAGCCGAGTTTTGATAAACAGTTTGTGAGGGACTATTTAGAAACGCTTACCTGGGACAAGACGCCTCCAGGCCCCGAACTTCCCGACGAGATAGTGCAAAAGACAAGACAGAAATATCTGCAAGCTTTTACGATGATCTCAGGTAAAAGTATCGGTCTAGAGAAAAAATGAAAAAGGTCACTTACAAATCGGCCGGAGTAGATATAGATAAGGCAAACCGCCTGGTGAGCGACTATAAACGTTTCGCGGCGCTCACAAAAATAAAAGGCGTGATAAGCGACGTTGGAAGTTTCGGCGGGCTATTCGCCCCGAATATTAAAGGCATGAAGTACCCTGTCCTCGTATCGTCGACCGACGGCGTAGGAACAAAATTAAAGCTCGCGTTTCTGCTTGATAAGCACGACACGGTCGGGATAGATTTAGTCGCGATGAGCGCGAACGACATCCTCTGCTCCGGAGCCAGAGGGCTATTCTTTCTCGACTACATATCGACCTCCAGGATCATGCCGTCGGTGCTTAAGGATATCGTTAAAGGCATATCTCGCGGCTGTCTTGAATCGGGTTACGCTCTTATAGGCGGCGAGACGGCCGAGATGCCGGATATGTATTCGAAAGGGGAATATGATCTCGCGGGATTCGGGGTCGGAATAGTCGACAAGCGCGATATCATAGACGGAAGCCGGACCAAAGCGGGCGATGTAGTCATAGGCCTTGAATCCAGCGGGCCGCACTCTAACGGATATTCGCTAATAAGAAAAATATTAACCGAAAAAGAACTGAAGAAGTATTCCAAAGAACTTTTAGCTCCGACCCGCCTCTACGCGAAGCCGGTCCTGGCGCTTAAGAAAAAGATAAAGATAAAGGGCATAGCCAATATAACAGGAGGGGCGTTCTACGATAAGATCCCCAGGATAATTCCGAAAGGCCTTGCGATAGATATCTATAAAGGGTCATGGCGCGTACCGGAGATATTCTCGATAATAAAAGACAGCGGCAATGTCGACGATAAAGAGATGTATCGCACACTCAATATGGGTATAGGCATGGTTCTCGTGCTCGCGAAGTCCGACGCCGACAGGGCGGTAAAGATACTTTCGGATAACGGATTGAAGTCACATATCATCGGCAAGGTCGTCAAGGGCAGTCGAGAGGTAGTTATAAAAGGGTAAAGGGTATTAAGGTATGGATAGCGGGTTGAAGGTATTAGTCGTAGGATCCGGCGGGAGAGAGCATGCGCTCTGCTGGAAGATCGCCGAAAGTCCAAGATGTAAAAAACTCTATTGCGCCCCGGGTAACGGCGGGATATCTCAGATAGCCGAGATCGTAAATATAAGCGCAGATGACATAAACGCTCTCCTTAAATTCGCAAAAGATCAGTCGATAGACCTTACCGTTGTAGGTCCAGAAGTGCCGCTCGTAAAAGGCATAGTAGATCTATTTTCGGCCAATAATCTTAAGATCTTTGGCCCGTCTAAAGAACTCGCCCGAATAGAAGGCAGTAAGATATTCGCGAAAGAGTTGATGCGACGGTTTGGCGTTCCGACCGCGGATTTCATGGTATTTGAAGACGCCCAGGAAGCTTTAAAGTATCTCGATACGATAAAGGCCCCGGTAGTGGTGAAGGCCGACGGTTTAGCCGCGGGAAAAGGCGTCGTAGTCGCCCGAAATATATCGGAAGCGAAAGACGCGGTAAAGAAGATGCTTCTCGGCGGGGCTTTCGGAGAAGCCGGCAAGAAGATAATAATCGAAGAGTGTCTTTCCGGCCAGGAGGCCTCGATAATAGTGGTATCGGACGGGAATAATGTGGTGCCGTTGGCCTCGAGCCAGGACCACAAGAGGGTGTTTGATGACGACGTCGGCCCGAACACAGGCGGCATGGGGGCTTATTCACCGGCGCCGGTCGTGACAGAAGAGTTCTTTAAAAAGATAATGGACAGCGTCATATATCCGGTCATAAACGGGTTGTCAAAAGACGGCACTCCGTATAAGGGGGTCCTTTACGCCGGAATAATGATCACAGATAAAGGGCCGATGGTCCTGGAGTTTAACGCCCGCTTCGGGGATCCGGAGACGCAGGCTATATTGCCGAGGCTTAAGACCGATATCGTCGATATTATCCAGAGATCTATAGACGGCGCTCTTTCCGGGTATAAACTCGATTGGGACCAGCGGCCTTGCGTATCCGTCGTAATGACTTCAGGCGGATACCCGGAAGCGTTTGAAAAAGGGATAGAGATAGAAGGACTTGAAGAAGCGAAGAAGATGAAAGATGTTACCGTGTTTCACGCGGGCACTAAACTCGGTAAGCGCGTCTCGGATAAAAACCAGACCGTACTGACAAGCGGCGGACGGGTCCTGAATGTTACCGCGATTGGTGCCGATTATAAAAAGGCGATCGAAAATTGCTATAACGCGTTAGCGAAGATACGTTTTGAGGGCATGCACTACCGGCGGGACATAGGGTCGAAAGCAATTAAAAATTAAACAGGAGAACGCGATGGCAAAACAAAAAGCTAAGGTAATGGTGATAATGGGCAGCGATTCCGATCTTTCTGTGATGGCCGAGGCAAAGAAGATATTGGATGAGCATAAAGTAAGTTGCGGGGTTAAGATATTGTCGGCCCACCGCTCTCCCGACGATGCGGCGCGTTTCGCGAAATCCGCCAGGGCAAGCGGCGTTAATGTGATAATCGCCGGCGCAGGCGGGGCGGCTCATCTGGCGGGAGTTGTCGCCAGCTTTACTACCATTCCGGTTATAGGCGTTCCGATGGATACCAAAGAACTAAAGGGTTTAGACTCGCTATTGTCGATCGTGCAGATGCCATCCGGCATCCCGGTGGCTACGGTGACGATAGGCAAGACCGGCGCAAAGAACGCGGCGTACCTGGCTCTCGAGATACTCTCGCTATCGGACAAAAGAATAGAGAAGGCGCTTGTACTGCATAAGAGGGCGCTGGCAAACGGCGTCAGAGAAAAGAATAAGTCGATAAAGTTTTAATGGGCCCTTTAAAAAAGACTCTGCGCATAAAGGTCGATCGCTCGCATCCGGATAAGAAACTTTTAAGCTACGCGGCTAAAGTCCTGCGCGAAGGAGGCCTCGTCGCTTTCCCGACAGAGACTGTTTACGGACTCGGGGCAAATATGCTCGATGAGAAAGCCGTAAAGAATCTGTATAAAGTTAAGAATAGGCCGGGAAATAAACCTTTTACGGTACATATAGCTTCACTGGCACAGATAAAGAAGTTGGGATGCGGCCTAGATGTCCGCGCCGGAAAATTGGCTCGGCGTTTCTGGCCGGGGCCTCTTACGATGGTCCTTAAGTCCAAAAGCGGTATCGGCGTAGGTTTCAGGATGCCGAAGAATATAGTGGCTCTGGAACTTATAAGGATGGCTAAGACGCCGGTAGTTGCGCCCAGCGCGAATATAAGCCGAAAGAAGCCTCCGGTGACGGCGGCCGAAGTTTTGAAAGATCTGGATGGGAAAATTGACATAGTAATAGATTCAGGCCCGACGGATATAGGTCTGGAGTCGACGGTACTTGACATGATGACGAAGCCTTACACGGTCCTTCGCGAAGGCGCGTTGAAAGATAAAGATATCAGAAAGATATTGGCGCATGGCTAACATAAGGTCCGTTTTATTAGTATGCACCGGCAATAGCTGCAGATCGGTTATGGCCGAAGGGCTTTTGAGAAAATATCTTAAAGAATCCGGAAAAGCAAGTATAAGAGTAGGCTCGGCCGGGATAATGGCGCTAGACGGATTTTCTCCTACCGCGGAGACGATATTGGTTTCCGATGCCGACGGAGTAGATGTGTCGGAAATTCGGTCCAGAAGGCTTACTAAGGACATGATCAAAAGGTCGGACCTCATACTCGCGATGGAGGCGATGCATAGAGACTTCATCATCGGGATGGACCCGGAGGCCGCGCCAAAGACCCATCTTTTGAGGTTATTCAAGGCCGGCCCCGACAGAAAATATCCCGAAGATCAGGGCGTCCCGGACCCGATAGGCAAACCGCTCGATTTTTATAAACTATCGTTTCAGATAATAAAAGAAGAGACGAAGAGGATAGCCGGACTTTTATAATTTAATGGGGGTGTTAGGGTGAAGATAGCCATTGGAAGCGATCACGGCGGTTACGAGCTAAAGGGCAAGCTGATAAATTTTCTTAAGGATGGGAAATATGCGGTGGAGGATTTCGGATCACACTCCAAGGATTCATGCGATTATCCGCAGATAGGATTCGAAGTTGCCAGGGCCGTAAGCGAAGGAAGAGCCGAGCGCGGCGTGCTTATATGCAGGACGGGCATAGGCATGGCTATAATCGCCAATAAACTTCCCGGCGTAAGGGCCGGCGCGTGTTACGACGAAAAGATGGCCAGATCCTCGCGTGAGCATAATGACACGAATGTGTTGGTATTGGCGGCTGATTATACGCCGGAAGCCGAGGCGAATAAGATGCTCGCGATATGGCTTACGACGATAGCTCTGGGCGATCGCCACGCCAAACGTGTAAAACAGATAGAAGAACTTGAATTGAAAAACAGAAAGAGATGAGCATGGAAAACCTGAAGAAGAACGATCCTGAAGTTTACGCGGCGATACTCAGCGAGACTAAGCGCCAAAACGACAATATCGAATTAATAGCGAGCGAGAACTTCGTCAGTGAAGATATCCTCGAGGCTCAAGGCTCGGCCCTCACCAATAAATACGCCGAAGGGTATCCGAGAGCGCGCTGGTATAACGGATGCCATAATGCCGATACAGTCGAGGACCTTGCGATAGAGCGCGTAAAGAAGATCTTTGGAGCCGACCACGCGAATGTGCAGCCGCATTCAGGGACGCAGGCAAATATGGTCGTATACTTCGCGATGCTGAAACCCGGCGATACGGTCCTTTCGATGGACCTTGCGTGCGGAGGGCATCTCTCGCACGGCCATCCGCATAATTTTTCCGGGAAATTTTACAATATAGTTCCATACGGCGTTGACCCGAAGACCGAGATGCTGGATTACGACGCGATAGCGGGTTTGGCGAAGTTGCATAAACCGAAGATGATACTGGCGGGAGCCTCCGCCTATCCTCGCGCCCTTGATTTTAAGGCTTTCCGACGTATAGCCGATTCCGTTGGAGCGTTTCTGTTCGTCGACATGGCGCATATAGCCGGGCTTGTCGCCGCCGGTCTTCATGAGAGCCCCGTGAAATACGCGGAGTTCGTGACTTCGACGACACACAAGACTATGCGCGGCCCCAGGGGCGGGTTTGTGTTATGCCGCAAAGAGTTTGCCAAGGCCGTGGACATGAATGTGTTCCCGGGGCTGCAGGGCGGGCCGCTTATGCATGTGATAGCCGCAAAGGCCGTTTGTTTCAAGGAAGCGCTTAAACCCGGATTCAAAGTTTATCAGACTCAGGTGCTTAAGAACTCGAAGGCTCTCGCCGCGGAATTCGCCAAACTCGGATACAGAATAGTCGCCGGAGGCACCGACACGCACCTCTTTCTTCTCGATCTGACGAGCAAGAACATCACGGGTAAGGAAGCCGCTACGGCGCTCGACAGAGCCAATATTACGGTAAATAAAAACCTGATACCATTTGACACTAAATCGCCTTTCGTCGCGAGCGGAATTCGCGTGGGCAGTCCCGCAGTTACGACCAGGGGGATGAAAGAAGCGGATATGAGGACCATAGCCCGCCTCATGGACCGCGTCATGACCGATCCGGCAAACGAGAAGTCAATCGAGAAGGTGCGGGGAGAAGTGGCGAAACTGGCGAAGAAATTTCCGCTGTATAAAAATCTCATAAAGAGGATCGAGAAAGAATGAAAAAGACAGTAGCTAAAAAACACAGCCCTGCCGAAAGGCCGACCTGGGATGAATATTTTCTAAGCATTGCGGAGCTCGTATCCAGCCGCTCGACATGCGTCAGGCGGAAAGTAGGGGCGGTCATAGTGAAGGACAAACGCATACTCTCCACGGGATATAACGGAGCGCCGTCGATGATAGAGCATTGCAGTCTGGACGGATGTATTCGCGAAAAACTTAAGATACCTTCGGGCGAGCGCCATGAGCTATGCCGCGGCCTTCACGGTGAACAGAACGCTTTTTTACAGGCGGCCCTCCACGGGACCAGCCTTAAAGATTCGATAATATATTCCACGACACAGCCCTGCATAATCTGCGCCAAGATGATAATAAACGCCGGTATCCGCGAAGTAGTGATACGCGGCGACTATCCCGACCGGATGGCGAAAGAATTTTTAAAGAAAGCCAAAGTCAAAGTACGCACCATAAATTAACCTCGTAGGTTAACCTACGAGGTTAACGAAGGTATAATATGAGATGCCCGTTTTGCGGCAATAAGAATGACAGCGTCATAGACTCCAGGATATCTAAGAACTCTTCGAGTGTCAGGCGCCGTCGCGAGTGTCTTAAATGCAGGAAACGCTTTACCACCTATGAATATGTCGAGCGCATACCTCTTATGGTAGTGAAGAAGGACGGTCGCAGGGAGGCTTTTGAGCGGGAGAAGCTCATGAACGGTATTCTGGTCGCCTGCGAGAAACGCCCAGTCAGTGTTAAAAAGACCGAGGAACTAGTCGAGAGCATAGAGCGCAAACTCGAGAAGAGCCATGACCGTGAAGTCGAGTCTAAGGAGATAGGCGAGCTCGTTATGAAGGGGCTGCACGCGCTCGACGAGATAGCGTATGTAAGATTCGCGTCGGTATACCGGCAGTTCAGGGACGTCGGACAGTTCGTGAAAGAATTGAAAAAATTCCTAAAATGATTAAAGAAGCATTGTATTACGAAAAGCTGAATAAGAATTTAGTAGTCTGTCACTTATGTCCTAACGAATGCCGCATTCAGGATGGTAAACGCGGCTCATGCGGCGTCAGAATAAATAAGGAAGGCATTCTTTACAGCGAGGTTTACGGAAAGACCACCGGCATACACCTGGACCCTGTGGAGAAGAAGCCACTGTATCATTATCACGCCGGCGAAAACATACTTTCCATCGGCACTAAAGGTTGCAACTTTCACTGCGATTTTTGCCAAAACTTCCAAATCTCCCAGGAACTTAACGCGCCAACCGTAGACATAACATCCGAAGCTATAGTGAGTAAGGCAAAAGAGGTGCATTCTTTCGGCATAGCCTATACCTATAATGAGCCTTTCATATGGTACGAGTTCGTCCTTGATACGGCGAAACTCGCCAGGAGAAATAAACTTAAGAATGTGCTCGTCACAAATGGTTATGTGAACAGGCAGCCGCTCGAAGAGATACTTCCTTTCATAGACGCCATGAATATCGACATAAAATCTTTTGACGAGGATTTTTATATAAAGATCTGCAGGGGCAGGTTAAAACCTGTGCTCGAAACGGCGACGCTCGCCGCAAAAAAATGCCATGTGGAACTTACCAATCTCATCATCCCTACGCTGAACGATTCGGACGAATCCATAAAGAAGATGGTGAGCTGGATATGCGACAATACCGGCCCGGATACGCCGTTACATCTATCGAGATATTTTCCGTGTTATAAGATGGGCCTTCCTTCGACGCCCATAGAAACTATGAAACGGGCGGAGAAGATAGCCAGAGAGAAGCTTGCGTATGTATATCTGGGGAATGTTTAGCGGTAATATTTCTCGTAATCGGCCAGATCTATATTTAACGTATTGGCGTCCTCAAGCCCCTTTATCCACGTTTCAAGATACATATTCTTTTTAAGCTCCAGGACCTTCTTCGAATATTCCGCTTTCTCCTTCTCGAAGTTAGCGCTGTCAGCTTCCTGAGAGGACAAGAGTTTAAATACTACCACGCCGCCCTTAGTCCTTAACGGCTGCGAAATGGCGCCCGTATTCATACCGGCGGCTTCGGCCGCGAGCCCGAGGGCTTCGCCGAGGCCTTCGATGGAATCGGATTTTGAGAATAACGGCGTCTCCTGCGTCTTCGATCCTATAGCCGAAACGGCCTCTTCGAAACTCTTATTGCCCTTCGTAGTCAACTCGGCGAACTGCTTGTATTTTTCCAAAGTTTCCGGAGTAGGTTCTCCAGCGGAGAGGAGGGCGTATGAGATCTTGAATTTGCCGTTATCCGCCTTGTAAAAGGCCAGCACTTCCTCGTCCGTAGCTTTTACGTCTTTGGTCTGCATCTCGTTAAGTTTCTGCATGGCGAGGTTCTCCCGCACCATCTCTTCGAACGTTCGAGCGTCCATACCTAGGTTATTCCTTAATATGTAAGCGTACATTCCGGAATCGAACGCGCCCCCACGTGAAAACATCGGGTGCGATCTGAGGTATGCGATGACTTCGGCATCCGTAATTTTTATCTTAAGCTTCTTCGCTTCCCTGGACATGATAAGCCTGTCCCAGGCCACCTTGCCGAGCAGCTGTTTGCTGCCCAAAAGCTCATCCAGGATCTTCGTGTTGTTAAAGTAGTTCAATATTATCTGGCATCTAGTGGAGGTAAGGCTCTTTGAAAAGTCCTCGAACGATACCTTGGAGCCGTTCACCATCCCTACAAACTTAGGCCCCTTTTCGCCGGATTTCCCCATGCTGCCCGCGCCCCACATGACGAAGGAAGGGAGTATAAGTATCAGTATCGCCCATAGCGCTATTCTCGAAACGTTCTTGTGCCTCAATATCTTAAGCATCTTGCGTCTCCTTTGTCGGTTGTAAAGTTATTCGATTATAATGTATTGCCAACGGTCTATGCAAGCAAAAGTTTTGCTCCGCCTGTAATTTTCTTCCACTACTTCGACAGCAATCTTGGACACCCTGACGGTGGGTTTCGCCTAATTTTGCTTGTCAAGGATTAGCATGGTATGCGTAACTATATCGGTATTTTCATGGTAAAACCGCGTAATAGCTAAGTACTGCGCAAAATTTATACGGCTCAACCCAACCGTCAGGGTGTCTATTGCCGGCTGGCTTCAGCATAAGAAAATCACCATCTACGCTCCCATATTAACCTTGGACAGCCGACGCGGCTGTCCAAGGTTAAAAGAGCCGTAGCGATCCGAAAGTCTGCTTTTATCTGATGTTCCCTTTTAGAAGCGGGTATTGAGCGGGGCGTTGAAAATCGCGAGCGGGCATGGTTCCCGCCTCGCTACCTATAAACTGTCGTGGCGGGAGAGCGAGCGATTTTCCGAATGAAATTTCCTCGCAGGGGAAATTTCATGTCCCCGCGAAATACCCGCTCCTAAAAGGGGGACATTTATATAACAGATTTCGGTAAGCGGAGGGGAACCGCCTTGACTTTCATCCCCACATTATGTAGAATGAAACAGTATTAGATTGTAAAAGAAAAGGGGACTTATGCAGGATAAGAAGATAAAACTGAAATTAGGGCTTCCGAAGGGCAGCCTTCAAGAGGCTACGGTCAGGATGTTCGCGAAAGCCGGGTTTAAACTCGGCATGAACGACAGGTCGTATTTTCCATCCATAGACGATGATGAGATAGAGGTCATACTTTTAAGGGCGCAGGAGATGTCACGCTATGTCGAGGATGGCATTCTTGACGTCGGGCTCACGGGCAACGATTGGATCCGCGAGAACGGCTCGAACGTCGTTCGCGTCGCGGAGCTGATATACGCCAAGCAGAGCATGCGCCCCGTCCGATGGGTCCTCGCCGTGCCGCAGAATTCGAAGATAAAGTCAGTCAAAGATTTGAAGGGCAAGCGTATCGCAACGGAGCTTGTCAAAGTAACGAAAGATTATCTAGCGAAGAACAAGGTCAAGGCCGATGTGGAATTCAGCTGGGGCGCTACCGAGGTTAAGGCGCTTATAGGGCTGGACGCTATCGTCGAGGTGACCGAGACCGGCTCATCGCTTCGCGCGAACAATCTTCGTGAAGTGGCGACCGTATGCGAATCCACGACTCAGCTCATAGCCAACCGCAAGAGCTGGATGGCGCCGTGGAAGCGCGCCAAGATAGAAAATATAGCGATGTTATTAAAAGGCGCGATAGCGGCCGAAGAGAAAGTAGGATTAAAGATGAATGTCGCCAGGACCGATCTTAAGAGCGTCCTTGCCATACTCCCGGCGATGAAGAAGCCCACGATCTCGGGTCTTTCCGACGCCAGTTGGGTCGACGTCGACACCATAATAGATGAAAAAGCGGTCAAGTATCTTATCCCGAAATTAAAAAGAGCCGGAGCCAGCGGCATCATCGAATATCCTTTGAACAAGGTCATCGATTAAAATCATCGATTGGAGGTGATTGAAGCATGCCTTGCGGGAAAAAGCGCAAACGCGCTAAGATGGCGAAGCACAAGAGGAAGAAAAGGATGAGAAGAGATCGCCACAAGAAGAAATAGTGGTCGAGAGTTTAAGGTGGAGTTATAGAGTTATGCGGTAGGGGGCACTAAAGTGTCCCCTACCGGTTGTTCCGCTCCATAGGTGAAGCGTTAATAGAAAGAAAAATGAAACATCCCGATATAAAAGAACTTAAGATTAAAGCGGTAGCTATAAGAAAAGATATTCTTACCATGCTGACTACCGCCGGTTCCGGCCATACGGGCGGAAGCCTTTCGATGGTCGAGATACTGGTGTCCTTATATTATTACAAGTTAAGACAGAAACCCTCGGAGCCAAATTGGAAAGAACGCGACAGGTTCCTTCTGTCTAAGGGCCACGGCGCTCCGGCACTTTACGCCGTATTAGCCGACAGGGGATATTTTTCCAAAGAAAAACTTTTGACATTAAGAAAACTCGGAAGCCAATTACAGGGCCATCCTCAGATAGGCCTTCCGGGTATTGAGATATCTTCGGGTTCTCTCGGACAGGGACTTTCGATAGCGAACGGCATGGCCCTGGGACTCCGCCTCGATAAGATAGATGCCAGAATATATTGTCTTATGGGCGATGGAGAGACGAACGAAGGCCAGGTGTGGGAGGCGGCGATGACCGCTTCGCATTATAAATTAGATAATGTCTGCGCTATAA